>OLVX01003033.1_pt1 | contig 11160 bp, 12 predicted proteins | sample 1673271 | NCBI WGS metagenome assembly OLVX01 (sample SAMEA3178939, study PRJEB25190) | human gut metagenome | biome: human gut; feature: human-associated habitat; material: faeces | place: Austria | collected 2013 | reverse complement strand
GTATATAGTATTTACACCAAAGCATAGAAGAAAAATAATCTATAATCAATATAAAATAAGCATTAGAGATATATTAGTCATTTATAAAAATAAGTTCCACATCATGTTAAATATGAGTGGAACTTATTTTTATAAATGACTAATTAAGAGAAAATAAAATTATTTCTATTACTGAAACACTACTTGTGGGAATACCTACAATGCTATTGTTGGGGATTGTATTATTTAATCCCTTTACAGAAATGTTATTCTCTTTTGATCCTTCTTTAGGATATGTTAAAGGACCATGGTATATGATTATGTATTATGGAGCATTTTTCCACATTGTTTTAGGATGTCTAATGACGTTTAGATGGCGTAAGATATTTGGAAAACGAAAGATTTTTGCTTTGTTTGAAATTCTTTTATTAGCGGGAATAGGGGTATTAGTTCAAAGTATAAATCAAACAATATTGACTACAGGTTTTGGTGTAAGTTTAGCGATTCTAGCACTATTTATTGCGATAAATAATCCTCATGCTAATACTGACAGTTTAACTGGGTTGTATGATAAGCCGTATCTTGCAAAGAAAGTTAATGAACTTGTTTTATCAAAGAAAACATTTCATATTATTACAATCTATGTTTATCAATTGAATTATAACAATAAGGGAGTAGCTGGAAATAACGATTCATTATTGCTCGAATCATCCGATAAACTGCAAAAACTTTGTGGGGAAAAAGTATTCCGTATTTCTAGAAAGAGATTTTTGGTGTTAGCAGAATCATTAAAAGAATATAAAGATTTCTTATCTTCCATTTCTCGTTTCTTCGAAGAAGATTTACAAGAAAGCAAAAACCAGGGAAGTGTACCAACAGTAATAGCAGGAATATTAAATGCAGAAAGATTGTTGGATGATGCGACAATGCTGGATTATGCAGCATATCTGGAAGGTTTATCACCACATATAGAAATGGTTGAAATAATTCAAGGTGATGATAAGACATTACATAATTTTTACTATAAACAAAAAGTAGAACAGTATCTGGACGAAGCAATAGAGAAAGATTTATTTGAGGTTTATTATCAACCTGTATTTTCACTAGTGGATAATCACTATATATCTTTAGAAGCATTAAGTAGACTATATCATCCAGAGCTAGGATGGATTGCATCAGATTTGTTTATTGAGTTAGCTGAAGAAAATCATACGATTACAAAAATAACCGATTTGCAATTTCATAGAGTATGTAAGTTTGTTAAAGAAAATGAAGTGTTAATGCAGCATATTAAAACAGTAAAGATGAATTTATCGCCAATTGATTTAATGCAGAAAGATTGTTGTGAACATTTTGTGGATATCATTGACAGTTACAACTTATCTCATTCCTATTTTCAATTTGAAATTACTGAAACTGTCGCAACAGAATATAATGCATCTTTAAATGATGCGATTGCTGGATTTGTTAGAGCAGGAATTGGTTTATGCTTAGATGATTTTGGTTCTGGTTATGCTAATTTTAATACTGTAACAAAACTACCATTTTCTATTATCAAACTTGATCGTTCATTACTCTTTAACATATGCAAAGATGATAGAACTTCTTCTTTCTATCAAAGTATTGTATCTGTATTCCATAATATGGGGTATCGAGTAGTATCAGAAGGTGTAGAAACAGAAGAAGAAAAGAATCTACTAGAAAAATGGGGTGTAGATATGATACAAGGTTATTATTTCTCTAAACCATTACCAAAAAATGAAATCATTAAATTAATTATTGGATAAAAATAGGCAAACTTTATTGGTTTTGCCTTTTTTATGTGTGCTACTATTTTAGTAAGGAGAAAACTTTAAATGTATATTAATGAAATAATTGAGGAAATTAAAAAAGAAGCTACATGGGTGGATTACTCTCAAACAAGAGATGTTATTTTAACTGGAGATAATAAAGAAGTTAATAAGATAGGGGTTTGCTGGGTAGCTACAAAAGAAGCATTAGAAGAAGCGAAGAAACAGGACATTCATTTTATTATCAGTCATGAAAATTTTTTATATTTAGAAAGCACATGTATGTGGCAGGGGTATTTCCAAGCTAGACAGGACAAAATTAAATTCTGCAAAGAAAATGATATTACGGTTTATCGATTGCATGATGGCTGGGACATGTTTCCAAAGTTTGGTGTAGCAGATTCATTAAATCATCTTACAGGTTTACCTTTCGAAGAAAGAGTAATCAACAGTTATCATACAAAGGCATATATTAATGAAACATTAACAGTTCGTGAAATTGCTCAAAAATATGCAAATGCACTTGCTGGTTACGGTAGTAATCATGTAGAAATATTAGGTGATACTGACTATAAAGTTAAGGTGTTTGCTACAGGAGTAGGAGCAGCAACACATTTACCAGAAATGATTAAAATGGGTGCCGATTGCGTTATGTTGGCCGATGATGGTGGAACTAACTGGATAGAACACCAATGGTGCTTGGATCATCATATTCCTATTATTCTTTTACATCATTCTGTGAATGAGATGCCAGGAATGGATGGTATGGTTGAATATTTGCGTAATAAATTTCCAAATTTAGAAGTTTATAGATTACATGAAGGATTCAAATATACACTAGTACAACAGGAGTCTATATGAATACCAATGATATAAAAATATTCTTTTTTGACATTGATAGCACTACATTCGATCATTCTATTTTCGCAGTGCGTAAAACTACTATGGATGCCTTAAAATTATTGAAAGAAAGTGGATATAAAATTTGTATTTCTACAAGTAGAAGTATTGCAGAAATGCAAAACCTTCCACTCGAATTCACATCAATGATGGATGCAATTATTTCTAGTGCTGGAGCATCTATAGATATTGGGAACAAAAAAATATTGCGAACTTTTAACAAAAATGAATTAGTTAATGTTCTATCCTTTATGGATTCACACAACATCACTTATCGCTATACAACATTAGATGGAACAAGTTATTTGAATCAATCTAATCAAGAAGTTGAAAACTTATTTTATCGTTTATATCATATGACGCCAATATTAAAGCCATATGCTAATGAAGATGTAATCCATATTAATTATTATGATTTCAATGAAGATATTATTGCTAAAATAACGCATTTATTACCGTCATGCTCTCATGTTAATATGGATAAATCAAACGAAATTTCTCCATTTGGAAGTGATAAAGGAACTGGTATTATTTCTTGTGCTAAAGAATTTGGATTTTCTAAAGAGAATATTTGTTCTTTTGGAGATTCATTAAATGATGTACCTATGTTTGAAAATTCTGCACTTAGCATTTGTCTTGGAAATGCTAAAGCTGAATGCAAAAAGAAAGCATCTTATGTGACAGATACTATATCAAACGATGGGTTATATAATGCACTCATACATTTTGGTTTTATCAAATAAAAATTGAATTAAAAAATCGTACTATACATCTTAAAGAAGCTTGCTAATTGTTTGGACATTAGAAAATATTGAATTTCTTTTTTGTATAGACTATATAATACTTTTGTTGTACGATTTATATAGTTTGTCTCACAATTATTACTTTGTGGCAACCAATTAGAGGTTTTTTATAAGATAAATTCATAAATTTTTTAAACACTACACATAGTAAATTTTTTAAAAAATAATGTAAGCGGATACAATTCATAATTTATTAAGGAGGATATAATATGAATGAGATTTTAGAAAAAATTAATGGAAAACTAATAGTATCTTGTCAAGCTAATGAAGAAATTAATCCATTTCATTCACCAGAAGAAATGCTTAAAATGGCACAAGCTGGAAAAATAGGTGGATGTGTTGGATTCAGAGCTAATAGGCCAGAAAATGTAAAAATTATTAAAGAAGCATTTCCTGATATGCCTATGATTGGTATATGGAAAGTTGTTACTGAAGGTTGCGATGTATATATTACACCTACAATGAAGGAAGTTGATGTATTAAGGGAACTTGGTAGCGATATTATTGCTGTTGATGGAACAGATAGATACAACTGCGAAGGAAAAAAAGCATACGAACTAATTCGTGAAATTAAAGAAAAGTATCCTGATCAACTTGTTATGGCTGATATAGCAACAATTAATGATGCAAGAAAATGTGTTGAAGCTGGAGCTGATATTATTTCGACAACTTTATCTGGTTATACAGAAGATAGTAAAGATCGTTATGCTCTTGGTGCTGATTTTGAATTAATAAAAGAAATAAGAAATGAATTCCCTGATGCATTCATTAACGCTGAAGGAAGATTATGGACTAGAGAAGAAGCTAAGCATGCATTAGAATGTGGAGCCAATTTCATTGTAATAGGAACTGCTATTACTAATCCAATGAGTATTACTAAGAGATTTGTTGATTATATTAATTTATAAAAACCCTTCAATAATCTATCAGAAAATAGATTATCGAATATATGGGGGATAATATCCTGGGAAGGAGGTATTTATGAATATAGGACTAGGATATGCTTTATTCGTATCTGTTGTTTGTGCATTTTTTGGATGGACAAACTATGGATTTGTAAACTTCCAAACCACTAAACCTGTTGTTTGTGGAACTTTGGTAGGTTTAATTTTAGGTGATGTACAAACTGGTATTATAATTGGTGGTACATTAACTTTAGTTTACATGGGTGTACAAGGAATTGGTGCTGCTATTCCGGTAAATTCAACAACTGCTACAACTGTTACAACTGCATTATGTATTATTACTAAAATTGACATGGAAACAGCTTTAGCTTTAGCTGTACCAGTATCAGTAATGGGACAATTAGGACGTATGGCAGCTTGGACAATTAATGCTCCTATCATGCATATTGCTGATAAGTATGCTGAAAACGCAGAATATAATAAAATGCGTTCATTACAGTTCTTAGGATCATTAGTATTCTTTATCACTGAATTTATTCCAGTATTCTTCTGTATTTACTTTGGTTCAACATTCGTAGTAGCAATCAACGAAAATATGCCATTATGGGTATCTGATTGGTTAAAAACTGCTACAGGTATGCTTCCTGCATTAGGATTTGGTATGTTATTTGCAATGATGTACAAGCCAAAATATATCCCTTTCTTTATTGTTGGTTTCGTAATGTGTGCTGTATTTGGTGGTTCTTTATTAGCAATTGCATTATTAGGTTTAGCAATGGCTTTATTTGTATTCTACTTTGTAACTCCAAACAAGCAACGCTCTAGAAGAGGAGGTAATGCATAATGTCAGAAAATGCTGTTAAACTAACTCATAAAGATTTAATGGGAGTCATGATTAAATTTTCATTCTTCCCAATGGTTACAATTAACTACGAAAGATTCCAAACATTACAATATTTCTGTGCAATATCTGGTGTACTAGAAAAACTATATCCAGAAAAACAAGATAGAATTGATGCCGCTAAACGTCATATGGCATTTTACAATACAACTCCTGAATGGATGAGTATTACTTTAGGTATGAACTGTGCCCAAGAAGAAACTATTGCTGCTATGGAGCATGGCGAAGAAAGAGCAGCATTAGAAGAATCTGTTAACACTGTAAAAGCTTCATTAATGGGTCCATTAGCTGGTATCGGTGACTCATTAAGAGCAACAGTTGAAGCAATTATTGGTGCATTATCTGCCGGATTTGCCCTAAACGGTTCAATTTTAGGTACATTATTAACATTAATTTTAGGAAATGCATATTATTTTGGAATTTCATACTTTGGATTCTTCTATTCATATAATAATGGTATGAAAGTTATTCAAGATATGAATAAAACTGGAATTCTTGATAGAATTATGGATAGTGCTACTATTTTAGGTATGACTGCTGTAGGTGCATTAATTCCTTCATGGGTTGGATTTAAATTAACAAGTGCAATTCAAATTGGAGATTATGTTTTAAATATTCAACAAGAATTAGATAATATTATTCCTGGATTAGCACCATTAGCATTAACATTAGTTCTTGCAATGCTATATAAGAAAAATATTTCTTCTCTTAAACTAGTTGCTTGCATATTTATTTTCTCTTTAATTATTTCACTAATTTTATAATGGAGGCTATTAATGGCTATTATTCAATATAGATTAGATGGCAGAATGTTACACGGTCAAGTGAGTGCATTTGGAAAAAACTTGAACATTGAAGAATTTGTTGTTGTTAACGAAAAAACTGCAAATGATCCAACTCAAGTTATGTTACTTGAAATTGCTGCACTCGGAGCCGATGTTGATGTTCTTTCTCCTGAAGATGCATTAGATTTGATTGAAAGCGGAGAAATTGACGACTACAGATCAATGGTTGTTTTCAAAGAAATTAAGGATGTTGTAGAACTAGTTAAGCTTGGATACAAATTTGATGAATTAGTAATTAGTGGAATGTACAAAAAAGAAGGTACAGGACAAGTTAAATATGAAGCATCATTATTTGTAAACGATGAAGATAAAGAGGCCTTTAGATATTTAGATAGTGAAGGAATAACTCTTTCACATCAAATTGCACCAGAATATCCTAAGAAATCCGTAAAAAGCTTGGTGAAATATTAACAATTAAGGTCAGCTCTTTGGGCTGACCTTAAACATATAAAAAGAGGGAATAATGGAAAATAAATATCAAGAGTCATATGTGACCATGTGCAAAAATTTAAAAAAAAGGAAAACAACGAATAATAAAAATAAAGCATTGAGTGATTTATCACAAATGATGAAAATGCTAGGCTTAGAATATAAATTAATCGATGAAAAAAATTTATCTGGAAAGTCGATGATTGCATATAAAAATAAAGATTTCAAATATTTAGTAATAGCAGATTATAACGTTAGAGATATTATGTATTTAAAATGTCGCCAAAAAATAAATAATCAAACTTATAATAGTAAAAAACAAATTTTGAATCTTTCTTTCATCATGATAGTAACATTATTAATTGCCACCATCGGAATTATTACTGTATTTACCCTTGGAAAAAATAATATTTTCGCAACAATTATTGGTGTATTAATAATTTTATTTTCTTTAATATTCCCAAGAATGCAAGATGTATTTAACGCATCGAAAAGTGCTGCTTTATTTTGTCTAATTGAAGTAGCAAAAAATTTAATGGACTTACCAATTGGCATTTGTTTTTTAAACGAAACTGGTAATGAACAAGGATTGATTCATTTAGAAAAAGAATATCCAGAGCTCACGAAAATTTATATCAATCAAATAGGCAAAGAAGAAAATTTATATGTTTTAGTGAAAAATAAATCATTATATTCTAAACTAAAGACATTCGAAACAAGTATTGGTAAATTAGAATTATTAGAAAATGATCAAGATACTATCATTAGACAATTTAAAAATGGTATTTTGATTAGCACATGCGATTTTAATGATATGTCCTGTATAATGCCCGGAACTCCTAATGATGATGTTTCAAATTTAGGTAAAATTGATGACATCTTATATCTAATATCACAAATCGCTAAATAGAAAGGATAAGTATGAAAGGAATTTTATTAATTAGTCACGGTCCTCTAGCCGAGGGATATATTAAAACTTTAGAAATGTTTTTTGGAGAAGGAATCCCGCAATTAGATTCACATATTTTAAGAAAAGATGATGCTGCTGAAGATTTTAGAGAACAATTATTAAAAAAAGTAGATTCACTAGATTCTGGAGATGGTGTTCTAGTTTTTGCTGATTTATTAGGAGGAACACCTTGTAATCAAAGTATATTTATAGAAAATCCTAATGTTACGGTTGTTGCAGGAATGAATTTACCAATGCTAATGGAATGCTTAGGAATGAGATTAGGTGGCACTATTGATATTGACGCAATTATTAAAGCCGGACAAGATGGCATGGTAAATTTTAGTCAAATAGTAGAAAACAAAAAGAATAAAAAAAGAAAAAGAAAAGAAACAGACGAATAATTGATACAATCCTTAAATCAGATATACAATTAGTTTAAAAAATCTCATTGATGTGTTACTAGATGAGATTTTTATTATGGAAAGTATACAAAATAATCAAAGGAGTAGAAACCTGATGATGTCTCTGTTCCTTTGATTATTTATAATAAAGATTACTTATTGTTTTTTATTAATAATGTTTTACTCTTCCATCATATTTTTCATAAATTGCATTATTATCAAATCCGTCAACATTTTGTGATTGGAAAACATATGGACGAACACCTTTTTCCATGCAAATTTTAATAGCTTCACAAACAATAGTATCTAAAAGAAACATAGAAACTATACTGCTTCCTGGGCCTGTTTTTATTCCATGAATATCTAATAAAGCATCCCCTTCTGGAACACAATTATCTAAAACAACATCAGCAAATTCATATAATTTTTTGCCACTTGGATGACGTGATGTAGCAGCTTGAGATTGTGCTAGATTAGTTAGTGCAACAACAAATACGCCCTCTTTTTTACAACGCATAGCCATTTCAATTGGCATCGCATTGCGTCCTGAGTTAGAAGTAATAATCATAATATCTCCTTTTTTAATTTTATAGGAATCATAAATAACATCGGAGACACCACAGGTTTTTTCCATAGCACATGAACGTTGTGCCCCAAACCCAGTTAATGTATCTGGATCTAATAAGGCATTGATATTTCCTAATCCACCAGCTCTTGCAAATAATTCAATACCAATCATGTGAGAATGTCCTGTACCAAAAGTGTGAATAATATGATCTTGTTCAATACAATCAGCAAATTTTTTACTCAATAAATCTATTACTTCTTTATTTTTCTTTTCCGCATTTTCAAGTAATTCAACAATTTTTTTACTGTAATCGTAATTCATTAAATTCTTCCTCTATATCTTTCTTTTATACTTAAGTCGTGTTCTTTATCCCCAGTTAAAATTGGTAAATCTACATTTCTACTTTCTAGTATTTCACAAACCCTAGCTGCCATAGATTGAGCAATCGCATTATTACAAATACTAGAAACAGAACATACTTTTGCAATTGTTCCTGTTTCTAACATTGCATCCCCATGAGGACCACAATTATCAATTACAACATCTCCAAACATATATAATTTCTTTCCACTTGGATGACGTGAATTTTCTGCCATTGTATGTTGTTTTGAAGTGACTACAATAACTTTATGATTATTCTCTTTAGCTAATGCAGCAATATCAATTCCTATTCCATTAATTCCCGAATTTGAAATAACAATAAATACATCCATTGGATTAATATCATATAAATCATATAAACGATATGCTACACCAGGTCTACGTTCAAATTCATTGTCTTTATCTTTATATTCTTCTAATGAGATACCACCTTTAGTTACAAAATGACCCATATCCATAATATGAATAGGCACTAAAGAACCTATTCTATCTTTTATATCAATTCCTAATCCAACTGAATGTCCTGTTCCAAAGACATGAACTACTCCATTATTTTGTATACAGTCAGCTACAATTTGAGCCATTTGATCCAACGCTTCATTTTGGCTTTCATATAAATGATCTAACAAAGAAAGCATTGAATCTTTAAATAATTTTGCATCTACCATGTTATCTCACCCTTCCTTCATAAACATCTGTAAGTCTATTATTATGAACATCAGCACCTTTTACATTTGCACTTAACAATATTGGTGCTTCTTTACCATTCGATACATACAGGTTATAAACTTCTGCTGTTATCATTTGTGCCATCACATTTGATACAGTTGATGATAATTGGCCTACATTATATTTTCCAACATGTAAAGCAATATCTGGTTCTTCCATTGACATATCTAAATATTCATCAGCAAAATCTAATAATTTTTTTCCGGATTCATGTAATGGTTGTGCAACATCATAACTCTTTTTATTTATAACAGCTACAAGTGTATGTCCTTTTTCTTTACAATATTTAGCTAATTCAATTAAGAGAGGTTCATTTCCATATTGGCTTACTAATACATATAAATCTCGATCATCTAACTTAAATAAACTTAACATATCATTAAGTATTTCAGGTCGATTAAATACGCTTCCATCATCATACTCTTCTTGAGTAATTATTTCCTTGAAAATCAATTCTTTTAAACTTAAACCGTGATATGGAGCAAGCCCACCTGCTCTAAAATTTAATTCATTTACAAATTCTTGGCCATGTTTTACACCAAACAATTGAATTACACCATCATTTTCAATTGTGTCATAAAACATCTTTGCAACTTTTTTGATTTTCTTTTCTTGTGAAACGTAAGTATTCTCAATAGCTTCTTTTAAAGAATTAAAGAATTCCAATTTAATATCCATAATACCCACCTTTTTAATTAATGTATTGTTAGAATAACGATAAACTGTGTTAAAAAATTTAATATTAAAAATATAACTAACTATTCGCATCCAAAAATTTACAAAATTAATCAATTTGAATCAATTAGTAAGCTACATTTAAAATCATTTTTTTGAAGACAATTGTTTCATTAATTGAGGAATATTTGAATTTACAAAAATAAAGTCAATTGCACAGTTTTCAATTATTCCTACAACTAGATTATGTTAAAACCATAATATTTAATCAATATTTTATTCACATTTACGCAAATTATTTTGGATAAATTATTCATACACAATAAAAAAATCTAAAAAAGATGACTCTATCATCTAGTAAAATCATCTTTTTTCTCTTAGTTTTTCTTAATCAATCAGTTGGTTTGAACGCGATATTATTTTGTTTTTTGATCTAAAATCACTTTTCAATATAAGTAAATACAATACGTCTATTAAAAATAGTTGAGAACATCTCATTGTAGTTACATTTAACCTTGTTTTCGTTTCAAAAGTGACTGTTTTTAAAAGGATATCAGCATATTCATGTAATGGATTATTAACTCCTCTTGTCATTGCAATAATCTGAAGCCCTTTTTCTTTAGCTAATGCAGCAGCCTTAACTATTTCTTTCGTTTCTCCCGTTTCAGAAATAAGAATAACAACAGTATCCTTAGCAGCATTATCAATTAGAGAATAGATGGTATGTGAACTTGTTGATGTATAACAAGATATTCCCATTTTTATTAATTGATTTGAAAAATATTCAGCAAATAAATTTGAACTGCCGATACCAAAAATAATATGACTTTTAGATCTCTGTATTAGATTTGCTGCCTTTTCAAGAGTCATAGCATCATTAATGTCAGCTGTAATTTGTGCTA
>OLVX01003014.1_pt1 | contig 11238 bp, 9 predicted proteins | sample 1673271 | NCBI WGS metagenome assembly OLVX01 (sample SAMEA3178939, study PRJEB25190) | human gut metagenome | biome: human gut; feature: human-associated habitat; material: faeces | place: Austria | collected 2013 | reverse complement strand
AAAATTAACTAAATCCAAATTTCACAGGACACATATTCAGGAGTTCATATCCTTTATATAAATGCTCACAAAATAATTGTGTTATAATAGCCCAAATTCTGAACCTAGGAGATTACAAATGAAATTTGCCAACAATATTGTTCTGCCAATTATCCTTATGATTATGGTAATAAGCGGAGCTGTAACATTTACGGTATTTTTCACGCCTCTTTATTATCTGGATGTGAAAATACTGGATATTCCCGGTCAGTCAGGATATTCATTAGATCTGATATCCCGAAACTACGACACACTTATAAATTACATGTCTGTATTTAACCATTGTGAGTTAGCCTTCCCGGACCTTGCCATGTCTCCAATGAGTAAAATCCATTTTGAAGAAGTGAGAGATATATTCCAAAATGTAAAAATACTTACTATAATCTGTGGAGTTATCTCTGTTGTAGGAGGTATTTTACAAATTAGAAAGAAAGACTTCAAATTTTTAAGAAATGCATCCATCTTAATTGTGATAATGCCAGTTTTATTGGCTATTCCAATTGCGATAAATTTCAATGCATGTTTTATTATGTTTCATAAGATAATGTTTAGTAACAATTATTGGATTTTTAACCCTGTGTTAGATCCTGTTATAAATATGTTGCCGGAAGCATTCTTTATGCATATGGGTATTGCAATTTTAGGAATTATGGTATGTGCAAGTGTAATTTTACAATTGATATATCATAAAGTTAAAAAGTTAAATCATGGCAATATTAAAATAAAAAATTAAATTACAAAAATTATAATATTGAAAGAATGCTGAATAAATGGTATTATGGATATATTGAAATAAGACTGAAATAAAAACGAGACGAAAAAATACGAGTTAGATGATGTAAATCAATTCTAACTCGTATTTTTTTTGCTATAAATAATGCATCATAATTTTAAAAAATATATAATATCTTATTCAGAGTCTAATTTTGTAATTTCAACAATTTCTTTAAACTTTCCAATTATATAATCATAATTTTTCCTTTGGTGGGGAAGAGTACAATTTGTACAATCCTTTATACCTTTTTCTGTATATCTAAAATTTCCACCACATTTATCTTTTAAAGCATATAAAGGGCAATAACAGAATAAGCAGTTGAAATTTTCTGGGTCATTTGTTTTATGACAGGGAAAGTATTCACATTTAGTATTACTAAAAAATTTATAATTCAATTTATATATACCTCCAAAGATTATAATATGAGATAATTTTATTATACTATTTTAATTTAATTTATTATACTTATAATATAGAATCAATATATAAAAATTTATTGGGAGAAGACTTATGAAGGATTTTAGGGAAGTTTCTACGATGGAGTTGCTTTATAATGTGACTACTAAAATGGAAATTAAAATGAAAAAGTTTGAAGAATTATTTAAAAGCAATATGTTGAAATTCACACTAAAGAGGAAGGATAAAGAAGGAGATGAAATAGAAGAAGATGATAGAATAATAGAAAAAGAAAAAATAAAGAAATTATCATATGAGCAGTTGAGAAATGAAGCTGATGAAGGAGATGAAGATGCCCAGTACAACATGGGAAATTATTATCTAACCTTTGAAAGAGATAAGCTTGAGGGTATATCCAAGGCATTTGGCTGGTACAAAAAAGCATCTCAAAATGGCTCGAAAGAGGCACAGTATAACCTCGCATGTTTGTATATCGATGGGGTAGATATAGATTTAGATGAGGAAGAAGACGAAAAAGAGGAACAAGCCTTTATATGGTTTGAAAAATCAGCAGAACAAGGATTTATAAAATCAAAATTTTGTTTAGCGCTTTGTTATGAACATGGGATAGGAGTAGAAGAAGATAAACAAAAGGCATTTGAAATAGTAAAGTCACTTGAAAATGAAAAAAATAATTATCTAATTCAATATTGCTTGGGAGTATATTATGAAAATGGAATTGGAGTAGATAAAGACAAGAAAAAAGCATTTGAATACTATAAGTTTTGTGCTAATGGAGGGTATGATATAGCTCAGCTTAGGACTGCAATTTGTTTTGAATATGGAATAGGTGTAAAACAGGATTATAAAAAAGCATTTAATCGATATAAAAAAGCTGTGAGCAATGGAAATGAAGATGCAAAATATCTTATGGGACATTGTTATGAATTTGGAATTGGAACTAATGTAGATTATAAAAAGGCATTTTCAATATATGAGGAATTAAAAGAAATAGATTATGAAGATGGCATTTATAGACTAGCATATTGTTATGAACATGGAATAGGGATAGATATAGATAAAGAAAAAGCGTTTAAATTATATAATGACTTGGCACGAATGGGAAATGAAGACGCAATGTTTTATCTAGCACAGTGTTATGAATTAGATAGAAAAAATGTATTAAGTAATGAAATTACTAATGAAGAAATTGTAGCAGATTTAGAACACGATACAAATTTAGAAAAAGATATAAATATAGTTATAGAAGAAAATAGTATAAATCAACTACAACCAAAAGATTTAGACTTGACTCTGCAAAGCAGCATAGATGAGGAAATAACATTTAGCAAAGACTTAGGTATTAATGTATTTCTAGAGCAGACTATATTTAAACAGATAAAAGACAATAACCTAGAAAGTGACTTAAAAAGATTAATTATAAAGATTGATAAATGCATGAAATCATCAAATAAGTCGTTAAATTTAAATAGTCTAGGTTTTAAAAAGTATGAGGGGATAAAAGATAATAGTATTTATGGATTTGATTTCAATAACAAGATAAATGATAGTGATAGAATAATAGCATGTTTTATGAAAGATTATGTTAAAAAGAATGAATTTGACTTTGATAGATATAAAGGCAATAAAAATGACAAAAAGGGGATTATATTATTTTCAATAGCTAAGCACAACGATCAAGAAAAAGAAGCATTAAAAGTATCTAAAAGGATAAATAGCCACTTCTTTGATAATGGAAACTTCAAAAATTTAAATAGAAAAAAAGAAATGACATATAAAGATATGTTGGAAATAAGGGATAACGTAAAAAGAAACCAAGAAACTAATATGACATTTAGAGCTATTGATTTTAACGATAATGAAATAATATATCAAGAAGTACTGACAAAAGAACAAGCCAAATATATAGATACATTTATTCAAAAATCAGAACCATTCATATTATCAGGTATAGCTGGTAGTGGAAAAACACTATCTACAATCAATTTAATACCAGATATGGTTGAAAAAATCAAAAATATGAACTCAAACAAAAAAATTCTCTACATTACATTTTCAAACAACTTAAAAGAATATGTGAAATCAAAAGTAATGGAAAATTACTATGAATATAACGAATATATAGATATAAGAACTTTTGTAGATATATGCACAGAGATAAATTATAAGCATAACAACAAAAAAATAGATAGATCTAAAATTATAACGCAAAATTCTTATAATAAGAGTTTTACAAAGTTTTTAGAATGGTTACAACAGACATCTAGGGACGGAAATATTATAAAGTTTATTAAGAAATATGAAAATGAAAAAAATATTATTTATAGCGAAATTTTTGGAATACTAAAAGGTTCTATGTACGTCGATTGGGACAGGAAAGAGCCATATATAGTAAACTCTGAATACTATATCAACAATAGTAAACAAATAGTAGAAGATTATAAAATTTTTGTAGAAGAAGATAGGCAAATTTTATATTCTATAACGGAAAAATACAACCAGTGGTTGTGCGAAAATGACTATCACGACATAAATGATATAGCATTTGAATTACAAAGTTTAATAAAAGAAAAATCTATAAACTATGAATATGTCGTAGTTGATGAGGTTCAAGATTTTACAGAGGTTCAAATATATATGTTGTTCTTATTAGCTAAAGAACAAGAAATTTACGCAAAGAATAAAACAAGAAAAATATTATTAGCAGGGGACCCCAACCAAATAATAAATCCAACATTTTTCAAAATAGGAAGGCTTACAAAATTATTTTATTTATACGGATATCATTATGAAATTGAGCGACTTAATGAGAATTTCAGAAACTCTATAAATATAATGAAGATGAATAATATAGTAAATGAAATAATAAATGATAAACTTCCGGCAAGAAAAGAAGAAGACAGACAGTTTGAAATAACAAAAAACAATAAAACAGGTATAATCGAGCAAGTTGAAGCGACAGAAGACAACTTAAAAATTATATTTAGTGAGCTTGATGCATCTGCAAAAGTTGCGCTTATAGTATCTGATGATGAGAAAAAACAACATCTAAAACAAAAGTACAACTGCAAAAATGCATTTACAATATCTGAATTTAAAGGGAAGGAATTCGATAATATAATAGCTTACAATATATTATCCGACTATGCAGATATTTATGAAGAAGTTTATAAAAAGGAAATTTTAAAAGAAGGTCATTACAGTTATTACTTCAATCGATTTTATGTTTCTATAACTAGAGCAAATTATAATTTAGTCTTAATAGAAGAAAAAGAAACAGAAGTATTAAAAGAAATCAAAGCAAAACTAGGCGACGATATAAAATATATAAAAACTTTAACTCAGTTTAAAGATTTAAACTTAGGAGAAGTAGTAGGAGATAGTATAGAGCTATTTAAATTAGGAATGAAGTTTTTCTATGATGAGAGATATTCAGTAGCGAAAAACTACTTTATTAGAAGTGTGGAGCCAAATTCAAATAGTTTAGCAAGGTTGTGTGATTTGTTTGAAGAGGATGGAAAATACGAAGAAAAAGGAGACAAGCTATTTGAAATAGGTGAGTATAAGTTGGCACAGAGCTATTATGAAAAATCATATCAGTTTTCAAAATTTGCGATTATGTACTTGTATATAGAAGATTTATCTTATGAAAAACAGTTGAGAGAGTTTTATAATAGCTTAGAAAAAGAGAGAATAAAATTTAGCGATTTATTTGATGAATATGGCAAACAGTTTGATAAACTAAACGATATATTGCGAAATAAAATAATAAAAACGGAAAAATTAAAATCTAATATTCAACTGAAAATGGGGAATATAAACAAACTATTTGAAAATATAAATACAAAGGTGAATGGGAGATAGGTGAATAATATGACGAATAACGAATTAAACACAAGGGGTATAGTAGAATCAATTGATAAGTTTAATGAAAATAGTGAGCAAATATGCATAACGTTAAATGGATTAGAGGGGAGTATAAATGAATTTAATAAATCGATAACCAAGCTTGATTCTTTAAAACAAATCGATATAACCAAAAAGAAGATGGACGAGTTAAATACATATAAAAACAAAGTAGTGCAGATGGTAAGCGGGTTAAAAAATATAGATAAAGATTTGAGCGAATTAGATGAACTGATTAAAACTATTGCAAAGTTTGGAGATGAGATACACTCTGTAATGAAAAATAGCAATATGATAAGTTTTACTACAGTATCAAAAAACGTTAGAGACTTAGATAAAAAAATTACGGCTTTTAATAAGAGAATCGATACATTTATAGAAAGTGAATTATTAAAAAAGATGGACACTCAATATGAAGGTATAATGGAGCATATTGATTCTGTACTAGAAAGACAACAAAAAATGATAGATGAAATAGACAATAAATTAGATCAAATAGCGCCAGAAACTATCAACAATAAATCGACTTCTAGCAATATTGTAATTGATTCAAAATTTGAAGGAAATATCGAAAATATGATGAGAAGTGTTATAGAAGATGTAATTTGTAAAAATGACGGAAAGAAAAACTCAAAATCTTCAATTTACGCTGGATTTAGTACAAAAGTACTACAAGTTTTATCAGAAGAAGGGGAATTAGAGGCTAGTTATATTCTTGGAAATAGATATTATGATGAAGGTGAAATTGATAAAGCTGTTTTAGAATATGAAAAGTTGGTTGATAATAATGACAATAGATGTGAAGAGAGATTAATTAAAATATATAAACAAAAATCAAAAGAAGAAAATCCACTATATCAAGAAAAACTAGGATTTGAACTATATAGAGGTAAAATAATTAAAAAAGATATAGATAAAGCTATAAAATTATTAGAAAAAGCAGAGAAAAACGGAAGTAAAAATAGTAAAAAATATCTAGAGCTTATAAATTTAAAATAAAAAATTTAATAAATTTGTGGAGGAGGTGAAAGATTTATTCACCCTCTTTTTGATTTTAAATTATAATATTAATAAAATACTTATTATCAAAAAAATCCATAAAAAACTTATAGTTTAATGATATAATTATTAAGAATATTTATCTAAAATGAGTTATTTGCAGTAAAAATAGAAAATGACATATATAAAAGAATGAAATTTATTATAAAAGTCAAAATATATAATAAGGCAAAAATACTGGCAAATAAATGAATTGACAAGAAGTAAAATAAAGAGGTGATTTTGTGGAAGAAAAACTACAAGAAAAGGCCGTTTTAGTGGGCTTAAATATAACAACTAATGTAAAAAAAATCGACGATATTGATATAAATGAATCTATGGAAGAACTTAAAGAATTAGTAAAGGCTGCTGGAGCAGAAGTTTTAGCATCTGTAATTCAAAATAAACCAGCGAGAGATGCTGCTTATTTCATAGGAAAAGGTAAAGTTGAAGAAATAAGAGATTACTGTCAAATGCTTGGTGCTACAATGATAGTATTTAATGATGAATTATCAGGAGCACATATGAGAAATATAGAAGATGTTACAGGACTAAAAGTAATCGACAGAACAGCTTTAATATTAGACATATTCGCACAAAGAGCATTAAGTAAAGAAGGTAAACTACAAGTTGAACTTGCTCAATTAAAATACAGATTACCAAGACTTTATGGAATGGGTGGACAAATGAGTAGAACTGGTGCTGGTATAGGTACTAGAGGTCCTGGTGAACAAAAGCTTGAAATAGATAAAAGACATATCTTAAATAGAGCTGCTGACATAAGAAAAGAGCTTAGAGAAGTAAAACAAAACAGAGAAACTCAAAGAGTTCAACGTCTAAAATCAAATATACCAATTGTTGCACTTGTTGGTTATACAAATGCAGGAAAATCGACTTTATTGAACGAATTAATAAAGACACACAAAGATTACGAAACTGAAAAAGAAGTTTTCGTAAAAGACATGCTTTTCGCAACTCTTGATGTAACTTTAAGAAAAGCTACTTTACCAAATAAAAGAGATTTTCTAGTAGTAGATACAGTTGGATTTGTAAGTAAACTACCTCATGATTTAGTAGAAGCATTCAAAGCGACACTAGAAGAAGTTAAATATGCAGACTTAATACTACATGTAATCGACGCTACAAACAGCAGTTTTGAATTACAAAAACAAACTACTGAATCAGTATTAAAAGAATTAGGTGCAGATGATAAGAAAACTATAATAGTTTACAACAAAATAGACAGACTAGAGCTAGATATTTATCCAAGAAATAGAGAAGATAGAATTTATATTTCTGCTAAAAAAGGTATCAATATGGATATCCTTCTAAAAATGATAGAAAATGCTTTAATGGAAGACACTTATCAAGTTAAATTATTACTTCCATACGATAAAGGTAATATATTCAGTAAGATAAAAGAAAAATACAACGTAGATTACTTTGAATATGTTGAAAATGGAACACAACTTGAAGTAAGTTTAGATGAAGAAGATTATAATATATATAAAGAATATATAGTTGAGGAATAAAAATGGACATAAGTTGGAGCAATATCGATAACTTAGATGACTACTTTATTACATATCTTCTTTATAACGAATCAAAAACAGTGTCCCAAATTAGCAAAATCAGAAATATACCAATTGCAGATGTAAATGATCATTTAATCAAAGCAAAATTAGAAATAAAATCTGCAAACAAACAAAAAGTAGAATCTTCAAAAGATGTATTGGATAAATTTTTAGAATTAGGCAAAGACTCAAGACTTGAATTTATAGAAGAGCTGAGTCTAGATGAAGAAAAAGAATTAAACTTTAAAAGAGAATTATACAAAAGAATACTTAGAGAACAAAATGCAGATGATTTAATTGTCTTAATTTGGGCAACGGGAGAGTTTAGAGATGAAAGATTTTTAAAAATACTTCATCCTCTTACAAACCATAGACATTCAGACATAAGAAGAATAACTTATTCAGCTATTAGAAAAATATCTTCTCCAAAGAGCAAGTTAGTCTTGGAAAAGGGGCTATATGACCCAAATCCACAGACAAGACAATATTGTGCCAAAGCATTGGCAAAGGTGGGAGATGATAAGACAGTCGAGATTTTGCAACGACTTATAGACAGAAAAAAAATCAACGAAAAAGAATATGTCATCAGGGCATATAATGAAGCAATTTTGGCTTTGAAATATCTAACGGCAGGGGGAGAGGCACTATGAAGACATATAAAACATTACACAGTTTTGGAACAGATGAATACATAGTAGAAAAGTCTACTTTTATAGGATATGCAAAACCTATAAAGTCTGAAGAAGAAGCAGTAGAATTCATAAACGAAATAAAAAAGAAGCATAAAGATGCTACTCATAATGTTTGGGCATATACTGTTGGTGAAACTATGAACATCCAACGCTATAGTGACGATGGAGAGCCACAAGGAACAGCAGGAATCCCAACATTAGAAGTCATAAAAAAGGAAGACTTAAGAGATGTAGTAGTTGTTGTAACTAGATATTTCGGAGGAATAAAATTAGGAGCAGGCGGACTTGTTAGAGCATATACAAAAGGTGCAAAAGTTGGTATTGAAGCAGCTCAAATTATCCAAAAGGTAAAATACAAAGAAATAAGTGTAACTATAGACTACAACCAAATAGGAAAAGTTCAAAATGAAATAATGAATATGGGTTACAAAATAAAAGACACTTTATATACTGACAAAGTAGAAATAATAGTTTACTCGAGAGAAGAAGAAGCAGAATCACTAAAATCTAAAATGATAGATATAACTAGTGGAACTGCGGAAATAGGTGAAAGTGAAGGGTTTTATCTATCTGAAAAAGAAGGGGAAATTATTTTTTAGATAGGGTTTATTTAACAATAGATATATCGAGGGGGACGTCATAATGGAAAGTGAAAAAAACAAAATAACAAGACAAATAGGAATCTCTCTAGCTATAATAGGAATTTTATTCTTAGCTATAGCAATTTTGAATTTATCAAAAAACGAAGAGATAATCATATTCTGCTTTATGTATGGATTTATGATTTTCATGGTATTTAATTTATTTAAATTATCTAAATCAGGAAATGTGGATATGAACAATACTATAGAAAATTTAAATAAATTACAAAAGGACTTAGAAAGACAAAATTTCATACAAGATATGTTGAATCACGCCAATATGGAATTTGAAATAAATGAAAAAATGGCTTATATAAATAAAATTATTGAAAAATACTCAGACAGTGCAGATGGTTATTACTATCGTGGCGAGTTTTATATAAAATTCGATAAATTTTATTCAGCTATAAAAGATTTTGAAAAAACATTAGAACTAGACAAAAACTATAAAGAAGCATATAGGGGTAAAGGTGTTTGTTATAGTAGACTAGGGGATAATGAACTAGCAATAAAAAATTATAAAAAATCATTGGAAATAGATCCAAGATATGAAGTAGCTTACTATAACTTAGGAGTATCTTATAGCAACTTAAAAGAATACGATAAGGCTATGGAAAGCTACACAAAAGCACTAGAAATAGACGAAAATGATGTTAGTGCCTATTATAATAGAGGAAGAATTCTAGCTTATTTAGGCAGATATAAAGAAGCATTAAAAGATTTTACAAATGCTATAAATCTTGAAAAATACGACGAGAGAATAGTCTACGAAAGAGCAGGACTATATTATTTAATGAAACAATATAAAAACTCACTACTAGACTACAAGACATTTGTAACTTTGGCTCCACATATGAAAGAAGGTTATTTGGGAATGGCGGATTGTTATTGTCAAATGAACCAAATTAATAACGCAATCGAATACTACAATAAATCCATAGAACTAGACCCAGAGTACGAAGAAAGCTACTTTAATCGTTCAGTAGCTTACTTAAAACAAGATAATTTACGCAAGGCCATAAAAGACTTGGACAGAGTTATAATATTAAATCCTAAAAATGGTGAAGCATATTACAACAGAGCACTTGCTTATGGTCAAATGGAAAATCACACAAAAGTAATACGTGATTTCTCAAAAGCGATAAAAATGGGATATAAAGTAGGAAAATCTTACTGCAATAGAGGAAAAGAGTACTCTATAACAGGAAACTTCAAAAAGGCAAAAGATGACTATACTCGCTCTATAGAACATGGTTACGAAAGTTATATTGTTTATATGGGAAGAGGAGCAGCAAACTTAGACTTAGAAGAATATAACGAAGCAATACTTGATTTTAATAAAGCAATTGAGCTTGATAAGAGCCAATTTAAAAATTATTATTATAGAGGTTTGGCTTATTATAAACTTCAGCAATATAAAGAAGCGATAGACGATTTTTCTGTTGCAATAGAAGGAGACCCATCTGACATAAGAGCTTATGAAAAACGTGGGGATGCATATTGCCAAACAGGTGATTATGATAATGCAATAAAGGACTTCTTTATGATAAGTAGATTAGAAGAAAAAAATTAACATAAAAAGCCTAAAACTATATTGTTTAATAGTTTTAGGCTTTATTTTTTTTGTTTGTCTTTGTGCATATAACCTTTTTGAATTTCAAAGATTCCTATAATCAATAAAAATACTCCAAAACATTTTCTTAAGATATCAGATGATAGATATTCTGCTAATGTAGAGCCAAAAAAAGCACCAACTATACCGAATAATACTATCGGAAGAACTAATTCAAAGTCGACGTTTTTCTTTTTAATATGTATGTATAGTGCTGCTATTGTCATAGGAATTGATGATAGTAAGTTGGTACTTTGGGCAATTTTAGGGTCAATACTTGCAAATAATATAAGAGCAGGGATTAGTATTGTTCCTCCACCCATTCCCATTCCGCCAATTATTCCAGCAAAAAATCCTATTATTGCTATTAACATAAATTCCTCCTATTAATAAAAAATCATTCTAATTGCAGATATTATCATAACTATTCCGAAAGCAATTCTCAAAAACTTACCAGTTACTTTGCTCAATAATTTTGCTCCCACGATACCTCCTATTATACTTCCTATGGCGGCTTTACATGTAAGGCCAATGTCATATGTGC
>OLVX01003011.1_pt1 | contig 11243 bp, 9 predicted proteins | sample 1673271 | NCBI WGS metagenome assembly OLVX01 (sample SAMEA3178939, study PRJEB25190) | human gut metagenome | biome: human gut; feature: human-associated habitat; material: faeces | place: Austria | collected 2013 | reverse complement strand
AAAAGCATTGACCAATTTCTTCGTATTGCCCTGAGGACGAGGGCTGCCATTTAAAACAAAAATATTCATAAATGCCATCTCCTAACTTTTTATTGCAGCAGTGACAAGAAAAGCGAAGGGCAAGCCTTCGCTCTTCACAAGGATGAGTGTAATGAGATTATTTTAAACACGTATTAAAGAATGCCGTCATTTTATCGAATGGAATAGCATCCTTATTTCCGCCATCATACAAATCAGTATGAACTGCATCAGGAATAATCATTAATTCTTTATTATCAGGATTTGGATTTCCATTAATCATATTCGCATAAGCATCTTTACTAAAATAACAGGAATGCGCTTTTTCGCCGTGAATCATCAGCACCGCGCTGCGAATTTCACTGCTGTATTGCAAAATAGGCTGATTCATGAATGACATGCATCCTGTCACATTCCAACCAGCGTTGGAATTAAGAGAACGCGGATGGTAGCCACGCTCCGTCTTATAATAATCGTAATAATCTTTCACAAAGAATGGTGCATCATCCGGCAACGGATCAACCACACCGCCGCCTAACGCATAAGTGCCACTTTGGTAATCGAGCGTACGTTGTTTGTTTAAGGCCACTCGTTTCTCATGACGTGCCTCTTCGGAATCCTCAGCATCAAAATAGCCTTTGGCATTAACACGTGTCATATCATACATGGTCGACGCAACAGTTGCTTTGATGCGCGTATCCAAAGCTGCCGCATTTAACGCCATACCGCCCCAGCCACAAATGCCAATGATGCCAATCCGATCCGGATCCACATCGCGGCAAGATAAGTAATCAACAGCCGCCTGAAAATCTTCCGTGTTGATATCTGGTGACGCCATGTAGCGAGGCTGGCCACCACTTTCGCCGGTAAAAGATGGATCAAAAGCCATTGTCAAAAATCCTCGTTCTGCCATCGTCTGAGCATAAAGACCAGATGCCTGTTCTTTTACAGCACCAAACGGTCCACTGACAGCAATCGCTGCCAAACGTCCTTCAGCATGTTTTGGCACATACACATCGGCAGCCAAAGTAATACCATAACGGTTATGAAATGTTACCTTACTATGTGAAACTTTATCACTTTGTAGAAAAGTTTTATCCCATTCCTGTGTTAACTGTAAATCTTCCATACCTATCATCCTTTCTGATTATTAACCATTTGATTCAGTTGATACATGAAATAATCCAAGCGATCAATCTTATACTCGTTATCATGCAGCCGTGCGAGCAATTGCTTCTTGTGCTGCCGTAATAGACATAATGCATAAGAAATCTGTGCTCCACACAAATAATGCAAAATTTCTTGACAAAGATGTTCATCACAGCCAGCATCTTGAAGGTTTTCCAAAATCATAGCTTGTTGATCATGAAGATTTGCCATCACTGCTCGCTTCCTTTCCGCAATTCCATTATAGGAACTTGCTGATTTATACGCTAATTGATAAAATGAATATCGTGATATGAGCAAAAATCATTTCAATTGAAGAGGATGAACATCATGGAATTGCGCACTTTACGTTATTTTCTTGAAATAGCGCGTGAAGAAAATATGACCAAAGCGGCAGAGCGCTTGCATGTGAGCCAATCAGCACTCTCACGGCAAGTAAAAAGTCTGGAAGAAGAACTTGGCAAGCGCCTCTTTATTCGCCACAGTTTTCGCATTGAGTTAACCCCTGAAGGCATTCTGCTGCGCAAACGTGCTGAAGACATTCTGCAAATGGTTGACAAAACCACCGAAGAATTTCAAGCCCTTGATGATGATCTTCACGGCGACATTTTTATCGGCTGTGCCGAATCCGAAGCCATGAAACGGCTCGCTGAACTGCTCGTCGAACTCCACCGTTTGCATCCAGGGATCCACTATCACCTCAAAAGCGGCAACACCGCCGATATCGCTGGCGATCTCGACAAAGGCCTGCTCGATTTTGCCGTTATCGCCAATGCCGTAGACCTTTCCAAATACAACTTTCTAACCGTTCCCACGCGCGATCTTTGGGGAGCTGTCATGCCAAAGGCTCACCCATTGGCTGCGAAACCAGAAATTGCTGTGACCGACTTGCTCGATCAGCCACTTATCCTGTCGGTGCAAAGCATCACCGATGATTACCCTAAATTTTTTGGTGATCTGCAGGAGCGCCTCAACATCGTCGCCACCTTTAATCTACCTTACAACGGCGCCGTCCTTGTCCATGCCGGACTCGGCATCATGCTCTGCTTCGATAAACTCATCGATACCGGCGATACCTCCGACCTCTGCTTCCGCCCACTCACCCCGCGCCTTGAAAGCGAAGGCAATATCATCTGGAAAAAATATCAGGTCTTCAATCCCGTCGCCCAAGCCCTGCTAGATCTCATGAAAGAAAACTTTGCATAAAAATATCTCAAAGTCTTTCGAATATTTTCAAAAGACTTTGAGATGCATTGTTTAAAGAATCAAGCCAGCATCATAACCTGTGATTGTCGCATTATATAGATCTCCAACTTTAATGCAGTCGCCAACCATAATAACATCAAAAGCAGTTCCACGGAATGCTTCTCTTTCCTCTTCCTTGCATTTCAAACCGGATGCTAGAATCACCGTATCAGCATTAATATACTCTTCTTGTGTATCATCCGCTTTTTTAATATAGACACCGAATTCATCAATTTTCTGTACTGTTGTATTCAATAGTACAGTACATTTATTTTCACGTTCTTCATCTTCATTTAATGCAGCAGTATCACGATTATACTCATATGATAAGTAATGAATGGCCTGCAAACGTTCTGTATAAGCTCCTCCAGCGATCAAGCGATCGGACATTTCAACAAGTGAGACTTTTTTCCCTAAATTAGCCAAATGAATAGCAGTTTCAACACCAACAGAGCCACCACCAATAATTACAACTTTATCTCCAACATTTTCTTCATTTCCATACACATCTATAGCTAATTTCACATTGTCAGAATCAACACCTTCTATTGGCGGTTTTTTGAACTCAGCACCAATTGCAACGATGACTGCATCATACTTTCCACCTACCATTTCGGGAGATGCATTACTGTTTAATTCAACTTTAATATTATCGTTTTTCCTAACCTGTCTAATTTCCCATTCCATATATCGGTTAAGGTCTTCTTTAAAGTTTACATATTTCGCATAGTTTAATTGTCCACCTAGTTTATTCTCTTTTTCAAAAATAGTAACTTGATGCCCTCTCTCTGCAGCTTTCAGGGCTGCTTGCATACCAGCCGGCCCACCACCAATTACAGCAATATTCTTTTGTCTTGTAGCAGCAGGATATCGGAACAAAAATGGTTCTCTCCCATGTTCAGGATTAACTGAACAACTTGACAACTTCGTAACATTTTCCAAATCATCACCGACCGAACCATTTTTACCTTCTTTTCTGCCTGCAAAAATATCCAAGCAGCGCAAACATTTCACACATGGTCGAATATCGTCGGCTCGACCAGCTCTTGCTTTTTCACCCCAATCAGGATCTGCAAGGAAGCTTCTTGCCATTCCAACAAAGTCCGCCTTACCTTCTGCTAAAATTCGTTCTGCCAACGCAGGATCGTTAATTGCGCCAATTGCAGTTACTGGAATCTTTATACCACTTTTCTTCATAGCCTCAGCTAAATATACATTACATCCATTCGGCATAAAATGAGTTGGATGCATAATGCCTCTTGTTAATGGTGTAATTCTAACACCAGCAGAACACTGAATAATATCAATTTTATCTTCGATCATTTTTACAAATTCAATCGTTTCATCCATGCTCAAATCGCCTGGTGTTAATTCACTGGCACTAATTCTATATTCAAGAATCATTTCATCGCCTACTCGTTCTCGAATCGCATCTAACACCATCATTGGGAAACGCGCCCGATTTTCTAACGAACCACCATATTTATCTTTTCGAAAGTTTTCTAGTGGAGATAAAAATTCTGCAAGCAACCAGCCATGACCACCATGAATTAAAAGATGATCAATTCCACCGCGTTTCATCATATGCGCTGCGTCAGCAAAGCACTGAGCAACTCGATACATTTCATCTTCGTCCATTTCCTCAACTTGATAACCATTAATCACTTTAGCTGATGGTCCAATTGGATTCTGATGATTTTCATTAAAAATTGGTATTGCGAATTCACCACAATGTGATAATTCAATTGCTGCTTTAGCACCATAGGAATGACATAATTCGGTAAATATATTTAGTGTTGGCAACGTTTCATCTGTAAACGTATTAAAATACACTGGATGTCCATTGCCCCGCACCATATCAACATTTGCTTCACCATTACAAACGCAAGCTGCTCCACCTCTTGCTTCGGCACCATAAAATTCAATACCAAATTCCGACATTCTATTGTAGCCATCTCTATCCAGCTCTAAACTCAAATATGAACCACCATGAGGTGCTGCAAAGATCCTATTTTTATAAATTGAATTTCTTACCTTAATCGGACTAAACAGTGTTGGATATGCTTGTTCATACCAATATTTCGTTGCCATAGTTTTTCACTCCTTATTAATTCATCAATCATAATACTTCGGCAAAAGTTTCAGCTGCTTCCATTGGTCAACATCATGACCAAAAATCAATTTTGCATCAAATGTCTTTTGATACTGCTCCAATCGCTTTATAGAATTAATATGTTCTGTTCTGTTCCACGTATTCTGAATATTGTTATAATCCTTTTGATGCCATTCGTTATGAATAGCATCTGCTGAGAAAATCCACGTTCCACTATTTTTCAAAGTTACCATTAATGATTGATGTCCCGGAGTATGCCCCTTTGTATCTAAAAGCATGATACTTTTATCTCCAAATAAGTCATACTCTTCAACATCTGGAATTCGTTCAATGATTGCGTTTGGGCATTCTTCCTTATATCTCTCAAATGCTTGTGTCTCATCTGGTGAATATCCAGCTAATGGTTCAGAATGTAACCCCACAATTTCACGGTCTCTAATATAAACAGTAGCATTTGGAAAAAGAAATAATTGATTGTGATGATCTCTATGCCAGTGACTCAGTACGACATATTTTACATCTTCAGCTTTATACCCAATTTTTTCCAATTGATGATCAATTCTCTTTTCCTCATCATAAATCAGGCGAGATACTTGACTTTCAGAAAAATGCTTTGGTTCAATACCTGTGTCAAATAGAACCAACCCTTTTTCCCTATGCTTTATAAGAACCGCAGGAACAGGAATAGAATATTTAAACGTTTCTGTATGATATTTTGCAAAAGGGTCGCTGTCAGGGACAATGATTCTTCCTGTTTCAATTAAATACATTTTTTCAATATAAGTCATCACAATCACCTATTTCTAGTATATCTTTTACACCTGTCATACAGGGAATAAAAAGCATCCTAACGGATAACCTATTAAAAGCGTAGACAACCAGACGATAACAACCATGACTGCACCAAGTTTTGCCGCCTGAACAGTTGTAATCCATTCTGCGTTCCCATGTAAAATAGCTGCTGTTGCACATCCAGCTGGTGTTGCCATGGCAACGTTGGCACAAAGGAAGACAGCCAAAGCAATAGAATTAAAGTTATATCCTGCTGCCGATGCAAACGTATATGATATTGGAATGAACAACAACGAAACAACAACATTACTCCCAAAGTTTGTCAAAATTGCTGGAATCAGTGTTACAAGAATAATAAATACCAATGTGCTACGACCTTCTAATAATGGAGCTAAGAATGCCGCCAATGCGTCTGAAATACCTACGTCAGGACTGCTGACTGCATTAATAATTACCATTACGCAAGCAGTTAGAAAAATAGCGCTCCAGCGAATACCCTTTGTAAACATTTCATTAATATCAACGCCTTTTCTAAAATTAAGCATTACCATTGCAACTAATAGAATTGCCGGAACACCTTTACTTCCTAATGCACTAAAGACCTGAGATGTTACCCAGTCTGCTGGTAAAAAGCTTGGCCAAAACATAAATACCAAAAACAGAATTAAGGCAAGCAACGTGATTTTCTGATAACCATCTAACGGTTCTTCTCCACCTTTTATTTTGTCGATTTTTACATCAGACAAATCTAAACGCAAAACATATTTACCAAACAAAGTATAAAGAATGTAATATACAAGTTCAACGGCTAATACATAAATACTATATTTCACGGCATTAAATGTTACACCGGAAATTCCTTCATAAACCCCCATCGCCTGCATAACAGGAGGTGCAAAAATAAATAAATTACATCCAATCGTTGCGCCAAATGCAATTCCGGCAATCATAAATTGTGTATATTTTCCTTTTTGTAAATCACAAATTTCACACACTGAATAAAACATTGACCAAACAAAAAAGATTGCTACAAAAGGATTTACCAAAGCTGAAATAATTGCTGCGGTAAAAATTAAAAGAAAAGACAATACCCATGGTCTTCCACGACCAACTTTTAAATTAACCAGCTTGTATGAAATCCATTTTACAATTCCAGCCTCTTCAATGATGTACATAAAAGGAAAAACGAATAACAACGTAAGAACATTGTTGTGACTAATCCCATATTGCAACGCTTCTGTTACCGTTTGGAAGCCTGTAAATCCCAATGCAATCATACCAAGAATACTGGTCCAAAATACGCCGCATGTTGACCACCCATAAACAAGACCAATGAATACTCCTAATACACCCACACCAACTTCTGAAATAGTACTAAACGGAGGACATACATATTTGAAGCCAAACATAAAAAATAGAATAATGATAATATGTATCCATTGAGCTTTACTGTTTTTACTTAATGAAAGTTTTTCTTGAGCTGACATTTTTGACCCTCCTATCAATTTGTTTTCCTTTATATTTTTCTTTTATTGCCTATTTCTACTTTCATCAGCCACTCCCTTTCAACTTTTATAAAACGCACTAATTTTTTCTATACGCAAAGTTTAGCATATTCAAAACCCATTATTGAAGTAACAAATATATAGAACCTGTTAACCTTAACACCAATTGTTAACATGTTTTCCAAGGCTATAAATTCAACTAATATCTTAATAATCGTTATTACTTTTTACTTGAACCATCATTCATTATATTTTTACAAATATCTATTCTTACAAAAATTCACTGCATTACTCTCTAAATTTTTTTGCTATAATTTAGACATAGATGAACTAATATTTTGGAGGTCTTTTTATGCGATTGGAAGATATCAAATACTTTGTAGAAATTGTTGATAAAAAAAGTCTAAACAAAGCAGCTGACACACTTTATATCACACAACCTGCTCTCGGAAATTCTATTAAGAATTTTGAATCAGAACTAGGTCAATTACTTCTTCATCGCTCTTCTTCAGGGATCAGTCCAACATTATTCGGAAAAATCGTCTATAATGATTGCGTCCAGTTGCTTGACTTTTTCTCTAGTGCATATAATAGTTGGCAGGAAAAAATAAAATTGCTTTCTACTTTAGAAGGAAACATTCAAATTGGAACTTTTCCACTCATAGCACCATTTTTAGCAGCAAATTTCTCAAAAGAACTTAAATTATTATGTCCAAATCTGGATGTATCTGTTTTTGATCTTTCACTTCGACATAATCTAAATAATTTTTCACTAAGCAATATGGATATAGGCATCGGTGTCTTAGAAACGTCGTACAGCGTAAGAGAACATGAAATCTTTTCGCAAGCACATAACTTAGGATTAGAAGTTAAATTAATTTGGAAAGACAAATTAAAAGCATTAGTTAGTAAAAAAAATAAGTTAGTAAAAAAAGGATATGTTGATAACAATGATTTGAAAAGCATTCCATTAATTACATATTTTAAAAACGAAAAAGAATATATCTATCCCGGTCCATCCGAAAAAATTCTTTATGCACACACAACCGACCAAATTTTTCAAATGGTTCAAGCCAATGATGGCTATTTTCTAGCCTGTGAAAAAATTGCAAATACACATTTTGCCATTCAACAAGGTCTAATAAAAACACTAGATATTCAAGGAATAGACTATCCTGACATATACTTATATGTTGTTCACCCTTTGGAAAGAAATATGAATATCGTTCAAAAAACTATTGCTGAATTACTTTATTTTTTCTTAGCTGATGCTTCTATATGAATAAAAAAAACTCCGATCACAACAATATTTGTTATGATCGGAGTTTTTTCTATCGTTTGAAATCAACATAAAAAAGCTAGAAATCATCCTCCTATAATAACACTTCACGCTTCCAAACGATCGATGGCTTCATACGCCGAGGCACCCGGAAGTGTTAAAAGATATTCATAAAGTCTGGCTGCCAGCATGTAGCAGCAGCCCGCATCAGCGGTTGCCGTGGCTTCGGCAAACTTTTCAGTCAATGTATTGTCCAAGATGCCTCTGCTTTGTAGGAAAGCGACACTCGCAGAAAAATCGCTTGGTGCTGTACTGCCATCTAAAGCGGCAACCTTAGCTGACAGCGCCATCAGCATGTCTTCGTTGTTGGTTGTTTCATTCACCGTGATGCGTGGTTCCAATGCGAGCCCCGATTTTTTTACAACGGTGTTCATCATGTTGGCAAAACGCGGACCTGTCACAGCAACATCGAGTCGATAATCGTTGTCATATCCACCATCTGCAAAGCCCATGCTGCGAATCACTTTGAGGCCGGGATACGCCCAGTGATCCATGACCGCTTCATGTGTTTCCGCGTGTTCAAGACGAGTCCCCTGTTTTTCCAACAGATTCTGAACTTCACTTATCGAAGCTTCACTGGCCAATAGATCACGCAGTACACGAATATCCTCATTGTCCAACGCCACTTTTGCTGCCACACCTGCTGCCTGAGCGCAAGCCATACCGGTTGGCACAATACGTGCCGAGCCGGCTGCCATCGATGTGTACCCCGCTGCTCGGCCAACGATCATGATGCCGTCAATTTCCAACGGGATCAAGCTGCCCAGACCAATTTCATATTGATCAGGGAAACCAACAACCGTGCCATACCGCTGCGTTTTTGTCGCCTGAACATCGACCGGATAATTGGTCACTGCGATCGCATCAGGTTGTGAACGATTTTCCAATACGTCGTCGATGGTCAACATGGATTCGCATTGAATATGTCGCGTCTCACGCACATAAAGCTGTTCTGCGGTGTCAACCAATTCGGCATTTTCAAAACCCACACAGTGCTCACGCATATACTCAACAATCGACGGCAGTTCTTTCTGACCGCGTGCAATACCCTCAGCGCGGCTATCCGCATCCAAAGCATCCACATCGAAAATAATTAACGAATTGATCAGCACGTCACCATTATCCTGACGCGCGATGTTAAATCCGCGCAAGCGCAGATTTTCATCTTTCGGTTCGTAGGCATAGCCTTCATCACTATAGCCCCAGGCAAGGTTGCCATTGGCACCGCCTTCAGCCGCTGATGCACCCTCTTGTGGCGTAGACACATACTCTACAACTTTGTCCCAATCGACGCCAGACAGGCGGAATACCAACGTTACACCCATTTCTCGGTCCCGTTCGCCGATGTCTTCACCTGCATAAGTGTACGGTGCACCAGCTGCAGCACACACATCACCGTCCGGCGTCGCATCGATGACAACGGGCGCTGTGTAAGTGACATTTTTACCGTCTTCTTCCACTGTCACACCAGTAACAGTATGGTCATCCATCACAGGGGCTTTAAAATGGCTGTTGACGCGCAGTGTAATGTTTTCTTCTGCTTTAACCATATCATAAAAGGTGTTCTTTGCAGTAGTGATGTCAAAACCCGAGCCACCTACTGCATCGCTGAATTCTTTGTAAATGCCTTCCACCAATACAGTTCCATCGCGTGACTCCGGCACATCAATATAATTCAGCTCGCCCAAGGTATACAAGCCGCCCAATGCATCGTCCTGACAAATGAGCAAGGTATCCAATCCATTGCGTGCCGCTGAAATCGCAGCAGTAATGCCTTCTGGACTGCCATCAACAACAATGCAGTCATAGTTCGATGACACATTCTCTTCATTTGTAATTTTCACTTCTTCAACAGGCGCAGATGCATCTTTTTCTGTTGTGTCGCTGCCGCAGCCCGTGACCCAAAGGGTGCAGGCCATCATAGCGGCTGCGAGGATCATCCATTTTCTTTTCACTACACATCCCCTTTCTCTGGTTTTACGTCATCATCGGTCGGCTGCAATTGTTCAGCCAATTCTTCCAGCCGCCGCATACGATGGTTCATGCCTGATTTTCCGACCGGCGGATCGAGCAACTGTCCTAAGTCCTTTAAGCTTTCTTCCGGATGGTTGAGCCGCGCTTCTGCTGCCTGCCGCAAAGATTCCGGCAGCCGCTCCAATCCCATATGGTCTGCAATAATGCGGATGTTTTGAATTTGACGCTGTGCTGCATTGATGGATTTATTCATATTCGCTGTTTCACAATTCACCAGACGATTCACCTGGTTGCGCATGTTCTTTTGAATACGTGTATTTTCCAGCGCCATCACCGCTTCATAAGCACCAATCAGTGCCAGAAAGTCGCTGATTTGTTCGCTTTCTTTTAAATACACAATGATGCTTTCTTTGCGATAACTCATGCGTGGAAAAATATTATAATTCTCAATCAAGGCAATGAGATTCGCTGCATATTCTTCACTTTGAGTCACGATTTCCAGATGGTAGCTGCGCTGCGGATCGGTCATCGAGCCACTGCCAAGAAAAACGCCACGCAAGTATGCGCGGCGTAAACTGTCACTGCCTGTCAGCTCAACAGCAATTTCCGGCCGAAAGGGCAATCCGTCCTGATCAACCATTCCCAATGAATTCAACAATACCTGCATGCGTGTCTGACTTGGCACATTGACTACATACAGAACATTTTTCTTTAAGCGGGTACGCCTCTGAATCGTCACCGTTGCTTCGACATGAAAAAGCTCTTTCAGCCACGAAAATGCCAATCTTGCAACAGCAGCATTCTCACTCACCAGCTGGAGACTGATTCGCTGTTTGGCCGCAATCAAAATGGTACCATCCATACGTACCAACCCAGCCAACAGCGCCACACGCTCACTGTCGTCATTATACGCCAAGCGCAGCAATTCATTTTTTATATCATTAGAAAAACTCATTGCCATTCCTCCTCCAACTCGTGAAAGCGTTTCACGTTTTGATGATTTTTTATCAAGCCATTGCGCAGCTTGTACTCTTTGTCTGAATATAAGGTTCGCAGAATGGCACCAGCCAACTTGCGAGAATCATGATGA
>OLVX01003005.1_pt1 | contig 11255 bp, 10 predicted proteins | sample 1673271 | NCBI WGS metagenome assembly OLVX01 (sample SAMEA3178939, study PRJEB25190) | human gut metagenome | biome: human gut; feature: human-associated habitat; material: faeces | place: Austria | collected 2013 | reverse complement strand
TCTGTAAAGGGCACCTGTCTATTTTTGACCTGTGCTGGGGAGATTTTACAACTCCCCCTTCCTCCTATATTGGACGCTTATTTCAGATTTTTAACCACCCCCGGGGTCCGTAGAGGGAAAAACGCCTTTTCTCCACCCCATATAGGAGTTATTGCTCTCTCCTCCGCCGGGAGCCGGGTAGCGATCACAGGGGGCACCCTATTCCATGGACAGGGAAACAGGCAATCAAGGCACCACCACCCAGAGCCCCACAAGATTTCCCACAGCCCCTCTTATAAGTACTATAAATTGGATACATAATCCGTTATCCTATTGTCAGACCCCAGGTTCCATGGCAGGCCGGAGGTCCTGTTTCGCAAAGCAAAGAAGGACGGCGGTGGCGTTCCACACGATCGTAAGGCGAAGGACCAGGTGTATTCCAACGTCAGACCAGGCCCTCTGCCCAGTAGGAATTTTCAGGAGAAAAGCTGCATCAAAAGCAGATAGTGCACCACCAATGTCCCACCCTATGCAGTAGGAAAAGGCCACCCGGAGCGATGCAAAAAGCATCGAACACACGCAGTAAAACGTAGGAGGAAATACTATGAGCCGCAAATGCGACCACGATTGGTTTGACCATTATATGCACACCCACTTTGGACCACAGTTGACATTCTTGACATTTATCATGGGTGTCCTGTTTGATATGGAGTCAGGTAGTCGTGGAATGCGACTCCCTTTGACAGCCCAAAATTCAGCCACGAAACGGTGTCCACAGTGTAGACGCCCTTGTATTATATGGAAGCACGTCACATTCTGTTTGAGGTATACTTTTTAATGGTATCAAACCCAGACAGAATCGCACCGGGCAGACGCTTACCAGAGTCCACGCAATCCACACTGCACCATTATTTCATCAGATCACACGCAGACACAAACACTTATTTACTAATCATCGACAAATTCCTGTTGATCAGATACCAAGCCACGGTTAAACAATCCACTTTATTTTTTGCTGATGGTTCTTGACCTGTATGCAGGCAAACGTCTCTCATCGTTTTCAACGATTCTTTCCGTTTTGTTTCGAGTAAAAGAGCATCACGAGCAATAAAGCATCGCTCACGCTCTGCTTCATTATTCGTAATACTCTTTTAGCTCAAAACATTATTTATACTTGTCGAAAATTTTCACTTTTAATATTATACAATGTGAAAAAAATCGACAGAATCATGGTTACAATCGATACAATGTCCAGAATGTTGCCTTTTGTTTTGCATTGATTCTTTTCTCATCCGATCTTGCTTCTACACCATAGTATATCAAATATCGATTGACAATTTTCAAAGAAGGCTCAGATTTATCTTTATGCCGATCATTGGGGTTGGTAATACAGCCGCGTTCAACAAGCTCCTTTCGCATGATCTCGCCCAGAATAGGTTTTTCAAGGTTCTCTTCAATATAGTCCTCCAGCTCTTTGAACCGTAGCGGTTCGATTTTGCTCTGAAGCGCATCACTTTCTGTAACAGCATACAACATCCCCCATTGATAGCCTTTTTCCATCATCAGTTTGAGCGCATCCATCTGAACGAGGTATTGATGTTCTGCGCGGCGTCTCCACTCCCAGCCATTACCATATTCATCGCGGTTAACCGTCTGGCTGTATTTATCCAGCATCTTCACAATACCCGGCTTATGCAGGTACTCTTGCCACACCTCCGGATCAGACTTTCCATCTTTCCATTTCTTTGCTGGCTCTAGCTGTCTTTTTCTGATATGCTCACGTTCCTGCTTGATTCGGTCGGAGCTATAGCCTTTAAAGTACACTGCGCAGGTGTCCTGTTTGCTTACCGGGCGCTTTCGTCCCAAGATCTGCGCATTTACGATCGGGTCCCACAGCCTGCTGATGATACAGATCAATTCCGGATCTTTGATGTTGACACCATTGTAAAACACGGTCGTCACAATTGTGATCCTCTTGCACAGTTTCCCATCCTGCAGCACCTCTTCCAGCCCATCAAACTCTCTTGCTTCTGGGCGATAGGGCGAGCAGGCCGTGGCGATTTCACCTGTAAACTCGTCTTCTAATTCTTTCACCAGTTTTCTTATCCTGCTCATCCGATCGACGAATACCAGAACCTTCCCCCTCCTTGCTTCCTGTCGGATTATTTTGATTTCCTCAGCATCTGTCCAGTAAAAGACCGCACGCTCTACATAGCTGTAGTCCGACGGGATATGGTAGTAGTTCTCCGGCAGGGCCTCATTTGTCTCATCCCGCCAACGGTGAAAGAACGGATGTGCAGTTGCACTCATAAAGATCACCGGGCGATACTTTGTCAGATCGTTCAGCGTCACATAGGAGAGATCGATATATTTATTGATAGCTGCATCCGTTAACAGATAATGGTATTCGTCCGCTACTATATAGTTAAATCTTTTGAAGTAGTTCATTACTCCCTTCGGGTTGCCCTTGCAGAACGACTCCATCCACTGATAGGTCTCTACCCGGATCGTATCTTTATATTTATTCGTTACTCTGGTTTTGTAAACGAACTGCCGAAGGTCACGATTCCAACACCCAACCTTCTCTTCCGTCCTTCCAAGCCGCTCCACTTCCTGTTGGATCTCATTTCGCAGGGGGACACGATTGCAAAGATATATAATTTTCCGGTGCTTTTGATATGCCCATGGCAGCAGAACATTCAGGATAAAGTAGGTCTTACCTGAGTTCACGCCTGCATCAAAGACGATTCTGGTACCGTCACGCCAATTTTTATAGTCCTCCTTCACCAGCTCCGTGATGCGTGTCCGCTTCGGCTCGCTGACCACCTCTGGGATCACTGTCGGTTCCGCCGGGAGCAGCAAAGCGCCCTCTCCCTCTGGAACAAACGTCTTCTCCGCTGCAGTCACCTCCACCTCTGGTGCTTCCTCTGCCTCCTGTCCGGTACAGCACCCTCCCTGCGGCTCGGCGGGCTCTGGCGTCTGGGGGCTGGATGTCCCATCTGCCTCTGCTTCCGGCTCTGCTGCCTGTCTGGTGGGCTTCGGCTCTGCGTTCAACCGTTCCAGCTCAGCAATCGCTGCATGGGTGCTTTCCGTCCATTCCCGCCGCTCTTCCTCGGTCAATGGGTTCTCCTTGCAGTTGCGTAGATATTCCTCATATTTGCAGGTTCCGTTCTGTTCATCCAAATTCTTCAAGAAGAAGCCGTCAAAGGGCATTTTTGTTTTCATATATTGATGCATTTCCTCCATAATAATAAGGCGCACAGCCCAGCCATCTTGCCAGACCATGCGCCGGTTTGTCAGCACCTGCCAGAAAAAAGCTCTGTTCAAACGCCTTGTTCTATGGTATTATAGGAACGAGAGTGAGCACCACACATCATTCCCGTCCCTATAGCCGCTTTACCTGGTCGCAACAGGTAAGGCGGTTTTTTGTTTGCCTCGGATCATGTTTCTGGCACCTCATTGCCTTTTAAGCTCCGTAATAGCCTCAGGGGGTCGACGTTCTGGTAAACTCCAAGTATGCCTGGATCCCCAGCTCTACAGCGTATTGTTCTGCTTGGGCCATCAGCTTTGCCGACAACCGTGCGATCCTGTTCTTGTCCGCCTCATCAACCGGAAGGTCCCCCAGAGCCCTCTCCAGCGCATCTGCGGCCTTCACCAGCGGCTCACACAGCTCCCGTGTCTGCCGTGGGATGATCAAATATCCTTCTTCGCCCAACGACACACCCAAAATATCCATTCTACAGGTCTTGTTGTCCATCGTAAATGTCCTCCTTATCCTTTACATTCCACGCCATCGTGCCGCCCGGGGGTTCACAAACTCCGGCTTGAAGGTCACAGTGGGGAAATTGGCATCCATATAATTTCCAAACTCTTCCGTTGCCGCCTCTTCATCGTAATCGGCCAGTGCATCCACCGTTTCCAGTGCCTGCAGCAGACGAATGCGCCCCCTATCCCGGTCATGCCCCATCTGCACAAGCTCGCTGTCGGTCAGTTCATTGCAAAGCCGATACGCAGCAGCGATATAGCTCCTCAGCACAGGCTTTGATTGGAGCGTCATCTCATAGTAGACCGTCTCATCGAGTTTCTCCTGATCAAAATCCCCGATGCCGCAGCAGATTTCCAATTCGGGGTTGCCCTCTACGTCCAAGGTAGGCGTAATGGTCATACCCGTACCATCGCAGAACCGCATCGTGATGCCTTTGCCGATTGTGGAGTCCCTTTTATCCGGACAGATGCATCCATCCGCCGGGGTCGTTTTTCCGGACAGCACTGCATTCAGAAGAAGTGCTGCTTCCCGCTCTTCTTCAGGTGCTTCGGCATGGACCTCGGCACCCTCTAAGTAGATATCCACCATGGTTTCATTCCTCCTGCTTGATCCATCAAAAAATTCACTCGTCGTCCAGATCGTCCGCCAAGCAGTCCTCTTCCATAGCGACGCATCCTTCCAACCCATAATCCTCATCGGTTTCAGCGCAGTCGTCGGCTTCCAGCTCCCCTTCCAGTGCGCTTCTCATTACACGGCAGCCCAGCTCAACCCCCTTCATAAAGCAAAATTCCATTCCCCTGTGTGCTGCTTCTACAGACAGACGGCAGATATCCGACAGGACACTCTGCGGCATATGTGCTACCTGTGCATAGTTTACCAGATAGCTCTCAAATGCGTTTGCGGCTTCCCTGAGTTCCGCCGACTCTCTGAGGTTCACCAGATCATTCAGGTTCACATAGATGTCCTCCTCATCGTCAAACAGGTTCTCTTCCACGTTATTTTCAACCATTTTATAGCTCCTTTTCATTAAATATCGTTTTCGAATGCAGGCTTATTTCCGGTGCGATGCTCGCCTTAGTCATAATTCGAGACCCTCTGGTACACCTCCTCGACAGTCTCCTCCGTCACGCATCTGATCAGCAGCTCCGGCTCTCCCACCTCATTCAGGGTAGGCTTGATCCGAAGCGTTGTGCCGTCGTCCAGATTGATCAGCACCCCCTTGCACATGGGCGCATGGTAAAAACAGGGCCAGATGCACATCTCCGTGTCGGTCGTTTTTCCAGCCAGCATGATGTTGAGCACCGTCTCTGCGGACTGCTCCTCTTCACGGCTCTCAGGCAGAAAATTTCCATCATTAAAGTAAAGTTCCAGCATATAGTCCCTCCTATTTATGCACAATTGTTTCCGTTCTTCAGAGCCAGGTCCAGAGCCTTGTCTGCAGGGCTGATAGACTCCAGCAGCCCCTGGACCTCACTCTTCAGCCGCCGGAATTCGCCGCACAGCTGCTCCCACTCCGTCAGCTTCTCGCCTGCGACCCCCTCTCGGAGCCCACGCCGCACAGCTTCTGCTAACGCCTCCTCCAGCCTGGTGTGGTAGGCACAGACATCGTACTCCAGCTTGCCGTCACCTTTCACATGAGCTTTTTTCAACATATAGCACACACTGCTTGCGTCCAGATAGTAGTTGTCGAAGATCTTTAGCATAAAATGCCTCCCTTATTTTTTACCATTGTTTTTTCAGGCGATACACGGCCCAGGCCCTACGAGCTATCCATCCTGTAATCCCTCCTTTATTGAATTTTGAGACGGTCTAGCCGCCTGCCCCCAGTGACCCAGAAATCAGTCCAGCCAATCACCTATCAGGTCTATGGGATTTTAAGCTGTTTCCAACACCACATACTTTCTCCTCCTTTCTGCCCCCATACAACAGCCTTTTCCTTGCAAAACACCACAGCCTTGCAAGGTTGCAGTGCCCGTTTATGTTCTTTGCATCGCTGTTTTTATCCAACTTTGCAATCTTGCAACCGTTATGCCACCGCAGCACCCTGTTCAAGGCCCGTAACCCAGCAGCAGCCACCCTCTAGCGTCTTTTGCCGAATGTTTTTGACAATCCCCGCACGGCTCAGATCACTGCGAGCATGGTTATAGGTGCTGTCACTGCATCCAGTTTCCTCCTGAACCAGCCTCTGCAGTTCCTTGCTGACCATGCGCTTGTCCGGGGCGGCATTCAGCATGGCCAGGATCCTGCTCTGAACACCTGCATACTTCGGAGCCGCCCGATCCGGCTTTTCCCGGCAAAAATCCTCATCCTTCCAATCCGAGGTCGAGTCAAATTTTGCCCTTGCCGTCTCAACCCCCTTGACCGTCACCGTCTCCGTGGTAAAAAGGATCGTGTCTGCCGGGGCATCATAGCTGCTCTTCTCGTGAGAGACATAGATCTTGTTGCCGTTCTTTGCATGACCCATGATCAGCACATTGCGGGCAGTATCCCAAAGCTCGCCTGAGCCATTGAGGCGTTTGCGCCCACACGCACCTGGATTTTTGTTGGTATGGCTCACCAGCAGGATCGCAAACCCGTGCTGCTGCGCCTGCATCCGCAACAGCTGAAGCAAATTCCGGATCTGCTGACGATTGTTTAGATTGACAGAATCTGGTAAAAATGCCTGAAACGGGTCGATGACCAGCAACAGTGGGTCCCCTGCGGCGATCCAATTCATCAGGTCCGGGTCCCCAAGCTGCGGCATCTTATGCATCTCCTCGTAGTATGTATCGGGAGCGATCACAGCAACCTTGTTCAGATCCGCCCCTGCGGCATCCATCCGTGGGCACAGCACCGTGTCGATAGGGTCCTCGCCTGCCAAGATCACAATGTTGCCCGTCCCTTCAGGTGCCTGGGGGAAAAACTCTGTGGCCTCGCCCGTCGTCAGCAACTTTGCAATCTGCGCCACGAACTGCCCCTTGCCTCCGCCTCCATCACCGCAAAGCAGCGTGATTTCGCCACGGTGCAGGAACCCGGAGGCCAGCTTCTCGCATTTTTTAGGTGTCACGTTGCTCAGCCGCCGGAGCACTCCTCCGTCCTGGGCCAGCACATCCAACACAAGCCCCTCTCTCATGGCAGGGGCCGTGGGCTCTGCAACGGGTGCAATATTCTGTACCACCTCCTCGTCAGCCACCTGTGCCTTCAGGGGCAACTGCAGCAGATTCGTATTGAAAATGTCATTTTTTTCCATGTTCACATTCCTCCTTGTCCAAATAAATTTTTGACGATGTTCAGTTGTCAAGGTGCTCCACCCCGCTTTCACAGGGCAGCCGCCTGCTCCGCCGTTCAGGGTCAGCTTGCGAGTCGCCTCGGTCACTGCCCCCACACACAGGGCACGCTTGTCGGGATGTCGAGCTCGTCCGGGGCTTGCCGGCTGCGCTCTCCTCCGTGGGTGCATAAGCATATCACGCCTCGAAGGATTTGTCCAGTGGTTTTTTTAAAAAACTTCGCCAGACCGGCTGTAAGGCGTCTCATGCTCGTTTTCTAGATTCTCACCGTAAATCACTGCTCATGCAGTAAAAATCCGTTGCGGAGCCTCCTAGCCGTGTTTGCGTCCACACAAACACCATATCATAGGTTGCTAAAACTGTCAAGAGCTGCTCGCTCCCTTCTGCCACCCACACAATCAGCCTACCAAAATACTGGTTATGTAATTTTATTGGTTTATTCTGCCCCCGTAATCCGTGGCATATCATATCAAAACACTAGGTATTCAGTTTTATCGTCACGTTTCATATCAGCAGCCCAATCTACAACATATTAACTTACTGGTTATATCGTATTATTGGAATCAACTCCGCTATTGTGCCCAACCCAATTTCCGTATACTACTGTTGTCAAAGCTCTCGATTTCCACTCCCGCACTTTCCTCAGTCATTTGAATCTATCCTGTTAAATCCAAAATGTCGCTTTTCGTATTAGGATTTCTGAATTCTAAATCAGCAAAAAATCACGAAGTTTTGCGCTCATTCTTTGTCAATGTCATTCACCTCACCTTATTATAAAAATATGAGTACATTATTATATAATATATATGCGTTCCACAGCTTTTCTTTGGTATGAATATTTTCTTCGCATCATCGTCTATTTTATTCATTATTTCTCAAGTCAAACTGATTCTATTCATAAACAGATATTGACTCCGTTCAGCACTTCTTTATATATTCGTTTTTTCATCGTGTATACGCCATTTGACGTCAATTGAATTTTCTGCTTTCTGTTGTTTTCTCTTTCATAATCGAATCAACAATGTTTAAACAAAAAAGCAGCCCCACCACCCGGCGGAACTGCTCCTATGCACACGATCTTCTATTCTTTTACAGGTTCATCAAGGGGCTGGTCTGGGTGCCCCGGTTCACAATGTCCTTATCCTTGATGCCCAACAGATACCGCTGGGTAATCATGATATTGACGTGCCCCATCAGGCGAGAGACACTGTACAGGTCCAGGCCATTCTTCAACTGCATCTGAGCGAAGGTATGGCGGCAGGTGTGTGGGCTGACCCGTACCGAGGAGGAGACTCCCACTTCCTCTGCAGCGTGCTTCAACATCCGAGCAACTGCCTCATCCGTGAGGGGCTTGCCTGTTTTGCTGAGGAAAAGGTTTCTGTGGCAGGTGGGGCATTCTTTCCGGTAACCATCCCGGAGCGCACAGTATTTGATGAGCTGCTTGGACAGTGCCGGAGATTTAGGCACCACACGCTCCTTGCCGCCCTTGCCATGCTTCACCAGAATGTAATCCGGTTTGATGTCCTCCGGCTCCATCAGGATCATCTCGTTACAGCGCATTCCTGTGTCAAACAGCAGCATGATGATGGTCTTGTTCCGCACCTCCAGAAAGTCCTTGCCGTCGTAGAACTGGATCATCCGCTTCATTTCTGCTGCGGTAAAGGTATCAATGATGGTCCGGGGCTGCCGCAGTGGCTTCACCTTTTTGGCCGGGTTATCTCGCTCTTCCAAATAGCCCTCCTCCACCAGATAATTGAACCAGGTGCGCCAGACCTTCAGCAGGTCGTTGATGTACCGGGGCGTATTGCCTGCATCCTGCTTTTCCTTCATCAGGTCCCGAAGGTGCCGTGGGCGCACATCCTCCAGTTCCGTGATCTGCTTCCGTTCCAGAAATTCCAGCAAGAACCGGGTAGATGCCCGATAATTCCGCAGAGACCCTTTTGCCAGGTGGCGGCATTCACAGTCATACAAAAATTCGTCCCGAAGCTCTTTCAAACACATAAAAAAACACCCTTCCCTTTGCGGCGGACCACAAAAAGAAGGGCGAAAAATTCCTAGATATGGTTGTCGTACCTAGTCAGGCTTGTTCGTAGTTGAGCAAGACAAACTCCGGCAGACAAATCAGGCGATTTTTAACGGCAGAACGTCATTAGCAGTTCTCAGCGAAGTACTTAATGGTACGAACCATCTGAGAAGTGTAAGAGTTCTCGTTGTCGTACCAAGACACGACCTGGACCTGGTAGGTGTCGTCGTAGCTACGCTAGTTTTTCGCGCACTTTTTGTAGTCGTTCATAATTCCGAAACAACAGTTACAGTACCACAGCGCACAGTTGTCGTACTAAACCCGGCTTGTTCGTACCACTATTATACCACGTTTCATCGTCATTTTCAAGTTTTCTCCGTTTCTTTTTTCGCCGGTATATTATACGAGAAATAATGTATATTGTCATTTACCAGTCTTCGGAGAGCCCGGGGCCCGGGGCCTCCGCCGGGGCGTCTGCCCTGCCCAGGTACTCTCCTCAGTCCGTGATCTTGCGGCTTTGAAGGGCGATCCTGGGGTGGATCTTATGGGGGTGAGCAGATACCAGACCGCTGTGTAGCAGGTTGTTTGTGGTCCTTGCAGCTTTTTCCCGGCGATTTTTGGATTGAAATTTCACCGGACGTGTTTTTGAAGGGTACGGTGGGAGATGAGGGATTTTTGTTTGATATGGAACAGTCAACAATAAAAGACGTCATCCATCCTTAGAATGTCACATCTGCCGACCAGCTCTTTTCATCTTTCCATTCACTTTATCCGGCATATCAAGGAGTCCGAATCGGTAGAACATTCCATAAATATAAGTCACGCCTCGGATGTCGCCCAGAGCTTTTGGCCCGTCCACCACCGCTCCCACCTCTTTTATATTGTTCAGTGCCAGCAATACCGAACTCCATGCCAGGCTTTTACTATTCTCCCGGCGGTCAATCCAAAGCTCTTTTGTGTATTGCCCATTCCGACCTTTTCGTATTTCATAGGTAAAGGGTAAACCGGAGTAGGTTTTGAACCGCACTCCAGAATAAAGCAGAACCACTTCCCACAAATGCTCCTCTGTCGGCTCGGTTCGCAGTTTTCTTACTGCTCTGTATCTCCGCTGCCGCTCTGCTCCCACGCTGATTTTCTCCGCTGGTGCTTCACTTGGAAAGTACACGCCCTTTTCGTATGGCAGGTACGAGGTGACGGAGGCTTTGGACAACTTGAGGGCTGATGCGGTGGAGAGAACTGCATCCTTGTAACTCTGGGACTCTTTGTAATTATTAAAGGTACGCTGCACCATCTTCGCTATGTCTGATTCATAGATCCCGGCTGTGATGAGCAGCTTCCGGACCTTGATCGGGTTCAGATTCAGGGCATCGGCAATGGATTGGAGGGAGTGATTTTCTTTATAAAGTGCGGCTGCCGCATCCAACTGTTCTTTCAGCTTTTTTCCTGCATCGTACTCCGGCTTCCGCTTTTTCCGACCGCCGCCAAGCTTTCTGGCCTTATATAGTATTTTCTCGCCCATGATTATTCATGCAGTTCCAGCGGCAGGCCATCCGGGTCGTGGAAGAAGGTCATCTTTTTGCCAGTATAACCATCCACACGGATTGGCTCACATTCAATTCCTACCTCTGTCAGCTCTTTCACCGTCTGCTCCACGCTATCAACGCAGAACGCAAGGTGACGCAGGCCACAGGCCTCCGGGCGGTTCACACGCTTCGGCGGGTTTTCCTCAGCGAAAATCTCCAGCTCCGTGTGTTCATTAACACGCAGATCCAGCTTCCAGTCCTTTCGCTCCGGGCGGTAGTTTTCTCTGACGACAGAGAATCCCAACTTGTTCACATAGAACTCCTTGGCTGCTTCGTAGTCAGATACGATGATTGCGATATGATGTATTTTAGATAAGTTCATTTTGTGTCACGCTCCATTTCTTTTATTTCCGTTACAAACTATATTTAGTTCCTCAAAATATACCGTGTGAACTTCTGAAGTTCAGTTTGTCCACACGGCGTAGGTTTTACTTCAGTTTTTCGAGGATCTCATCTGCGCTCACACCGCTGGCTAATAATTTCTTAACCACACTCTCGGCTTCAGCCTTCTTAGCTTCTTCAGCGGCCTTAGCATCCGCCTTGGCTTTCTTGGCTTCGAGCTTGGCTACTTCTTTCTCTGCGGACTTCAGAGCAGTCTTCTTCTCTTTCAGGTCAGCTTTCAAAGTGTCAATGTTTGC
>OLVX01003002.1_pt1 | contig 11266 bp, 14 predicted proteins | sample 1673271 | NCBI WGS metagenome assembly OLVX01 (sample SAMEA3178939, study PRJEB25190) | human gut metagenome | biome: human gut; feature: human-associated habitat; material: faeces | place: Austria | collected 2013 | reverse complement strand
AGGCCGGCACCGTGGGCAATCTGGCGGAAGGCTGACCGACGCTTTCCCGGAGCCCATCGGCTTCATCATCGGCGCATGATCGTCACCGTTGCCTACACCGCCAATCATGCACGGGCAAAATGTCATGTGGATAACTCGGCAAGCTAGAACCACATACCTTGATTCGGTTTGCGCTTTCGGCATGCGTTCCCCACGCTGGAAGCATGACATCACAGCAGAACGATTCGAAGCGACATTCCGTCCATACGGCATCCGCCGTATCCCGGGCGAAGCACCGTTTGGGCGCGCCGCCATTGCGCGCCCGCCTGACCATGTTTGCCGCGGCGTGCCCGATGATCGCGCAGGCATTGAGGATGGTCATACTGCTGTTGCACGGGCAATGGCTGTTCGCCGCCATGATCGCACCGGGCATATTCGCCTGTCTCGTGTCCCTGCTGCTGACGCTCCCCTCGCCTCCAGGCCCGGAGAAGGCTCCCGATCCGCAACAGGCAACGATCGATGTCGGTATCACGGGCGACGCCGATGACCGCGCCGCAGACCTCCGTCATGCGCCGTCGCAGCCGATAGAATCGCTGCTGCACTTCGCACGCCTGCCATGGCGCGCCATTGTGGGCCGCTGGCTTGAACCCCTTGACCTTGCGGTGCCGATCGGCATGACCGGAAGCGAGCCGCTGATGCTCGATCTGAACCGTCAGGGGCCGCATGCTCTGGTGGCCGGCACCACTGGTTCCGGAAAATCCGTGTTGCTGCAAAGCTGGTGTCTGGCGCTCGCCTCGATGAACGGGCCTGAGCATCTGAATTTCGTGTTCTTGGATTTCAAAGGCGGTTCCGCGTTCCGCAAACTCGAACGGTTGCCGCATACCGTGGGCAGCGTATGCGATCTGGATCTGGCGCATGCCGTACGCGCGTTGCGTGCGCTGGAAGCCGAACTGACACGCCGTGAACAGCTGTCCGCCGCTGTCCATGCTTCCGATATCCGCGATATGGTCAATCCGCCACCGCGCCTGATCGTGGTCATTGACGAATTCCATGCATTGCGCGACCGTCTACCCGACTATATGCAGCGACTCAATCGATTGGCGTCGCTCGGACGCTCTTTGGGTATGCATCTCATCGTATGCACGCAAAATCCCATGGGTCAGGTCCATGCCGATATGAAGGCCAACATATCGCTGAGCATCTGCCTACGCGTCACCGACCAAATGCAATCGAATGAACTGATCGGCACCAAGGATGCAGCTTTGATTCCACCGGCCTTCCCCGGTGCCGCTTACTGTCATGACGGTCAACGCACTGTTCCTTTCCGCTGCAGCGCGGTCCATGACATTGATTCCTTGGTGCATGCCATCAACACCGCATCGGCATTCAGCGGCACCACCAATCCCTCCCCTTTGTTCTCCGCGCCGCTCGCACCACATGCAGGCAAAGACGATTTGACGGCGCCACAGCGAGAGGCATGGCACCATGTGCCTTTTGCTTTGAGCGACGACGGTGTACTCATCTCCACCGCATTCCTTGACGTAGGACACGGCAACATCGCCGTGATTGGCGCATGCGGAAGCGGCAAAACCAATCTGCTGCTCTGCTGCGCCAGCCGTCTCTATGAATCCGGTCGTTGCACCATCCGGTTCACACGCAAGACGAACAGCGAATGGACCACCGACGACGGCAGAATATCGCCGCAGCACGAACGCACCATATGGTTCGTGGATGACGCCGACGAATTGCTCTCCCCTTTCGCAGCCATGCCCGAAGCCGATAAGCTCAAGACCGCACTCGCCGATCCGTCCGTCACGGTAATCGCAGCTGTGGAAAAGCCGCAAAGCACCCTACTTGAACGTTGCCTCACACGTGTTGCGTTTCCTTGCGGAGAGAGAGCCACCGATGTGATGATGGGGATTCCCAGCGCGGTTCTCGACGGTTTCGGCGTCGATGACTATGCCATTGCCGGGCGTGGGGTCTTCATCCAACAAGCACGGGCATGTCCCGTGCAATGCGCGGAATTCCAAGGATTCTAAAAAAAACCTGGCTTCTTTTGCGAAAAAGTCTTGAAAAATCATCCGATTCGTGGTTATCTAAATAACGGATAGAACGCCACTTATGGCAAGAGGAAGGCGATTACATGAGCAGTGCTTTCGATTGGCGAGCCAAGGCCGCGTGCCGGGATAAGGATCCGGAACTGTTTTTCCCGGTCGGCAACACCGGTGCCGCCTATCAGCAAATCGAAGAAGCCAAGGCCGTTTGCCGTACCTGCAAGGTGATTGACGCGTGTCTGAAATGCGCGCTCGACACCAATCAGGACTACGGCGTTTGGGGCGGTCTGAGCGAAGACGAGCGGCGCGCGCTCAAGCGGCGCGCGATGCGTGCACGTCGCTCGCAGGCCATGCAGATGCAGGTCTGATTCTTTTCAGGGCATATGGAAGGGCCGGTCGGATTCGATGGAATCCGACCGGCCCTTCTATATGCCATTCCAGTTCTAGAGGTCAGTTATCTTGCGCGGCACGCAGTTTCATGTCGAGCACCACACGGGTACCACCACCGCGACGTGGCTCCCAATGCACCGTTCCGCCAAAATCATTGGTGACGAACGTGTTGATGATCTGTGTTCCAAGCCCTGATCCGGAAGAGCGAGCCATGCCATCATGCTCCTCATCCGCCAAGCCGGTGCCATCATCCTCCACCACCACGTTGAGGTTATTGCCACCGCGGCCCACGGAAATCGTGATATGTCCTTCCTTACGTCCTTCGAAACCGTGTTCCACCGAATTGGTGATCAGTTCGGTAAGCACCAACGATAGCGGCGTGGCATCCTGTGCCGGCATCATGCCGAATTTGCCTACGAAATCGACATCGATGTGCTGGTCGCGCATCGTAGCCAAATCGACGGCCATCTTAAGCAGGTTGGAAATGACCTTGTCATAGTCGACGATCTCATCGGCGGTCTGGCTCAATCCCTCATGCACCATGGCGATGGTCTGCACGCGGCGCTGTGCTTCCTTGAGCTCCTTTTTGACCTCTTCGGACTTGGTCTTGCGCGCCTGCAAGCGCAGCAACGCGGATACCGCCTGAAGATTGTTCTTCACACGATGGTGAATCTCGGAAATGGTGGCGTCCTTGGTCTGCAATTCCTTCTCGCGGCGGCGCAATTCGCTGACGTCACGGCACAGCACGATACCACCCACGCGACCATTGGCGTCCATCAACGGCAGAGAGCGCATGGACACCGCGGCTTTGTTGGCGTCCAATTCGGAATCCACCGCGGCTTTGCCGCTCAGTACCAATGGCAGCGTTTCCAGCACCGGATCGTTCTCATGCAGCAGTTTGGTGCCGATCTCGCTCAGATACTCCCCCTGCATGGTGCTGACCGATCCCAAACGACGGAAACAGCTGATGGCGTTCGGAGACGCGTATCGGACGATGCCGTCGACGGTGAGCACGATGAAGCCATCCGCCACACGTGCGTTATGGCGCTGGTTCATAACCGGGTTACGGTACGGGAACTGGCCGCGCGGAATCATCTCATACAGCTGTTTGCCGGCGCTGATGCTTTCGGACTCATAACGGCCGTTCGATTCGCGTGTGGCCATGTTGGTCTCGCGGACCACCAAGCCAAGCGTCTTGCCATTATGACGCACCGGGGCGTACACGTTGCAGACCTTGGCCTTGCCGACCGTACGCAGTTTCGAGGAGCGGAACACCGATTCGGAGTCCATGGCCGCGTCAAGCTCGGCGCACAGGGATTCCGGGACGACGTTGCCGACCACATCCTCGGCTCTCAGACTCATCACCGTGGACGGACGGCATTGCTCGGCAATGATGTACTTGCCCTCGCCGTTCTGCAGGATTAGCAGCAAGTCGGCGAAACTCAAATCGGCAATCACCTGCCAATCGGCCACCAACTGGTGCAACCATTCACGATCGTCGTCACCGAAATCCGGACGGGTCATCAGGATATGTGAGAAATCAGCCATGCAACCATAATACGCATCAATGGCGAGGTTGCATACCATATGCCCACGTATAATGCGGAAACGCCGATTGACATATCCGACGGTTACGCTAACGTAGGTTACGGTTCCGTAACTTATAGTGGAGGCATCCGATGGCGAAACCTACAAACGCAGAAATCGAGGCGAAACGCGCGGTCATCGCCGAAGCACGCGAGCAGGCCCTGCAGGCGAAAGCTGAGACCATTCGCGTGAAGGCGCACAATAAGGCCGAGAACATTCGACGCAAGGCGGATGCAAAAGCCAAACGTGCCATCGCCAAAGGCGAAGCCCATGCCGCAAAAATCGAAGGCATCGTCCCCGCCGAAATCGAACGCAAAATCAGACTCGACGTGCATGGCAGGCCAAAGCCGCTCCTGCGTGGCTGGATCCACGCCATCGCCACTCCCCTGGCTCTTGCCGCGGGCATCGTGCTGATCTGCCTCGCTCATGGCACCGGGCTCAAATGGGCGTGCGCCGTGTTCATGACCTGCTCGCTGGTACTGTTCGGCAATTCCGCCTGTTATCATCTGGGAGATTGGTCACCACGGGTTACCGATGTGCTCCGTCGCATCGACCATATGAACATCTTTTTGCTGATCGCCGGCACTTATACGCCCGTTTCCTTCGCGCTCACGACATTCTGGCGTGATTCCATCATCGCGGGCATGTGGATCTGCACCACGGTGGCGCTCATCATCCATGTCATCTGGATCAGCGCGCCTCGCTGGCTTTATGTTCTTGTCTATATTATTTTCGGCGTGTCCGGCGTCGCGTTCATGGGATTGTTCTGGATGTCCCCCTATGCCGGACCTACCGTGGTGATACTGCTGTGTGCCGGCGGCGCCTGCTATATCGCCGGAGCCATCGTGTATGCGCTGCGCAAGCCCGACCCCTGGCCGAAGGTGTTCGGCTTCCATGAGATCTTCCATACCGGAACCGTGGCGGGATACGCCTGCCACATGGTGGCCATCTACATGGTGATCGTGCAATTGTGGCCCTAAGGCGTAATCAACCCCACATGGACAAAACAAAATAAGCCCGTCCCCTCATCGTACGAATGCGATGGAGGAACGGGCTGTTGTTTTCGTCACACGTATGTCAGGCGAGCGGCTTGGCTTCCTTGATGGTCACGGAAATCTCACGGCCGTTCGGAGCGGTATAGGTCACCGTATCTCCGGCATGAGCGCCATTGATGGCGGCGCCAATCGGCGATTCAGGACTGATGATGCTGTAATCCGTGGCGATGGACAGGTCTCGCGTGCCAAGCACGTACACCATTTCACGTCCGTTGACTTCAAGGGTCACTAGGGATCCGTCACCGACCTCACCGGCCTTGGGCGCAGTCAGAATCTTCGCATTGCGCAGTTTGACGGTCAGTTCGTCGATGCGTCCCTGATTCACGCGCTGCGCCTCACGGGCAGCCTGATAGCCGCCGTTCTCACTCAAATCGCCTTCGGCACGCGCCGCGGAGACCTTGGACAGAATCTCGTCACGGTACTCGCCCTCACGCCAGGCGAGTTCTTCTTTCATCTTGTCGTACGCCTCCTGCGTCAGCAGGATCGTCTTTTCTTCGGCCATGTTATCCTCCTTGACCTTGGAAGAATGATACCCGTCAATCAGCGGGTGGAGATGATGTCGATCACGAACACCAGCGTGTCCTCGCCGCCGATGCCGGCCTGCGGAACGCCACGGGAGCCATAACCGTACTCCGGCGGAATGGACACCACCAGGCGGGAACCGACGTTGTGTCCCGGAACGGTCTGATCCCAGCCCTTGATGACCTGTCCCACACCGATGCCGAACGTGGCCGGCTGGTGACGGTCGAAGCTGGAGTCGAACGGGGTGTCCTTGCCCCAGACCACACCATGGTAGTTGACGGTGACGGTGTCTCCACGGCGGACCATCGGGCCATTGCCTTCAAAGAGCTCCACGACCTTCAGGCCGGCGGGAGCGATCTCAGTCGGGAATTCGATGGTCGGCCGATCGCCGAATTCGGCATTGACAACAGGCATTTCAGATGCCATGGTGAACCTCCTTGAAAAAACACAGTGTCACCAAGATTAGCACCATCCATCGCTAGCATTCAACAACATTGACCGCAAGACCGCCTTTCGACGTCTCCTTGTACTTGGCCATCATGTCCTCGCCGGTGTCCTTCATGGTTTTGATGGCTTGGTCAAGACTCACGATATGCGTGCCGTCGCCCAGCATGGCCATACGGACCGCGTTGATGGCGGTATTGGCCGCCATGGCGTTGCGTTCGATGCAGGGAATCTGCACCAGACCACCGACCGGATCGCAGGTCAGTCCCAGATTGTGCTCGATACCGATTTCCGCGGCATTCTCCACTTGGTGAGGCGTGCCGCCCATCACGGCGCACAGCCCCGCCGCGGCCATGGAACAGGCTGTGCCGACCTCGCCTTGACATCCGACTTCAGCACCGGAAATGGACGCGTTGCGTTTGAACAAGTATCCAATCGCCCCTGCGGTCAGCAGGAACGTCACCACACCATCCTCATCCGCATGATCCACGAAATGCCAATAATAGTGGAGCACCGCCGGAATGACGCCAGCCGCACCGTTGGTAGGCGCGGTGACGATGCGTCCGCCTGCCGCGTTCTCCTCGGAAACCGCCAATGCGAACAGGTCGACCCATGCGGCGTCCGATGATTCGAGTACAACGTCGGAGCGCCTGCCGTCCCGTTTGAGCACGTCGCTGTTGGACGCGAGCCTTGCATACATTTTTGGCGCCCTGCGGGGCACGTCAAGGCCGCCAGGCAGAACGGTTTGGCTGGTATTGCAACCGTGCTGCACGCAGCGGCGCATCACATGCCATACAGTGTCCAAATCGCTGCGCACCTGCACGGCGGACCGCATGGCCGTCTCATTGGCCCACACCACATCGGCCACACTCATGTGATGTTCATCGCACAGCGAGATCAGTTCGTCGCATGTGGTGAACGGATAGGGCATGTCCATATCGATATCGGTTGAGGAATCGTCGGTCTGATCGGCGAAGGCCGTTCCCGCAGGGGGTTTCTCATGGATGCCGATCATCAGGTCGTCGGCGTCGCCTTGTCTGACGAATCCACCGCCAATGGAATACCAGACCTGTTCGTCGATGAGATTGTTCTGCCGGTCGAAGGCTTGGAATCGCATGCCGTTGGGATGGGCCGCCATGCGGTGCCATACATCCATCACCACATCGCGTCCGTAATCGAAATCGATGCGATGCGTGCCGTTGAGCATCAGCTCGCCGCCTGCCTCGCATTCCATACGGATATTGCTCATGTGATCGGTATCGACGGTTTTCGGTACGTTGCCTTCCAAGCCCGCCACCGTGGCGCGATCGGTACCGTGCCCAAGACCGGTCAGGGCGAGCGAACCATACAGTACCGTTCGCACGCGGCCGACCCGGTTCAGTATGCCGTCACGTTCAAGGGAGGCAGCGAATCTGCTGGCCGCGACCATCGGTCCTACGGTGTGCGACGAGCTGGGGCCGACGCCGATGGTGAACATCTCCAGAATGCTGAACATGTATATTGCGCTCTCTTTTCCGCGTCTTCGCCGTCACGCCGCGTAAAGCACGCTGAACATGCGAATCATGATGAGTAGGCCGATGATGGCAATGACGATTTCCGCGATAAGCAGAATTATCGCAACGGTTTTGCGATTGCCGAGTTTGACGTCGAGCAGTTTTGCGAAAAGGAAAGCGACGAAGCCCAAGGCTGCTCCGTTCAGCGCGATCGCGCCGACCTGGCCGTTGGTAAGAACGCTTTCCCCGACTTTGGCGAGTATCGAATTGATGGTGGCGGTGAACACCAGCAGGCTCCATACGCCGTATCCAATCAATCCTACCGCCGCATAGCCGAACGGGCGGAATCGTTCCTTGAGTTTGAAAGTGAACGATTCGGCGCACCACAACAATGCGAAGCCCACAACGAAGGTGAACGCCACGGCAAGGAATGCGGCTTCCAATGCCCACGGAACGAGTGCCAACGAATGGTCCATCAAGGTAAAGTACAGCGGAGAACATGCGATTTCGCCGATAGCGAGCACGCCGGCAACGATAATCGCCTGCGCAAGCATCAGGGGGATTTCAGTGGCGGGCTGTTCGATTACAGGCTTGATGTCTTTCGAAGTCATGCGTCATCCGTTTCAGTCGGTGTCATACGGTTTGTAATGTCCGACAGTGTACCTACGGAATGTTTCGGGAACGATATGCCACATTTTGCCTACACATTGCCCACATTTTTCCATAACCCACCGTGGAAAAGGGTTGAATCGCAGTGAATCGCGATGATGCCAAAACCGTTGGAGAATAAAGGAAAACCGCCATCTCTGGCGGTTTCCAAAAGTGCCTCCAGCGGGACTCGAACCCACAGGAGAAAAGCTTCAGACACTTGCCGTTTCAACGGTTCCATCAATGCCTTGCGTCGCTTTTGCCCACATTTTGCCCACATTCTGCGAAAAGAGCAAACCGCCCATACGCTCCGACAAATCGTCCAGATCATCGTCGAACAGGTCGGCATACACGTCCAACGTCATCGCGGCGGACTTGTGCCCCAATTGCCTTTGCACGGTCTTGACATTAGCGCCGGACTGCACCATGAGCGAAGCGGCGGTATGCCGCAGATCGTGAATCGTCATGTGGCCACGCTCCACGCCCGCGCGGCGAAGCGCCACCGCGAACCACCCATCGTGCCGCGTCGGATTCCAGCCGTTGCCCATCGGCTCGTCCAGAGGCTCGCCGGGAGCGGTGAAAAGAAAATCGGACGGCTCGCGCCCCTCGCATTGCTTGGCGAGCAGCGGACGCAACACCAGGGGGAACATCACCGAGCGTCCATCATGGGTCTTCGGGTCGGTCTCCACCATCCTGCTGGAAAGACGCGTGATGCTCCTATATATATGCAGTCGACAGCGTTGCAGATCGACATCCTCGACACGGAGCGCCACGAGCTCGCCCCACCTCATGCCGCACAGGCCCAAGGTCAGCACGATCGGCTCACGCCACCCGCACTGCATCGCCACACGAGACAATTCATCGGCCGACAGATAGACATGCTTCCGCACCTGTTTGCGCGGCAGTTCGATGTTGCCGCATGGGTTGTCGTGGATGCACTTGTCCTCCTTAGCTCTTTCCATGAGACTGCGCAGGAGGTTTTCAGCACGGATGGTCACTGACGCACTGCGTCGCCCTGCCAGATCGGTGACCCACCGCTGCACTTCGTCCCTTGTGATGGACTGGACTTCGCGTACTCCCCATTGAGGCATGACATGCGCGCGCCAAGCATCCTCCAATGACTTGATGTAGCTTGGTTTGGCCTTGGTCTTTTTTGCGGCCAGCCATGGCGCCCAGAAGTCCTCCACGAGTCTTCTTCCGCCCTGTGGGTCGATGTAGGCTCCGACGCTTTTCGCGGTGGTCACGTTCGCTGCGCCCCAGGCATCGGCGTCCATTTTGCGTTTGAAGCCGCGTTTGCCGGTGTCCGTGCCGTCCGGCTTACGGTATCTGACTTCGTATCTTTTTCCGCTTTTCGTCTGGTATTGGCGGATCGTGTAGGCCATGCTTGCCCCTTCGTTTGCGTGGCATCAAGTCTATCAATCCGTTGATTTTTTTCTCTGTTTTTTGCGTTTCGGCTTGCATTACTTTCATTGCTATGCTATGATAGTTATATCAAGGAAAGGAGGTGAACATGGAACCCAAGGATTGGCTGCAGCTGATCACCAGCTGGGTATCGATTGCGGTGACCATCTGGCTCGGCCTGCGCGATGACCCTCCTCCGGAAGGAAGGCACCGCAAGCGCAAGTAAAAGGGTTCCGGCTATCCCAAGTAGCCGGAACCCTCATCCAATCCTACCAAAGGGAACCGTGAGCATCATGACAAAGCAAAGGAAACTGGCCGTCACATGCATGCTGTTCGCCGTCATATCGGCCACGAGCACATTCGGCGGCATGCACATCATGGCGGCAGGATTCGCCATCGCAGCTGGCATCGCCGGCCTCTTCGCCGGATGGAGCGGACGATGACAGTCGAATACATGAGCTTCACAGAGGTCGCCGACCAGCTCGGCGTCAAGACCGGCGCCCTCGCTACCTACAAGCTCCCAGAGCCCGACGCGATCATCGGCCGCACTCGCGGATGGCTCCCCGACACCATCGACCGATGGAACGCCAGTCGTCCCGGTCGCGGCGTCGGCGGAGGACGCCCACGCAAAAACAAGACCGAATAACAAGAAAAGCCCCTCCCCCAGCAATGCTGAGAGAGGGGCGATGTTTAACCGAGTTTTCCGATGATCTGTCTTTCTTTGTCGTTGAGCGGCCATACGGTCACATCCTCCGCGGCCTTCAGTTCCGCGGCCTTCAGTTCCGCGGCCTTCAGTTCCGCGGCCTTGGCTTCGCTCATCAGATAGCCGCCGCCGAAGATGGCCTTCTTCACGGCCTTCTGCGAAGCGAGCCTAGGCGTGAATGCCACGTCCGAAGCCTTGACGCGAAAATCCACGCCAGCCTTGCCGACCTTATTCAGCCGTGTGACGGTCAACAATTCCGGCGGATACGCATACTTCGGCAGATGTTTCCTGCTTTCGCGCCTGACTCGTTTCATCGCATCGTTGACCAGCTTCGTCAGATCCGGCGCGGTGCGAATCAGATCATCGCCGAAACTCGTCACGAAGCTGGTGTTGACGATGGCGCCGTTGGCGTATTCGATCGCGCAATCAGTGACCAGCATATGCGCGCCGTTGCGCGACGTGCTGCTGAAAATCGTGAGGTTCGGAGCGAACAGGAAGAACGGAACATGGTTGTCACGATAGAACGTGCATATCTTCGATAGAATCGAGAACGGCGGATTATCCACCACCACCTTGCCGTCCGAATAGTCGAAACTCTCGTAGTCGCCGCCAGGATAGAATGGACGCACCACCTTGCTGGGGTCGATGCCATACTCACGGCATGCCCAGTCCTTTATCGCCTCATACACCGCGGGGGGGGTGTAGCAGTCGTCCGTGGTCTTCTTCGGTTTGAATTTCTCCACGAACGCGCCGTAATCGTCAATCGTCTGCTGTCTGATGCCCATTTGAAAAGTCCTAAAAATAAAGCCCCTCCTCCAAACGGAGAAGGGGCAAATTTAAAAACAGGGTGCAAAAAATTCCACGGACACTACAGTGCCGCAAATTTTTCCACACTTGAGTTTCCGGCGTGAGTTTGAGTCTCGCGCTAGAAAATTAATCACGGCGCAGCGGATTGTAGGCCACTCCGAGACCGCTGGCGATGAAGCCGGC
>OLVX01002994.1_pt1 | contig 11298 bp, 8 predicted proteins | sample 1673271 | NCBI WGS metagenome assembly OLVX01 (sample SAMEA3178939, study PRJEB25190) | human gut metagenome | biome: human gut; feature: human-associated habitat; material: faeces | place: Austria | collected 2013 | reverse complement strand
ATGATGGGTTTGGGCAGTGTGCCGCAAAGCAATCCTCATGTTGTTGGCATGTTGGGAACGTATGGCAATCAGGAGGCGAATGATTTGATCCGCCAATCCGATGTCATTCTGGCCATTGGTACCCGTTTCGATGATCGTATCATCAATGCCCCAAACCTTTTTGCACCAGATAGTTTCATCATCCATGTTGATGTAGACCCAGCAGAAATTGGAAAGAATATTACACCAGATATTCCTATCGTTGGTGATGCGAAGCAGGTAATGCTTCAATTAGAAGAAGCGCTGCAACGTAAAGATCCTAATTTAGTGGATTGCAATTATTTGGACCGTGCAAAAGGTGCGCCAACGCCTGATCGTATTGTGCCAAAAGTTTTGGATAAACTCAGCGATCTGGTGGACTTGAAGAATACCTTTTTTACGACCGATGTTGGGCAGCATCAGGTATGGGCGGCTAATTACTTGAAATGCGAAACGCCGCATCAGTTTATTTCATCCTGTGGGCTTGGTACCATGGGGTATGGTATCCCGGCGGCGGTTGGTGCTCAAGTTGCTTGCCCAGACAGCACAGTTGTTGCCATTACAGGTGACGGCAGTTTTCAAATGGGGATGTATGAACTGGGGACCATCATGGAGCAGAAGCTCCCTGTAAAGGTCTTGCTGTTCAATAACTTGGCGCTTGGTATGGTGCGTCAGCTTCAATATCATTATGTTGGACAACGCTATACCAATGTATTGTTCCAATGTGATATTGATTTCTCGAAGATATTTGAAGCATATGGTTTCAAAACCTATCGCATCCATTCTGAAGATGAAATTGAATCTGTTTTGAAAGAAGCCTTAGCAGATCCAAACTGCGCGCTGATTGAATGTGCTGTCCCTATGGAAGATAATTGTTCACCAATTACTCTCGGTGGAGCGAACATCAACGACATGGTTAATTGCTAAAGAACATTGAACTGCAGCACATTTGTGCTGCAGTTTTTATATTTAAGGGAGATTTTACAGAGAATTTCTAATAATTCGTGAAATGTAAATGCGAAAAAGTTTTTTCAAGGTCCTCTTGACAAGGACGCGATCTTCCGTTAATATCCTTATGTAGCGGATAATTATCCGCTGAGAATAGACGAAAGGGCGTGGCGTTATGAAAGAAAATGCTGTGAATAAACGTTATATCGTCGATGAACGCATTTTACCGGAAGCGATTTTAAAGACGGCACAAACAAAAGAGCTGCTTGCAAAAAATCCGGGATTAACGATTAATGAAGCGGTCAAGCAAGTTGGGCTAAGTCGCAGTGCATTTTATAAATATAAGGACTGCATTTTCGACTCGGAGAATGGCCGCGAGGTCATCACTGTCATGGCGACCCTGCGGGACGAGACGGGTGCATTGCAGAGCCTTCTGGCCGGCATCAGTGCTGCCGGTGCCAGCATCGTGACCATCAATCAGTCTACTCCGGAGAACGGAGCCGCGCTGGTGGCTGTCACCATCCGCACCGACACCATGCAGATGACCCCCGAGGAGCTGACGGAAAAGCTTTCGCGCCAGCGGATGGTCGTGGGCGTACACTGCGGATACAATCTGTGACAGTACATTCATAGAAAAAGGAACGAGGGCAGTATCATGGCAAAAATCGCGATTCTGGGCTTTGGCACGGTGGGCAGCGGCGTGTACGAGGTGCTCTGCCGCAACGCCGCAGGCGTCTCCCGCCGCGCAGGCGAACCGGTGGAGGTCAAGTACATCCTTGACCCCAAAGACTTCTCGAATCATCCGGCTGCACAGCTGTTTATAAAGAATTTTGACGCCATTCTGGAAGACCCCGAAGTGAAGGTCGTCGTCGAGACCATCGGCGGTACCCGCTTCGCTTACCCTTACGTCAAAGCCTGCCTCGAGAGCGGTCGGAGCGTCTGCACCTCCAACAAGGAGATGGTGGCCACCTACGGCGCAGAGCTGCTGGCTCTGGCCAAGGCACACAACTGCGCCTTCCTGTTCGAGGCTTCCGTGGGCGGCGGCACGCCCATCATCACCCCGATGCACCAGTGCCTCGCGGCCAACGTCATCACCGAGGTGGAAGGCATCGTCAACGGCACCACCAACTTCATGCTCACCAAGATGGTGCGGGAGAATCTGGGCTTTGACGAGGCTCTGAAGATCGCTCAGGAGCTGGGCTACGCCGAGACGAAGGACCCCGGCGACGATGTGGACGGCCGCGACGCCTGCCGCAAGATCGCCATCCTGTCCTCGCTGGTCTGCGGCCACCAGATCTACCCCCAGAACATCCCCACCCGCGGCATCCGCGACATCACGGTGGATGATGTGGCTGCGGCAGAGAAGTTGGGCTGTGTCATCAAGCTCATCGCCTGGATGAAGCGGGGCGAGGACGGCAGCGTTGCCGCCGGTGTCGAGCCCTGCCTCGTGCCGAAGGCAAACCAGCTGGCCGGTGTCGATGACGTCTTCAATGCCGTCCTCGTCAAGGGCGATATGCTGGGCGACGTGGTCTTCTACGGCAAGGGCGCGGGCAAGCTGCCCACCGCCAGTGCTGTCGTGGCCGACGTGGTGGACGCCCTCAAGAACGGCGTCAAGGTCCACGACAGCCTGTTCTGGCAGCCCGCCGAGCCGGTGGAAGGAATGCTCACCGACCCCGCTCCCGCCGCATACTATGTGCGTGTGGAAGGCATCGCCCCGGCGGTGGCCGAGGCCATCTACGGCAAGGGCCATGTGGTGGAAGAGCATTTCGACGGCTGCTCCTACTTTGTGGACAGCGCCGACGACAAGGCTCTGGCCGAAGCAGCCCGCAAGGTAGAGGCCATGGGCGGCAGCGTGAAGCTGGTGCTCCGCCGCCTGCCTGAGGACGCCTGAGCGTGAGAGAAGAGGGAACTGCGATGAAGATAAAAGTTTCCGTCCCGGCCACCAGTGCCAACATCGGCTCCGGCTTCGATGCGCTGGGTCTGGCTGTGACCTTGTATAATACCGTGACCTTCGAAGAGAGCGACCATCTGGACATCTCGGCGGCGGACGGCACCCGCATCCCCCGCGGCGAGACCAATCTGGTCTACCGCTCGGCCAAGGGTCTATTCGATAAGGTCGGCAAGACCATGCCGCCCCTCAAGCTCGTCCAGACCAACGCCATCCCGATGGCCCGGGGCCTCGGCTCGTCCTCAGCCTGCATCATCGCGGGTCTGCTGGGTGCGAACCGGATGCTGGGCGATGTGCTCAACACCCAGGAGCTGCTGACGCTGGCTACCTCCATCGAGGGCCACCCGGACAACGTGGCACCGGCCCTTCTGGGCGGTCTGACCAGCAGCGTTTTCGAGGACGGCGTCGTCTACTCCGTCAAGCGGGATGTGGACGAGAGCCTCTGCTTCGCGGCCATCGTGCCGGACTACAAGCTGCTGACCGAAGCTGCCCGTGCGGCCCTGCCCAAAGAGGTCACCCACAAGGATGCGGTGTATAACCTGTCCCGTGCGGCCCTCATCCCGGCGGCGTTCTGCGAGGGCCGCCACGACCTGCTGGCCATTGCCACCGAGGATAAGCTCCACCAGCCCTACCGGATGCCCCTGATGCCCGGCTCGAAGGAAGTCTTCGATATGGCGCGGCTCTGCGGTGCCAAGGCGGTGTACGTCTCGGGCGCCGGCAGCACCGTGATGGCTGTGGCCGAAAAGGCCAACGCCGAGAAATTCTACTCCAAACTGGAAAAGGGCCTCGAGCTGCTGGAAGGCTTGGACGGATGTGAAGCATTTACACTGCTGCGGCTGGATGCCGACAACACCGGTGCGACAGTGGAATGATAAACAGGACCGGAAGTGCAAGACCGCTTCCGCCCGGTGTACCCCTCACACACTGAGGGAGCAAAAAGAGGAGAGTGACAAGATATGGCGTTGATCGTACAGAAGTTCGGCGGTTCTTCGGTGAAGGACCGGGACCGTATCTTCAACGTGGCCCGCATCGTGGCCAACACCCACAACGCGGGAAATGACGTGGTCGTGGTAGTGTCCGCACAGGGCGACACCACCGACGACCTCATCACAAAGGCAGCAGAGATCACCCACAACCCTTCTGCCCGTGAGATGGATATGCTGCTGGCAGCAGGCGAGGAGATCAGTATCGCCCTGCTGGCTATGGCTCTGAACGAGCTGGGCTGCCATGCCACCAGTCTGACCGGCTGGCAGGCAGGCTTCCGCACCGACCGTGCCTACACCAAGGCCCGCATCACCAAACTGGAGACCGAGCGCATCTCTTCGGAGCTGGAGCGCAACCGCGTCGTCGTCGTGGCAGGCTTCCAGGGCCTGAACAAGCTGGACGACATCACCACGCTGGGCCGCGGCGGTTCCGATACCAGCGCTGTCGCCATCGCAGCAGCGCTCCACGCCGACCGCTGCCAGATCTTTACCGACGTGGAGGGCGTCTACACCGCCGACCCGCGCAAGGTGCGCAACACCCGCAAGCTGGATGAGATCACCTTCGACGAGATGCTGGAACTGGCATCCCTCGGCGCACAGGTGCTCAACAACCGCAGCGTGGAGCTGGCTAAAAAGTATAATGTGGAGCTGGAGGTCCTCTCCAGCCTGAACCCCGTGCCTGGCACGGTCGTCAAGGAGGTTGTAAAAGACGTGGAAGGTATGCTGATCAAGGGTGTCGCAAAGGACACCGACGTTGCTGTTATTACGATCCTGAATGTTCCCGATGAGCCGGGTACCAGCTTCAAGATCTTCGGCCTGCTGGCCCAGAAGAATATCAACGTGGACATCATCCTGCAGTCCACCGGCCGCGACGGCAAGAAGGACATCAGCTTCACCTGCGCGGAGAGCGAAGCTGAGACTGCTCTGCGCGTCCTGCGCGAGAGCGCAAGGTTCGATCAGGTCACCTGCGACGAGACCTGCGCCAAGGTTTCCATCGTGGGTGCCGGTATGCAGAGCCACAGCGGCGTGGCCTCCAAGATGTTCGAGGCTCTGTCCAACAACAACATCAACATCAAGATGATCTCCACCAGTGAGATCAAGATCTCCTGCATCATCGATCGTGAGGACGCTGACAAGGCTGTCAGCGCCATCCACGAGATGCTGTTCGACTAAGACGTGGCTTCAAAGCCGCCGTGCCGTGCGTCCTGCGCCGGTGCGGCGGCTTTTTGCGTACACAATTTTTTTACAGCCCCTGCCGTTTACACCCAGATAAAAGGGGTGTATAATATTATTATGTGCCTGTATCCAGGGCGAACGTCAAAAACAGGAAGGAAGCTGCATCATGGAGCAAAATCGACCCGCACCCCGCCGCGCTCTGTCGCTGAAAGAACGCCGCCGGAGACACCGTATCCGCCTCGTGCGCAACTGGACGGTCTTTCTGCTCAGCTGCGGCGCGGTCATGGCTGTGATGACCGGCGGCATCCTCTGGCTGCTGCCCAGGGCCTATGCTCTCATCGCACCGCCGACGGCCTTCGAGGCCCGGGAGTATGAGGGCGGCGCGGAGACGGACCTTTCGGATAAGCGCCTCATGCTGGTGAATGCAAACCTTCCCTTGACGGAAGAGCCGACGCCGGAGCTGGCCGTGGCCGATGATGCCACCGGCGTTTCGCTGGAAGCCGAGGCTGCCGCAGCCTACCGCGAAATGGCCGAGGCCGCAAAGCAGGATGAGATAGAGCTGGTGCTGACGGCAGGGTATCAGGATGCCGCCGCCCGCCAGAGCGCCTATGAGGCTGCGGTCCAGAGCTACCGGGAGTCCGGCTGCTCGGAGGAAGAGGCCACTGCCAAGGCTGCGACTGTCCAGCCTGCGCCGGAGGCCAGCGAATATGCCACCGGCTACGGTGCCGACATCCTCGCGGCAGACAGCATGGAGAAGGACACCGGTTTCGCCGACACCCGTGCCTATGAGTGGCTGGAAGCCTATGCCGCAGAGTACGGATTCATCCTGCGTTGGCCGCAGGAGCGTCAGGCAGCTACCGGCATGGTGTTTGAGCCGTGGCACTGGCGGTATGTGGGCAGGGACAACGCCCTCGCCATCCGCGCCTCCGGCCTCTCGCTGGAAGAGTATCTGGCGCTGGAACAAACGAAATAATACAAAAGGACGATAGAACATTGAGACGATTCCAAATCGCGCCCGGCGTCCACCTCTCGTATGACGCCGCGCAGAAATTCAACCGCTGCCGCATCAGCATCCACTTCGCGTTCCCGGCCCGCCGCGAGACGGCCACGGCCCACGCGCTGCTGCCGCTGGTGATGGAGCGAGGCTATGCCGACTGCCCCGACATGACCCAGATGACCAAAAAGCTGGCCCGCCTCTACGGTGCCGACCTGACCGTGGACGCCCGCCCCATGGGCTGCAGCCACAACCTCTGCGTCAGCATCACCGGCATCAAAGACCAGTTCGCACTGGAAGGGGAGAAGCTGACGCAGGAGTACGCCGCACTGGCCCTCGGCACGGCGTTCCACCCCTATTTTGTGGGCAGCACCTTTGACCCCGAGGCCGTGGGCATCGAAAAGCAGATGCTGAAGAAGGCGCTGGAAGACGAAGTGAACGACAAGCGCCTTTACTGCCAGCGGCAGGCCAACCGCGAGTTCTTCGGAGATAGCCCCGCCGGTGTCCGGCAGGAGGGCTACTTAGAAGAAGTGGACGGCCTGACGCCCGAAGCGCTGACCGAGGCATATGATGAGATGCTGCGGACGGCGAACATCGAGCTCATCGTGCTGGGCTGCGACGAGGCCAGCACCACCGCCGTGAAGGACGCCCTTCTGACGGAGCTTTCGGCCATCGACCGCGCCCCGCTGCCCCGGGCGGAGAACATCGCCATGCCCCGGCGGGAGCCGGTGCGGAAGGTGGAGCATTTCGACACCACACAGGCCAAGCTCTGTATGCTGTTCACGCTGGGCCGGCCCATGCAGCCCGAACAGCTGGCCGCTGTCCGGCTGGCGATGGCTCTCTACGGCGGCAGTGTGACCAGCCGCCTTTTCCTGAACGTCCGGGAGCGCGACCATCTGTGCTACTACTGCTCATCGTCCTTCCAGAGCTTCACGGGCAGCATGGCCGTCAACAGCGGCGTCGAGCACACCGACGCGGCCCGCGCTGAGCAGGCAGTGCTCAAAGAGCTGGCGGATCTCTGCGACGGCCCTATCACCGACGAAGAGCTGGAAGACTGCCGCCGGGGCCTGCTGGCCGGGATGAACGGCCTAGAGGATACGCTGGGCGGCATCGAGACATGGTACTATATGGAAGTGCTGCGGGGCGGCCCGGTGCAGACGCCGGACGACGCCCGCCGCGCCCTGCTGGCTGTGACCAGGGAGGATGTGCGGGATATTCTGAAGCAGTTCACCCTGTCGGTGAGCTGTCTACTGACGCGGGAGGAGGGAAACGAGAATGGCTGAGAACACCCAGAGCGTGCTGGAACGCACCGCCGCTGACCAGTGGAAAGTTCTGCCCTCGGGGCTGACCGTACTCGTCCGCCCCATGCCGGGCTACTCCGGCACCCATGTCATTTACGCCACCCGCTTCGGCTCCATCGACCGGGATTTCCGGCTGGGGGAGCGGGAAGTGCATCTGCCCGCCGGTGTGGCCCATTTCCTCGAGCACAAGATGTTCGAGGATGAGGACGGCGATGCCTTTGCAAAGTTCGCCAAGACTGGCGCGAATGCCAATGCTTTCACGGCCTTCGACCGTACCTGCTACCTCTTTACGGCCACGGAACAGCTGGACGAGAGTCTTGACGTGCTGCTGGGCATGGTGGGACACCCCTACTTTACCGAGCAGACCATCGCCAAAGAGCAGGGCATCATCGGGCAGGAGATAAAGATGTACGACGACAGCCCCGACTGGCGGCTCATTACCGGCCTGTGCGAGTGTCTGTATCACAGCCACCCCATCCGCAGCGATATTGCGGGAACGGTGGAGAGCATCGCGGAGATAACGCCGGAAATGCTCTACGACTGCTGCAAGGCGTTCTATGCGCCGGGCAATATGGTGCTGGCCGCAGCAGGCAACACCAGCATGGAGCAGATCCTGGCTGCCTGCGCCCGCCACGGCCTGATGGACGAGCGCCCGGCGGAAAAGGTCGAGCGCCTGCTCCGCCCGGAGCCGATGACGCTGGCGGCGGCCGAAAAGACCATCGCCATGCCCATCGCCAAGTCCTGCTTCGGTCTGGGCTTCAAAGAAGAGCCGCTGCCTTTCGGCGACCTGCGCAGCGAGATGCTGTACGAGCTCATCCTCTGCTGCATCTGCGGCGGGATGTCGCCGCTCTACCGCCGCCTCTACGACGAGGGCCTGACCAACCCGGGCTTCGGCGGTGAGGTGCTGCGGGTGGACGGATGCTGCTGCATCCTCTTCACCGGCGAGAGCGACCAGCCCGACACCGTCCGGCAGCTTCTGCTGGACGAGATCGAGCGGGTGCGCAAGGAGGGCGTAGACCGGGAGATCTTCACCCTCTGCAAGAATGAAAAATACGGCCAGCTCATCGAAAATCTGGAAAACGTCGAGGATTCGGCCAGCCAGATGGCAGATTTCGCGCTGGCAGGCCAGACTGTGGCCCAGCAGATCACCATGCTGGCGGGCCTGACGGCAGAGGACGCCGACGCGGCATTGCAACACATCCTGCGGCCTGAGCGGATGGCCGTGATGTACATTGAGCCGGACGGCACTGCCGTTGAGGACGAGGCAGAAGAGGAGACGGAAGAATGACGAATCTGGTACAGTTCCCGGGTCTCGGCCTCAGCTTTGAGTTGAGCCGGGTGGCCTTCAGCATCGGCGACATGGATATTTATTGGTACGGCGTCTGCATCGCCTTTGGCCTCTGCCTCGCATTGGTCTTTGCGTTCCGCCGCTGCACGGAGTTCGGCATCGACGCCGATTCGATGGTGGATGTCATCCTCATCGGCGTGGTGCTGGGCATCGCCAGCGCCCGCCTGTATTATGTGGCGATGGCACCCTATAATTACGATACCATCTGGGATGTGCTGGCCGTCCGCGACGGCGGTCTGGCCATCTACGGCGGCATCATCGGCGCCTTTGTGTTCGGCGGCCTGGCCTGCAAATGGCGGGGCGTGCCGGTGCTGCCCATGTTCGACCTGGCCGGCATGGGCTTCCTCATCGGACAGGGCTGCGGCCGCTGGGGCAACTTCTTCAATCAGGAGGCTTTCGGCTGCAACACCACCCTGCCCTGGGGTATGTTCAGCGAAGCAACGGAAGATTACCTGATGGGCAGCACCGTCACGGTGCCGAAGGGCGTCACCATCGACCCCGCCATGCCCGTCCACCCCACCTTCCTCTACGAGAGCATCTGGTGCTTCGTGGGTCTGGCTCTGCTGGTGGCGTACATCAAAAAGCGGAAGTTCAACGGCGACATTGCCCTGCGCTACCTTGTCTGGTACGGCGCAGGCCGCTTCTGGATCGAATCTCTCCGCACCGACAGCCTGCTGCTGGTGCCGTCGCTCGGCCTTCGCGCTTCCCAGCTGGTGGCGGCTGCGGCCGTCGTGGGCGGTGTGGCACTGGAAATTTTCCTGACCCGGAAATATAAGTCCAAGCCTCTCATGGTGACGCTGGCCCTGACGGCAGAGAACCGCAGCCTGCTGGCGAAGGTGCACAAGGCAGAGCCGGAATTTACGGTGGAGAGGGAAGAGCTGGTGGCTTCCAGCCCCCGCAAGCTCTTCCTCGAGCGCACGAATGCCTATAACGAGCGGGTGAAGCAGCAGCTCAAAGAGAAACTGGTGGAGAAAAAAGAAGATGTAACGCTTCTTCTGGTCGAAAAAAGAGGCGTTCTGCTGGAGCGGATTCCGAAGGAAGTGGAAGTGCGCCAGATGATCTGGGACAAAAAGCCGCATCCGGCTTTGGAACGGATTGTGGGAAAACGGGAGACACCGGCAGAACGGTCTTTCTATGCCAGAGGAATGGGCGTATTTCTGATGCGCGTCGTGTATGGAAAGAAACGGTATGGAAAACTGTATGAACGGATTCTGGAGTGTGTGGAGCCGGAAACAAAACAATACGATCTTGTTTTCGACTTTTTCGGATTCGGTGCGTTCACAACCGCATTCGGAGCCAGAAAGACGAATGCGCGGAAAAAAGCGGTCTGGTTCCACGGAGAAAATCTCTGGTGGCTGTTCCGGACCAGGGACTTTATTCCGGAGTATGATAAAATTTACTGCGTTTCCGAGCCTGTCCGGAAACAGGTCATTGCCCGTTTTCCAGAACTCGCGGACCGGACAGAGGTTCTGCTGAATTTCATTGACATCAAACAGGTGCAGAGACGGAGTGAGGAGCCGCTTAGCGATCCGCAGTACACAGGAGAGCTGAAATTTCTGACGGTGGGAAGAGCTTCGGAAGAAAAAGGATATGATATTGCGGTGCAGATTACGGCGGAGCTGAAAAAACGGGGACTTTGCTTCAAATGGTTCATCATCGGTGATGGAAGAGATCTGAACAAGCTGCGGACCATGGCAAAGGAATATCAGGTGGAGCAGGAAATTATTTTTCTCGGAATGCGCGAAAATCCTGCGCCGTACGTAAAATCCTGCGACCTGTATCTCCAGCCGTCCCGTCACGAAGGCTATCCGATTACGATTGTAGAGGCGAGAAGCCTGCAGAAGGTCATCATCGCTTCCGATATTCCGTCCATGCGCGAGCAGATCCGGGATGGGGAAAACGGATATCTCTGTCCGCTGGATGTGATGCAGTTTGCCGATAAAATCCAGAAAGTGCTGGCAGATCAGGAAGGACGCGATGCGGTCAGAAAGAAGCTGCGGGAGGAACCCATTGATTTTTCAGCGGGATATGCGCAGATAGAAGCGTTTGCAAAAAAATAAAAGAGAAACAGCAAGAAAAAACGCCAGAACCGGCGATAAGATATTTCCGGTTCCGGCGTTTCTTTAGTTCTGGCGTCCCTGCTTGCTCTGCTGCTTGTTTTCATACATATATTTATCTGCTTTGTCAAACAGCGTGCGGAGCGTACATTCGTTGTAATCGGTGGAAAGTGCCAAGCCGTGGGAATAGCTGATGCGGAACTGGGTTCCGTAGCCGTTGAACTGTTCGACTTCGTTCTGAAACTCTGTGAGGATTTCTGTGATGCTTTCGCGGGTTGCATCATAGATGACCGCCATAAATTCATCGCCGCCGTATCTTCCTACGAAATGCTTCGCGGGAATCGAGTTTCGCAGCAGCCGGGCAAAGTTCAGAATCAGCTGGTCGCCGATGGAGTGGCCGAGGCTGTCGTTGACGCGTTTCAGGTTGTTCATGTCAAAGACGATACAGGCGGTAGGAGTTTTGATGAATTCCACATTGTGGAACAGCTCTTCGCACTTGCTCTTGTTCGGCAGTCCCGTGTGAAG
>OLVX01002993.1_pt1 | contig 11298 bp, 8 predicted proteins | sample 1673271 | NCBI WGS metagenome assembly OLVX01 (sample SAMEA3178939, study PRJEB25190) | human gut metagenome | biome: human gut; feature: human-associated habitat; material: faeces | place: Austria | collected 2013 | reverse complement strand
CAGATGTTGGCGTAGCCGATCTTGGTCAGGATGAAGCCGAACACCAGAGTGATGAAGGTGGAGAAGTAGACGTTGCAGAGCAGCTTGCGCCAGCCCTCAGCGTGCTCCATGTCGTCCACGCTGAACAGCTCCTGGAAGCTCATGCGGCCGATACGGGCCACGGCATCCAGACTGGTCAGAGCCAGTGCGGAAACGCACATGGTCATAAAGACGGTAGCGGCATAAGCGGGGACACCGAACATCTCAAAGAAACCGGCGACACCGCGGCTGAAGATCTGGAAGGGAGTACCGGCGGCGGGGGTGCCGTCAGCAGCGGCAGCAGCACCGGCGACGCAGAGAGCCAGAACAGCCAGCAGGCTCTCGAGGATCATGGCGCCATAGCCGACCTTCAGCATATCCTTCTCGTTCTCGACGGTCTTGGAGGAAGTGCCGGAAGAGACGAGGCTGTGGAAGCCGGAGACAGCACCGCAGGCCACGGTGACGAACAGGATGGGGAACATGGTACCCAGCTTCTCGTTGGTGAAACCGGTAAAGACGGGCAGGTTCATGGTGGGATGAGCGACCAGCAGGCCGACCACAGCGCCGGCGATCATGGCCACGAACATAAAGGTGGTCATGTGGTCACGGGGCTGCTTCAGCAGCCACATGGGCAGAACTGCGGCAAAGAAGATGTAGACGAAGGTGATGTAGCTCCATGCAGCCTTGCCCAGAATGAGGGGCAGGTTCGCACCGATGACGAAGGACAGCACGATGAAAACGATGCTGATGACGCTCTCTTTCCAGCCGGAGAAGTTGAACTTCTTCTGGATGAGGCCGAAGACGACAGCGAAGACCATGAACATGATGGAGACCATACCGGCAGCGCCGTTGGTCTGAGCAGCCTCCACCAGAGCACCGTCGGCGCCGAAGGCGTTGAAGGTGCCGGCCACCATGTCAGCAAACGCTGCAATGACGATGCCGCAGAACAGCCAGCAGAACAGCAGGAACAGCTTGCGGCCGGTCTTGCCGATGTACTTCTCGATCAGCATGCCCATGCTCTTACCGTCGTTCTTGACGGAAGCGTACAGAGCGCCGAAGTCGGTGACAGCGCCGAAGAAGATGCCGCCCAGCAGCACCCACAGCAGGACAGGCAGCCAGCCGAAAGCAGCAGCCTGGATGGCACCGGTGACAGGGCCTGCACCGGCGATGGAGCTGAACTGGTGTGCAAACACGGTCCAGCCGTTGGTGGGGACATAGTCACGGCCATCCTCGTGGACGACTGCGGGGGTCTTGGCGGTGGGGTCGATGCCCCACTTGTTGGCCAGCCAGCGGCCATACAGCGTATAAGCGCCGAACAGACACACGGCTGCGATCAAAACGATGACCAGCGTATTCATTTCTTTTACCTCTTTCCTTTCTTTCACACCGGCAATGGCCGAAGCAGGACGGCTGTGCCCAAAAGCAGGGCAGGCGAAACGGCCCGGAGGGGTGAAAAAAGCCTCCGTCCTCATGAAAGATAGAGACACAAAGATGTATCCCATCTTCCTCGAAGACGAAGGCCAAACGGTGCATCTGCACCGGTCGTTCTCCGCGGTACCACTTCGTTTGCTGCTTTCGGGAGCAGCCGCTTGCGCGTACAGGCGTTCTGCCACCGATACGCCGCCCTGTAACGTGGGCTGAACGGCCATGCACTACTGCCGCAAGCGGGTTCGCACAGGCTGCTCGCAGGTGAGGGCTGATCGCACTGTGCTGCCGTCTTGCACCGGAATGGCGGCTCTCTGAGCGCAGGGAATGCGAAAAGTCATGTCCTGTTCATTGCATTTGCCGAATGATTGTGTATACTTTAGTCCCGATTTCATAATTTGTCAATATATTTTGGGCAAGTTAGGAGACTGTGCCATTTTTGCGGGGGAGGAACTAAGAAAATTTAGGCGATTTTTGTTCAGATGTGAGATGAATAAAACTGAATGCCTCCACAGGTGAAATCTGCTAAACTCCCGGAAAGAAAGACCGAATACTTGACTTTTATACTTTCAAGTGCTAAAGTAACAGAGTAATAGAAAGACCCGTGCCGCACCCTGCGGCACTTTGCCCTAAAGGAGGCAGCTATGGCGGACAAGAACCCCAGAAGAAACCCCACCACCGACGCACTGTTCGACGCGATCCTGAGTCTTGAGACGAGGGAGGAGTGCTACAACTTCTTCGAAGACCTCTGCACGGTCAAGGAGATCTCCGATATGGCCCAGCGTCTGGAAGCGGCCAAGCTCCTGCTCGGCGGCAGCACCTACGACCAGATCGTAAAGGCGGTGGAGATCAGCACCGCCACCATCAGCCGCATCAACCGCTGCATCCAGTACGGCTCCGGCGGCTACCGCGACACCATCGAGAAGGTACAGAAGAGCGCAAAGCCGGAGTGACATCCGCGCGGCGAGGCACATAGGATGGACTGCGCCCTATTCCTATTATAGAAAGGAAGGTCCTTCTTATGGCTGATACCACCAACTGCACCCCCTGCGTTTCCTGCGGCTGCCCCGCGCTGCCGAGAGTTTCCTTCGACCAGGCCGTCGTTGACCTGATGGAGAGCATCGCTTTGCAGGAGTCGGCCCTGAGCCACATCCTCTGCGCCGAGACCCAGAAGATGAAAGCCGCCCTCAGCATGGAGGAGCTGGACCTGTGCAAGCTGCTGGAAGTCAACGACTCCGCCACCAACATGGTCCACGCCGTGGCGAACCTTGAGCTGGTTCTGAAAGAGAAGCTGGAATTCATCGCCAACAACCTCTACTACCCCTCGACGGGGAACAGCACCACCACCGAGAGCTGATGTCAAAATGCGACTGCCCGCCCGCAATGGGTGGGCGGTTTTTGCTTTCCGGGGCGGGGCTGCCTAGAAATATGTATAAAAGTCGGAAAAGTGTTTTGTTGGAATTGCTGAATATCGAAATCTGTGCTATACTATATAATGTTTATCCAAAGAGAAAGGGGAACCTGACCTTGCTGCACTACGATGCGATCCTGTTTGACGTGGACGGTACGCTCATCGATTCCGCCCCCGGCATTCTCAATACACTGGAAGAAGTTTTCAGCTCCATGGGCGTTGACGTCGCCCGGAGCGACCTTGGCCGCTACATCGGTCCGCCCCTCCGCAAGAGCTTCGGCGAGCATTTCTCCGACCCTGCAAAAATCGAGGAGGCCACGAAGCGCTACCGCGTGAGCTACGCCGCCAAGGGCTGCCACGAGGGCGGTGTCTACCCCGGCGTGGTGGAGATGCTGGGCCGTCTCAAGGCTGCGGGCCTGACCCTCTGCACGGCCACCTGCAAGCCCACCGACGTTGTGAGGCCCATCCTCGAAGAGCAGGGCCTTGCGCCTTACTTCTCCTTCGTGGGCGGTGCGTCCATGGATGAGAGCCGCGACAACAAGACCGACGTCATCCGCCACGTCCTCGCCCAGCCCGTCATGCAGGGCAAGCGGGTGCTGATGGTGGGCGACCGCCGGGACGATATGCAGGGCGCTGTGAACTGCGGCCTGGACGCCGCCGCTGTGCTCTACGGCTACGGCGGCAGGGAAGAGGTCGCCCCCTTTGCGCCGGTCTTCATGGCCGCTGACTGCAAAGAGCTGACGGACTGGGCTCTCCGCCCGGTGGACGAGCTTTCCCATTCCTGAAACGAGAGGGACTGAATCTATGAGTCAAAAAAGACAACAACAAAACGAAACCATGACTCCCATGCAGCATCGGGCCGTTCTGGTCTGCATCCTCTGCGTGCTGGCGGTGCTGCTGACCTTCGGCATCACCACCACCCTCCTCAAAAAGGGCGGCGAGGAGCCTGCCCCCTCCGTCTCGGAGTCTGTGGCAGACCCCACCTCCGGCGGAGACCTGTCGGGCCACTACCAGATCGACAACGCCTCCACCGCTCTGCTGACGGAGACCGCCGACGCCGGCACGGACTATCTGAACGACACCCTTTTTCTGGGCGATTCCAACACCGTCCGCCTCTATAACAACGGCCTCATCTCCCTGCAGCAGTTCTGCGCCAAAGAGGGCATCGGCACCCAGGTGGCGCTCAACGAGGGCATCGTTACCTTTAAGAAGGACTCCAACCACTACACCATCCCTCAGGCGGTGGCCATGATGAAGCCCCGCCGTGTGGTCATGACCTTCGGCACCAACGACACCGGGATGGAGGTCCCGGACTTCATCGCCCACTACACGGCCCTCATCCAGGCCATCCAGCAGAGCTACCCCTACACCGACATCATCGTCAACACGGTGCCGCCGGTCCCGGCTGACCACTCCAACTACCCCCACATGGACCAGGCCAAGATCGACGACTTCAACATGGCCCTTCTGGCTCTCTGCGAGCAGCTGGGCGTCCGCTTCCTCAACTCCGCCGAGGCCCTCAAGGGCAGCGACGGCTACGGCATCGCGGACTACTACACCAGCGGCGACATCCACCTCAAGAGCGCCGGCCTCAAGGCAGTGCTGAACTATCTCCGCACCCACGCCCTGCAGACCGAGGACCGCCGCCCCGACACCAACAACATCCCCACCCGCACCATGGAGTATGTCTCCAACCCCAGCTCCGCCGTGGCCGCTCCCAGCTCGGAGGCTGTCAGCTCCAGCGAGAGTCAGGCCGAGAGCGCCAGCAGCTCGGAGAGCTCCTCCAGCGAGAGCACCAGTGAGGACAAAAAGTTCGAGGCCCGCTACCGTGTGGACAAGAACGGCGGCGGCACCCTGAGCGTTGGCAATGACACCGGCAACAGCTCTGTGACCTACACCGTCACCGACCCCGACAAATCCATCACCGTGACCGCTGTCCCGGCGGAGGGCCACGTCTTCGTCAAGTGGAGCGACGGCCTCACCAGCAAGACCCGCACCGACACCGGCTTCAAGCAGAATCTGGACGTCACGGCAGTCTTCGGCACGGCCTCCGTCCAGATCACCAGCGAGGGCAAGGGCGCTGTGGGCAGCTCCTACACCTTCAAGGCGGCCTTGAGCGGCAAGTACGCCAAGACCGAGAACCTGCGCTGGTACGCCAACGGTCAGGAGGTCACGCAGGCCGCCGGCAAGTCCAGCATCACTGTGGTGGTGGACAGCTCCATGGCCAACGCTTCTTATAAGATCCACGCCGTCGTCACCTACAACGACTGCAAGGTGAGCAGCAACACCCTGACCATCACCATCGGCAGCGGTGTGACCAGCGAGTCCGGCTCCACCAGCAGTTCGTCCTCGTCCCATGCCGGTTCTTCCGGCAGTACATCCTCTTCGTCTTCCTCTGCAAGTTCGGGCAGCTCTTCCCACAGCACCAGCAGTTCGTCGTCGGCATCGTCCAGTACGTCGTCTGGCAGCTCCAAGGCAGAGTCGGAGTCCGAAAGCAAGGCCGAGTCCAAGGCCGAGTCTAAGGCTGAGTCTAAGGCAGAATCCAAGACTGAGAGCAAAGCTGAGTCTAAGGCAGAGTCCAAGGCCGAAAGCAAGTCGGAAGCCTCCGCCAGCAAGGAAGCCGAAAGCAAGGCAGAATGACGCCCCGCACCTTCCTCTGCGAAGCCGCATAGGCTGAGCCGAGAGGAGGCGAGCGGATGTTCCGTGAAGAAATGCGAGTCCTCGGCCTGCCCGGCGCAGAAGATGTGACCGACGGCAGCGTGGACTACTACGACATGGATTGGGAAAACGTCGAGAACGGCGTGACGGAGGAGCAGATGGCAAAGTGCATCGCAAAAGAGTGCGCCTGCACGCCGCGCTGTAAGTGCAGCGGGAACCTGCCGGACCAGTCCGACGAGGGCGCCTATGAAATGACGTTGGAATGATAAAAATACGAGAAGCCAGCTCTGCCGGGCGGGGCTGGCTTCTCGCTGTTCTCAAACCGCATCGCAGCCGCGCCCGCTCAAGGCGGCAGGCGGCTCGAAAAATGATAGAGAAGGGAAAGAAACATGGCAAAATATTATTGCATCCTCTTCGATGCAGACAATACGCTTCTGGACTTTGACGCCGCCGAGAACAAGGCGCTGGCTGAGACGCTGGTGGAATACGGCATCGAGCCGGACGCCGGGACGGTGCAGACCTACCGGGACATCAACTCGGAGCTCTGGCGTCAGCTGGAAAAGGGCCAGATACGCCGCGACAAGCTGATGGGGGAGCGCTTCACCCGCTTCCTCAAGGCCATCAACGCAGCCGGTGACGGCGTGGAGATGAACCGCTGCTACCTCGACCACCTGTCCTCCCACCCCGACCTGATGACCCCCAATGTGCTGGACGTCCTCGGGGAGCTTTCCGAGGTGGCGACACTGGCCATCGTGACCAACGGCTTCGAGAAGGTGCAGAGCCGCCGGGTGGCAGAATCCGGCATCGGGGCCTACCTTGAGGACGTCTTCGTCTCCGAGAAGCTGGACAGCGAGAAACCCAGCCGCCGCATCTTCGACTCCGCCCTCCGCGCTCTGGGTGTGGAGAACCGGGAGCACGTCCTGGTAGTGGGCGACAGCCTCACCAGCGACATTCAGGGCGGCGTGAACGCGGGCCTCGACACCTGCTGGTTCAACCCCGGCCACGCCGAGAACCCGGGCAAGGTGAGCCCCACCTACGAGATCGCCTCGCTGGAAGAGCTCTACCCGCTGGTGATGGAGCCGGAAGAGCTGGCGAACCTCGGCCTCAAGCACCGCCGTCATCAGCTGTAACGGCGGGAATGTCCCTATCCACCCTACTGGAAAAGAACACGGAAGAACGATATGCTGATTCATTTGGAAAAACTCGGAAAGAGCTTTGGCGAGAAAGTCGTCCTGCACGACGTGAGCGCCAGCGTGGAAAAAGAAGACCGCATCGGCATCGTGGGCCAGAACGGCGCAGGCAAGACGACCCTGCTCAAAATTCTGACCGGCGTCTACACCGACTATGACGGCGAGTTCAGCGTGACCCACGGCGTGACGCTGGGCTATCTGGAGCAGAACGCAAAGCTCGATGTCACGCTGGATATTTATGGGGAGATGCGCTCTTCCTTCGCCCCTGTGCTGGACGCCATGGCCCAGATGCAGATCTTGGAAAAGAAGATGGCGGCCTCTCCCGACGACGCCGCCCTTCTCGAAAAGCACGACGAACTGCAGAACATCATCGACGCCGCCGACGGCTACAACATGGACGTCAACATCAAGAAGGTGCTGTCCGGCATGGGCTTTGCGCAGGATACCTGGAGCAAGAACGTGGGCGTCCTCTCCGGCGGTGAGCTGACCCGTCTCCGTCTGGCCAAGCTCCTTCTCGAGAAGCCGGACGTCCTCATTCTGGACGAGCCCACGAACCATCTGGACTTCGCCACCATGGAGTGGCTGGAAAACTACCTCAAGGGCTACTCCGGTGCCGTTCTGGTGGTCAGCCACGACCGCTATTTCCTCGACAACGTCTGTACCAGGATCTGGGAAGTCTCGTTCCAGACCATGACCACCTATAAGGGCAACTTCTCGGCCTATCTGCCCCAGAAGGAAGCCGCCGACGCCCTGCGCCAGAAGCAGCACGACGCCGACGTGGCGCTGGCCGAAAAATTACAGGACTACATCGACCGCAACCTCGTCCGCGCCTCCACCACCAAGATGGCCCAGAGCCGCCGCAGGCAGCTGGAAAAGCTGGAGATCACCGAGGCCCCTCAGGACGAGACCAACCAGCTCAAGTTCCGCTTCGAATACGACGTGGAGCCGTGGAATGAGCTGGTGCTGCTCAAGAACCTGACTATTAAGATCGGCGACCGCACCCTGCTGGAGCCCTTCACCTATACGGTCTGCCGCGGCCAGCGGCTCATCATCGCCGGCCCCAACGGCGCAGGCAAATCCACCCTGATGCAGGTGCTGGACGGCAAGCGCCGCCCCTCCGGCGGCATGGTGCGCCTTGGCACCGGCGCACGGCCCAGCATCTTCGCCCAGCAGCAGAACCGCATCGGCGCGGGCCGCGTCATCGACGTCATCTGGAACAAGTATCCCCGGATGACCGAGCTGGAAGTCCGCAGCCATCTGGCAAAGCTGGGCTTCCGGGGCGAGACGGTCTTCAAGCCCTGCGAGGCCCTGTCCGGCGGCGAGCTGGCCCGACTGCGCTTTGCAGAGATCGTGCTGGAACGCCCGAACCTGCTGTTCCTGGACGAGCCTACCAACCATCTGGACATCTACACCCGCGAGAACCTGACCGAGGCGCTGATGGCCTACACCGGCACGCTGCTCCTCGTCACCCATGACCGCCACCTGATGAACAGTCTGGCCTGCCCCATCCTCTACCTCGAGGACGGCAAGGCGGTCATCTACCCCAGCTATGACGCCCTGATGGGCCGCGCCGCTCCCGCCCCCGTGGCCGAGAAGAGCAGCGAACCCGCCAAGGCGGGCTACGGCAAAGAGCAGCGCCGCCGCCGGGCCGAGCTGCGCGCCAAGATCAAAGCCTGCGAGGACGAGATGGAAGCCTGCGGCGCCCGCGAAGTGGAGCTGGAAAACGAGATCAACTCGCCGGAAGTCTACAACGACCCCCAGCTTTTGCGGGAAAAGAGCGACGAGCTCAGCGACCTGCGCTTCCATCAGGACGAGCTTTTCGCCGCATGGGAAGCCGCTGTGGAAGAGCAGGAGCAGTACGAGCAGACCGCCGGCGGCGAAGAATGACCGATGCAGCAAAGGGGGAGAGCCGATGGCAAACCGAAACCATGACCCAAAGAAAACACACGAGATCGCACTTTCCGGCCTGCTGTTCGCGCTGGCGATGGCTCTTTCCTTCATCGAAGGCACACTGGTCATCCCGGGCCTTGCGCCGGGCATGAAGCTGGGCCTTGCGAATATCGTAGTGATGTATGCACTGTTCTTCATGGGGGCGCGGCAGGCGCTCTATCTCGACCTGCTCAAGGCGCTGTTCGTCTTTCTCGTCTCCGGCTGGACGGCAGGCTTCCTCTCGCTCTGCGGCGGACTGCTGTCCCTGCTGGTGATGTGGGTGCTCTACTATAAGCTCCCGTTCCGGCCCACATGGTTCATCCTGTCGGTCTGCGGCGCACTGTCCCACAACATCGGCCAGCTGCTTGGCGCGGGGCTCATCCTGTCCTCGGCCATGTCGCTGTACTATGCGCCGGTGATGCTGGTGCTGGGCCTTGTCATGGGCGCCCTCACGTCGCTGACCCTCCGGGCCATCCTGCCCGCACTGGGCAGACTGGGCTACAACACCCGGGAAAAGCGCTGAACAGTTGCATCTGCAAACATTTTTCGCTATAATAAAATGATAGATTTGATATGACCCTACAAAAAAGCCGCCCTTATGGATGACTCGCATCCGAGGGACGGCTGGGAGGTTTTGTACTATGTCTGAAAAAGTTACGGTCAAGGTGGAGCGGAGCGTCCTCCACCTTCCGGCCATCGCCCTGCGCGGGCTGGTGGTCTTCCCCAACAATCTGCTCCACTTCGAGGTGGGCCGCGAGAAGAGCATCGCCGCCGTGGAGTGGGCCGTCAGCAACAACTCTGACGTCTTCCTCGTGGCACAGAAAGAGATGAAGGTCGAAGACCCCAAGGCCGCCGACCTCTATACTTACGGCGTCGTGGCCGAGGTCAAGCAGGTGATGCGGGTGTCGGACGACCTCGTCCGCATCCTGGTCGAAGGCAAATACCGCGCCAAACTCTCCGAGATGGAGGACGACGGCAGCTTCCTGCTGGCCACCGTCCGCCCGGCCCCGGTCAAGATGGCGAAGCCCGAGGAACTGCCGGAGGCGGACGTCCTCGTCCGCAACGTCAAAAAGAGCTTTGACGACCTGCTGGCTCTGAACCCCCACATCGGCAAGGACGTGGTGTTTGCCATCACCACCAGCACCGACGCCGCTTTCCTGTCCGAGTACATCCCGGCCAACCTCCTGTTCCGCTTCGAGGATAAGCAGGCCATTCTGGACGAAGGCACCCTGATGGGCCGTCTGCATCTGCTCATCGAGAAGATGCACCGGGAGCGCCGGATGCTCGAGATCGATAAGGAGATCGCCCAGAAGGTAGACGAGGCGATGGACAAGAACCAGCGCGACTACTACCTCCACGAGCAGCTCCACATGATCAGCGAGGAGCTGGGCGAGGACGACGATACCACCGCCGAGGCCGAGGAGTACCGCCGGAAGATCACGGCCCTCCATCTGGACGAGGACCGGGAAAAGAAGCTTCTCAAAGAGGTGGACCGCCTCTCCAAGATGCAGAGCAGCAATCAGGAAGGCACGGTCATCCGCACCTATCTGGACACCTGCCTCGACCTGCCCTGGAACACCTTCACCGAGGACGATCTGGACATCGCCAAGGCCCAGCGCGTGCTGGACCGGGACCACTACGGCCTGAAGAAGGTCAAGGACCGCATCCTCGAGGTGCTGGCCGTCCGCAAGCTGGCCCCCGACGTGAAGGGCCAGATCATCTGCCTCGTCGGCCCTCCGGGTGTCGGCAAGACCAGCATCGCCCGCTCCATCGCCGAAAGCCTGAACCGCAAGTATGTCCGCATCAGCCTCGGCGGCGTGCGGGATGAGGCCGAGATCCGCGGCCACCGCCGCACCTACATCGGCGCCATGCCGGGCCGCATCATCGACGCCATCTCCCGCAGCGGCTCCATGAATCCCCTGTTGGTGCTGGACGAGATCGACAAGCTGGGCAGCGATATGCGGGGCGACCCCGCCTCCGCCCTGCTGGAGGTGCTGGACAGCGAGCAGAACTACGCCTTCCGGGATCACTATCTGGAGATCCCGGTGGATCTGAGTCAGGTGCTGTTCATCACCACCGCCAACACCACCTCCACCATTCCCCGGCCCCTGCTGGACCGGATGGAGGTCATCGAGCTCACCAGTTACACCGACGAGGAGAAGCTGCAGATCGCCAAGCGCTATCTGCTGCCCCGGCAGATGAAAGAGCATGGGCTGAAAAAAACCCAGCTGCGCCTGTCGGACGACGCCATCCGGCAGATCATCTCCGGCTATACCAGAGAATCCGGCGTTCGACTGTTGGAGCGGCAGCTGGGCAAGGTGTGCCGCAAGACCGCTATGCGTCTGGTGGACGGTGGGGAGAAGCGGGTGAATGTGACCCCCGACTCCCTGCGGGAGCTGTTGGGCGTGGTGCGTTATCAGGACGGCGTACATAGCACACGGAATCAGGTGGGCGTGGTGAACGGTCTGGCCTGGACCGAGGTAGGCGGCGAAATTCTGGAGGTGGAGGCCGGCGTCATGGAGGGCTCCGGCAAGCTGGAGCTCACCGGCAATCTGGGTACCGTCATGCAGGAGTCCGTCCGGGCGGCGCTGACGTGCTTGCGGAGCCGGTGCGGCGAGCTGGGCATCGAGAAGGATTTTTACAAGACCCGTGACATCCACGTCCACT
>OLVX01002989.1_pt1 | contig 11305 bp, 11 predicted proteins | sample 1673271 | NCBI WGS metagenome assembly OLVX01 (sample SAMEA3178939, study PRJEB25190) | human gut metagenome | biome: human gut; feature: human-associated habitat; material: faeces | place: Austria | collected 2013 | reverse complement strand
ATTGCCGAGAGGAGCAGCTGCTCCTGTTTGAATTCGTAGCCCAAGATTTCCTGGGCGCGTGCGAGCTTTTCCTGCTGTTCTTCAGTCATCGACATGCTGATATCCGACCACCTTGCGATTCCCGTGGCTTCTGATTGCTTAAACGTTTATTCTACCTGTTCAGAATTACTTGCGTCAGAGCCTGCGAGCGTCTGCGCGATTATTTCAGAAACATTCTCCCGGGCGGCGCGAGCGGTCACGAGGATGCCGTTCTTCACCGCCTTTGCATTCGAGGACCCGTGTCCAACGACGACGGCGCCTTTGCAGCCCAGAAGCGGAGCGCCGCCGTAGGTGTCGGCGCTCATGCGGTCTTTCAGCTCGTAAAGCTCGCTTTTGAGCGCGAGCGCGCCGATCTTCTGCGTTTCAATGCCGCGGATCATATCCGGAATATTCATCAGCTCGCCGCGGGCGCAGTTGATGATGGTGACGCCGTCCTTCATTTTGGCAATGGTCTCGGCGTTCACAAAGTGGCGGGTGCTCTCTAAAAGCGGCATGTGCAGCGAGAGGATGTCGCACTCTTTGTAGAGCGTTTCGTTATCCACATAGGTGCAAAGTCCCTTGAGCGACGGGTTTTCGCGGATGTCGCTTGCTAAAATGCGGCAGCCGAAGCCGCTCAAATTTTTGATGACCGCCGCGCCGATTTTGCCGGTGCCGAGAATGCCGACGGTGAGGTTGCGCAGCTCGCGGCCCTGAAGACCCGCAAGGGAGTAGTCGTTGACCTGTGCGCGCCACAGGGCGGGCTTATACTTGCGCAGGCTAAGAAGCATGAGCATGACGGTGTAATCTGCCACGCCGTTCGGCGCGTAGTTGGAGTTGCACACCTTGAGGCCGAGTTCCTTTGCGGCGGTGAGGTCGATGTGGTCGGCGCCGATGGTGCGCGTGGAGATGTATTTTACGCCGCGCTCCTGGACGGCGGTGAGCAGGGCGCGGTCAAAACGTGTGCGGCCGAGTGTTGTGACGCCCTCGGCCCCGTTTACCGTATCGATGTTTTCGAGCGTCAGGTTATCTTCTGTTTCGGTGAGCTCCACGCCGCGCTTTTCGGCGATGAAGGCAAAGTCTTTCTGTTCGTCCCGGCGGACTTCATAAGCGGCAATTTTCATTTTTATATTCCTCTTTTCGGTAATGCGCAAGCGGTTTACAACGTCTGCTTTTGCGCGTTGAAGTGCTTACACCACAGCGCTTTAGTGCAAATTTTCGTGTGTTAGTGTGTTACTATGTGATTATTATATATGCTGCGGTTTTTCACGTCAAGAGGGGAAAATGTTTAGAATACAGGTTGTATCTGTGCGGATTTTGTGCTAAAATGACTGTGAAATGAAACGAATGAAATCAGGTGCTTTATATGACGGACTGGGAAATGAAAGTGCACAATTTTATGTGCCTCAATAAATTCGTGAAAAAGGGCGAGATTGTATTTACGGGCTCCTCGCTGTGCGAGCTGTTCCCGATCAGCGAGATGCTGCAAAACGCGGAGCCGCGCATCCGCGTGTACAACCGCGGCATCGGCGGCGACGTGACAGACGGACTTTTGGAGCGCATGGATGAATCGATTTTTGACCTCGGGCCGAAAAAGGTGTTCATCAACATCGGCACAAATGACATCAGCCGCCCGGAATATAAGCGCGAGCGCCTGATGAGCCGGTACAGAAAAATTTTGATGCAAATTCAGGCGCGTCTGCCCGAGACGAAAATTTACGTGATGAGCTATTACCCCGTGAACCGCGAGCTGCCCGGCGCAGACCCGGAAGCGGTGAAGGCACAGTTCGGCGCGCGCACGAATGCGGAGCTGAAAGAAGTGAACGCCGAAGTGGAAAAAATGGCAGAGGAGCTGAACTGCACATACATCAATGTGTTCGACTGTCTGCTGGATGAAAAGGGCAATTTGAAAGCGGAATACACCATTGAGGGTATGCACATGTACGCAAACGGCTACGCGGTGGTGCTCGAAAAGCTGATGCCGTATTTGCTGGAGGAATGAACCCTTTAGAGGAGGTTATTTTGTATGATCAACGGTATTGAAAAGAAGAACATTTCCGTAAAAGAACTGAAAAAAGACGGGCGGTACTTAAACGCCGCGCTGTACATGCCAAAGACGGAGCCCGGCAAAACGTACCCGCTGGTTCTGTTTTTGCACGGCGCGGGCGAGCGCGGGGACGATTTAAATTTGGTGCTCGATTTCACGCCGGGCGCGGACACATTTATGACGGACGCGTGGCAGGCGGAGCACCCGTGCTTTGTCCTCGCGCCGCAGTGCCCGGAAAACCAGTGCTGGGTGCCGTATGTTGATTTACTGGCGCAATCGCTGCTCGAGATGGCGGCGCAGTACCCCGTGGACATCTGCCGCTTGTACGTGACGGGTGTTTCCATGGGCGGCGCGGGCACGTGGGAGCTGCTCACGCGCTACCCGCATAAGATCGCGGCGGCCATGCCGATTTGCGGCTATGCGGAGCCGTTTAAGCTGCGCGCGGCAAAAGATGTGCCTGTGTGGGCGTTCCATGCCGAAGACGACCCCGTGGTGCCGGTGACGGGCTATTACCACTCGCCGCACGGCGCGGTGGGTGTGGGCTCGCGTATGGCGATGTCCTCGCTGCGCTCCTCCGGCAACCGTGACGCGCACTACACGGAGTATCCCGCGGGCGAAATGGAAAACGTGTACCACACGCACCCGCACGGTTCTTGGACGGCGGCGTACCAAAACAAAGAAGCGTTGGAGTGGATGTTCGGCAAAACGCGCTTTGACCGCTATGAAATCGAGTTCATCTGCCCGGGCGTGTTCTATATGGAGGACTACAACAACGACTCCATGTACCTTGTGGAGGGCAAAGAAAAGGCGCTGCTTATCGATACCGGCCTTGGCGGCGGCAACGTGAGGAAAATGGCGGAGAGCCTGACATCACTGCCCGTGGAGCTTGCCGTGACGCACGCGCATATTGACCATCTCCTGAGCGGCGATGTGTTCGAAAAATACTACATGAGCAAAAAAGACGTGCCGCTGCTGCCGCGTTTAAACGACGGTACGGGCAAGAATTTTACGGAAAAGGATGTTATCGACATCAAAGACGGCGACGTCATCGACCTTGGCGGCGGTGTGAAAATTGAAGTTGCCGAGGTGGAGGGGCACACGCCGGGCAGCGTCGTGTTCATCGACCGCGCGCATAAGTGCATGTTTACCGGAGACGCGTTCGGCCTTTGGATGCAGGTGCCGCTTGCACGACCGATTTCAGAGTATAAAGCCGCGGTGCTGCGTCTGAAAGAAAAATTGCAGAAGCCCGGCTATACGGAGCTTGCGTTCCTCGGCGGCCACAGGCGGCAGGAGGGCGGCGAGGATCCGCAGGACAAATATGTGCCGAACAGCTATGAGAAGATTGACGACATGCTGACGCTGTGCGACCTCATTTTGGAAAAGAAAATCGAAGCGAAGCCGTTCCCGATGAATTTCGGCGAGCCGGCATTTATCTCCACCTATAAAACCGCGTACATGGTGTTTATGGAATCGGTAAGAAAATAAAAGAATAGACAAAACCGCGCCCTCGGGAGTTTTCCGGGAGCGCGGCTTTGCTTATAAAAAATCCGCACGGTCTGAGCGTTTAACAGGGGCCGGTGCGGATTTACTCGTAATTGGATGGATTGGTTTAAAACCGGATCATTGCAAATATGGATGCGCCGACGACGGTTAAAAGGCCGCACACGGCGATGGAGAGGCCGCTCATGGCTTCTTCAATCTCGCCGAACTCACGCGCACGGGAGGTGCCCATGGCGTGCGCACCGGTGCCGCAGGCCACGCCGATGGCGACCGGGTGCTTGATGCGGAACAGCTTGAAGATGGCGGCCGCCGCGACGTTGCCGAAGAGACCCGTCACGATGATGGACGCGACGGTGACGGACACCATGCCGCCGAGCTCTTCCGAAAGACCCATGCCGATGGCGGTGGTGATGGACTTCGGCAGCAGTGTGACGTACTGGGTGTGGTCAAGCCCGAATGCTATGCTCAAAACGAGTACGCCGCCGAGGCACGCAAACATGCCGGCCAAAATGCCGCCGATGATGGCGATCGGGTACTTTTTGAGGTACACGAGCTTTTCATACAACGGGATGGCAAGGCAAACGGTGGTGGGGGTGAGCATGTTCTGAAAGAAAATGGCACCCGTGCCGTCGTATGTGCCGTCGGCTTTCGGCTTGCCATACAGGTAGACGTTGTAATCGATGCCGCTGACGAGCATGAAGATGATGAGAATCACGCAGGAGACGAGCAGCGGGTTCAAAATGGACGACTTAAAGCGCTTTTGAATGGCGCAGGCGAGCACATAGGCGACGCCGGTGATGAAGATGCCGAAAAACGAGGTATTCGACGCAATATCATTTAACATCGGTTTGTTCCTCCTTTTCGCATGCTTCAAGCGCTTCTGCGCGCTCTTCCTTTTCTTCTTTGGTCTGTAAACGGATGAGCCCCTGTGTGGTCAGGCCGGAGACCGCCATGGTGAGGACAGTAGTCGCGAGGGAGATGACAATGATGGGAATGAGAATGTCTTTGTAGCTGTCATAGCTCGCAATGAGACCGACAGTGGGACCGACGAACATGACGGGCATGAGGGTGATGAGCCAATCGGCCGTGGTTTTTACGTGGTCAAGCTTTACGATATGCGTGGCGAGCAGGAGCAGCATGAGCAAAAGACCGTAGATGCTGCTCGGCACGGGCAGGGGAATGAGGTAGTGCAGCAGTTCACCGATAAACGAGACCGTTGCGATCAGGGAAATTTCGGAAAAGTGCTTCACGCGGTGACGGCCTCCTTTGCTTTTTTCTTTTCGGAAACAGGCTCGGCTTCTTCAGGCAGCGGCTTTGCGGCGAACATGCTGGCGACGATAGGCCCGATGATCTGGTGGACGACCGTTGCGATGACGCAGGGCAGGATGGCCATGGTATCCGGGAACGCGGTCTTTGCGAGCGTGCAGGAAAGGCCGGAGTTCTGCAGACCAACCTCAAGCGACAGCGTGCGGACCTTCTTTTCGTTGAAACGGAACACCTTGGCGGTGACGTAGCCCGCGAGCAGGCCGAGCACATGGTGCAGCGCAACGGCGAGCACGGTAACGAGCACGACGGTGACGCCGTGGGTTGTGAACTGGTCTCGGTTCGGGCCGACGCACAGACCCTCCACGAGGATGATGCAGGCGGTGGAAGCCTTGACAAGGAAATCTTTAAGGCCGTTTACGCGGTCGCCGAGCGCGGTGTGTACTGCGATACCGAGGAGGATCGGCAGCAGGACGACGAGCACGATGCTGATGAACATGTTCCAGAAGTTGACGTCAATCCACTGGCCGGCGAGCACGAGCGTGAGGGACGGGGTGAGCACCGGCGCAAGCAATGTGGTGCACATGGTGATGGTGATGGAGAGCGCCACGTCGCCCTTTGCAAGGAACGTCATGACGTTTGACGCGGTGCCGCCGGGCACGCAGCCGAGCAGAACGAGGCCGACTACCTCAAGGCGTACTACTTCGTCGAGGAGACGAAACCCGTCGAGGAGGAGGCTCCCGCCGAGGAAGAGTCCCCGAAGCAAAACTAAACGCGACAACGATGTACAAGTCACTCTATATCATTCTGTTTCTCTTTGCCGCCTCCGGGGTGCAGGCCCAACAGCTGCCCGAACGCTCGCTGGTGCGCAAAGGCAACCGGCAGTACAACAAAGGCAACTACGAGCAGTCGGCCGGCCGTTACGAGCAGGCCCTGCAAGCGGCTCCGGGACAGTTCGAAGCGATCTACAACCTCGGAAACGCCCTCTACAAGGCCGAACGGTTCGACCGTGCCGAGCAGACCATGCAGCAGGCCGCGGCGGACTCGCTGCGCGCGGACACGGAGCGCGCCGAAGCGTTCTACAACCTCGGAAACGCGCAGTTCAAGCAACAGAAGTATCAGGAGGCGCTCGAAAGCTACAAGCAGTCGCTGCGCCTGAACCCCTCGGACATGGAGGCCAAGTACAACTACGCCTACACCAAGCGGCTGCTCGACGAGAACAAGGACGGCGGCGGTGGCGGCGGAGATCAGAACAAGGACCAGAACCAAGACCAGGACAAGGATCAGAACCAGAACGATCAGAGTCAGCAGAACCCCGATCAGAAAGGCGATCAGAAGGACCAAAAGGGCGACCCCAAGGACCAGCAGGGCGATCAGAAACAGAACCCGCAGGAGGGCAAGGGCGACAAGAAGGACCAGGGCGACCAGCAGGGGCAGCCGACGCCTTCGGGCATCTCGCCGCAGGAACAGCAGCAGATGCTCGACGCCATCCAGGCCCAGGAGGACAAGACCCAGGAGAAACTCAAGGAGAAACAGGGCGTGGTCGTCCGCGGAAAGAAAAACTGGTAGTTTTTTAATTAAAAATGAAAAATTAAGAATTAAAAATTGAAGGCCGATAACACCATAAAGGACAAGAGCCTCGATTTTGCAATCCGGATTGTCCGGCTGTATAAGCATATTTCCGAAACGAATAACGAGTACATACTTTCGAAACAGCTGCTTAAAAGCGGAACGAGTATCGGAGCAAACGTCCGGGAAGCAATCGGAGGACAATCGAAAGAGAATTTCATCGCAAAAATGCACATTGCATTAAAGGAAGCGTATGAAACCGAATATTGGTTGGAATTGTTATACAGCACGGACTACCTGGCGGAGAACGAATTTAAAAGTATTTTTACCGATTGCCGGGAATTGACGAATATTCTTGCAAGTATCCTGAAAACAATGAAAGAGACAAAATAATTTTTAATTTTTCATTCTTAATTTTTAATTGTGTAAGCTATGCATTTTGCTTCACCATATTATCTCTGGCTGCTGACGCTGCTCGTGCCGATGATCGGCTATTACGTCTGGCGGACGTTGCAGGGCGGAGCCTCGATCCAGATTTCGAGCGTCGCCGGCGTCGTGCGCGCACCCCGGACCGTGCGCTACTACCTGCGCCACCTGCCTTTCGCGCTGCGTGCGGCGGCCTTCGCGCTGCTCGTCGTGGCGCTGGCGCGCCCGCAGGACGTCGAACAGAACGTCCGCACCAACACCGAGGGCATCGACATCATGCTGGCGATCGACGTCTCGGGCTCGATGCTGGCACGCGACTTCCGGCCCGACCGCATCACGGCGGCCAAGTCCACGGACGGCGGCCTGAGTATGGTTTCGTTCTACGAATACCGCGGAGCGGGGCAGAGCTCGATTCCGCTGTTCAATATCTACTGCGTCACGGGTTCCTCGCGCGAGTATTACGCGGGCCGGACCGACCTCATCCAGCTTGGCCAGACATCGCAGGCGGTCTATTTCGCGAAGATCCCGGAGGGCGCGCAGAGCGGCACGCTGAAGATCGGCACTACCAGCTACCGCTGGTCCAACATCAGCGGCGTGGACGAGAACTATTCCGCCATGAAAAATTACCAGATCGCACAGGGACGCGGCCTGCAGTACATGGATATGCAGGACAACAAGCAGGTCTGCATCATTGGCGATTACCTGAACCGGGTGGCTTTTGGTGGCAACGGTGTGGGGCAGACGCTCAAGATCGGTGCCAACAAGTTCCGCATTGTGGGCGTGCTGGCGGCCAAGGTCAGCAACCCCACCATGCAGCAAGGCAGCGACGACGACTGCGTCTACCTGCCCTACACCACCGTGATGCGGCTTTCCAGCCAGAGCGCGGTGAATAACTACACGGCTGTGATGACGGACGAAAACTTTGCCAACGAGGCCAAAACCACGATGGAAGAGGAGCTGCAGAAGATCCTCAAGACCGAAAACGGCTACTATGTGTACAGCGCCAGCGAGTGGCTGGAGGAAATGAACAAGATGATCAACATGGTCATCGTGGTGCTTACCGGCATTGCCAGCATCTCGCTGCTGGTGGGCGGCATCGGCATCATGAACATCATGCTGGTGTCGGTGACCGAGCGCACCCGTGAGATCGGCATCCGCAAGGCACTGGGTGCCAAGGAGCGTACCATTCTGGCGCAGTTCGTGGTGGAAGCTGCCACCACCTCGGCGCTGGGCGGTGCGCTGGGCATCGCACTGGGCTATGCGGTGAGCATGGCGGCCAACAAGGTGCTGCCCATGTTCATGAGCGATACCGCCATCACGGTGAGCCCGTCGTTCAACTCCATCGTGGTGGCTTTTGGCATCTCGGTGGGCATCGGTGTGCTGTTCGGCTATCTGCCGGCCCGGCGCGCGGCACGTCTCAATCCCATCGAGGCGCTGCGCTACGACTGAGCCCGAAGAAAGGGGAATACCTATGAAAAAACGTTTTCTCGCACTTTTGCTGGCGGTGAGCATGGCGGTGTCCATGCTGGCCATGCCGGCGGCTGCGCTGGGCAGTGCCAGCAACACGGCCGTGCAGACGGCCATCACGCTGGGCGGTATGGACGCCGGGCAGACCGGCAGCCTGGACGCCGCCGTCACCCGCGGGGCCTTTGCCCGCATGCTGGTGGCGTTCTCGGCGTACCGGGAGAGCGCAGCCTCCCAGGGGGCTGTGGGCACCCTGTATAAGGACGTGCCCGGCTCTTCGCAGTGGGCACCCTACATCCGCATTGCGGTGCAGCAGGGCTGGATGAACGGCTACACGGACGGCACCTTCCGCCCGGACAACGCCGTCACGCTGGAAGAAGCCTGCACGGCCGTGCTCAAGCTGCTGGGCTACAAGATGACAGATCTGAACGGTGCCTTCCCGGCGGCGCAGCTGAACAAGGCTCAGGAACTGGGCCTGCGCAGCCAGCTGAACAGGGCACAGGGCCAGACCATGAACTATGAGGACTGCGCCATGCTGCTGTACAACGCCCTCACGGCCAACACGGCCTCCGGCGGAGCCTATGGCAGCACCCTGGGCTTTACCGTGGCAAATGGTCAGGTGGACACCTCCACGGTGCTGCTCAGCAGCCTGAAGGGACCCTTTGTGGCGTCGGAGGGCACCCAGCTGCCCTTTGCACCGGTGAGCGTGTACCGCAACGACAAGGTGTCGGAGTCCGGCGAACTGAACAAATACGATGTGTATTATTACAGCGAGAGTCTGCAGACGGTATGGATCTATACCCGCCGCGCCGCAGGTCGCATCACAGCAGTTTCGCCCAGCGCCAGCGCTCCCACGGCGGTGACCGTGGCCGGTACCAGCTACCAGCTGGGCAGCTCGGCGGTGGCGTCCAAGATCTCGTCCCTGAACGGCGGTGGCGTGGGCGAAGTGGTCACCCTGCTGCTGGGCATGGACAATGAGGTGGCAGATGTGGTCACCGGCGAAGAGGCCGACAGCGTGTTCTACGGCGTGGTGCAGACGGCCACCCGCTCCCTTGTGGAGGACAACGGTGCCGACGTGCTGCAGCGCGTAGCAGTGATGTGCACCGACGGCATCACCCGCACCGTGAATGTGGACAAAAGCCTGAACTACCCCGCCGGCTGGATGGTGCGCATCGACGTGACGCCGGAAGGTGAGAACGTGACCGCTATTGAAAACCGGACCATCAGCGGCACGGTGAGCGCAGACGCCACCATGCTGGGCGACCATAAGCTGGCAGACGACGTGCAGATCTTGGATACGACTACGGAGGGTGTGGCTGGGACGGTTCGTCCCAGCCGCCTATCCGGGACGAAACTGAACATGCTGAATGTCCGCTACTATACGCTTAACGACAACGGCGAGATCGACCGGCTGATCCTCAACGATGTCACCGGCGACCTGTGGAAGTACGGCGTGCTGGACGATATCCGCAACATTGCGGCCAACCTGCCCTCCACCAAGACCCCTGCCACTGCAGGGGATTCTGAGGGCGAAGGCTCTGATGGGACCACCCAGGTGCTGAAGGATCTGCGGAGCGTGCTGGTGCCTACCACCAGCGAGATCCTGTGGGGCGTCATCAACGGCGATATCCTCCAGACCGTGTGGAATAAGGTCACCAGCAGCACCGGCTCCCTGGTGAGCATCGGCGTCAAACAGCTGGCTAAGGTGGTAGGGGAGCCTTATGGCACCATCCTGAACTATGTGGGCGGCGGTGCCACCTATGTGTGCTATGTCAATGGACAGCTTACCAGCTACACCACCTCCATCAAATACCCGGTGCTGGCCGGCGGCCTGGCCGTGCGGCAGGAAGTGAACGGTTCGGTCAAGGCGATGATTCAGCTGATGCCCATGAAGATCGACAAGGTGGGTGCCGCGTCAGTGCTGTCCGGTTCCACCCGCTATGAGGTAGCGGACAATGCCCAGGTGTACCTGTGGTACAAGGGCCAGTATTATGCCACGAAGCTGGCCGAGGTGAACTCGGACGATTACTACCTCACCGGCTGGTACGACAACTTTGGCTGCGCCGCGGGCAAGCGCGTCCGCGTGATCGTGGCCGTGAAGAAGGACTGATGCGCTATTACAGCGCCCCGCGCCGGGCACTGCGCGGGGTACGGCAGCTGCTTTATCCGCGTCGGTGCCCCTTCTGCAATGCGGTGCTGGGCAGCATAAGGACCTGCCCGGACTGTGCGGAAGAAGTGGACCGGCTGCGCCGGAAGCCCGGCATCCGGCTGGACGCATCGCAGCATTATCTGGGCGGCCTGAGCGGCGCAGCGGCACCGTTCCGATATGAGGGCTGCGTGCGGCGGGCCATCCTGCGGGCAAAGTATCAGGCTGCACCATGGACGGCGGTGGAGCTGGGCGTGGTGCTGGCAGAGCTTGCCTTTGGCAGCGAGGTCCGGATGAGGGGTGCGGAACCGGTGCCTCAGCGGGTGGAAGGTGCCCGGCTCGGCTATGACTGCATCGTGCCGGTACCGGCGTCCAGCCGCAGACGCGGGTACAATGTACCGGAACGCATGGCGCAGCCGCTGGCAGAGGCACTGGACCTTCCGCTGGAAACAAAGGCTCTTGGTCCTGCCCGCCGGAAGGACCGGCAGGCAGGACTGCCCTTTGAACAGCGCCTGGCCAATGTGGCCGGTGCGTTCCGCGTGCAGGACCCGGACCTCATAGAGGGCCGCCGCGTGCTGCTGGTGGACGATGTGATCACCACCGGTGCTACGGCTGCCGCCTGTGCACAGGCTCTGCTTTCGGCGGGTGCGGAGAGCGTGTTTGCGGTGGCTGTGGCTACGGTGGAATTTCCGCCCATTGCCTAGCCGACCCTGCCCTTGCAGGAGGACGCGGACGAAGAAATTTAAAAAAGTTGCCGAAAAGTGCTTGACAAAATGCGAGAAGTCGGGTATACTAATCAAGCTGTGAGCGACAAATGCTTACAGATATCCGGGTGTAGCGCAGTTTTGGTAGCGCGCTTGAATGGGGTTCAAGAG
>OLVX01002982.1_pt1 | contig 11326 bp, 9 predicted proteins | sample 1673271 | NCBI WGS metagenome assembly OLVX01 (sample SAMEA3178939, study PRJEB25190) | human gut metagenome | biome: human gut; feature: human-associated habitat; material: faeces | place: Austria | collected 2013 | reverse complement strand
TTGCAGCGCAGGAAGTAGGGCAGCAGTTTGTCCACTTTGGCTTTGGAGACGCGCCCCAAATAGAGCACGTATTCATCCGGAAGCTCGTATTTTGCCTTTACGCCGCTCCACTCTGCCTCCGGGGCCATTTCGATACCGCAGCCGACGATGCTGTTCGGGGCCAGGAACCGTCCGAAAACGCTGCGGCACAATTGCCGTTCGGCTTCGGTGTTGAATGCGATATGCCGTACCCGGGTGAACATCGGGGCGTTGATGCAGTAATAGAGCGGCTTGTCCGGGTGCGCCATCGGGATCAGCAGGCTTTTTTCCGGAGTGACGACCGATCCCAGAACCGCTTGGGGCGTGTAGAAGTTCGCGAAGATGAACGCTGCATATTCAGCCTTGTGGCTTTCGATATAACGCAGCAGGCCCGGGGCATGGGTCGCTGTCGATTCGTAGAAAGGCCGTTCGTTTTCAATCCCCGATTTCCACTCCGGGTGCAGGAAGGAGGCCGCTCGCAGCAGGTTCAGCTTTTTCAGGTATTGCCGGATACGGCGTGCGGTCTTGTATTTTTTGCGGAAGGGCCTGAATTGCTCCTGGTCGATGGGCTGCGGCTTGAAACGGCGTATGGTGACGCCGTTCCAGGAGCTGACACCTTCCGTGTAATCCTGATCCGGGTGGTTGAAGGCCCGGATGGTCGTGGTCAGCACTTCGACCTCGTAATAGGGCAGCAGCCGTTCAGCAAGCATCTGGCAGTGAACTTCTGCGCCGCCGTTGATATTTTCGCCGTAACGGACGATGATGAATGCTATTTTTTTCATAATGAGTTATAACTTGCCGAACAGCGCGAGCCACTCTTGGCCGATGCATTCCAGATCATAGCGCTCTGCGGCCTTGTAGCAGTTTTCGCGCATTCGTTTTTGCAGTTCCTCGTCGGCCAGCGCGCGGTTCAGCAGTTCCGCATATTTGCGCAGACTGTATGCCGGGACCATGATTCCGCATTCCCCGTCGCAGGTGATTTCCCGGATGCCGGAATACGAGTCGAACGACACCGGAATGGCCCCGTACTGCTGTCCCTCCATCAGGCACATGGGCAGCCCTTCGAAGTTTGAAGTCAGGCAGACGAAGGTGGCCCGGCGGTAGAAGGGCGTGACATCGTATTGATAGCCTGCGAATTCAATCCGCTGCAATTTCAACCTGCGGGCCTGCTTCTCCAGATCGCCGCGTTCTTCTCCGTCGCCGACGATCACCAGCCGCCATTCGGGATTTTGCTGCTCGATGCGCTTCCATATTTTCAGCAGCCGGTCGATGCGTTTGTGACATCGCTGGAATCGTCCGGCGTAGAGAACGATCTTCTCTTTGGGCGTTTTCGCGGGTTCCTGTGTCGGCAGCATCGGATTGAGCATCGCGGTAAGGCGTTCGCGGGGGAAATCGCAGCCGGGAAGTCCCGACCGGCGAGGATCTGGTCGAAGCATCAAAGATCAGTTCCGGAAATATCCAGCTGGATATGCAGACCATCGATCTGGTAGAACTGCTGTACCAGACGGGTGGTGAGTTCAATGAACGTTTTGAGGCACGGGGGCTGACCATTGTGACGAAACTGCCGCACAATTCGGTGATGATCCGGGCAGACGGACGGCAGCTCTACCGTGCAATTGAAAATCTGTATACCAATGCGGCAAAATATGCACTCGAAAATACCCGGGTTTATGTAGATCTGGAAGTAGAGGAGAACAATGCGGTTTTCCGTATCAAAAATATTTCGAAAAATCCGCTGCCGGAACAGGGAGCGGCGAGGAAAGACCTGACGGAACGTTTTGTGAGGGGAGAGGAATCCCGCACGACAGAGGGAAGCGGTCTTGGACTGTCCATTGCAAAGAATCTTACACAGCTGATGGGCGGTGAGTTTGCAATCCTGGTAGATGGCGATCTGTTTGCGGCATCCATTACGTTTGCAGTCGTTGCATAAAAATACATTTTATTATATAATTATCATTAACCATGATTTCGAAAACAAGGAGGAAACTATGAAGTTATACGAGAACGGCGCATACCTGGTCAACGGCAGGGATGTTGTCATTAATTCACCGGAAGCGGCATCTGCTGTCAATGCAAAGACAGGAAAGATTGTTACACCGGAAGATGCAAAGAAACAAACCATTGCATACGGAATTTTAAAGAGTCACAATACATCCGGCAACATGGAAAAACTGCAGATCAAATTTGATAAGCTGACTTCCCACGATATTACATTTGTCGGCATCATCCAGACCGCCAGGGCATCAGGTCTTGAGAAGTTCCCGATTCCTTATGTACTCACCAACTGTCACAACAGTCTGTGTGCAGTCGGTGGAACCATCAACGAAGATGACCATATGTTTGGACTGACATGTGCAAAGAAATACGGTGGAATCTATGTTCCTCCTCATCAGGCAGTTATTCACCAGTTTGCAAGAGAAATGCTTGCAGGCGGCGGAAAGATGATCCTTGGATCAGACTCCCATACCCGTTACGGGGCACTGGGAACCATGGCAATTGGAGAAGGTGGTCCGGAGCTTGTAAAGCAGCTTTTGGATAAGACTTACGATATTGATATGCCGGGAGTTGTCGGCATTTACCTGACAGGTACCCCGCAGAAGGGTGTCGGACCGCAGGATATCGCGCTTGCCATTATCGGTGAAGTATTTGCCAACGGATTTGTAAAGAATAAAGTGATGGAGTTTGTCGGACCGGGCGTATCCAATCTGAGTGTTGATTACCGTATCGGTGTCGATGTTATGACAACAGAAACAACCTGTCTGTCTTCCATCTGGAGAACCGATGACCAGGTGAAGGAATTCTATGAGATTCACGGAAGAACCGGAGATTTCGAGGAACTGAATCCGGGAGAAACTGCATACTATGACAGCTTTATCGAACTTGATTTAAGCGAGATTAAGCCAATGATCGCGATGCCGTTCCATCCAAGCAATACATACACGATCGAGGAATTAAATGCAAACCTGATGGATATTCTCGATGACTGTGAGAAGCGTGCACAGGTAAGCTTTGATGGAAAAGTAGACCTTGACTTAAAGAGCAAAGTAAAGAACGGAAGACTGTATGTAGATCAGGGTATCATTGCCGGATGTGCTGGTGGTGGATTTGAAAATATCTGCGATGCAGCAGATATCTTAAAGGGTTCTTCCATTGGAGCGGACGAGTTTACGTTGAGCGTATACCCAGCGTCTACTCCGATTTATATGGAACTGGTTAAGAACGGTGCTGTTGCCAATCTGTTAGAGACAGGTGCCATTGTCAAGACTGCATTCTGCGGACCGTGCTTTGGTGCCGGAGATACACCTGCAAATAATGCATTTTCCATCCGTCATTCTACACGTAACTTCCCGAACCGTGAGGGCTCTAAGGTACAGAACGGACAGGTTGCTTCCGTAGCACTGATGGATGCGCGTTCTATCGCTGCAACCGCTGCAAATAAGGGATTCCTTACCGCAGCTACCGATATTGATGTAAACTACAGCAAGCCGAAATACTTCTTTGATAAGACCATTTATGAAAACCGTGTATTTGACAGCAAGGGTGTGGCAGATCCGGACGTAGAGATCCAGTTTGGACCAAATATCAAGGACTGGCCGGCTATGAGCCCGCTTCCGGAGAATCTTGTGCTGAAAGTTGTTTCCGAGATTCACGATCCGGTGACCACAACGGACGAGCTGATTCCTTCCGGAGAGACATCCTCTTTCCGTTCCAACCCACTGGGACTGGCAGAGTTTGCACTTTCCAGAAAGGATCCGGAATATGTTGGACGTGCCAAGGAAGTACAGAAGGCACAGAAGGCTGTTGAGGCAGATACCTGTCCGGGAGATGCACTTCCGGAGATTCATCCGGTTATGGATACCATTCGTGCAACGTTCTCCGATGTCAACCGCTCAAACGTTGGTTTTGGAAGTACGATTTTTGCAGTAAAACCGGGAGACGGCTCTGCGCGTGAGCAGGCGGCTTCCTGCCAGAAGGTACTTGGCGGATGGGCAAACATTGCAAATGAATATGCGACCAAGAGATACCGTTCCAACCTGATTAACTGGGGTATGATCCCGTTTGTTATTGATCAGGGAGAGCTTCCGTTCCACAATCTGGATTACCTGTTTGTTCCACAGATCCGTGAGGCGATCGCAGACGGAAAAACAGAATTTGAGGCATATGTGGTAAAGGATGGTGCTTTAAAGCCATTTACCCTGCGTATGGGAGAACTGACACCGGATGAGAAAGATATTATTCTCAAAGGCTGTTTGATCAATTATTACCGCGGATAGGAGATCTTGTATGACAGACGTGGAAAAACAAAAACAGATGGAACAGATCAAACAGAGTGAGGATGGCATGCGTCAGACGGTTCTTCTGATTAAAATCGGATTGATGGTATTTCTCACCTTTGCCTGTTGTACCGTATTTTTCTTCCTGGTGCTCCGGTACAAGGGGGTTGCAGATACCTGGCATCTGATTACAGGTGCATTGCAGCCGATTATTATCGGACTGGGACTTGCTTATCTGCTTAACCCGGTTATGAAATTTCAGGAGCGGCACTGGCTGCCGTTTCTGAAAAAGAAAATGAAATCAGAAAAATCAGCGGCTAAAGTGGCACGTGGATTGTCCATTGCCGGGGCAATCCTGTTCCTTCTGGTGATCCTGGTACTTTTGATTGCGGCAATTGTTCCTTCGGTGGTATCAAGTGTTACCGGGCTGGTGGAAGCACTGCCTGGTAATGTGGAGAGCCTGATCCATATGGTGAAAAGTGGAAAACTCGGAGCCTATGGAGTGACAGATACCATCAGTGATATGCTGACAAAACTGACGGATCAGGTGGAAAACTGGGCAACGAAGGATCTGCTTCCACAGATGCAGCAATATCTGTTGCAGATTACTTCCGGCGTAATCACGATGGTCAAATCCATATTAAACTTCATCATTGGGATCATTGTCGTTGTTTATGTCTTATCCATTAAAGAAAGCCTGGTGGGACAGAGCAAAAAGATTGTGTATGCGATCTTTAAACCGAAACATGGAAACATTATTATCGAAGTTTTCCACAAGGCAGATGAAGTATTTGGTGGTTTCATCATTGGAAAGATTATAGATTCTGCCATCATCGGAGTAATCTGTTATTTTGGATGTCTGATCCTGCATATTCCGGATACGATACTGGTTGCGGTTATCATTGGAGTAACCAATGTCATTCCGGTGTTTGGACCGTTTATCGGTGCGATTCCGACACTTCTTCTGGTGGTGATCCAGAGTCCGCTGCATGCGTTGTATCTGCTGATATTTATCATTATTCTGCAGCAGGTGGATGGAAATATTATCGGACCGAAGATTTTAGGTGATTCCACCGGATTATCCGCGTTCTGGGTAATGTTTTCGATTCTGATCGGAGGCGGACTGTTTGGATTTCTGGGAATGCTGCTTGGGGTTCCGGTGTTTGCGATGATTTACTATATTATCCGCAGACTGGTAAACCACAGCATACGGAAGAAAAACCTTACAACCGTAACGGAGGCATATGTGGAGGCAGCCGGTGTAGATGAGGCAACCAGTGCGATCATATATTACGGGGAAAAACAAAAGAAAAAGAGAACTTTAAAAGATTCCGGAAAGAAAGACGAAACAAAGAAAAACCAGTAATTTCAAGGGCTGTACGCGTTTGTGTGCAGCTCTTTTTTTCGGATTATTTTTTGACACTAATTGCCGCCTATGGTATACTTGAAAATAGACAGATAGACCTGTTTGGGGATACTTTAAGGAGATAACAATTGGACAAATACGAATATAATCTGAAGCTTGATCAGATGAAATCCCGTTATGCGGAAGAGAAATACGATGAGGCAGCAGATATTGCAGATACTATCAATTGGAATAAGGTTAAAAATGTAAATGGTCTGGTAAAAGCTGGGGAAGTGTACGAAAAAGTACAGCGTTATGAGGAGAGCCGGGAAGTTTTGCTGATGGCATATGACCGCTCGCCGATCGGAAGAATGATTATTTACCGTCTTGCGGAAGTGGCGGTCAAGATGAAAGATTTTCAGGCGGCACAGGATTATTATGATGAGTTTGTGGAGATTGCGCCTCATGACACCCTTAAATATGTACTTCGCTATGATATACAGAAGGCACAGGGGGCTTCTTATGAAGAACTGATACCGATTCTTGAAGAACTCAAGGAGCAGGAATATACGGAAGAGTGGGCATATGAGCTTGCTTATCTGTATCACAAAGCAGGGATGAGTGAGAAGTGTATTGATGCATGTGATGAGCTGGTTCTCTGGTTTGGAGACGGGCCATATGTAGAGCGTGCATTGGAACTGAAAATGCTGTATCAGCCATTGACGAAAACACAGGAAGAAAAGTATCGGTCGTTTTGTCAGGCAAAAGATGACAGAGCAGGTTTGACACACATTGATGTGGAGGAGATGGCGCGTGCTGGGGAGACCGTGCATGATCCGGTCGCAATTCCAAAAGTAGAAGTAAACACAGAACGGTTTAATACCGTCAATCTTCAGGCGGAAATTGCAAAGGGTATGCAGCAGATCATGGATGCAACCGAAAAAGAAACCGTCACGGATACGCTGGACAATATCAACCGTATGGTGGAAGATGTTCCTTATCTGAAAATGCAGATGGAGGAAGAAAAGCCTGAGGCACAGCCGGAACAGAATACACGGCACATTGAGACAGATGAGGAGATTGATGGTTCACTCAAGACAAATTTCAAAGAGTTGTTGGGAGAAGACTCCGATGGTCAGATGAGCATGATGACAAATGAGAAAAACATGATTGAGCATCAGATCACAGGCCAGATGACAATTGAGGAAGTGCTGAGTGAGTGGGAGAAAATGCGCAAGGCTGCGGAAGCTGCATTAGAAGATGCCAGAAAGCGGAAACTCGAATCCGCCAAAGCGCGTGCACTGCAGGAGGCAGGCGATATTATGGACCGCCTGACAGGAGTATTGCCAAAACTGGATGCGGTACTGGCAGAGAAGGCGGATATTGTGGAGGAAACGACGGAAACACCGCCACAGACGCCGGAAAGGGAAACACCGCCGGCAACGAATGAGCCGGAAGAACGAAAGGAAGAAGAGGAAGAGAACAAAAAAGAGGAACAGCCTGCCAGGGATACAGATGCCGAAGAACTTTGGCCAGAGGGAGTATCTTTAGAAGAAATGGTACGTTCCCAGCAGAAAAAAAAGACGGAAGCTGCCGCACAGAAACCGGCAGAAGAGACATCCGATGTGACAGAAGATGACAAAAACTTAAATGAGAATCGTGGTGTAGAAGAAATGGAAACAAAGACAGAATCAGATACAACAAAGAAAAAGGATTTTGAGGAGGTTCCGATCGAGGATCTGCCACAGAAACCAACACTTGCACAGGAGAGGGAAGAAGAGTTTGCTTTTGTAAGAAGAAAAACAGATCGCTCTTCCTGGAAAGGAAAAACAGTACATATTCCACAGGTAGACACACCGGTGGATCTGGGAAAAGAGGAAAAACAGAATATCCCGCTTGTAGAACTGACCGATGAACAGAAAGCGATTTTTTCGTATTTTATGCCGGTGAAGGGCATGGAGGATCAGCTCTGCAAAGCGTTGACAGTTGCTTCGTCCCATCTGAAAAATAAGGAAACTGCATCGAGGGGGAATCTCGTAATTAAAGGCGGACAGGGAAGTGGAAAAACAACACTTGCCACCAGCATGATCAAAGTCCTGCAGCAGGAGACCGGGGTTTTGGATGGAAAGATTGGAAAGATCCATGCGGAAGCATTGAACCAGAAAAATGTCGGCGGGCTGCTGGATAAGGTGGCAGGAGGATGCCTGATTATTGAACAGGCAGGAGATATGGAGAAAAAGACCGTGTCGGAGTTATCCGGATTGCTGGACGCAGATGAGAGTGGTCTTTTCGTTATACTCGAAGACACATCCAAGGGCATCAAGAGATTATTTGCGCAGAATGAAACATTTGCCAAAAAATTCAGTGAACAGATCTCAGTTCCGATTTTTACAAATGATGAGCTGGTTACGTTTGCACGCTCTTATTCCAGAGAACTTGGATACAAAATTGACGACATGGCGGTTCTGGCATTGTATAACCGGATCAGCAATATTCAGAGACTGGATCAGGCTACAACCCTGACAGAGGTGAAAGACATTGTGGATGAAGCAATTCACCGGGAGGCACATGGAGGGTTAAAGAAAGCTATCAGTATTCTGACCGCCAGCCGTTATACGGATGATGACAGAATTGTACTAACGGAAAAGGATTTCGAGTAAGATAGATAAGAGAAGACAGGGAGGGTATTTATGAGTAATTTTACAGAGATGGATTGTTACCTGTTTGGACAGGCAACACATTATGATATTTATCGCAAAATGGGTGCTCACAAAATGACAATTGAAGGAGAAGAGGGTGTATGCTTCAATGTCTGGGCACCGCATGCGGACCGTGTATACGTGATTGGGGAATTTAACGGCTGGAATGAAACGTCCCATGAGATGAAACGTGTGACACCGGAGACGATGGGCGTATACGAACTGTTTGTACCGGGCGTCCAGATTGGCTGTATGTACAAGTTCCTGATTATCGCGCAGGACGGAAGAAAGCTGTACAAAGCAGACCCTTATGCAAATTATGCACAGCTGCGGCCGGAGACAGCTTCCATTGTCACGGATATTTCCAATTTCCTCTGGTCTGATAGCGAATGGATGAGTGCCAGAAAAAAACTTTCCAAAGAGGAAGTATATGAGCAGCCGCTGGCAATTTATGAGGTACATCCGGGTTCCTGGATGCGCCATCCGGGGCGGGACGATGATGGATTTTATTCCTACCGCGATCTGGCAAAGACATTGATTCCTTATGTCAGGGAGATGGGGTATACCCACATTGAGCTGATGGGGATTTCCGAGTATCCATACGATGGTTCCTGGGGATATCAGGTAACGGGATATTATGCACCGACTTCCCGTTATGGAACACCGGAGGATTTTGCACATCTGGTCAACGAATGCCATAAGAACAAGATTGGCGTGATTCTTGACTGGGTACCGGCGCATTTTCCAAAAGATGCGCATGGATTGGCAGAGTTCGATGGTACTGCAACTTATGAATATGCAGACCCGCGCAAAGGAGAGCATCCGGACTGGGGAACCAAAATCTTTGATTACGGAAAGAATGAGGTCAAGAACTTTCTGATCGGAAGTGCGCTGATGTGGATTGAGAATTATCACGTAGACGGACTTCGTGTGGATGCAGTTGCATCCATGCTGTATCTGGATTACGGGAAGGAAGATGGACAGTGGGTTCCGAATATTTATGGTGGAAATAAAAATCTGGAAGCCATTGAGTTTTTCAAGCACATCAATACGCTGATTCTCGGAAGAAATCCGGGGTCTGTGATGATTGCAGAGGAATCAACGGCATGGCCGAAAGTGACGGGTACGGTAGAGGATGACGGACTTAATTTCAGCTACAAGTGGAACATGGGCTGGATGCATGATTTCCTTGACTATATGAAGCTTGACCCGTATTTCCGCAAGGACAATCACAACAAGATGACCTTTGCGATGAGTTACAATGAGAGTGAGAAGTACATTCTGGTATTATCCCATGATGAGGTCGTACATCTGAAATGTTCCATGCTCAACAAGATGCCCGGACTCGAAGGGGATAAGTTTAAAAACCTTATGGCTGGCTATGCATTCATGATGGGACATTCCGGCAAAAAACTTCTGTTTATGGGACAGGAATTCGCGCAGGAGCGTGAGTGGAGCGAGAAGCGCGAGTTAGACTGGTATCTGCTCGATGATCCGAAACACAAACATATGCAGGACTGGGTAAAGGCGCTGCTTCATCTGTATCGCAAAAATCCATGTCTGTATGAGCAGGATACGACCTGGGCAGGATTTGAGTGGATGAATGCCAACGACTATGAACGCAGTATTTTCAGCTTTGTGCGAAAGAGTAAGGATGGAAAGAATAACCTGCTCTTCGTGATCAGTTTCACACCAGTAGAGCGTGACGATTATCGGGTAGGTGTGCCGGGCAGACATACCTATAAACTGGTATTGAACAGTGCAGATCCGCAGTTTGGCGGAAGCGACACAGAAGATACGAAGCGTCCGCTGTCTTACAAGGCAGAAAAGAAGCCTTGCGATGGACGGGATTATTCGATCGGATATAAGCTGCCGCCTTACGGAGTAGCAGTATTTAAATTTTAACTAAAAAAGTGGAACCGGGAGTTCATGTTTACAACGTGGATGCCCGGTTTCTTTTTTAATTATTTGATCGTAACACGGGATTCGTGTTAAATAATGTATAATTTTAGAAATAATTCATGCAATTTAGTGTAAAAACAAATGAAAAATACGTTGAATTTTACACGAATAATTGATATGCTATGAACCGGACTACGCGATCAAACTTTCTGCAAAGAATTTTGCATTTGAGGATCATAAAAAAATAGTGCCATTATATGCAGCGTTTTGTATTTGACAGGGGATTTCCGTGGGGATATCCGGTTTATTTTAAGAGCGTTTGTGTTTCCTCAAAGGAGAATGCGGCGCTCCAAGCATATTGAACTGGAATACGATATTAATTTCTGGCAGGACAATAAAATTGTATTTGTAGGCAAATAAAATATTTGTTTTTAAGATAGCAGAAGATATACCTGTATAAAAATTGGCATCTGGAATGTTTTTCCCGTCACTTGTATCCATATTTAATTTGTGTATAGGAAATAAAAAATTTCTTCCAAACTGTTCAAATTCAATTTGATTTTCTGTGATTTTAAAATCTCACAGAAATACTTTCCAAGTTATTTCCTGAAAATGAATTTAACACATATGCTTGGTCGTTATGTTGCATATTATCTAATTCTGCAGCATATACGTTGTTATTGAAAGTAATCATGAATACCATAACTAAAATTATACTTAATATTTTTTTTATAATTAATTTCCATCGTTCTTATTTGAATGTAAATAATGTTGATCTTGAGGTTGATACCAAGTGCACTTTGGTTTTGGGGGTTCATACATAAGGCTAAGACAGTTTGTATTTGCTTTTTTCAGGGCGATTTTACAAATTGTATCTTTCACAATTCCTATAGTATTTTTTTACTCTTAATCATGGTTTTCCTTTCGTGTAAATAGTTAATTGGCAACATAATATTTTCCAGAATATATATTTAATTTTACAATAGCATATTTGCATAAAAAAGCAATAGAGTTGGTGCGAAGCAGGGAGCCAGGTTTTAAAATTTCAATCAGCCAGAAAAATATACTTACAAAATATACCGTTTTTC
>OLVX01002981.1_pt1 | contig 11327 bp, 9 predicted proteins | sample 1673271 | NCBI WGS metagenome assembly OLVX01 (sample SAMEA3178939, study PRJEB25190) | human gut metagenome | biome: human gut; feature: human-associated habitat; material: faeces | place: Austria | collected 2013 | reverse complement strand
CTTTGCCTATGACATCCCCGTCTGCGTCCACACCAAGCTCCCCTGGAAGCTCCTTGCCAAGCTCGGCGCCGAGGGCGTCCTGGCCGGCGTCAAGGATTCCTCGGGCGATGACATCTCGTTCCGCTACCTCATTCAGGAGAACGAGAAGAACGGCCATCCGATGAGCATCCTTACCGGCCATGAGGTCGTCGTCGACGGTGCCTATCTCGGTGGCGCCGACGGTTCCGTTCCGGGCCTCGCCAACGTTGAGCCCGAGGGCTACGTTCGTCAGTGGAAGGCCGCTCAGGCTGGTGACTGGGCTACCGTCAAGGCCGAGCAGGATCGCCTCAATGAGATTTCGCACATCTGGGATGTCACCTCGGGCGTCCAGGGCTATGCCGGTGGCGTCGGCGCCTTCAAGACCGCTATGAACCTCATGGGCATCTTCGACAGCCCGACCATGCCGCGCCCGGTGAAGGCCATGACCGGTGAGAACGTCGAGGCGATTCGCAAGGTCCTCCAGGACAACGGTCTCCTTTAAAGCTTTCCCAGGCACCCGACCTCGCCGTTCAACCGTGCGGCCATGACCCATTAGGTCAATGGCCGCACGGTTTCTCGGCGATCTCGGGCACCTGGAAAACCTTTACCGCGCTGTGACGGCTAGCCTGACGGCGCATTTCCTGTAGTTGTTTTTGTCTCCGAAGGAGAACGACATGGAGAACAAGTACGTCTGCTCTGTCGATATCGGCGGAACTAAGATCGCGACTGCCATCATGGAGTACCCGGCTGACGGCGGTGTGCCCCATCCCGTTTTTGAGGCTGAGGTTCCCACCGAGGCCCAGGAGGGTGGCGAAGCGGTCTTCCAGCGCATCGAGGCGTCTATCAAGGCAGCTCTTGAGGCAAATCCCGATGTCGAGGTCCTCGGAGTTGGCATCGGCGCTGCCGGTGTCGTCGACCCCAAGACGGGCGCCATCGCGTATGCCAATGAGATTATGCCCGGCTGGTCCGGCGTTCAGTTGGGGCCGCGTCTGCGCGAGGACCTCGGCCTTCCCGTTGCCGTTGTAGGCGACGTGCAGGCTCATGCTCTGGGCGAGGCCCACTGGGGCGTCGGCAAGGGCAAGTTCTCCGTCTTGTGTTTGGGCATCGGTACGGGCATCGGCGGCGCATATGTCGAGAACGGCCGCGTGATGCAGGGCTTCCATGGTGCTGCCGGCCATATGGGCCACATCGAGTGCTCGGCTGCCGCCGGCATTCCCTGCGCCTGCGGGCGTTCCGGCCATCTGGAGTCGGTTGCTTCCGGAACATCAATCGGGCGCATGTACGATGAGCGTTTTGGCCGCGTCGACCCCAGCCGTCCTTCGGTCGGCCGTGACGTGAACGACCTGTGCCGCGCAGGCGACGCAAAGGCGACCGAGGTCATTCATGACGCCGGCTTTGCGCTGGGCGCCAGCCTGGGCTCGCTTGCTAACATCCTGGACCCTGAGGTCATCGTGCTTTCGGGCGGCGTGATTCACCAAGGTCCCGATTGGCGTTCACAGACGTGGAAGGACTCGGTGCACGAGGGCTATGCCAGCCAGGCGCTCGACCCGCTTCAGGACACGCCGATTCTCATCGGCTCTCTGGAGGGCGACGCGCCGCTCATCGGTGCCGCCGAACACCTTCTTGCATCGTTGAAGTAAACATAACTACCAAGTGCGCCTTCTGAGGTGCCGCAGATTGACGTGAAAGAGGAGCGAAGCGTACTTCGGTACGCGAGCGACGGTTTGAACGTCAAGGTGCGGTGTCTCAGAAGGCTGTTTTGAGAAAGGTTGAGTCGAACATGACCGTTGATCCTTTGATCCAGTCCCTGAAGGGCAAGCTCGTCGTGAGCGTTCAGGCGTATATGGGCGAGCCGCTTCGTACGCCCGAGACCATGGCTCAAATGTCTCGCGCTTGCGAGCTTGGCGGCGCCGCCGCCATTCGCTGCCAGGGCCTTGCCGACATTGCCGCCATTAAGGGTCGCTGTGAGGTTCCCGTCATCGGTCTGTGGAAGGACGGGCACGAGGGCGTTTACATCACGCCGACGCTGCGTCACGCTCGTGCCTGCGTTGCTGCGGGTGCCGATATCGTGGCGATCGACGCCACCGATCGTCCGCGTCCCGATGGCAAGTCGGTCGAGGATACCTTCCGCCCGCTGCACGAGGAGGGTGTGCTCCTGATGGCGGATTGTGCCACCATCGAGGACATTCGCCGTGCGGTTGATATGGGCTTCGACCTGGTATCCACCACACTCTCTCACGGTGTCGCCGCCATCGACTGCACCATGGCCGATGGCCCCGACCTGCCGCTCCTGCGTCAGGCGACCGAGGAATTTCCCGGCCTTCCCATCATTTGCGAGGGTCGCGTGCATACGCCCGAGGAGGCTCGCGCTGCAATCGACGCCGGCGCGTGGGGCGTTGTCGTCGGCACCGCTATCACGCACCCCACGAGTATTACAAGTTGGTTCAAGGCTGCGCTTGAGGCGTAAGACGGGCCTTGTATCCGCTTGGGGCGGTATACTCAATAAAGGCAATTGATCGCGCGGGATCCGCTGGCCGGGTCCCGCGCTTATTTTAGGAGGCACACATGCAAAAGGGAGATGCCATGGATGCGGCGGAGCGCTCGGAGCGTATCCCCGATATCGTTATCATCACCGGAATGTCCGGCTCGGGCCGAACGCAAGCCATGCATGTGTTTGAGGACATGGGCTATTTTTGTATCGACAACCTGCCCCCACGCCTGATTGCCCAGCTTGCTGAGCTCGTTGGCATCAATACGGGCGTGGGCAGGCACCTTGCCGTTACCTGCGACCTGCGTAGCCAGGGCTTGTTCGATGAACTGCTCGATGCTGTTGCCGCACTGGAAGAGCGCGAGATGAGCTGCGACATTGTGTTTCTCGAGGCGTCTGACGAGGTGCTGATTCGCCGGTATAGCGAAAACCGTCGTCGCCATCCCATTGCAAAGCCGGGGGAGACCACGGCCGACGCTATTCAGCGTGAACGTCTGCAGCTGCAGGGCGTTCGCGATCGAGCCGATATGATTATCGACACGAGCCGCTTGCGCACTTCTGCCTTGCGCAACAAGCTGCGCATGGCTTTTTCCGAGCTGTCCGACCAGCAGCTTATGGATGTCCACGTGTTCTCGTTTGGCTTTAAGCATGGCATGCCCATCGAGGCGGATATCATGATCGATGTTCGCTTCTTGCCCAATCCTTTCTACGATCCCGAGATGCGCACCATGACCGGTCTCGATAAGAAGGTCTCCGATTTTGTCTTGGACCACCCCAAGACCCAGGAGTTCTGGAAGGCCTGGACCCAGCTGCTCGATACGGTCATGCCGGGTTATATCGCAGAGGGCAAGCCGCAGCTTTCCATTGCTATCGGCTGCACAGGCGGACAGCACCGTAGCGTCGCCATTGCCGAGGCCACGGCCCGCTACCTGGAGGGTGCTCAGTATCATGTGAGCATCTCCCACCGTGACCTGTCGCGTGCCAACACGAAGGCATAGGTTTACATGTCGTTTACCGCTGAGGTGCGTGACGAGCTTGCGCGCTGCGAACCAGAATGCGAATACTGCGATTTGTCGACGCTTGCTGCGCTAACGCGTGTGAGCGGCACGCTTTCGCTGGCGGGCTCGGGACGGTACCGCTTGACGGTCGCGACCGAGACGGGTGCTGTGGCGCGCACGATGATTGCGCTGACGCATCGTATCCTTAAGCTCAAGACCGAATTCACGGTTCGTAAGTCGGTCCTGCACAAGGTACGAAACTATCTCATCACCTTGCCCGATCAGCCCGATTTGGATAAGGCTCTGGTGCTGCTGGGCATTCTCGACCGTAGGGGAGGGCTCGTCGCGGGTGTGCCGCGCCACATCGTCGCCCGTCCTTGCTGCAGGCTCGCCTATATTCGCGGTGCGCTGATTGCCGGAGGCTTTGTTGCCGACCCGCGTGGCGATTTTCATTTGGAGATCGCGGTTCAGGGCGAGGAGTATGCAAAGGGACTTTGCGACCTTCTGGAGCAGATTGGAGTTCACGCCCGCGTCAATGCGCGTCGCGGCTCGTATGCCGTGTACATCAAGAGTGCCGAGGAGATTAAACGTCTGTTACAGCTGATTGGCGCCAAGCGCAGCGTTGCCGAGATTGAAGAGGCCCGCGCGGTTAAGCTGGTGAAGAACGACGTGAATCGTCGCGTGAACGCAGAGCTTGCCAACCAGACCAGAAGTGCCGGTGCCGCCCAACATCAGCTTGCGCTCATCGATGAGCTTGATCGGCGCGGTTTGCGCGAAACGCTGCCGGACGCTCTGGCAGTTTTTTGTGACTTACGCGAGCGTTACCCCGATCTCTCACTGCGAGATTTGGGGGAAATGGCCGACCCTCCTTTGTCGAAGTCGGCCTTGTATCACCGTGTTTTGCGCCTTGAAAAGCTCATTGAAGCAAGCGGGTAGTTTAACGCAATAGCTTTTATGGTGGTTTAACTGCTGTTTTATACGTTAAAGCGTTTTAACGCAAATTTGATTTTCAATTTCGAGCATTCTCGTGAAATTCAAGCCAAAAAAAAGGTATATTAGGCGAGTGGTTAGTTTGTGGGCCTCAACGGCAGGCGCTGTAGCTTGCGGGGGCCTTACGAAAGGAGACACAATGGCAGTAAAGGTTGCTATTAACGGCTTCGGTCGCATCGGTCGTCTGGCCTTCCGCCAGATGTTCGGTCATGAGGGCTCCGAGATCGTCGCTATCAACGACCTCACCTCTCCCGATATGCTCGCTTACCTGCTGAAGTACGACTCCACGCAGGGCAACTATGCTCGCGATCACGAGGTCGTCGCTGGCGAGGATTCCATCACCGTTGACGGCAAGGAGATCAAGATCTACAAGGAGGCCGACGCCAACAACCTGCCTTGGGGCGACCTCGACGTCGACGTCGTTCTCGAGTGCACCGGCTTCTACACCAGCAAGGCTAAGGCTCAGGCCCACATCAACGCTGGCGCCAAGAAGGTCGTCATCTCCGCTCCGGCCGGCAGCGATCTGCCCACCATCGTGTACAACGTCAACCATGAGACGCTGACCGCTGAGGACAACATCATCTCCGCTGCTTCCTGCACCACCAACTGCCTCGCCCCGATGGCCAAGGGTCTGAACGACTTCGCTCCCATCGTCTCCGGCATCATGACCACCATCCACGCCTTCACCGGCGACCAGATGCCGCTCGACGGCCCGCAGCGCAAGGGCAACTTCCGTCGCTCCCGCGCCTGCTCCGAGAACATCGTCCCGAACACCACGGGCGCTGCCAAGGCCATCGGCCTGGTTCTCCCCGAGCTCAACGGCAAGCTCATCGGTGCCGCCCAGCGCGTCCCGACGCCGACCGGCTCGCTGACCAACCTCTACGCCGTCGTTGACAAGAAGGTCACCGTCGAGGAGGTCAACGCCGCTATGAAGGCCTACGCCGAGACCATCCCCGAGACCTTCGGCTACAACGAGGACGAGATCGTTTCCCGCGACATCGTCGGCGAGACCCACGGCTCCATCTTCGACGCCACCCAGACCATGGTCCAGGACCTCGGCAACGGCCAGTCCCTCGTCCAGGTCACCTCTTGGTACGACAACGAGAACTCCTACACCTCTCAGATGGTCCGCACCATCAAGTACTTCGAGAAGTTCGTCGCCTAAGTTCTCGCCTAGTTCGATTGGCATCTTGGGGGTGCGGTCGCAGCTCTCGGGCCGCGGCCGCGCCCCTTTTTTGTTTGAAGCTTCTAGTAAAGGAGTTTGAGCATGGCTTTCACCAAGAAGACCGTTCGTGACGCCGACGTCGACGGCAAGCGCGTCCTCATGCGCGTTGACTTCAACGTGCCCCTGAAGGACGGCGTCGTCACCGATGACACCCGCGTTCGCGCCGCCATCCCCACCATCCAGTACCTCAAGGAGCACAACGCCAAGATCATCCTGATGAGCCACCTCGGCCGTCCGGACGGCACCGGCTTCCAGCCCGAGCTCTCCCTGCGTCCTGCTGCCGAGAAGCTCGCTGAGCTCACCGGCTACGAGGTCAAGTTCGTCGAGGACACCTACGGCGAGAAGGCCGCCGAGGCCGTCGCGGCCCTCGAGCCGGGCGACATCCTCGTTCTCGAGAACGTTCGCTTCGACAAGCGCGAGAAGAAGAACGATCCCGAGATCGCCAAGACCCTCGCTTCCTACGGCGACATCTTCGTCCTCGACGCCTTCGGCACCGCCCACCGTGCCCAGGGCTCCGTCGTGGGCCCCGCCGCCTACCTGCCCGCCTACGCCGGCTTCCTGCTCGAGAAGGAGGTCGACACCCTGACCGGCATCTTCGCCGAGCCTGAGCGCCCCTTCGTCGCCATCGTCGGCGGTTCCAAGGTTTCCTCCAAGATCGGCGTCCTCGATCACCTTATCGACTCCGCCGACACCCTGATCATTGGCGGCGGCATGGCCTACACCTTCTTCCTGGCTCAGGGCCTGTCCGTCGGTCAGTCCCTCAAGGAAGAGGACTGGGTCGAGCGCGCCGGCGAGATGCTCAAGAAGGCCGAGGAGAAGGGTGTCAAGATCCTGCTCCCCATCGACAACCGCGTTGCCGATCACTTTGGCGAGGACGCTGTCCCCGAGGTTGTCGCTTCCGACGCTATCCCCGACGACCGTGAGGGTATGGACATCGGCCCCAAGACCGAGGAGCTCTACGCCGAGGCCGTCAAGGGCGCCAAGACCGTGTTCTGGAACGGCCCCATGGGCGTCTTCGAGTTCGACAACTTCGCTCATGGCACCCAGGCTATCGCCGAGGCTGTTGCCGAGGCTGATTGCACCTCGATCATCGGTGGTGGCGATTCCGTCGCAGCCGTCAATAAGTTTAACCTGGCCGACAAGATGAGCTGGATCTCCACCGGCGGTGGCGCTTCCATGGAGCTCGTCGAGGGTAAGGCCCTGCCCGGAGTGGAGGCGCTTCTCGATGCCTAATCGCACCCTTCTTATCGCTGGTAACTGGAAGATGAACAACGACGTCGCCGAGGCTGCCAAGCTCGCCGACGAGCTGGCCCAGGCTCTGCCCGAGGTTCCGGCTGGCGTCGAGGTGCTCGTCTGCCCTCCGACCATCGACATCACCACGGTTCATGACCGCATTCAGGCTGCCCCCATCGCCCTCGGTGCACAGAACGTGTACTGGGAGGCCAAGGGTGCCTTCACCGGTGAGTCCTCTTGCGACATGCTCAAGTCCGCTGGCTGCACCTACTGCATCATCGGTCACTCCGAGCGTCGTGATTACTTCCACGAGACCGACGAGGATCAGAACAAGAAGGCCAAGGCCCTCGTTGCCGCCGGTCTTGTTCCCGTCTTCTGCTGCGGTGAGTCTCTTGAGGTCCGCGAGGCCGGCACCTATGTCGAGCACGTCGTGAACCAGGTCAAGGCTGGTCTCGAGGGTCTCGAGATCACTTGCCCCAAGCAGGTCGTCGTCGCCTACGAGCCCATCTGGGCTATCGGCACCGGCAAGACCGCTACCGCTGACCAGGCACAGGAAGTCTGCGCCGCTATCCGCAAGGTCGTCGGCGAGTTGTACGGCGAAGATGCCGCCAAGGCCCTGACCGTCCAGTACGGCGGCAGCATGAATGCCAAGAACGCCGAGGAACTGCTGGGCAAGCCCGATGTTGACGGCGGCCTGATCGGCGGTGCTTCCCTGAAGGCCGACCAGTTTGCCATCATTGTTGACGCCGCCACCAAGGGCTGATACAATAGTAGAGTAAAATGCCTCCCTCTGTGAGGGAGGTGGCGCGAAGCGCCGGAGGGAGAGACCTTCAAGTAAGCAACGGTTTACTTTATGTCTCTCCCCCACCGCCTACGGCGGAGCCCTTCGGGCCCGGACCCCTCTGTCGCTACGAGACATCTCCCCACACTGCGGGGAGTCACCCTCCCAGAGGGGGCCTTTTGCGCTACCTGTACAAAAGGAGTTTCAATTTATGTCTAAAAAACCTGTAATGCTTTGCATCATGGACGGTTTCGGCTGGACGCCGGATCAGACCTACGGCAACGCCGTGGCCGCCGCCAATAAGCCCAACCTGGACAAGATCTTTGCCAACTATCCCATGACTACCATCCAGGCCAGCGGCATGGCCGTCGGCCTGCCCGAGGGCCAGATGGGCAACTCGGAAGTCGGCCACACCAACATGGGCGCTGGCCGCATCGTCTACCAGCAGCTGACCCTCATCACCAAGTCCATCCGCGACGGTGAGATGCTCAAGAACCCCGTCCTCGTCAAGAACATGAAGGCTGCCATCGACGCCGGCAAGGCGATCCACCTGATGGGTCTGGTGGGTACCGGCGGTGTCCACAGCCACGCTGACCACTGGTTCGGTGTGCTGGAAATGGCAAAGCAGATGGGGGCAAAGGAAGTCTACCTCCACTGCATCACCGATGGCCGCGATACCGACCCCCACTCCGGCAAGGGCTTCCTTGCCGACCTGCAGGCCAAGCTGGATGAGCTGGGCATCGGCAAGATCGCCAGCGTCTCCGGCCGTTACTACGCCATGGACCGCGACAACAACTGGGACCGCGAGGAGAAGGCTTACGCTGCCTTCGTCTACGGCGAGGGCAACCACGCCGCCAACGCTCAGGAGGCTATCGAGGCATCCTACGCCGACGACAAGACCGACGAGTTCGTTCTGCCCTGCGTCACCTGTGAGGGTGGCCGTGTGCAGGACGGCGACACCGTTATCTTCATGAACTTCCGTCCCGACCGCGCCCGTCAGATGACCCGCATCTTCTGCGACGACGCCTTCACCGGCTTCGAGCGCCGCGGCGGCCGCAAGCAGGTCCACTACGTCTGCATGGCCGAGTATGACGCCACCATGCCCAACTGCGAAGTCGCTTATCCTCCTGTTGAGCTGAAGAACGTCCTGGGCCAGTACCTGTCCGAGAACGGCAAGACCCAGCTGCGCATCGCCGAGACCGAGAAGTACGCTCATGTCACCTTCTTCTTCAATGGCGGTGTTGAGGCTCCCTACGAGGGCGAGGATCGCTGTGTCATCCCCAGCCCGAAGGTCGCTACCTACGACCTCAAGCCTGAGATGAGCGCCCCCGAGGTCGCTGACGAGTGCGTCAAGCGCATCGAGAGCGGCAAGTACGACGTGATCATCCTGAACTTCGCAAACTGCGATATGGTCGGCCACACAGGCGTCTTTGAAGCCGCTGTCAAGGCCGTTGAGGCTGTGGATGCTGCTGTCGAGAAGGTCGTCACCGCTGTGCTGAACGCTGGCGGCTGCGCTTTCCTGACCGCTGACCACGGCAACGCCGAGAAGATGAAGAACCCCGACGGCACTCCTTTCACCGCCCACACCACTAACGTCGTGCCTTTCGTGGCCATCGGCTGCGGCGATGTGAAGCTGCGCGAGGGCGGCTGCCTGGCCGACATCGCACCCACCATGCTGCCCTATATCGGCCTGCCCGTCCCGGCAGAGATGACCGGCAAGAGCATCATCGCTGAGTAAACCTTTTTTGAAATAACGCAAGCGCCCCGCAGCTCGTAACAGAGCTGCGGGGCGCTTTTTGTGCTGTTTGGCTTTTCAGCGCTCGACCCAGATGGACATCTTCGCACTGGTAGTGATGTCGCCGAGAAGGATGGTGTCCATCTTGATGCTGCAGGTCACGGCCAGCGCTTTGTTGGAATCGCTGCCGGTGAGCACCGAGGCGGGCAGGTTCTTGAGGGTCAGCACGGCGGTGCCGTCGGACAGGTCGCCGCTCAGAGTGCCGTCATAGTTCACCTCGCCGATGGCGATGCCGGTGAGACGGCCAGTCATGTTCATGGAAGAGAGCTGCTTGACCGGAAGCTCGAGAGTGAAGGTGCCGTTGGGCTGGCGGGTAAGGGTAGCTTCGCGGGTGGTGTCCACGGCACTGTCGGCCATCGACTCCTTGTCCCCGGACTCCCGCCAGAACCGGACGCCCACCGTCATCTTGACGGCGGCGGCACTGGCACTGACCGCCAGCGTCAGGAGTAGCAGCAGCGAGACGAGGACCGCCCCGGTGCGTCTGCCCATATGCTTCAAAGAAATCGTCATATTCAAGAATCGACCTTTCCAGCCGCAGAGGCGGCTCTGTGCGTTCCAAAACGGAACGCGAAGGAATTTATCACCGCAAAAATAACATATTCAGAAGAAAAAGTCAATCTTGCTTGTGAGGCTTTCACAAAAATGTTTCACATAAGACACATCTTATGGAAGAAAAGACACAGACTTTGCCGAAGACACAAAAAAGCCGCCTCCCGGCGGACGGGAGGCGGCAGAAGTCAGGAAAACTTAGACCTCAAAGTTGGGGTCGTCCTTCAGCACGTGGATGCTGGTCATGAAGGGGCTCTGCTCGGGGTCCTGGAACGGAGCCTCCTTGACGTACTTGTTCAGGGCGACAGCAGTGCGGGTGGGGTCGGCGATGGTGCCGGCGCCGCCGATGCAGCCGCCGGGGCAGCCCATGCCTTCCAGCAGGTAGCCGTTGTACTTGCCGGCCTTGGCCAACATCAGCAGCTTCTTGCACTCGGCGAGGCCCTGTGCGGACGCGATCTTGACGTCCATATCGGGATGCCACTCCTTGACCTTGTCGGCGACAGCCTTGGCGACGCCGCCGGACTGTGCGAAGCCGCGGCCTGCGCCGGAAGCGTGGACCAGATCGACCTCATCGGGGTCGACTTCGAGGTTGGCCACGTCGATATCCTTGGCCTCGATGATGCCGGCCAGTTCCTCGAAGGTCAGCACGAAGTCCACATCAGAGCGGACGGTGCGGCGGGAAGCTTCCAGCTTCTTGGCGGCGCAGGGTCCGATAAAGCACATGCGGGCCTCGGGGTCGGCCTGCTTCATCATGCGGGCGGTAAAGACCATGGGGGTCATGGTCATGGAGATGTTCTTTGCAAGATCCGGGAAGGCGGTCTTTGCCATCATGCTCCATGCCGGGCAGCAGGAAGTAGCCATGAAGTTCAGCTTGTTGGGGACCTCCTCCAGGAAGTCGTGAGCCTCATCCACGGTACACAGGTCGGCACCGATGGCGACCTCCACGACGTCGTAGAAGCCCAGAGCCTTCAGCGCAGCCTTGAGCTTGCCGGTGGAGGCCAGGCCCGGGAACTGGTTGATGAAGGCGGGAGCGACGAGGGCGTAGATGCGGTCACCGCGGTTGAAGCCCTGAATGAGCTGGTAGATCTGGCCCTTGTCGGCGATGGCACCGAAGGGGCAGTTGACCAGACACTGGCCGCAGGACACGCACTTGCTGTAGTCGATCTCGGCGCGGCCCAGCTCATCGGAGTGGATGGCACCCATGCCGCAGGCAGCGGCGCAGGGACGCTCGGTCTTGACGATGGCGTTGT
>OLVX01002979.1_pt1 | contig 11336 bp, 10 predicted proteins | sample 1673271 | NCBI WGS metagenome assembly OLVX01 (sample SAMEA3178939, study PRJEB25190) | human gut metagenome | biome: human gut; feature: human-associated habitat; material: faeces | place: Austria | collected 2013 | reverse complement strand
ATACTGGATGTCTTATCGAGCATTTTGGCAACGCAGATGCCGTACCGCAGCCGCCAGAGCGGCGCTTAAGCCGTCAGGCGGGAATTGTGCGGTGTTGCCTTAGCTTCAATGAGCCTTTATTCAAAAGAAAAGAGCCATCTCAGTTCATTGCATCTCTGCATGACACCTGAAATGGCTCTATAGTCACTGTGCTATATACAAATCTTTTAGTTCATCCAAAATCCGATCTTTCGTTCTCCCTACCAGCCCCAATTGCTTAATGTCCACGCTTTCGTTTTGCATCCGCTGCACGAACTCTTGAACATCTGTATAAACGCCTTGGGGAGCCGTAATCTTGACCGTGGGATCAATCAATTCCGTCAGGCGGAAAACATCGTTCTTATGCTTCTTGATATTTTTGCTGTCAACGTGTTCTCCAGCAGCTTTTCGATCCGTCAAATCCATCCACGCTTTTGCCTTAAATGGAATCAGATATGCCGCATCCAAGACAGTCACTCCATCGACAGCAACTTTCCCTTGTTTCAAAAATTCGTAGTAATCATCGTCCAATAGGATAGCGGACAAACTCGAAATATCTTCGTCCATCGGCAGCGGCGTTAATACTGCATTTTCTGGAAGCTGAATAGCATCTAACTTTCGGGTGAAAAGTTCAATCATCGCAGGATACTGATTCGAGATTGGGTGGCTAAAACGATAAAATTGCGGCACACCCGAACTTTTATTGCAATGTTCATATCCAGCTTGTTTTACATATTCCCAGAATTTCTTTCCGAAATTCGCGTCAACTGCTTCTATAATGAGAACAAGGTCAATGTCCTTTGTTGCTCGGAAGTCCAATCCTTCTTCCGTCATCAGAATATCACACGCCGTTCCTCCAATGATGGCATATTGTTCTTCGCTGCCCTTGAACCATTCCCTAAAACTATCAATTCCTGTAACCATCTATCTTCCTCCACAGTTCATTCAGCATTTCTTCTACTGCTTCTTCAACCCGTTCATCTGCATCTTCTCGCAATGTCAATGCCAGCGAAAGTTCGTCTACAATATTCCGTGTGGACAATTTTCGGGGATTGTATCTCCACATTTCTACGGCCACTTGTACCTGCGAATCCTGCAACCTATTCGTCACGACATTTTTCCATTGAGAAATTCTTTCTGTTGCATAGCATTTGATGTTCGGTGCATTCAGCATGGAACACTTTGCCAATGCAGAATATCCACTTTCCAGCAGGTTTGTTCCCACCAATTCTTTCGGAATATAAACTGTTCGTTTTACTGGATTCAGCAACTTATCTCCTGCTTTTTGGAACAGTATTTTCGGAGAATCCTCAGATTGCAAAATCCGCTGCACACCTACTTTCTTTATATGCAGCAATCCCATTTCTTCAAGCTGTTTCGATGCCCTCGATATAGAAGTAGGTGTCAGTTCCAAATCTTTCGCAGCCTGACTTGTGGACAGTTCTCGTGCGCCCTCATAAATGAAATGCAGCAGGAGCATCTGTGCCGATGGAAGTATTTCCTCCCGTGGCTCCTTTTCGGCATTGCACCGTTCCTGCAAATATATCGCCATGAAAGGCAAATAAATCTGTTTTCCTTCTACGATAAATGGAATTTTTTCACGAATTAAATATTCTTTCTGACGAAAGCCAAGTTCATTTAGCACTAGCACAACAGGCAAATTTTCATTTTTCTGTATCCGTGCAATATGCTTTTTCAGCACTTCAATCTGCTCCAGTTCTGTCTTAGGATAAAGGAAAATCACCCTTTGTCCATTCAAAGACACCATCTGTAAGCGATACCTTGTAGATATAAAGTTTGGCAAATGCGCAAACTCCCCATTCTTATAGGCCACTTCAATCCCAAGAACTTTATCAAGATACTCCATGTGTTCACCTCCAATCTTAACTCTTTTTCTGTATTATAACTCTTTTTAAGTTAAGATTCAATATTAGAGTTAAAATAAACCGTAAACTCGCATCACCACTAAGGTTTTTCATGTTTTAAGTTATCCATGTTATTACACCAATTTTGGGACGTTTTCCCGAAAAGGAGCCTAACAAAGCAGTGTGGTGTAAGAAGTGAATAGGCAGATTGGTGTAGTAGGTACACCGAACCCCAAATGCAAAAATGCGGCAGCTATGTTGTGAAAATACAACGTAGCTGCCGTTTTTTCGTTTCAGAGCGCATCATCAGCAGAATCTCTTTGAACTCTCTCCTCAAAGCTCTGAATAATATCCTAAAGTGAGATTTCCTGCATGGAACGCTCTGCATCCCGTTGAACCTTAGGTACGAGTTGGAATGGAATATGGCTGGCTGCCATATCCGGTTCCAAATATATTGTAATAGAAGATAAATTCGTTTGTCAGCCCATATCGGCGGCAAGAGCCTGGTCGATGAGCTTTTGCAGCGTCTCCGCCTGCTTCTTTTCCGTGATAGCGCCTACGATGGGCTCGCCCACGATATTGCCGCTGCGGTCAACCACATAGGTGGTGGGATAGGCAAAGATGTTGCCAGTGAACTTTCCCGCTTCTCCGTCGGAAGCGAAATACACGTTCTGATAGGTGGCGCCCTTCTTGGCCAGTACGTCCTTCGCCTCGGAGATCGCTGCCTCGTCGCCGTCCAGCGTAAAGGTGTTGACGCCGATGAGTGCGCCGCCCTTCTCCGCAAGCTTCTTGTTCAGCGCGTCCAGATCGGCAAGCTCGCCCACGCAGGGATTGCAGGTGGTGAACCAGAAATTCACTACGGTGACGGCGTTGCCGGAGAACAGCTCGTCACTCTTCACCGGGTTCCCATCCAGATCCTTGCCCTCAAAGGCAGGGAATTTCTGCACACTGCCGTCATCAGGCGGCGCGGTCATGTCGCTGCCCGCAGGCACGCTCATGGCGTCATCTACAGATTGCTGTACCGCATCGGGGTACTTTTCCTCAATCATGGTCAGCTTGTTTTCGATGTCGCGAATCGTCTCCGCTTTTTCCTGAAGCAGTTTCAGTTCATCTGCCGTAAACTGATCCTTGGCGGATTCAATTGTACTGAGCAGGAAATCACCGTAGTTTTTGCCGTCCTCCTGCATGGTCATGCCCTTGTCGGCTGCCATGAATACCTTGTCCCAAAGTTCGGTGTTCTCCGAGAGAATGTCATTTTCCTGCGCCATCAGATCGTTGTACATGGCAACCGCTTCCTCGGCATTCTTCGGTTCGCTGCTCATTCCGTCCGCTTTGTCTCCGTTCTTTGTGCCGCAGGCTGTCAAAGACAGCATCATCAGGGCGAGAAGCAGCAGTGCCAGCAATCGGCCGGCCGTATTCGTTCTATTCATTTTCATCTGTTTTGTTTCTCCTTGTTATTATTGTTTATTATTTTCTGCGGCTTTTTTTGCCGCTTTTGTTTTATCTTTACCGTCTCCGAAGCCGTAACGGAAGCGCACGGCGCCCGTCGGACAGGTGCGTATGCACATTCCGCAGCGGATACACTCGGTATGGTTGGGTGCTTTTGTTACATCCACATCCATCTTGCAGGCTTTGGCGCATTTTCCGCAGGATACACACTTGTTTTTGTCCACCTTTATCTGAAAGAGAGATACCCGGTTGAACAGTGCGTAAAACGCCCCCAGCGGACAGAGCCACTTGCAGAAGGGGCGATAGAATACCACGCTCAGTACGATTACTGTAAGCAGGACGCCGAATTTCCATGTAAACAGGCTTCCCAGCGCCGACCGGATACCGGAATTGGCAAGGGACAGCGGGATGGCTCCCTCCAGCACGCCTTGCGGACAGAGGTATTTACAGAAGAACGGGTCGCCCATGCCTACATCGTTTACAAGGAACGCCGGCAGCAGGAAAACCATCACCAGCAGTACGGCGTACTTGAGGTATCGCAGGGGCTTGAGTTTCTTTGTGGAGAACTTCTTCGTGGGAATTTTATGCAGCAGTTCCTGAAACCAGCCGAAGGGGCACAGAAAACCGCAGATAAAGCGTCCAAGCAGGACGCCGAGCAAAATGAGAAAGCCTGTGATATAATAGGAAAAGCTGAACTTGGAAGAGCCCACTACCGCCTGAAACGCCCCGATGGGACAAGCGCCGGAGGCTGCCGGGCAGGAGTAGCAATTCAGCCCGGGCACACAGACGGTTTTCCCTGCGCCTTGGTACAGTTTGCCCTTGAGGAAGTTCGGCAGGTGCAGGTTGGTCAATAAAGCGGCCCCCGCCTGTATCCAGCCGCGGAAGCGGGACATAATCTGTGACGCGCCCGAAAATTTCTTACCCAATGCCTACACACTCCAGACATAATTTAATCGCTTTGCTCAGTACCGTCGCGGCCTCGCCGCGCCATGCGCCGAAGCACAGCATGGCGATACCCACAACCAGCAACGTGGCCTGCGCCGCTGCTTTTTTTGCACAGCTCAAATTTATCACCCTTTCACTTTTTCTGCCATCATCATAGCACAGGAAAGATAAAATCCCTGTTAAGAACGAAAATTTAATGCAGATCTTATCTGCTTTTGCTATAATAAAGAAAAAGGAAATGAAAAGGGGGACTCTTATGCACCTTTTGGTAATTGAAGATGAACGCGCCCTATGCGAGACGATTGTCCGCAGTTTGCGGCGCTTGGCATACAGTGTGGACTACTGCTACGACGGGGAAAAGGCGCTGGAACTTCTGGGTGTGGAGCGCTACGATTTGGTGCTTCTTGATCTGAACCTGCCGGGAAAGGACGGCATGACCGTGCTGCGCACCTTGCGGCAGACAGACCGCGAGACGCGGGTGCTGATTCTCTCCGCACGCGGCGAGGTGGAGGACAAGGTTGAGGGGTTGGATGCCGGGGCCAACGACTATCTTGCAAAACCCTTTCACTTGGCTGAGCTGGAGGCCCGCATCCGCAGCCTGACTTTGCGGCAGTTCACCCAGCAAGCCGTGTTGCTGACCTGCGGGGAGCTGACATTCGACACACGCTCCCGCACCGCTGCCGTCAACGGGCAGCCCCTGACACTCACACGTAAGGAGACGGGCATTCTGGAATATCTGATGGTGCATCAGGGACGGCCTGTGAGTCAGGAAGAGCTGATGGAGCACGTCTGGGATAACAGCGTAGACAGCTTCAGTAATTCTATCCGGGTTCATATCTCCGCCCTGCGCAAGAAGCTCCGCGCCGCGTTGGGGTTTGACCCCATCCGTAATCGCATCGGCGAAGGCTATTTGATGGGAGGAGAGGAAACATGAAGCGACTTTCCTTGCAGTGGCGCATCACTCTGATGACTGTCCTGCTCATCGGTGTCACCTGTGTTGTCATGAATCTGCTGCTCTGTTCCTCCGGTGTGTACTATATGGACACAATCGCGGACACCTTACAGGGAGGCGACACGGTTATTATGAACAGTGAAGGCGCAGAGAGCTTTAATCCGCAGCTCGTAACGCCCGATGAAGATCTGACCATTGTTGTCAACGGAGCGCAGGGGCGCTTTCGCATGACCAACTGGTATATTACGGCTGTGGTGACACTGCTTAGCGGCGTTCTGGCCTATTTTGTCAGCGGGCGTGCCCTCAAGCCGCTGCGCAGCTTTGTGTCTCAGGTGGAGAAGGTGCAGCTGAACAACCTGGCGGATATGAGGATTAACGAGAATGTTCTGCCGGAGTTTCGGCAGCTGAGCTACTCTTTCAATCAGATGCTGGAGCGGTTGGACAACGCCTTTGCCGCCCAGCGGCAGTTCACCGGCAACGCTGCCCACGAGCTGCGCACGCCGCTGGCGCTGATGCAGGCGCAGCTGGAGCTGTTCTCCGCGGAGCATCCCGATATGCTGCCGGAAACGGCGAAGTTTCTCGCGCTTTTGCGGGAACAGACGGAGCGACTGACACAGATGACCAAAACGCTGCTTGAAATGAGCAATTTGCAGCAGGTGGCGCGAAACGAGCAGATTCAGCTTGCCCCGATGGTTGAGGAGGTCTTCACAGATCTCGCGCTTTTGGCAGAAAAGCGCAATATTACGCTGGAGATGGAGGGAGACGGCTTCCTCATCGGCAGTGATGCACTGATTTACCGACTGCTTTTTAACCTGACGGAAAATGCAGTCAAGTACAACCGTTCGGGCGGCTCGGTGAAGGTTTCTGTTACGCAGGAGCCGGAAAAGCTTCTGATCCGCGTTTCCGACACCGGCTGCGGCGTCCCGGAGGAATACCAACAGAGCATCTTTCAGCCCTTCTTCCGGGTGGATAAGTCCCGCAGCCGGGAGTACGGCGGCGTTGGGCTGGGGCTTTCTTTGGTGTGGGAGATTGCCAATCTCCACGGTGGTTGTGTCCGGGTGGAGGAGAGTTCGAAGAAGGGCACCACGATTGCGGTGGAGCTGCCGGTACAGGGATAAGGCGCTCGAAATCTCCGGCGAGCCGTTCGCGGAATACGAACGGCTTTAGAAAAAGCAGCGGTTTTGCGATGAACAGAAGGGAAGGCGATGAACACATGAGAATCTTATATGAGCTGTCTTGGTTATGGGAAATGCTGGGCATCGCGCTTGCTGCTGCGGCTGTCTGCGTGACTTGTGCCGCACTGATTTGCAAAGCAACGAAGAGGCGGCCAAACAAAAAAATGCTGGCAGTCGTAGGGGCGGCCGCATTTGCCGGTGCAATTCTGGCAGTCCTTCTGATTGCGCGGACACCGATGCCGCTTTGAAGATATTTAATCCTTCGGCAGCTTGGTCGACAACACGAAGAAGCCTGCCGACACAATTTGTGATCGGAGAATATATAGGCTGTTAAAAAAACTCATGCTTTCAAACGGTGAAAGCATGAGTTTTTCAGTGTGCCGGTATGGACAGCCGCTGATGTGGTCGGCTTTTTACCTGCGATTCCATTAAATGTGTCGTTTTTTAAGGAGCAGGGCGAGCGCCGCGAGGCTGCCTGCGCAGAGCGTCAGCCAAAGTGCGGGGGCAAAATCATCGCCTGTTTTGGGGTGGTTCGTCGGGCTTGGGGTTGCGGTCGGCGCGGCAGTCGGTACGGCTGTGGGAGCTGCCGTAGGTGTCGCCGTGGGCTCCGCTGTGGGCGTGGCCGTCGGTTCTGCGGTTGGGGTTGCCGTGGGCTCTGCAGTCGGTGTTGCCGTCGGTTCCGCCGTGGGCGTTGCGGTGGGCTCTGCCGTTGGCGTAGCTGTGGGTTCCGCAGTAGGCGTAGCTGTGGGTTCAACGGTAGGTGTTGCCGTCGGCTCCGGGGTCGGGGTCAGCTCGGGCGCGGCGATGGTGAAGGTGATATTCAGCCCGTCTCCGTCGCGTGCCAGAGACAAGTCCTTGACGGATGTACCTGAAGACGAAGGGTACTTTACGGAGCCTGTTACGGCTGTTACTTTATAATTTCCCGGTTCTAACGTGTAGGGAATCAAAATGCTTACCCGTGTAGAAGCTGGCAATATGTCATCATCCTCGTCAAAATTTACATATGTGAATGTCGGATCTGTGTCGATCACCGCACCGGTCAGTACGGTTGTATCGCCGGTATCTGTATTCGTAACGGTGAAGGACGTGTCTGCTGACAGTGACAGATTATTGATGGTAATATCCCGTGACGGTTGAGCACCGCTTCCTTTGGATACGAACAGTGTAAACCCAATGCGCAGCTGCCCTTTTGTAGGCCCCGGCTGTCCCGACTCTGCGCCTACGATCACCACATCATCATATTGACAGCCTGCCACTGAGAGCAGAGCGAACAGCAGAAGAAACACGACTCCGATTTTTATACCCTTGTTTTTCACGGCGTTACCTCCTCATGAATTTGAACGGTGTTTGTTGTGTTCATTATACCATGACATGGGGTGAACGTCAATTAGAATATGCTTAGAATTTATTCATTTTTATTTTACAGCGGGCAAAATTTTCCGTTGCAGCGGGCAAAACGGTTTTTCTTGCAAATGGGTGTTGCTATCTGCCGTGGGGTATGGTAAAATCAAGCTGTATGACCCGTTCTATAATAAGAAGAACGAGGAAAAAGAGAGGATTGGTTCAAATCATGAAAAATATAAAAAAGCTGCTGGCTGTTCTGCTGGCCGCGCTGCTGTGCGTATCTGTGACGGCCTGTGCAAACAACGGCGCTTCAAGCACGGCGGTCGCAACGCTGGAGACATCTTCCACGGCGAGCGAGGGCGAGACCGCGGAGAGTACCGACAAAGACCCTGCGGGCTATGACGATGATATTCAGGGCCTTTGCAAGTATCTTGAAGACTGCAAGGTGGCAGCGGGCGAAAAGGTGCAGATGTCTTACGATGTCATCGGCGCCGAAAACGGCTATAAATATGTATACCGTTACGCAGATTCCGCTGTGCAGCTTGAAGTGTATGAGTTCCCGGCGGAGCTTTCCGAGACCGCTAAGGCGCTTCAGGACGCTGTGCGCGCAGACGGCACGTTTAAGGTGCTGGATAACACCGTGCCGGGTTATCTTTCAAACGACGGCCGATTCCTTTTGATCTACACCGACGCGAAGTCGGAAAAGGAAGACGCGAATAAAACACACAAGGAGCACGTTTTGGAGTGCTTCAATACGTTTGCGGACGCAAAGGCAAAATAAAAATTATAGGGGGCGGAAAGGCATGTGCTTTTCCGTCCTTAGTGCTTTCTTATTTTAAAAAATCGGCGGCGGTTAGGCATAAATGGGCATGAAACGCGCCGAGAGGGGAGTTGTACACCATGAACACACAAGATACCGTGCACCGCAAAAGCGCCGCAGAGCTGCGCATACGGCGCGTGATGGACGCACTGGAGAAAAACAACATGCAGGCGTATTATGCGCCCACGTGTGCGGACGCCGTAAAGATCGCAAAAGAGCTGCTGCAGCCGGGCGATGTGATTTCCTGCGGCGGCAGCGTGACGCTGAATGAGACCGGCGTGATGGATTTAATGCGCTGCGGGGACTATGAATTTTTGGACAGAACAGCCGCGAAAACGCCCGAGGAGCGCGAGAAGCTGTACCGCGAGGTGTTTTCCTCTGATGTGTTTTTGACGGGCACAAACGCCGTTACGGAGCACGGAGAGCTTTATAATGTAGACGGCAACGGCAACCGCGTGGCGGCGATGCTGTTCGGCCCGAAAAAGGTGCTGGTTTTTGCGGGGTGTAACAAGATTGTGCGCGACATAGACGACGCCGCAAAACGCGTGAAAAGCTGTGCGACGCCCGCAAATGCCATGCGGCTGAATTTGGACACGCCGTGCACGCACGGGGCGTGTCCCGGCACGGACGGCGAGCTGTGCGCGGGCTGCCGCTCGGAAAATCGCATCTGCGCGATGTACACGGTTTTGGCACGCCAGCGCGTGAAGGGCAGAATTCATGTTATTCTCATCGGTGAGGAGGTCGGTTACTGATATGAAAGAAAAGATACAGGCTTTTATGGCAAAACGACAGGCGAAAGGAAAGCGGTCCTACGAGATCGACATGTGCAACGGTCCGCTGCTGGGCAAAATTCTGCGCTTTGCGGTGCCGCTGATGCTTTCCGGCGTTTTGCAGCTGTTCTTTAACGCGGCGGATATTGTGGTGGTCGGCCGCTTTACCGGCCACACGGCGCTGGCGGCGGTGGGCTCTACCGGCGCGCTTATCAATTTGCTCATCAACGTGTTCGTCGGCCTTTCCATCGGCACAAACGTGCTTGTGGCGCGCTATTACGGCGCACAGGATGCAAAGCAGCTGAGCGAGACCGTACATACCTCTGTGCTGACAAGTCTTGTGAGCGGTGTTATATTGATTGCCGTGGGCGTTGCGTTTGCGGAGCCGCTGCTGACCCTGATGGGCACCCCGGAGGACGTTTTGGGTCAGGCGGCGCTTTACATGCGCATATACTTTGTGGGCATGCCGGCGATGATGCTGTACAACTTCGGCGCGGCGATTTTGCGCTCTGTGGGCGACACAAAGCGCCCGCTGTACTTTTTGACCATTGCGGGCGTTGTAAACGTCATTTTGAATCTGTTCTTCGTCATTGTGTTCCATCTCGGCGTGGCGGGTGTTGCCATTGCGACGGTCATTTCGCAGGTGATTTCTGCGGGACTTGTGACCATCTGCCTGATGAAAACGAACGCTTCTTACCGTTTGGAGCTGCATAAGCTGCATATCTATAAAGATAAGTTTTTCGGCATGATGCGTGTCGGCCTGCCAGCGGGCATGCAGGGCGCGGTGTTCTCCATTTCGAACGTGCTCATTCAGTCCTCTATCAACTCGTTCGGCTCTACCGTTATGGCGGGCAGCACGGCTGCGGCCAACATTGAGGGCTTTGTGTACACTGCGATGAACGCGTTTTACCAGACGGCGCTGTCCTTTACCGGGCAGAACATGGGCGCGAAGAAATACGACCGCGTGGCGAAAATTCTGCGCATCTGCATTTTGTGTGTGACCGTGACGGGCGTTGTGCTCGGCTGCGGCGCGTATTTGCTGGGCACACCTTTACTTTCTATATATACGTCTGACCCGGAGGTTATCCAGTACGGTTTGGAGCGTATGCTCATTGTGTGCGTACCGTACTTCCTTTGCGGCATTATGGACACGCATGTGGGCGTTTTGCGCGGCATGGGGTATTCGATCATGCCGATGATTGTATCGCTTACAGGTGCGTGTGCGCTGCGTGTGGTGTGGATCCTGACGGTCTTCCAGATGCACCGCACGCTGTTTATACTGTTCCTCTCGTACCCGGTGACGTGGGCCGTGACGGCGGCCGCGCATTTTGTGTGCTACCTTATCGTGCACCATAAGATGATGGAAAAGGCGAAAGCGGAGCAGGCCGAGGCGGCAAAAGCATAAAGTATACTTATATATTAAGAAGAAACGCGTTGTGGGATGACCGCAGCGCGTTTCTTCTATATATAATATAAAGAGAAAAGCAGAAACGCAAAACAAAAACGCGTCTTTCTATAACTATATATAAGAAGATATAGGGCTGCATTGTAAAGCTTTACGATAACTTCACGGCGGTTTTAAGTGTTTTAAAAACTTTTTTCGGATAAAATCAGAAAGATTATGAGGAGATTCAGAAGTGAAAGGACACTGATGCGCCAGATATATAAGAAGATGTGCTTGAAGCTTTGGGGTACAGAGAGGGGCTTTTGCAACTTTAAGACCACCTTTTCAAAAAGTTTTTCTTGATTTTTTCAAAAAAATTTCGTAAAATAGTTTGCGTAAGCCATGTATATGGGCATGTAAATGCAAAAATGCCCATTCGAAGATACACTATATATTGTGTTTAAATCAAGGCACAACATATAGATGTAGTTTTTCGAAAAAAACTTAAAAAAACTTTCAAAAAAGTGTTGACAAAAGGGGTTGTACGTGGTATTATAGTCAAGCGCTCGAGAGAGACGGCAAAAAACTGAAAGCGAAAAGCTTAAAAGGAAAGC
>OLVX01002975.1_pt1 | contig 11340 bp, 9 predicted proteins | sample 1673271 | NCBI WGS metagenome assembly OLVX01 (sample SAMEA3178939, study PRJEB25190) | human gut metagenome | biome: human gut; feature: human-associated habitat; material: faeces | place: Austria | collected 2013 | reverse complement strand
TCTGTCCAATCAACTGTCCATCTAATGTCATGACAAAATCCAATTCTGGAACAAACGCCGGATCGTTGCGAAGCTGATGGAGTACATAATGCTCCAGACAGCCTGGGCGATACACATTCCAGAAACTCTCCCTTACCAGATTTTCTACCTCATGGTATTCATTTTCTCTTTCCAATCACCATACGATGATGCTCCTTGCCAACTCCCCATTGTTCTAATCGCATAATTCTCCCTTTTCTCTAATACCTTCCCTATATAAGACCGCTAATACTCTTTTCAAACTGCTCTTTTATCCTTTTTTTATCCTTTGCTCCATCATACAGACTATAGTAGAAAAACATGATGGAATAAAACATGGTTGCTTTTTTATCTGCCTCCACAACGCCAATGCTCTCGAACATATCCTTCACGTATTCTGCCGGACCAGACACAAGATACTGCTGATACAATGCCTGCATCTCCTCATTCCGAAACTGCTCTAATGTAAGCATCTTTCGAAATGACGATGCAAAATCATTTTCTGTCCAATACGAAAACATAGATTTACTGTATTCCACGAAATTGTCCGCAGAAATCTCTTCATACTGTTCAGGTTCATTTTCCTTTTTATCAGCAGGCATATCATATTCCTCTGCCTGTTCGCCATCCCCCTGCTCCATCCTTTTTACAATATGTTCAAAAATATCTCTCTTACTCTCATAATGCCTATACAATGCACCTTTTGTCATGCCAAGCTCGCCCGCAATCTGACTGACAGAAACTGCTTCATATCCATCTCTCGCAAATAAATGTAATGCAACAATCAAGATATCTTCCTTTGTAGTTTTTGACATACCCATACCTCCTGCTCCGCAAAATAAACGACCGTTTACAATCAAATTATAGTAAACGGTCGTTTATTCATGACAATAGAATGCTCGCAGAGCGTGCATTCTATTGTTTGTCAAGTCAGATATCTACTAAAAATCTCCTGATATACCATAAACAGAAGCTGCGGCAGATACTGTTTGCTTACCGGATATTCCCCAACAGATCAATCAGATCATACATCGTACCTGCCACAGCCGGAGTGACCAGCGCATCTGCCATGTGCATAAAAATTCCCCCTGAGACTTCGTTTTCTCTGTACCTACTTTACCATAGAACTGAAAAACCACAAGCCCCAGGGGGGTGTTTGTCAGCCAGACACCGTCATCCCATTACTGTTTAATCATGCCTCATTCCAGTAACGTATTTCCAACAGCCGTTACTTCTTCTCGTTTACGGTTACGGTCATTCTTATGACCTTTGACCGACCGTTTTGCAATCTGACAACCGCCTTGACGACTGTCTTTCCGGGCTTCAGACCCGTGATCCTGCCATTTGAGCTAACGCGCGCCACATCCGGATTGAGGACCGAAAAAGTCACTTTATCAACATTGAACCAGTTGACCCCTTTCTCAAACCAGAAGTACGTCCCCTGCTTCTCGCGGAAGGTGGCTGATTGTTTCGTGGCTTTGATCGACCGCAGTATCTGTTTCGTAAGTGCTTCTTCCTCATCGGCTGTCACTAACTCATAGATTCCGTGACCCAGCTCATTATGATCCAGTTCAACGCTTCCATCTGCCGCTACCCTGAAAGGCATTTTACTGACTACAAGCTTCTCACCTGTTTCAGGATCTATCTCAATGATCTTCATTTTTTTAGGTCTCACGGTTCTTTTCAGAAGCGTATTTACATTGACCGTCACTTCCCGGATGACCCAATCGTTTTTCGTGAGCATCTTGATCGTGGTCTTTACATTTTTCGTACCTGCTGCCTTTACGATCTCTGAAAGTGCTTCCCCGGAGATCTTCACATTGCCAAAACCTCTATCAAGAATTTCTGCGGTAGCTGAAGTGATCTTACCTTTGGCATTCTTCGATACATTGACCACTATATTCATTCCTGTCTTTTCATTTCTGATCTCGGTCCTGATCTGTACGGAACCGTCCTCTGCCCGGATTTCAGTCGTGGTCACAACTGTACCATCTTCTCTGGTTTCGGTCTTAGTCGTAGTCTTGTCCTTGTTATCGTCCTGTGGCGGAGCAGTTTCAGATCCGCTGTCGGTGGAACCGCCTGATGAACTGCTGCCGGAGCTGCTGCCGCCGGATGATTCTTTCGTAAATGCCATTCCGACCACATCACTCATGATATGACCATCTTCTATCGCAATCGCCTGGATCGTAGTCGTCTCTGTCAGCGTAATTGGTGTATTGTACTGCTGTGATCCATTTGTTGGCACTGTACCATCTGTTGTGTAATAAATGATCGCACCGGGGGTCGCTGTGATCGTCACCTCCGTGCGGTCTGAAAACTTGTCAGTACCGGAGATCGTCGGAACGTCGCTGGCGCTCGGAGTTGTGATCTCACGATTGCCAGCTGCCAAAATCGTATCGTCTGATCCGACCGCTCTGACGTGAAGATCAACCTTCTGACTGGCGCCAAATGTCTCCTGCGTCTGAAGTTTCTGCAATGAGTAATAATCTGTTCCATTGATACTATACTGATAGCTCATCCTATCAGTATCTGCCAGACTTGTCACCTGCATAACATATACGGTAGCGCTATCGTTTGGTCTTATACTCACATCAAACTGAATTGTTTCCTCCTGTGGCGCTGTGCCCTGATCTCCGGATTCTGCCGTCCCGGTGTTGTCGCTCGCGTATACCGTTTCCGGTGCGAGCAATCCACCAGGTACACTCATGGATGACACGACCGTAGCTGCGGCAATCCCCAAGGTCAGGATTTTTGCTAATGATTTGCTTTGTTTTGATTTCCGTTGTTTCATTTTTTGTTGTTTCATTTTTCGTTGTCTCATTCGTCGATTCCTCCTTTTACTGATGCTGTTATTAGGCGTTTGCGAAACTATTTTTATTATCTGGGCTACCTAGCTGTGGGCGCAGTGGCATTCTGATCAAGCTGCTCTGGATTTTCTCTGTTAATCCGATCTACAATATAATTGATAGAATCTTTGATGTTAGCTGCATTGATAGGATTGTTCGTCTTAGAAGTAAATACCAGATCCTCAAATCCTTCTCTCGGAGAAAACCGAGTAGCAATGTCTTTATGGTATGTTCTCTGATATATAAGCACATCATGCACTTTCTTAATCATTGGAATCTTGCGAAATCCTGCATATTTATTTTACCTATATAATTTCCTCCCAAAAAATATGGAGAAGATTATATGTCTCTCTTCTCCATAAATATATCATGTTTATCACTTAATTTCTACGGCTTTTAAGCTAGGGAAACGCTGATTAATTCATGCATCTCCTTCTCCTTTGTCTTATCTACTGCATCCCTTCCTGCAGGTGTCCCGGACACCCTTGCCTTCATTGCTGCGAGCCTTTCTTGCAATGAAGTCCGTTCTGCCGGTCGGTCTGACAGCTTACCCGGCTGGTCGGCTCTCTGTGCAATCTCTTAGTATCCCTCGTTCAAAACTTCCCATGTTCCATTATTCAGTTGTAAAGTGATTGTGCGATTAGGCTCTTGAATTCCAAAGAAACAACTTCAAAGACTGTATTCTCATAATAGGCTCTGGCTGCTTCATCTGCTATTTTCAACTCATCATTGGGTGCTGCTTCTGTAATAGAAATTAAATTGCCAATCGGGGGAGTCGATTCTTGAAAAAAGTCCGAGCAGACTATTTGTACACGCGTACCAGTTTTTAATTCCCAATCTTTTGTTCCTCTGTCAATTCAAACAACACTTTATCATAGCTTAGTCCTGAATTTTCCTCGACATCAACAAGAATAATGGGAACTAAACTTTCAATCACATTGTCAATGATTGTTCCTGTGAAAGTAATACTATTTGGAATGACAATTTGCTCTGGTTCATTCGGATCTGCTTCTTTGTAATTATCCTCTATAACAGGTGCGGCACCGATTGCTTCGCTATCGGGACGATTTATAAAAGTATCTTCTTCGCTGATTTGGTAATCATCAAAGGACGCAAAGAATCTACCGTCGTCTAACAGAGAGATTGTAATTGCCTTTGTTGTAGTTTTTCCGTTTTCAAATGTAATCTCCATGACGATAATATCATTCCGCATTTCCTCCGGCAAAGCTGCAATCGTACTGTCCTCATTGTCAGTCAGTTCCCGAATGATAGCATTAGGCACCCAACTGATCGTCAAATAATAATATTCGCTTTCGTCCTCCCCATAGGCAACGGTAAAGTTCTGGGCGTTCCCATATTCATCTCTTTTTTCTGTCCAGTCCCAAAAATTGATTTGCTGGTTTTTGCAAGAAAAACGGACTGCAGCAATATCTTTGCCAGAAAGATAGAACATCAACGGCTGTCCTTTCATCTCTCCGCTATCGCTGATTGTGCCGCTATTCATTACTGCTCCGGCTGTAGTAATTTCTTCATCTGTGCCATAAGCGTAAGCCGATACAATCATGCCGCCAGAAAAAGGAGCAAGTATGCCGTCTACGGCAATCACGATTGCGAGACAAGCCGCAACCGCGCCCAATTTAATCCAAAAGGGCTTTTTATTTTTCTGCTCCTAACGCTGTGTTGTTCATAACGGACCTTCATTTCATTATTTCATGTGTTTGTTGCACCTAAAACCATTCACAAATGCGCAAAAAGGACATTCCTAAGTAATTAGAAATGTCCTTTGGTTTCGATGTTACTGTCACGAGTAACAAACTGTTGCACCTGTGCGGTTTTGTTGTACTCATTTTTCCATAACACGTTACAATATTTTATTGAAAATCCAACTATTCTTCTGAGAATAACTGCTGTTTGCGCTGTATCATCTCATCGATTCTCTCGATATACTGCCCGACATCCTTGACATTGTCACAGCGTTCGATTCTGCCATCGCCATAGACGCGTTTGGAGATGGTTCCTGCACCGAGTGCCATGATCGACTGAACTTCCTCCATAATTAAAATATTATAAATACCCGCCTTCTCCGGTTTTGCATAGCCGACATTTTCGAAATTGCCGGACATATTTTTCTGTCGGTAGAGATAATACGGTTCCATGCCCATCTGCTTTGCCCCCTGGGCAGCGATCGCCATCGTTTCGTCCGTGTTGTGCAGCGTGCTGATGCCATGCTCCAAAATCCACTGGCTCAGCCTGGAAGCTCGCTTAATTGCAAGAGAATGTACCGTCAGACTGTCGGGTCCAAGCTCCTGCACTCGGCGGATTGTCTCTTCGACATCTTCCTTCGTCTCTCCCGGCAGGCCGAGAATCAGATCCATATTGATATTATCAAAGCCTTCCTCCCGCGCCAGCCGAAATGCTTCAACCGTCTGCGCCACAGTATGCCGACGACCGATCAGATCAAGGGTTTCCTGCTTCATCGTCTGTGGATTGACCGAAATTCTCGTCACACCATAACGCTTCATCACACGCAGTTTCTCTGCCGTAATACTGTCCGCGCGCCCTGCTTCTACCGTAAACTCCCGCACCTGTGACCAGTCAAGCGTATTTTGAAGCTTCAAAAAAAGCCGCTCCAATTCCTCTGGTTCCAGTGTAGTCGGCGTGCCTCCGCCAATATAAACGCTGTCCAAAACGCGGTCTGCGCAGGCTTCTTTTACGAAATCGATTTCCTTTTCCACGGCGCTTAAATAGTCGCTCACGCGATTTTTCCATGCACAGATCGGAAAAGAGGTAAAGGAACAATACAGACAGGTCGTTGGGCAGAACGGAATCCCGATATAAAGGCTGTATCCTTCCTCATAATGTATTCCGGATAAAATCTGCATTTCCCGTTTGGCAATGTCAATCGACAGCTCCGTTTTTTCTTTCGATGCCAGATAGGTATGCTCCATATAGGCAGCGACTTCCTGTTCTGTTTGTCCCTGTTCCAGAAGCTGTTTCGCAATTTTCGTCGGACGAATACCGGTCAGGGTTCCCCAGGGAAGCGTCTTTCCTGTTTCTTCGGAAAGGAGCGCGTACAAAAGCTGTTTTAAATCGTTTTTAACCGTTCCCCTGTCCTCCGGCGTCTTTAGATTGACTGTTTTAGTCCCTCCATTTTCAATTCCTGCGCAGATGGACGTCTCATCAAATTCCACGAAAAACGCCGGCAGCCCGGCGTCACTTCGTTCTTCTTTGGTTCCTTTTACAAAAACTTTGATCTCCTGCTCCGGATAAAAGGCCTTTACCAGAGAATGGATATCATAGGCATATCTGTCTTCATTTAACGTTACAATAATCATCTTTTTACTGGCAGTAGGGATTGTACTGCTTCTCCCTTCCAATTGTAGTAATATCTCCGTGTCCCGGATAAACTTTTGTATCTTCCGGAAGGACAAAGAGTTTTTCTTTCACAGAGCGTACCAGACTGCTCATGCTGCCGGTCGGGAAATCTGTTCTGCCGACCGATTCCTCAAACAGCGTATCGCCGGAGAATAAGAAACCGCCCTCTTTACAGTAATAGCAGCATCCGCCTACAGTATGCCCTGGCGTTGCAATGACCTGAAATGAAATCCCCGCAGTTTCCACTGTCTGTCCGTCTGTCAGCCATTCATCCGCTTCGATCGTCACAACAGGGGGCATCTGAGCAGATAGGTTTAACTCCGGCGTCCGGCAGACTTTCTTCTCTTCTGCCAATGCATACACCTTTGCGCCGGATGCTTTTTTTAATTCTGCTGCGCCGCCAATATGGTCAAAATGACCGTGTGTCAGAAGAATCGCTTCCACAGTAAAGTCCTTTTCGGAGAGCAATTTGAAAATCCCTGCTCCGTTTTCCGCAGGATCGACTACGACCGCCTTTGTCCCGCCTTCCCGGTATAAAAAATAACAGTTTGTTGCGCAGACACCCATCGTCTTTCGCCCAATTTTAATTTCAGACATTCGTTTTCCTTTCCCAGACGCCAAGCGGCAAATCGCTATTTTCCGATAGCATTGCAAACGTTGAAACGCCGCCAATTCCATATCGGCTTTCCCAATACCTGCTCGTACCTGCCGCCGGCATCGCATCAGCCCGTTGTACGCTCAATATCGATGACGCTTTCGATGTTGCGCAGCTTCGCTACGATCTGATTTAACTCTTCCCTGCTACTGATCTCAAATGAAGTAGACAATGTAGCAATTCCCTGCTTGTTCGTTCTCGTATTCATCGTCTGGATATCAATATTGCGCTCCGTCAGCGTTTTACTGATGTCTGCTAAAAGTCCGCTTCTGTTATGTGCAAAGATATTGATCTCCGCCATATATTTCTCACCATCTGCGCCAGTATCTGAGGGCTCCCACTCCGCTTCAATGAGTCTGGCACGTTCGATCTCCGGCAGGTTTAATACATTGATACAGTCCGTCCGGTGGATCGAAATCCCCCGTCCTCTTGTCACAAAGCCGACGATCTCATCCCCGGGCACAGGAGAGCAGCATTTGGAAAAACGTACTGCCACGTCATGAATCCCCTTGACCACGATGCCGTTTTTACTGTGGGGGTGCATCTGCTTCGCCTGATTGGCATTATTTTCTGCAATGGAGGCAAGCACTTCTTCATTGGTCATCACCTTCGGATGGTCTTTCTCATAAAGCTCCTGCATCCGATTGGCAATCTGACCTTCCTTGAGCGCGCCATGTCCGATCGCCGCCAGCACGCTGTCCCAGTCCATAAAGCCGTATTTCTTCATGACAGCTGCCTGATATTCCGGCTTCATAATTTCGCCCAGGTTGATCGAACGTGCCTTACAGTAGGTGTTGAACTGATCCTTGCCCTTAGTGATATTTTCTTCCTTGACTTCGTTTTTGAACCACTGGTTGATCTTGTTTTTCGCCTGCGTACTCTTGACTACCGTAAGCCAGTCACGGCTCGGTCCCTTGGAATTCTGCGAAGTCAGAATTTCCACGCGGTCGCCGTTTTGGATTTCGTAATCGATCGTCACAAGCTTTCCGTTGACCCGCGCCCCGATCATCTTGTTGCCGACTGCAGTATGGACGTTGTAGGCAAAATCAATAGGTGTAGAGCCTGCAGGCAAGGTCTTGACGTCGCCGGTCGGCGTAAAACAGTATACGCTGTCGGAAAACAGATCCAGATCGCTTTTCAGCATGTTCATGAATTCTTTGTTATCCGACATCTCGCGCTGCCATTCCAGAATCTGACGCAGCCATGCCAGCTTTTCTTCTTCCTGTGCCTCAACCTTTTTGCCGTCGGAGGCTTCTTTATATTTCCAGTGGGCGGCGATACCGTATTCCGCCACACGATGCATTTCATAAGTTCTGATCTGAATCTCGAAGGGCTGCCCGGAGCTTCCAATCAACGTCGTGTGCAGAGACTGATACATGTTTGCCTTGGGCATCGCAATATAATCCTTGAAACGCCCCGGAATCGGCTTGTACATCTCGTGGATCACGCCCAGCGCCGCATAACAGTCCTTAACCGTATCTACGATAATCCGGACAGCAAACAGGTCATAAATCTGGTCGATGGTCTTATGCTGGTTCTTCATCTTTTTGTAAATGCTGAAGAAATGCTTGATACGACCGTCAATCTTAGCTTCAATTCCCGCCTTTTTGATGTGCTCGGAAACCTCGTCCACGATTCCCTGAATATACTTTTCGCGCTCGCTTTTGCGCATCGCGATCTTGTCCACCAGATCATAATAAACGTCCGGTTCGAGATATTTTAACGAAAGGTCGTCCAGTTCTACCTTGATCTTGGAAATACCGAGACGCTGTGCAATGGGCGCATAGATGTCCATCGTCTCCCGCGCAATCCGGATCTGCTTTTCGTGGGGCATATGCTTGAGGGTGCGCATATTGTGGAGGCGGTCCGCCAGCTTGATCATGATTACGCGGATATCCTTCGCCATCGCCATGAACATCTTGCGCAGGTTCTCCGCCTGCATCTCCAGCTGTGCTTCTGTCTTATTGCCGGAATTGTCCGCAAGATGCAGATGCTGCAGCTTGGTCACGCCGTCCACCAAAAAGGCAACGTCCGTTCCGAACTGTTCTCCGACCTGTTCGACCGTCATCACGGTATCTTCCACCACATCGTGCAGAAGTCCCGCCACGATCGTCTCCTTATCCAGCTCCAGATCCGCCAGGATAATCGCCACGCACAGCGGATGGATGATGTAAGGTTCGCCGGATTTACGCACCTGTCCCTGATGGGCGTTATCTGCCAGCCGATACGCTTTTTCAATCATGGAAATATCATCCGAAGGATGATACTTGCGCACCCGCTCGATCAGGTCCTGATATAGTTCTTCCGGGCTTATAAATTCCTGAATGCTCTCAATTCGTCCGTCATCCAGCACCAGCTTGGTTTTCGGCTCTTTTGATCTGTCTTCCGTTCTATCCATCTTCCGCACACCTTACCATCGTCCAGTTTTATCAGTTTCTGCCAAAAAAGAGTTACGTCGTAACTCTTTTTCGAAAATCAATTATTTGGTTACAGTTCACTCATGGTTTTTGTGGGCAGATTCCATGCTCGCATAAGAAGCTGTGCACAAGAAGCCACGAGTAAACTGTAATATTATTTGCCTTCATATACAATTGCGGAATCCAGACGATATCCTGCAATTGCTTCTCTTCCCTTCAGCCCTGCCAGCTCGATCAAAACCAACACGCCTGCAACCTCGCCGCCCAGTCTCTCTACCAGGGAGATCATCGCCTGAGTCGTGCCGCCGGTTGCGATCAGGTCATCTACGATCAGCACTTTCTGTCCGGGTTTAATAGAGGTCTTGTGCATTTCGATTACTGCCGTGCCGTATTCCAGAGAATATTCCTGAGACACGGTTTCACAGGGCAGCTTGCCCTTTTTGCGGATCAGTGCAAAGGGCTTATGCAGGTTATATGCGATGGGTGCACCGAAAATAAAACCTCTGGACTCTGCGCCTACGACTACGTCAAACTCCAGATCCTTTACCAGATCCTGCATGGTATCGATTGCAAGGTGCATGCCGTCAGCATCCTCCAGCACGCTCGTAACATCTCTGAAAATAATTCCCTCCTGCGGGAAATCCGGGATACTTCTTACATATTCTTCTATTTTTTTCATAATAGCCTCCTCAGATTAATGGATGTTGTGGGGAAAGCCTCAGCCACCCCAGAGCGTGTTTAAAAAAAGAAAGCCTTTTTCGCACATGCTCTAGCATCATAAATATTTTTTAGTATAACACTTTTTAAATCGGGAATCAACGCAAAACCGACAGGCTCACTGGAAATACTGCATTTTTCGTGGTTTTACATGATTATCCCCTTTTTAGCAATAATTTTGTATGACAATTTGCAAAGAGTCTCTTCCCATATAGGAGTTGATCTTCGGATAATAGGTTACAGAAATAGTTCCATGAGACCTTGCAAACTCTGCAAACTCCTTTGCCTCGCCCCAGTAAACCCCATCCATCACCGTGCCGGATTCGTCCATCAGCTGCAATTTCACTGTATTCTGAGTCTTTCCATATATTCCGGTTTTTAAAACGCGGAGATTTTTCTGGGCAAAAACAGGCTTCGCATTTCCTTTTCCAAAGGGTTCCAGAACAGAGAGCTGACGGATCAGATTCTCGTTTATGTAAGAAATGGGCATTGGTACATCGATCACGATTTTTGGGATCATATCTTCCTCTGTCAAGGTGCAGTTTTCATTGAGCTGACGGCGAAATGCTTCCACATTTGCTTCTTCTATAGAAAGACCTGCTGCCATAGGATGGCCACCATACTGGAGCAACAGACTGTCACATTTTACAAGCTCCTCATACATGGAATAATTTTCTGTAGATCTGCCGCTGCCTTTCACCGATTTTTCCCCTCTTGTAAGAACAAAAGCAGGCTTGTGATATTTTTCACGGATTCTTCCTGCTATGATTCCTGCAAGACTCTCATGACAATCCGGCAAAAATACAACCATTACTCTGTCATTTTTCAGATTGCTGCCCTCTATCAGCTTGTAGGCAGCTTCTGTACCCTGTTCCGTCAGTGCCTTACGGCTGTCATTCAATGCTTTCAGATCGTTTGCAAGCTTTGCAGCCTCTTCTTCATCTTCACACTGCAAAAGAGACAGGGAGCGCATGGCTGTATCCAGTCTTCCGCTGGCATTAATGCACGGACCAAGGCGGAAACCAATATCGTAGGAACTGATTTTCTGATTTTCCAGACCAATTGCTCTTATCAAAGCTTTCAGTCCCTTATTTTTTGTATGAGGCAGACGTAAAAGTCCCTCTTTTACAAGAATACGGTTTTCTCCCTGAAGGTCCATAATATCTCCAACTGTAGCGATAGCCGCAGGTTCCAGATAATCTTCTTTCTCACTCTCCGGGATTCCATATTTCTCATACAATGCAAAAACCAGTTTCATTGCAACCACTGCGCCACAGATATTTTTATTTGGATACGTATATAACGCCTATCC
>OLVX01002972.1_pt1 | contig 11344 bp, 8 predicted proteins | sample 1673271 | NCBI WGS metagenome assembly OLVX01 (sample SAMEA3178939, study PRJEB25190) | human gut metagenome | biome: human gut; feature: human-associated habitat; material: faeces | place: Austria | collected 2013 | reverse complement strand
ACCCTACAATTCTTGAAGCCAACTTTTAGTCGACCCTATCTAATTGCGGATTACCACTATTTTTTAGCCTGTTCTACAATTTCATTAATTCTTTCTAAGACAGGTTCAAAACCTGTTTTTTCTGTACTACTGATACCGAAAATATTCTTCATTGGCAAATGTAGCTGTTGAGAAATATCTTTCAACGCACGAACACGTTTTGTCTTAGGAATCTTGTCAACTTTTGTAGCTACAATAACGATTTGAATTCCAAGACTTTGAATCATTTCGATCATATCTAAATCATCATGCGTGGCGCCATGTCTTGCATCGACAAGTTGTACAACGCAACAAATCTGCTCTCTTTGGTTAAAGTATGTATCCATCATTTTACCCATCTTGATCAGCATTTGTTTAGACATTTTCGCATAGCCATATCCAGGAACATCCACTAACATCCAAGTATCATCAATCTTAAAGAAATTGATCAAACGTGTTTTACCTGGTGTATTTCCAACATAGGCAAGTTTTTTCTTATTAGTCAATGCATTAATAAAGCTTGATTTTCCAACATTACTACGTCCAACGACTACAACTTCTGGTAAATCAGATTCTGGCCATTGTTCTTTTTCAACAGCACTTATCACAAATTCACTGATCATACTATTTTACCAATGCGTTATGTAACACTTGAGATACATTTGAACAAGGAATAAAAGTAACTGCATCTTTTACTTCTTGAGGAACATCATCTAAGTCTTTTACATTTTCTTTTGGAATCAAGATCGTATCAATTCCAGAACGATGTGCTGCCAATGATTTCTCTTTCAATCCACCAATAGGAAGAACATTTCCTCTAAGTGTAACTTCACCAGTCATAGCTAAATTCGCCTTAACTGGAATATTAGAGAAACAAGATACCAATGCCGTTGTCATTGTAACACCAGCACTCGGTCCATCTTTAGGAACCGCACCTTCTGGTACGTGAATATGTACATCATTTTCTTCAAACAATTTAGGATCAATTTTGAATTCATTTGCATGCGTACGAACATAGTCTAGCGCAATACTAGCACTTTCCTTCATGACATCACCTAATTGTCCAGTAAGAACAAGTCTTCCTTTACCTGTAAAGCGTGTTGCCTCAATTTGAAGGATATCCCCACCAAAACTTGTATAGGCAAGTCCTGTTACAGTTCCAACTTGATCTTTCTTTTCTTTTTTACCATAATCAACTTTTTCATTACCCAACCACTCATGAACTAATTTTTTAGTCAATTTAATGCTACGTTTGTTGTTTTTTAAGATAGCCAATACTGTTTTACGGCAAATTGTCGCAATTGTACGCTCTAAAGAACGAACTCCCGCTTCACGAGTATAGTAACGAATTAAATACAGTAACATATCATCATCAATTTTTAACTGAGACGCTTTTAAACCATTTAATCCTAATTGTTTAGGAACTAAGTGATCCTTGGCAATATGAACCTTTTCTGCATCTGTATAGCTTGATAATTCGATAATTTCCAAACGATCTCTTAATGCAGGTGGAATATTCTCTAAATAGTTTGCGGTTGCGATGAATAATACTTTTGATAAATCATAAGGCTCTTCAATATAGTGATCTGAGAATACTGAATTTTGTTCAGGATCCAATACTTCAAGCATTGCACTTGATGGATCTCCCTTATAATCACTTGCCATTTTATCAATTTCATCAATCAAGAACACTGGATTCGTAACGCCTGCCTTTTTCATACCTTGAATGATACGTCCAGGTAAAGCTCCTAAATATGTTCTTCTGTGACCACGAATCTCTGCTTCATCGCGAACACCACCAAGTGACATTTTCACAAATTTACGATCTAAAGCTCTCGCAACACTTTTTGCCAAAGACGTTTTACCAACTCCTGGAGGACCTACCAAACAAATAATTGGTGCATTCAATGAATTTGTCATTTGTTTAACAGCCAAATACTCTAGAATACGTTCTTTTACTTTTTCTAGACCATAGTGATCTGCGTTTAAAATAGCTTCAGCTTCATTTAAATCTTCATTGTCCTTCGTTTCTTGCCACCAAGGAAGATCCATTAACCAATCAATATAAGATTTAATAACACCTGTTTCTCCACTTGCCATAGGTAGCATTTCATAACGACTCACTTCATCCGATACCTTTTTCTTAATGTAGTCTGGGTATGGATTTTCAGCTAAACGCTTACGAATCTTAGCCGCATCTTCATCTTGGGCAACTGTATCCCCTAATTCTTCACGAATGACATTCATCTTTTCACGAAGATAGTAATCTTTTTGTCCTTGATCAATTCTTTCTTTGACAGTTTCATTGATTTGTTGTTCAACTTCACTCATCTTTTTCTCTTTAGCCATATCTTGAAGCAACATCATTAGACGATCATTTACCCCTAATGTTTCAAGATACTGTTGTTTTCTTTCAATATCTAAAGGCAATCCTTGAACAGCTTTATCACTTAAGAATTCACCGCCCATACCCTTTGAAATTTCCATAACAATTTCTTTAGTCACAAAACGATCTTGACCTTGCATACGATCAAGCTCATCTGCGATCATACGAATCAAAGCTTCTTCTTCAACAGCATCCTGTTTTTCACTTTCAAGAATTTCAACTTCGGCTAAATCACTTAGGCTTCCATTGATCCAATTATTTAGCTTAACACGTTTAATTCCACGAAACTTTACACGTAAAAAGTTATCAAAACGACGAATATGACGAACTTCACATAAAGTTCCTACAGAATATATATCTTCTTTTCCAGGATTTTCTTGTTCAAGTTCTTTTTGAGAAAATAAACAAATCTTTTTATCATAATTATCCTGTGCATTTTCAACAGCATGTACAGAAGTATCCCTTCCTACATCAATCACAATTTCTTGATTTGGATATAGGACGACTCCTCTTGTACAAACTAAAGGATAGGTATTTAATTCCATACGAAAACCTCCTTATATTAAATATGGAAAAAGACGCTAAGCGTCTTTTTTCTTTTACATTATACTACTTTACAGAAGTTTTAATGAAGTCTAATGCTTTTTGATTTGCTAAATCTGCTTTAATACTTTCTGGAGAAATCAATGATTTGATTTTTTCTACTTCCATGTTATACATTTCAGACATTGTAGTAAATTCTTTTTCTACGTCTTCATCACTAGCTTCAATGCTTTCAGCTTTAACGATAGCTTCTAATACTAACTGAGTTTTAACACGAGCAGCAGCTTCTGGACTCATTTGAGCACGGATTGCTTCTTCAGTTTGGTGAGTAGCTTCTAAGAATTGTTTAGCAGTGAATCCAGATTGTTGCATACGACCTTCGAATTCTTTGTACATACGATCAACTTCAGCATCGATCATTACTGCAGGGATTTCAACATTAGCGTTGTCACAAACTTTTCCTAACAATTCATTTGTGAAGTTTTCTTCAGCTTCTCTTTCTTTTTGAGCAGTTAAATCAGTTTTTACTTTTTCTTTGTAAGCATCTACTGTTTCAACATTTTCAATTTTTAATTTTTTTATTAATTCATCATTTAATTCAGGAAGATCTTTATATTTTACTTCGTGAACTGTGCAGTGGAAAGTTGCAGGTTGACCAGCAAGTTCAGCTGCTTGGTAGTTTTCAGGGAAAGTAACTTCAACGTCTTTTTCTTCACCTTTCTTAACTCCAACTAATTGTTCTTCAAAACCTGGAATGAATGATCCTGAACCAAGTTCTAATGGATAGTTTTCTCCAGATCCACCTTCAAATGCTACACCATCTTTTGTTCCAACAAAATCGATAACTACTTGATCACCTAATTGAGCAGCATCGTCATCTTCACGAACAACCCAGTCAGCATAACGATCTTGAACACGTTTAACTTCGTTTTCAACATCTTCTTCTGTAACTTCTACATCCGCTTTTTTGATATCTAATCCTTTGTATTCACCTAAAGTTACTTCAGGAAGTACTGTACATGTAAATACTAATAAGGCTTTTTCATCATCAGCTTCTTTAACATCTAAAGTAGGACGAGCTACTAAATCGATGTTGTGTTCTTTGATTCCTTCTGATAATGCTTCATTAGCTACTTCTTCACTAGCCATATCATATAATGCTTTTGAAGAAAGTTGTTTTTTAACTAAAGCATCAGGAATTTGTCCTTGACGGAATCCTTTCAAATTCATGTGAGATTTAGCATAGTTTAATGCTTTTTTCTGTGCTTTTTTCCAAGCTTCACCTTCTACTGTTACTTCTAATTCACCAGTAGAATTTTCTTTCAAAGTCCAAGTACTAGTCATTGTTTTCTCCTCGCTTTTCAATGGATAACTCAATATCCTCAATTCTTTCAAGACCTTGTTTTTTGACAAAACCAGGCCATTCATCGGATTTCTGCATTGCATCATACACAAGTCTACAAATACCTTTCGCAAGCTGGTAAGGATCTTTGTCTTCTTGATCGAATGGTCTTTCATATAAAACTAACTGCATCAAAAGTGACATACAAAATTGAATCATAGTAGGATCCTCATTTGTAAACCAACTTTCGAATAATGAGCTAGCCTCATTGATTGACTGATCTTGCTCCATAGGTAAAATAGCACTCGGTATAAACGTAATGTTCAACCCGGATTTTATCAAATCAAACGGATCATCAATTTTCTGCTCCATTAAAGCTTCAATCAATGTACCCTTATATTCATCAGGTAAATCTGAATCTAGTAATTCCTGAACTTCATCATGACACATTCTTAGATTCATATTTTCTAAAATAGAAATCGCATAGATTTTTTGTTCTAGAGTACCATGAACATAATCCTGTAACTTGCTGAAATCCATACTCTTACTCTTTTGTTCCAAATAAGGTTTACATTCAGACTTATAATATTCCAATAACTCCAATGCATCTTCTGGAACATAAGGCATGTTCAGTTCCTGACAAATCAATTCGTACGCCTGGGCATAACTTTTTTCATCTATCTCTTTTTTTATTTCTTCGATTAAAGAATGATAATATGCGTTCACTTATACCTCCATGCGAAACATTAGTATTCTACCATAAATATCGATAATAATCAATTCTACGCATTTCTAAAATACAGAATCCGTAGAATGTCATTTAAAGAAAAAAACTCTCCTTTTACAGAGAATTTGTTTTCCTACTTTTTTCTAATTCATTTAACTTCTTGAATTCAGCTAAAATACAAATAACCGATACTACAAAGGCTACAAAATCCGCAATGGGAGCCGCGTATAAGATTCCATTCAATCCAAAAAATTTAGGTAAGATCAAAACAAGCGGAATCAAGAACAACACCTGTCTTGTCATCGACAAAAACATTCCTAAATATGCTTTTTTAATGGACGAAAAGAAGCTAGACGATAACATCTGTACTCCATCAACACATACTAGCATTAGATAGATTCGCATAAACATTGTCGCAAATTCAAAATAGTTCGCATCCCCTGATCCAAATATTGATAATACAGTACTTGTGCAGAATTGAAATAAGGCCCAACCAATAAATGAAACAACCAAATTTGCACTTATCGCAAGCTTGAACGTCTTTTTAACACGCTCATATTTTTGCGCTCCATAATTAAATCCAATGATTGGCTGCATACCTTGCGAAATACCAATAATAATAGCTAATAATATCGCATTGGTTTTCATCACAATGCCACATGCAGCTAAAGGAATATCACTACCGAACTTAGTAAACTGTCCATAATACGTCAATGAATTATTTAATACGATTTGCACAAACAAAATCGCAATCTGATTTAGTGAAGCACTCATTCCAATGGTTGCCATTTCCTTTGTATCCTTCAAAGAAATACGTAAACTCTTTTTATTAAATTCAATATGTTGAAAACTCTTAATATACCAGGCAGCAATAAAAAATGAAATCACTTGACCAGCTACTGTGGCAATGGCAGCTCCAGCGACACCCATATGAAATACAAAAATAAACAAAGGATCTAATATTGTATTCACAATAGCTCCCGCAACCATGCATGTCATTGAATATTTTGGTGACCCGTCTGCACGAATCAAGTTACTAATCACATTTGTCGTAATCAAAAATGGAACACCCAAAGTTGTAATTCGTGTATATTCAAGTGCCAAAGGCATAATTGTACTTGTAGCCCCAAACGATTTTAATAGTGGTTCAAGAAATACAAGTACTAAAACAACATAGATTACTGAGCAAAGAACAGACATACTAATACCATTCCCAGCAATACTACTTGATCGTTCTGGCTTCTTTTCACCTAGATATAAACTAAATAAACTTGCTGAACCAATCCCAATCAACAATGCAATCGCAAGTGCAATTGTTGTTAATGGAAACGCCACATTAGTTGCAGCATTTCCTAGAAAACCAACACCTTGACCGATAAAGATTTGATCTACAATGTTGTATAGTGACGATACAAGCATTGAGATAATACTTGGTATCGCAAACTTTTTTAATAATGATGACTCTTTTTCATACCCTAATGGATTTTGCATACTAATCAAATTCCCTCTTTCTAAACTGTGCAATTAAATGCTTATTCCCCATTGAATGCTCACGAATGACATTTAACTCATTTCCTCTTTTATCAAACCAACCCACAAATTCATATCCTGGCTTTGTTGCCGGCAACAAATGAATCGTATCCGAAAAATACGTATATGACTTTGGATTTCTTCGACTACTTAATCCCCCATTCAAATCATATGTAATCTTATATTGACTTACTTGCCAATGGGCATATAAAGTACAAGACTCATGAATGGGTTCATCCAAGTTATAACGCCAACGATAATCACAATCCCAGAACCATCCATCAAAGGTATATCCAACTCGAACTGGCGGCTTTAAATCCTCCAATAAACCATGTTCATCCGTACATACATCCATATAATTGGCTCCACCACACGTTTCAAAGTGGATAACTGGACATTCTCTATAAATAGCTGTTAATATGACTGGTTCATGAATGCCTGCTGGTAAACTTGTTATAATTTCACCATTAAACTGCCAACCTACAAACATAACGCCCTTCTTAAATGCCGGATACAACAATAATTCTTCCGATTCAATGCATGTATATCTTGGATTACGACGCGACATAACTCCGCCGTCCACATCATATTCAATGGGATACCAAATAGGAATCCATTTATCATATAAAGTCACAGAATGAGGAAGCACCCCACCTGGATTTAATCTTTTTGTACACTCTTTATCTATATACCAACCAACAAATTGGTAACCTTCTCTTTTTTCACTCATCAAATATCACCTGCCCATTATTTTATCACAAATAGAAAAACTTCTAGGAAAATTTCTAGAAGTTATTCAAATAATTATATAAACTGTTCCCAAAAGTCATTTCCATAAGTTCACTTGCGATTTCTTTACTTTGAATCCGCATAATATGATCTTCTACATCTTGTTTACCTAATAAATTTATATTTCCATACCATACAATTTCCTGATCAATAATCGCAAAATGTTCACAATTATCTTCTGCAGATTTTAGATAAAAACCAGATTGTCTCATTTCCTCTAACAACTGCATTCTATAATTTGAACTTCCAAACCTAATTTTATCAGGCATCCAAGAAACTACGGTTACTTCAACCCCAGCTTCCATCTTTTCTTTAACCAATTTAGTAAATTCTACAACTTTATCACCAGATAATGAAGGACTGGATACAATAATATTCTTATTAGCACACAATAAATCTTGAACATAAGCATCATAATAATTACTTGCATCATATATAGATTGAGACATTTGCGATTCACTTTTTATGCCGTTAGTATCCGAAATTAATTCATAACCTGATTCTTTATAGGCCTTTAATCTTTTTCCATACATCCGATCAAACATCGGAATATGGACATCTACATAATCATATACAAGTATTGTATCTTTTTTATCATATAGTCGATGAATTCTTCCTGTGAATTGTTCTATAACACTACTACTCGCTACAGGCATTGCTAGAAACAAAGTATCCAACCTATCAAGGTCAAATCCTTCTCCAACGAGCGATCCTGTCGCAATTAATATCATAGTTTTATCTTCAGGTACACTTTTCATTAATTCAACAATATGATTATTTTCTTTTTTTGATTGACTTCCTATCAACAAGAAAGCAAAATCTGCCACACCTTCTAATTGTTGATATAGCTTCTTACAATGATTTACATATTTAGACAAAACCACAGGCGTACGATTTTTTTGAATACAATCTTTTATATCCTGAACAATCATTTGATCTCGCAAATCATTATTTCGTAATATTGAGTATGCTTCATTGGGATTCTTTTCATCTTTCATTATTCCTCTTGGTGCAACCACATGTGTAAACCGAGGATATAACAAACGAGGAATCCCTTGTTGTTTTGCTTGTTCTTTTGCGGAATATTTATGTCGTATTGGACCAATAAGCATAAAATTCATCTTATCCAATTGATCCGTTCGATCAACGGCTGTAACACCATACACATACTTTGCTTTAATTTCTTTTAAAACAGCACTTTCTGTATTTGAAGCCGCATGATGACATTCATCCACAATGATCATGCCATACTCATTCAACAGTTTATGAAATTTCCCTTTTTTACATATAGAACCAGCCATTGCGATATCAATTATACCTGTCATAGAATCATGAGATCCCTGTAAAGTACCTATCAATGATTTTCTCTTTTTGATCAACCCCTTTGGTGTCGTATATTCAGGTAACTCTTCATTTATATCCAAAAATTTCTGCAGCTTATCTTTCCATTGTTCTAATAAAGATGAACTCTCCAACAAAATTAATGTATTCACTTTCTTTGTCGCAATTAAATCGGCACAAAGAACAGTCTTACCAAAAGCTGTAGCCGCTAATAAAATACCATTATCATGCTCAATCATTTTATTTAGAGCTACATTTTGTTCAGGCTTTAACTCCCCCTTAAAAGTAACATCAATACTTCTTCCCTGTTGCCTTTTATCATCAATCATCATTTGAATCCCAGCGTTCTTATTATACGAAATTAAATCATCATAACATCCTCTAGGAATTTGTATATATCCACTATCGTGATCTTCACCAAGATAAATATATTTATACATGCCAAAAGTAGAAATTCCCATACCTTGATTTTTATAATAAATAGGATTACTAATTCTAGCCAATTTACGAATTTTATTTTGAATCGATACACTTAAATTTGAAGTATCCACATAAATACCATTCGATAAAGTGATATGCATTTTTCCATCCACTTCATTCTTGTTAAATTCACTTATTGAATCCCATGGCTTATCATCTGAATTTCCATGCCATTCTTTTATTTTTTCTTCTATAAACACCTGTGAAAGCTTAGGCTTAGACCACAATATATTCCATTGATTTGAATAGGCATTCCAATTTTCATCAATAAATGCACTGTTGCCATCTTTCAATGCTCGTCCTTGTAATGGCAATGCGATTAAATTTCCCAGACCACCCTTTGGCATACTATCTTGTGCTGGTATCATACGATCATAGTATTTAAATGATTTTAAATTCACTTGTTCTGCCCCTTTATCCAACAAAGCATTTCCGAAATTTCTTGCCAAGATAGATGAAATCGGTTTATCAAAGAAAATCCAAATATGTGCTCCTTTACCTGATCTAGAACGCTCAATCAATGGATCAATTCCATTTAATTGACAAATCTCACGCATCGCATCAACTTCTTCTTTCCAACTCTCATCTATATTCGCAAAATCATTTCCCGCATCTTTATCATGATTATCAAAATCAAAGACCAAAAAGCGACACGTATTATCTTTATGCAATGGATAAACACCAATCACTTCATTTCCTTTTAAATGTGACATAATACTATCAATTGTCAAAGCTTTATACTTTTGGTAATGACAATCTTGACAACGAAATCCTGCATTCCATTTCTTGCCACACCCATCCGACCAAAAATTAATACATTGTGGATAGTATCCCACCTTATTTGTTTTCTTGCTTTCTACTCTTTTTGCGTATACGTCTGTACGACCCCAGAAACGAGCAAAAAATCGATTTGCCATATCTTTTGTGATTTCATTTGGAAAAACAATACGACTTCCTTGATTTGTTTCAAAAGGTTCTGTATTTGTAGAATTCTTTAATTGATCCAATTCTTCCTGATAAGAAATCCCTTCTCGATTCAAAATGTTCTTCAAGCATTGAATCTCTTTTTGTAAGTCATTTATTATAGTCAAATTATCATTCGTTTGTTTCACAAAACCACCTCTTTTCAATACTATTTTAATTGAATTAGCAAATAAAAAAAACACCCAAGACTCCGTTAGTTAGACGGAGAGGAGTGTTTTCAGAACACATCTGCAAGTAGTAGTCTTGTAGTAGTTCTATTCATATAATAATCCTTTTTATAAAACATTGTGTTAACACAAACACACAAAGACAGAAAAACAAGAATAAATCAACCTTAACTGCTTTTAATATCTTAATCCAACCTGTTTTTTTCAAGAGCCATTCTTTTTAATTTTTTATCTATTTGTTTTGCGATTTTATAATCTTCTTCAAATTGAAGGTTATGTTGAATGACCGGATTTTTTGATATATATACATATACCTTACCTTTATTTGATAATTCAATTTCAACACCTACATACACTTTTTTTAATTCAATAAAAATACTCGTATTAAACGTACTAATTAACACTCTATGAGAAAACAATGGTGATTTACCTTTATATCTAGCATGTTCATAAACTATTTGACTTCTAATAACATCACAAAATTTGTAAGTCCCTAAACTACCATCACATTTGTAAATTCTTTGTTCTTCTCATCAAAAAGGATGCTGTCATTTATTTTATTGATATACAATGTTGGGTTGCTCATTATTTCTTAACTCCTAGATTTTTTAATAACATAAATTGTATCCATATCTATCACTAATATTTTACTATTATCTTAGTCTTTCTACCCTTTAAATATCAAACAGTAAAATTAATTTTCATATTAAGGGCTTAGCTTACAAGAAGATGGTATCAACAAAAAAGAGTGCTAATAAAACACATTTTCAAACAATAGTCTTGTAGTAGTTTTATGCATATAATAGCCTTTCTAAAAATACTGTAACAAAAAGATAGGAAAAGTTCACCCTAAAAGTGTTTAAAGGTTATCTCTATCACAGAGCTAGAATCCCTATGACTTTTAAAGGTTGATTTATCCCTATCTAGTTTTATATATTCTTTATTAATTCCAGAGCATTTGTAAAAAAAAGAGACGTAATGTCAATGTCATTAAGTTAAGAAATGGCATCTTTTAAGAGGAACACAAAAAATGTGCT
>OLVX01002965.1_pt1 | contig 11362 bp, 12 predicted proteins | sample 1673271 | NCBI WGS metagenome assembly OLVX01 (sample SAMEA3178939, study PRJEB25190) | human gut metagenome | biome: human gut; feature: human-associated habitat; material: faeces | place: Austria | collected 2013 | reverse complement strand
GCATGGCCGCTTCCTTTGCTCTGGCGTGCTTCTGGAGCGGGCCGCAGATGTGCGTCAAGCGCTTGAAGCAGAAGGCTTTGAAATTGTTGAACAGCGGGAAGATGGCGAATGGTGTGCCATTTTGGCAGCAATGAAGGAGGTTGAGGCATGAAGCATCAAATCCCTATATCAGAATTTATTATTAGATTGCGGGAAGAGGGACTTTTGACCATGTGGCAGGGTGATCCTGATTTAATCATTGAGGACATTCAGTATGATTCCCGCCGATGCAGTGCCAACAGTTTGTTCCTTTGCAAAGGTGCAGCTTTTCAGCCTTCATTCATTACAAAGGCCAAAGAAGCAGGCGCGGTAGCCTATCTGGCCGTGCGCCCATTTGATGAAGGGGAAGAGTTGACGGCGCTTATTGTCAGCGACATTCGCCGTGCGCTGGCCGTGGCCGCGGATGTGTTTTTTGAATCTCCTTGGAAAAAGCTGCATATGATTGGTGTTACAGGCACCAAAGGAAAATCGACGACCGTGACTCTGCTCAAAGACATTCTCGATGCACACGCCAAGGCCAATGGGCTGCCGCTGACAGGGCTGACCTCTTCAACGCGTGTATTTGATGGCAAGGTGGATATGCCTGCCCAGCTGACGACGCCAGAAAATGTTGACCTCTATCGTTATTTAGACGAAGCAGTTGAAAGCGGCTTGCATACCATGATCGTTGAAGTATCGAGCCAAGCTTTGAAATATCATCGTGTAGGCGGCATTCATTTTGACGATGGCGTTTTTCTGAACATTGCTCCGGATCACATCAGTGATATTGAACATCCAAATTTTGAAGATTATTTTGCAAGCAAGCTGATGCTTTTTGCAGTCACCGATCACGCTTATATCAATACCAATAGTGATCGTTTGTCAGACATCGAAGAAGCAGCTGCGCACTGTGCTGCTGTGACGACTTTTGCTGTGGAGGGCGATGCAGAATACCAAGCCACACATATTGAAAGCGATAAAGAGGGTATGGCGTTTGACTTACATACTGCAGCAGACACGTATCATTTGACAACGGCTATGAAAGGCATCTTTAATGTAGAAAATGCTTTGGCTGCAGCCACTGTAGCCTTAAATCTTGGGGTATCTTTTGACAGCATCCAACAAGTCTTGAGCAATGTACACTTCGCTGGACATATGGTTTATCGCCATAGTGCCGATGGCGTGACAGCCATTGTTGACTATGCACACAATGACATCAGTTTCCGCAAGGTCATTGAAACGGTGCATGTTGAATACCCGAACGCGCCTATTTGGTTTGTTTTTGGTTCCGCTGGCAGCAAGGCACAGAGCCGACGTGCAGATTTGGGGCGTATTGTTTGTAAAGAAGCGGCACGCGTGTATTTGGTGCCGGACGATCCAGCGAAAGAAAATGTTTTGGACATAAACGCTGAAATTGTGGCACATTTTACGCAGTCAGTACCGTATGTATCGTTGGCTGACCGCGCGACGGGCGTCGAAGATGCGATCATGAGTGCGGCCCCAGGGACGGTGGTGCTCATTTTAGGGAAGGGCAGCGAGACGGCGCAAAAGGGACCAAATGGCCCCGAGCCGTATGCGGGTGATCTGCCGCTTGCAGAGCAGGCGTTGGCAGAGCGCGATGCGCATGGCGCCAGAACATCGTTATTTTTTGAATGACGTCGCATTCTGAGACGATTTATGCTATGATAAACGTATATGTGAAAAAGGGAGGCATCCTATGAATATAATAGAAGATACAAAATCGGCACTGCGTCAAGCAGTGGCAGCAGCCTGCCAAAAGGCGATGGCTGACGGTGTTCTGCCAGAAGCAGAGCTGCCGGATTTTGTCATAGAAACACCTAAAGATGAGAAAAATGGTGATTTTTCAACGAACGTTGCCATGCAGCTGACACGCATTATGCGTCAGAACCCACGTAAGATTGCAGAAGCTATTGTGGGCGGCATTGCATTGCCAGAGCTGATTGATCATATTGATATCGCTGGTCCTGGTTTTATCAATTTCTATCTTGTCAATCATTGGCTGCATAAGGTGCTGCCAGCCATTCAGCAGGAAGATGCCGATTATGGCAAGAGCAATGCGGGCAATGGCGAACGTATTCAGGTTGAATTTGTCAGTGCCAATCCAACAGGCTTGCTCCACATGGGCAATGCACGCGGCGGTGCTTTGGGCGATACCTTGGCTGTCGTGCTCAACGAAGCTGGTTATGCCTGCGACAAAGAATATTACATCAATGATGCAGGGAATCAGGTAGAGAACCTTGGCAAATCGGTGGAAGCGCGTTATTTTGAATTGCTTGGCCGCGATGATTATGAAATTCCGGAAGATGGGTACCACGGCAAGGACATCATTGCCACGGCGCAGCGTCTTCTTGACGAAAAAGGCGAAGCGTTTGTGGATATGCCGGAAGCCGAACGCCGTCAGGCCATGAAAGAATATGCGCTGAAAGAAAAAGTAACCGGCATTCGCGGCAGCCTGGAAAACTTTGGCGTGGTGTTTGACAACTGGTTCAGCGAACAGAGCCTGCATGATGCTGGCGATGTGCACGAGGTTGTTGAAATTCTGCGCGGCAAAGGTTATGTTTATGAAAAAGATGGCGCACAATGGCTGCAATGCACGGCTTGGGGCGAAGAAAAGGACGAAGTCCTTGTGCGTTCCAACGGCACGCCAACCTATTTTGCTGCCGACATTGCATATCATCGCAATAAATTCGAGCGCGGCTATAAGCGTTTGATCAATATTTGGGGTGCAGACCATCATGGTCATGTGGCACGATTGAAAGGTGCAATGACGGCGCTGGGTTATCCAGGCGACGACATCACTGTCATTCTCATGCAGCTGGTCCGTCTCTATCGCGGCGGCGAAATCGTCAAGATGAGCAAGCGCAGCGGTCAATATGTTACCCTTGATGAATTGATTGAGGAAGTTGGCAAAGAAGCTGCGCGTTTCTTCTTCATCATGAGAAATCCAGACAGTGCGCTCGATTTTGACTTGGATTTGGCCAAAGCTGAGTCCAGCGACAACCCTGTGTATTATGTTCAGTATGCACATGCTCGCATTTGCAGCATTTTGTCTGTGGCAGGGGTGGATACGCCGCTTGCCAAAGATGTAGACCTCTCTCTGTTATCCGAAGAAGCGGAACGTGTATTGATTCGCAAATTGGCTGAATGGCCACAGGAAGTGGCGGATGCAGCACGCGAATTGGCACCATATCATTTGGCGTATTATGCAAAAGATCTGGCAACAGCATTCCACAGCTTCTATAATAGCTGCAAAGTACTCACCGACGACGCTGCACTGCGCGATGCGCGTTTGGCGCTGGTTGACTGCAGCCGCATCACTTTGCGTAATGTATTGCAACTTCTGGGTCTGACAGCCCCAGAACGCATGTAAATATTAAGGAGGAATTTAAACATGCCACTCGTAAACGTCGATACTCTTTTGACCGCTGCCGAAGAAGGCGGCTATGCGGTCGGTGCATTTAACTGCAACAATATGGAAATTGTTCAGGCTATCATGATGGCTGCTGAAGCAGAAAAATCTCCAGTCATCATCCAGGCCAGCCAAGGTGCCATTAAGTACGCTGGCTTAAACTACATTGTTTCTTTGGTGAAAACAGCTGCAGAAGCATCCACCATTCCAGTTGCACTGCATCTGGATCATGGCACCAGCTTTGACCAGGTTATCCAGTGCATTGGCAATGGCTTTACTTCTGTTATGATCGACTGGTCCAAGCATCCACTCGAAGAAAACATCGCTGTTACGAAAAAAATTCTCGATGTTGCTAACCCATTGAACATTTCTGTTGAAGCAGAACTTGGGAAGATTGGCGGTACCGAAGACAACGTAACAGTCAGCGAACGTGAAGCCACCTTTACTGATCCTGCTGAAGCTGAATATTTCGTTCAGCAGACCGGCATTCGCTCTTTGGCTGTCGCTATTGGGACGGCACATGGTCAGTATAAAGGGGAACCAAAACTCGATTTTGAACGCCTGAGCGAAATCAAAAAACGTGTCAATATTCCAATCGTACTGCACGGTTCCTCTGGCGTACCAGATGAAGCACTGCGTGAAGCTGTTAAGCGTGGCGTACGTAAGATCAATATTGATACCAATCTGCGTGAAGCATTTACTGATGGTGTGCGTGAAGTTCTTGCTGAAAAACCAAATGAAATTGACCCTCGTAAGATCCTTGGGCCTGCACGTGAAAAAATGGCAGAACGTGTTGCTGAAAAGATTCGTATCTTTGGCAGCAATGGCAAAGCGTGAGGAGGCATTGCATCATGGAAAGAGATCTTGTCATCGAATTTGCTCGTGTTACTGAAGCCGCAGCTATTAACTGTGCAAAATGGATCGGTCGTATGGAAAAAAATTCGGCCGATGGCGCAGCTGTAGAAGCGATGCGTAAGATGTTTGATACCATTCATATCTCTGGTACCGTTGTTATTGGGGAAGGGGAAATGGATGAAGCGCCAATGCTGTACATTGGCGAAAAAGTTGGTCTTGGCGGCACTGAAGTAGATATCGCCGTGGACCCATTGGAAGGGACAAACCTCACTGCTAAAAACCAGCCAGGCGCTATTGCTGTTATGGCTGTAGCTGAAGCTGGCGGTTTACTCCATGCTCCAGATATGTACATGGATAAAATCATCGTTGGCCCTCGTGCAAAAGGTGCCATTGATATCGATAAGACGGTAGAAGAAAACCTGCGCAACGTTGCAGCTGCACTTGGCAAAGATGTCAGCGAAATGACAGTCTGCCTGCTCGATCGTGAACGTCATGAACACATTAAGCAAGCTTGCAAAGCATTGGGCGCCAAAGTAAAACTGATCACCGATGGCGACGTGGCACCAGCTTTGACCGTTGCTATGGATACCGGTGCGATCGATATGATCTTGGGCATCGGCGGGGCGCCAGAAGGTGTTCTGGCAGCAGCTGCTGTTAAATGCCTGGGTGGTGACATGCAGGGGCGTTTGGTTCCAGAAAATGATGAACAGGTGCGTCGCATGGAAGCCATGGGCCATAGCGATGTGAACCAGGTTTACAATTTGAACGATCTGGTCAGCGCTGATGATGTCATGTTTATTGCAACAGGTGTTACCAATGGTGACGTGCTTCAGGGCGTTAAAGATATGGGAGATCGCGTAAAAACGCATACTGTTGTGTTGCGCAACACCTCCAAAACCGTTCGCTTTATTGAGGCTGCCTACAAAAAACCTCATGAAGTTAATGCGTAAGTAAATGCTATTAAGCCTCTGATCTTTGTCAGAGGCTTTTTTGTTAGAGGAGAAGAATCGTGAGCAAGTGTGAATACTGTCTCTATTATGACTATGATGAAGAAATGGATTACTATGTTTGCGACATGCTTCTTGATGAAGATGAGTTGTATAAATTCCTCAGTGATACCTTTGACGATTGTCCGTATTATCGCATGGGGGACGACTATACCATTGCTCGCAAACAATAAGGAGGGTTCGAAGCATGATTCATATTGATTCTGAAAAATGCATTGGCTGCGGCGCCTGTGTGGCAGATTGTTTTCCAGAAGCGCTGGCTTTGGAAAATGGCAAAGCCATTTTGAAAGGCACCTGCATTGAGTGCGGACATTGTTTTGCGATTTGTCCAAGTGATGCCATCACGATGTCGGAAGAATATCCAACAGATACTGTTATTGAATACAGCGATTGGGCACCAGAATTTGATGCAGATATGTTTTTGGCAGCCATTCAATCACGCCGCAGCATTCGTCTGCCCGGCTAATTTTTTTGTATTTTTAGTAGAGATGGGGTTTCACCATGTTGGCCAGGCTGGTCTTGAACTCCTGAGCTCGAAGCAGCACGAACGTCGCCGCCAGGGTGAGGAGCCCTCGCAGGAGATTCATGGTGCGGGTCTGTAGTTTTCGCCCGATTTGGTTCATAGAGGGCGCCTCCTTGTGTTTTCTCTGACGTCACGGAAAACCCGCCCGCTGTTCAGCGGGCGGGACACTGGGTTCGGACAGGAAGTTACCGGGCAGACACGAGCTTTTTCAGGCCGCGGCCCAGGCCCTCCACGGTCAGGGGGTACATGTCCACGGCCTGGCGGATCATCTCGATGGTCTGGTAGCCGTAGTCATACTCCCACATGGCTTCGGGGATGGGGTTGAACCACACCATTTTGTCAAAGCGGGTGTGGAAGCGGTTGAGCCAGGTCAGGCCCGTCTCGGCGTTGTAGCGGTTGTAGTAGGAGCTGCCGCCGATCCAGGTCAGCTCGGAGGGCGCCATGGAGGCGTCCCCGACCACGATGACCTTATACTCCCGGCTGAGGTTGTTGATGATCCACTGGGTCGGCACCGACTCGCCGTAGACGCAGCGGGGGCCGGTGTACAGCTCGGAGTACCAGCAGTTGTGGAAGTAATAGATCTGTAGGTCCTTGAAGTTGTTGGCCCGGTTCACCGCCTGGAACAGCTGGCCGCACAGGCGGGGGTAGGGAGTCATGGACCCACCGGAGTCGAAGAGGACCATGACCTTGATGTCGTTGGTCCGGGGCCGGTCGAAGGACAGGTGGAGATAGCCTGCGTTGTTGCAGGTCTCGTCGATGGTCCGGCCCAGGTTCAGCACATCCATAGGGCCGTCCTGGCGGGTGGTCATCTGCCGCAGGCGGCGGAAGGCCAGCTGGAACGACCGCTGGTCGAGCACGTTGTCCTCGCGGAAGTCCTGAAACTCCCGCTCCCCGGCCACCTGCAAGGCGTGGCGGTGCTGGCTCTTGCCCCCCACGCGGATGCCGGTGGCGGCATAGCCGGAGTGGCCCATGGTGGAGGTACCGCCGGTGCCCACCCAGTACTGGCCGCCGTCGTGGCGCTCGTGCTGCTCCTGGAGCCGCTCCTCCAGCATCTGGCGGAGCTTTTCCAGGTCGTAGGTGGTGCGGGCGTCTACCTCGTCCTTGTCGTATTTTTTCATGTTCTTGGGGTCATGGAGCCAGTCCATGAGCTCCTGGGGGATGTCCTCGATGTGCTGGATGCGGTCGAAATAATCCAGGAAAATTTCATCGAACTTGTCAAAGTCGGCCTCGGTCTTGACCAAAATGGCCCGGCTGACATAGTAAAACTCCAGCAGGCTGTTGCGGCACAGGCCCCGCTCCAGGGCCTCCATCAGCGACAGCCACTCGTTCATGGACACCTTCAGGCCCTTGGCACGCATGTAGTAAAACAGGTCCGTAAACAAACGGTGTCCCTCCTTTCTCGTTGGCGGATGTCGACGTTCTTACCAACGGAAGCCGTTCTTCACGCGGTTCTTGGCGTTCTTCACGGCGGTGAGGTCCTCGTTTTTCTTCAGCAGGATGCCGGCGTAGGGCAGCTCGGCCTCGATCTTCTCCGGGTCCACGCCGCCCAGGCGCAGGGCCTGGAGCCAGTCCAGCAGCTCGGAGGTAGAGGGCTTTTTGGCCACGGTGGGCAGGTCGCGCACCTGGTAGAAGGCCCGCATGGCCAGCTCCAGCAGGTGCTCCTCAATGTCGGGATAGTGGGCGTGGACGATGTCGCGCATCATCTCCTGGTCGGGGAAGGCGATGTAGTAGAACACGCAGCGGCGCAGGAAGGCGTCGGGCAGCTCCTTCTCGGCGTTGGAGGTGATGATGACGATGGGGCGCTGCTGCGCGGCGATGGTCTCCTTGGTCTCCGGGATGTAGAATTCCATCTTATCCAGCTCCCACAGCAGGTCGTTGGGGAACTCCAGGTCGGCCTTGTCGATCTCGTCGATCAGCAGAATCACCTGCTCCTTGTCAGAGAACGCCTCGCCCAGCTTGCCGAGCTTGATATACTTTTTAATATCGTCCACGCCTTCACCGCCGAACTGGCTGTCGTACAGACGCTGGACGGTGTCATACACATACAGGCCGTCCTGGGCCTTTGTCGTAGACTTGATGTTCCAAATGATGAGCTTCTTGCCCAGAGCCTCAGAAATGGCCTCGGCCAGCATGGTCTTGCCGGTGCCGGGCTCGCCCTTGATCAGCAGTGGCTTCTGCAACGCGATGGAGATGTTGACGATGCGCAGCAGGTCCTCGGAGACAACGTACTTGCTGCTTCCCTTGAATTCGTTCATAGCGTAACTATCCTTTCTTTCCTTGTGGGGTTTGGAATATGGTTTATGACGTAAAGTCATTTCGTTTACTTGATATAGTCCTTTTTATTTTACCACGCCCACCGATAAAAGTCATGGGCTTTTCCCTATCCGCTCCCACAATTTTTGGGGGCAGGGTGGGGGGATTTTTATGGTGTACGACTAAGAGGAAGGGGATTCCACCTTGCGTCCCACTTGAAAATATGGTACAGTCAAAGAGAAAAAACCGCCGCCCCCCACTGGGGAGCGGAGAGGAAAGGAGCCTGTCTATGGGGACCATTCAACTGGGCCTGTGTCAGATGAAGGTGACAGCTGACAAGGCCGAAAATCTCCGCACCGCCGAAGAGGCCATCCGCACTGCCGCCCGCCAGGGCGCGGATCTGGTCTTGCTGCCGGAAATGTTCAACTGCCCCTATGAAAACGCCTGCTTCCCCGTGTACGCGGAACCCGCCGGAGGCGAGACCTGGCAGTTTTTATCCCGCATCGCCAAAGAGCTGGGCATCTATCTCGCCGGCGGCTCCGTGCCCGAACGGGAGGGGGACGCCATCTACAACACCTGTTACCTCTTTTCTCCCAAAGGGGAGGAGTTGGCCCGCCACCGGAAAGTCCATCTCTTCGACATCGACGTGCCGGGCGGTCAGCGCTTCATGGAGTCCGACACTTTGACCGCCGGGGACCAGATCACCGTGGTCGACACACCGCTGGGCAAGCTGGGCATCGCCATCTGCTTTGACATTCGCTTCTCCGAGCTTTTCCGGGTCATGGGAGACAAGGGGGCGCAGCTCATCTTGATCCCTGCCGCCTTCAACATGACCACCGGCCCTGTCCACTGGAGCCTGGCCTTTCGGATGCGGGCGCTGGATAACCAGTGCTTTATCGCCGGCTGCTCCCCCGCCAGGGATGAGACGGCGTCCTATGTCGCCTACGGCCACTCCCTGGTCAGCGACCCCTGGGGGAATCTGCTCACGGAGTTCGATGAGAAAGCCGGCGTGCAGGTGGTCACGATCGACCTGGCCGACCTGGACAAGTACCGCGCCCAGATCCCCATCCTGGCCGGGCGGCGGACCGACCTATACCGGACGGAAGCCCTGAAGTAACGGCAACTCCGTCCTCCAACCGATCGGAATGAACGACAGAAAGAAAGGTGTTTGATGTACTACTATACTTATAACACGCACATCCTGGCCGCGGCCGGGATCGTGGGCATCCTGGTGATCGCAGTGGTGCTGACGGCCCTGCTGGCCGTGCTGGTGCTGCCCAAGCACAAGGACGGGAAGCTGCCTGCCTTTTTCCAGCTGCTGTTTGACGCCTTCACGCCGAAGACGCTGCTGCTGGAAAAGATCCTGCAAGTGCTGAATGTCTTCTTCTCCCTGGTGGCGGTGCTGCTGGGGCTGGTCTTGATCTTCCAGGGTCTCTTCGCCAACACAACGCTCTTGATGATGGGTCTGCTGCTGCTCCTCCTGGGGCCGCTGCTCTGCCGGGTGGGATACGAGCTGATCCTGCTGCGGATCATGCAGGTCAAGGCCACGCGGGAGATCAACCGGAAGCTGAGCTTCCTGGTCCCCGAAGGGGCCGCCCAGGCGGCAGAGGAAGAGGACCTGCCCAAAGAGCCGGAGGCGGAAGCACCGGCCGCAAAGTCCCCCACTCAACCACCCCTCACCCACTGCCCTTCCTGTGGAACGTGGTATCAGGAAGCGCTGGGGAAATGCCCGGTGTGCGGGCGGGCGCACGAAAAAGACAAGTCATAAGAAAAACCAGCGTACTCGGATGAGTACGCTGATTTTTTCGATACTTTACAGAATACGGGATACAAAAACAAGACCTGGCCCGAAGGCCAGGTCTTGTCATTATGCTTTGTTTCAGAAGATGGGGGTGTTCTGAATTAGAACAGGCCCTGCTCCAGCATAGCCTCAGCAACCTTCTTGAAGCCAGCGATGTTAGCGCCAGCGACCAGGTTGTAGCCCAGGCCGTACTCCTCAGCAGCCTCAGCAGAGACTCTGTGGATGTTCTCCATCATCTTCTTCAGCTGGCCGTCGACCTCGTCAACAGTCCAGGACAGACGCTCGGAGTTCTGGGACATCTCCATTGCGGAAACGCCAACGCCGCCGGCGTTAACAGCCTTGGAAGGAGCCACAATCAGGTTGGGCTGCTCCATCAGGAACTTCAGAGCATCGTTGGTGGTGGGCATGTTAGCGACCTCGATGTAGTACTTAGCACCACAAGCGGCGATCTTCTTAGCCTGCTCCATGTTGACGTCGTTCTGCATAGCGGAGGGCATGATGATGTCAGCCTTCACGCCCCAGGGCTTCTCGCCAGCGTGGAACTCAACACCGAACTTGTCAGCATAGTCCTTGACCTTGTTGCGGCCGGAGGAACGCATCTCGAGCAGGTACTCGACCTTCTCGTCGGTGGAGACACCGTCGGGATCGTAGACATAGCCGTCGGGGCCGGACAGGGTGATGACCTTAGCGCCCAGCTGCTTAGCCTTCTTGCAGATGCCCCAAGTCACGTTGCCGAAACCAGCAGCAGCGATGGTCTTGCCCTCGATGCTCTCGCCCTCGTGCTTCAGGACTTCCTGCAGATAGTACACAGCGCCGTAGCCGGTAGCCTCGGGACGAGCCAGAGAACCGCCATAGGACAGGCCCTTGCCGGTCAGAACGCCGTTCTCGAAGCAGCCCTTCAGGCGGCGATACTGGCCATACAGGAAGCCGATCTCACGGCCGCCAACGCCCATGTCACCAGCGGGGACGTCGATGTCGGGCCCGATGTAACGATACAGAGCGGTCATGAAGCTCTGGCAGAAACGCATGATCTCAGCGTCGGACTTGCCGGCGGGATCGAAGTCAGCGCCGCCCTTGCCGCCGCCGATGGGCAGACCGGTCAGGGAGTTCTTGAAGATCTGCTCGAAGCCCAGGAACTTGATGATGCCGGGGTAAACGTTGGGCTGGAAGCGCAGGCCGCCCTTGTAGGGGCCGATAGCACCATTGAACTGGCAACGATAACCGATGTTGGTGTGGGGCTTACCAGCGTCGTCGGTCCACACAACGCGGAAGGTGAACATACGCTCAGGCTCGACCATACGGCCCAGCAGGTCAGCAGCCTCGTACTCGGGGTGCTTCTCAACGACGGGGTCCAGAGAGCTCAGAACTTCCTCCACGGTCTGCACGAACTCGGGCTCGTTGCCATGCTTGGTTCTGACGTTCTCCAGAACGCTGGCCAGATAAGCATTCATAAATAATTCCTCCTCAAATAGTTG
>OLVX01002964.1_pt1 | contig 11368 bp, 7 predicted proteins | sample 1673271 | NCBI WGS metagenome assembly OLVX01 (sample SAMEA3178939, study PRJEB25190) | human gut metagenome | biome: human gut; feature: human-associated habitat; material: faeces | place: Austria | collected 2013 | reverse complement strand
CCCCGCCCTACGGTAATAGTAAGTATATCTCTATGGATTACATCGTAATCTGATATGGTTAATCGTAGGGGTGGTCAGTGGCCATTCACGCAACGTGAAATCATTACTTCACTCCTACTTCCTATCTTGCAGAAGTGCTTAACTCTTTTAACGCTTCGCCGACACAACCCGACAAACACCACTTGCCGTTCCACTCTAAATTTGCTACAATAGAAATACATATATGTACAGCTCGGCTGTGCATATGCTGCAAAATGACAAAAATTATGGAGTTGATACCAATGAGCAATCCTATCGTTACGATTGAAATGGAAAACGGCGGCGTAATCCGTGCAGAGCTGTACCCGGAAGTTGCACCGAACACGGTTCGCAACTTTGTTTCTCTGGTGCAGAAGGGCTTTTATGATGGCACGATCTTCCATCGTGTTATCCCGGGCTTTATGATCCAGGGCGGCGACCCGGAAGGCACCGGCATGGGCGGCCCGGGTTATGAGATCCGCGGCGAGTTTACCGCAAACGGCTTCCAGAACGACCTGAACCACACCCGCGGTGTTCTGTCCATGGCGCGTACCGCTGCACCGGACTCCGCAGGCAGCCAGTTCTTCATCATGACCGAGGACGCACCGCATCTGGACGGTCAGTACGCTTCCTTCGGCATGGTTATCGACGGCATGGACATTGTTGACGCCATCGTCAACACCAAGCGCGACTGGCACGACCGTCCGCGCGAGGAGCAGAAGATGAAGTCCGTTACCGTGGATACGCAGGGCGTAGAGTACGAGGCTCCGGAGACCCTGTAACAGAGGGAGAGGATCGGTATTGTACTATACCAATAAGGAGACTTTTGTCCTGTCTGCGGATGGCTGCATGGATACCGAACGCGGCGGACTGGAATCTATTCTGGCCGGCAACGACGAGGGCGCAAAAGGCTGCTGTTTTTCGGTTGCCATGTCGGCAGACGGTATTGCCGTGCTTTCGTCGGACGGCTGTGCTGCCGCGCCCGACGGCACGAGGCTGCCCGTCAGCGATTACAGCTACGCGGAGTTGCATCAGGCGGCGCCGCAGCTGACGCCGGTTAGTCAGGCAATCGAGTTGGCACGCACCTGTCAGGGCAAGATTGCCATCACCGTGCACGATCAGACCATGCTGCGGCAGCTGCGTATGACGCTGCGGTATGCGGATTGTCTGGATGACACGATCATCATCGGTCTGGGACTGGTAGAAGCGGCTCGTGTTGCGTCTGCCAATCCGGATTTACATATCATGGGTGAGCTGCCCAATCTGCCGAGCGAGATTGACGCGCTGGTCAATGCCGCGCAGACAACCGGTTTGTTCGGTCTGCGGGCCGAGCCGAAGGATTTATCCGAGCGGCTGGTTTCGGCGTGCCGACAGGCGGGGCTGTTCACCATGAGCCGGTGCACGGATGATCCCAATACGCTTGCGGAACTCATACGCAAAGGCGTAAACTTTATCGAAACACGCCGGCCGGACATTACGGCGGCGCTGCTGCCTGCCGGTGAGGCTGAACCGCACGGTATTCCGCTGAGATACTGATGAAATCCCGTAAAAGGACGCACATAGTGCGTCCTTTTAAAGTTAATTCGCGCGATAGCGCATATCAAATAGAATTTGCTGTGCAAATTCCAAAAATCCGGGGACATGTGCCTCGCAGCGCGCCGAGAAGCCGCGCAAGGATAGCGTTCGGATTTTTGACTTATAGAGGGAAAAAGTTTCGACTATCGGGAGGAACTTTTGGACGACTTTGGAACGGCCTGCGGTCCGTTCCTCTTGTCGGCGAAACTGCAGTTTTGCGACAGCCTGAGGGCGGACCAACGGTCCGCCCTTTTTCTATCCCTTTCCGCTTGAAATCCTGCAAAATTTGCGTAAATTTCAGTACCACCCACTGTCAGAATGTGCTATACTTAATATGTATAGGTGCCTGCACCTGTCAACCAATATTTGCATCATTTTAGGTAGGAGAGCTCCATGAGATCACTGCGAATTTTACCGGCGCTGCTGTTCCTTTTGCTGCTGGGCGGCTGTGTGTTTCCTTCGGGCGATGAGCTGCTGGCCGCGCCCAAACCATCTAGCAATTACCAAAGCCTGCAGACTGAGCTGGAAAAGCAGCTGGCACAGGGCGTATCCTACGCCTCGCCGAGCGAGGGCGAAAACCGTTCGTCTATTCAGCTTGCCGATCTGGACAACGACGGCGTAGAGGAGGCCATCACGTTTTTCCGCGGCGCCACCTCGGCGACGAGCAACAAATTTACGGTAGCTGTTTACCGCAAGCAGGATGACAGCTATGTCTGCACTGGCACGATCGACGGCCGCGGAACGGCATTGCGTTCGGTCGAATTTCCGGTGCTTGAGCCGAGCGGCAAGCGCGGCATGGTCCTCACCTGGCGCTTGCCGGGAGACGGAACAGGTGCGCTTACCATGTGCGATTTTGACGAAAACTGCACGCCGGGTATCATTCTTGAAACCGAATATACCGCTATGGAGCTGACCGATCTGACCGGCAACGGCGCAAAGGATCTGCTGCTGATTACGAGCGACACCTCCGGCAAGCGCGTGGCACGCCTGTATCAGTATGACAACGGCTCCATGCTGCCGGCCGGTGAGACGGCGACCAGTCAGGGGACAGCTGCGGTTGAGCGCATGCAGTCCGGCCGTGTGCAGGACAGCAAGACCGCCGTGTTCGCTGAGGAAAAGGTGGCGAATGGCGCCGGTCTGACGACGGATATTTTCGTCTACTCGAACGACACGCTGCGCAATCTGGCACTGGACGGCGAGGATACCGCCAGCCACAGCACCTACCGTCCGGTGGCGGTCTACGCGAGCGACGTTAACGGCGACGGCATCACCGAGCTGCCGCGTGCAGTGCTGATGGCGGGCTATAAGGACACATCCTCGTCCGATGCGGTGTATATGCTCGACTGGTATGCCTACGGCATCGGCAAGGTTCCGGCCAAGGTTGCAACCACTTATCAGAACATTTCGGATGCGTGGAGCCTGCTGATCGACCAGAAATGGCATGACCGCATCACCGCAATCAAGGCAAACGACGGCGGACTCAGCTATGTGGAGTTTTTTGAGTACCGCAAGAACAAAATGTCCATCCCGCTGTTTAACATTTACTGCGCGACCGGCTCCAACCGTGAATACTACGCCGAGCGCACCGATTTGATCCAGCTGGGACAGACCACGCAGGCCATCTACTTCGCCAAGCTGACAAATGAAGGCGAGCAGAGCGAGCTGGCGCTGACCGGAGACGAGATCAAAGCCCGATTCTCGCTGGTCAACCAGGCGTGGAACAATTAAGAATCATCAAACGCCGCAGAAACGCGGCAGTTACCAATAAGCGCTAAAAGTACAGGAGGATATTACAATGAAGCGCAAAATTCTGGTTCTGGAAGATGAAGAGAATATCCGCTCCTTTCTGGTTCTCAACCTGAAACGCAGCGGTTACGAGGTAATAGAGGCCGAAACCGGCGAAATAGCACTGGAAAAGTACCATGAAAATCAGGATATCGCGGTTGCGGTGCTGGATGTTATGCTGCCCGGCATCGACGGATATGAGGTCTGCCGCGCCATGCGCGGCGCGGGCTATCAGGCGGGCGTTATCATGCTGACTGCCCGCACGCAGGAAGCGGATAAGGTAACCGGTCTGATGAACGGTGCGGACGATTATGTCACCAAGCCGTTTTCGGTTATTGAACTGGCGGCTCGTGTGGACGCGCTGTACCGCCGCGTATCCGGTTCGCCGTTCTCCGAGGATGACGTGATCAAGTCCGGTCCGTTCAAGCTCAATCTGCGTGCCCGCGAGGTGCTCAAGAACGGTGTGAAGATCATCGTCAAACCGACCCAACTCAAGGCGGACGAAGTCCTGCTGCAGGTACAGGCTGACGGCGGGATGTCGCAGCTTGCCGATACGGAGGTGAAGGAAGGTGAATTCCTTCCGGTCATCGCAGCCCAGTCGGGAGTGGGCAAATTCTCTGCAATCGAACTGAACAAGCAGCTCGCAGGCAAGAAAGCCGGAATCAACCTGTACGTCAATAACTACAGCAACGGTATGAGCGGTTACTGCTCGCCCAAAGACATCGAAACGATGCTCCAACTGCTCTACCAGAACTTCACAAGTCCCCGCTTCTCGGAGGAGGATTTCAACACGACGATGGACAGCTACAAGGCATACGTCCAGAACCTGACCTCGAATCCCGACTACATCATGCAGATAGAAACGATCAAAACGCTTTACAGCGACAATCCGCGTCAGCAGCCGCTGACGATCGAGGCCCTGGAAAGCATCTCGTTCGAAAATCTGCCGAAAACCTTCAAAACGCTCTACCCGGGTGCGAACAGCTTTACGTTCACCTTCGTAGGCAACGTGGATTTGGAAACGTTGAAGCCGTTGGTCGAGAAATATATCGGTTCGATTCCCACCTCGAAACACGTGCTTAAGTTCACGGACGACAAACTCCGCACAGCCAAAGGCAAGGTCGTGAACGACTTCCGCACCCCGATGCTGCAGCCGAAAGTTTCGGAGTTCCTGCTCTTCTCGAGCGATGCGGACTACACGCTGCGCAACAAGCAAACCATGTTGCTGCTCAACATGGCCCTAAACAACCGTTACCTGAAATCCATCCGCGAGGAGAAAGGCGGCACGTACGGAGTACAGGTAAGCTATACTCTCTCGTATCGTCCCGAAAAACAGGCCCTCCTGCAAATACAGTTCGACACCAACGAGGAGATGGCCGACGAACTCGTGCCGATCGTTTTCGATGAAATCGAGAAAATCGCGACTGAAGGACCGGAAGCCAAAGACATCAACGACTCCCGCGAATACTTGGTCAAGCAATTCAAGAATACGCTCGAAAATAACGGCACCTGGTTCGGGTTGATCGACGACTACAACCGTCACAAGCAGAATCTGCTCGCCGACTACGAAAAGACCCTGAACAGCATCACTTACGACGAGATCCGCGACCTGGCGAAGAAGCTCCTCGACAGCGGCAACGTAATACAGGTCACCATGCGTCCCGAAGCTCAACCCGAAACAGATGAATAATCATCAATAACAGGTTTTATTCACTACTACCCCCGAACTCTCACCGGTTCGGGGGTTTTCTTTGGTTTCGGACTCCTGTTCACGGATGTTTCCTTTTCCGCTCCTATCTGCAATGCAGGAAGATCGTCCACGCACAGGAATCGTATCCGTTTCCGGAAAACAGACGCGGAACCAAACTCCACGAACGACGTTATGTCATACCCCGCCATGCTTTCCGATTCCGCACTTCGCATCGAATTCTCCGTTTCGGCGACGCTCTTCCGTTTGCGGACAGCTCTCTGCCGATCACGTTGCCCCTTCCCGGCAGTCGGAATCGCATTATGCGGACAGCAGGTCCCCCGGTGCGACAGCCTGCCAACTTGCAGCAAAAGAACGATCCGAACAATGTCTTGCTTTTTTCGGACATACGGCAACCGGCTCCCCGGCAGGCAGGAAAAACAGTAACGGGACAAGATCATGCGCTCCGACTTCCGCGCACTGCTCTTCCCTGAAATTTACGCCTCATAAGACCGGAGGCAGCTCCTTCGCGGACAATACGAGCGGAATCGCAACCGCATAAAGAATAAAAAACGGGCCTCATCAAAAAGATGAGGCCCGGCGATTTCAACTGCAAACTGCGGCTATTTCGAAGTCACGACCACGTCGGACGCCTTGTTCAGCAACAACTGATAGGCCGCCGTCGCATCGCTGCCCTGCGAAAACTTGGTATAGATCGCGGTAATGTTCACCACGGAACCGTCCGCAGGTATTTTCTCGTCACGGAAACGGCAATAACCGCTCGAACGTACGACATAATTGCCTGCGAGGGTGTTGATGTCGCCATAGGTGAACCAGGCAGAGCCATAATAGAACGTACTCTCGTGCGTAAGCTCATCGACCCGCTTCGTCGCCCAGGTAGCCCAATCGTTGATATCGGTCCAACCCGGAGAATTCACATCGTAGGAGGTACTGTTGGCGAAGTAGTTGGGGAATGTATTTTTATACCCCCAGCCGGCCTTGCCGAACTTGCTTTCCAACCCTTCGAAACGGATCAAACGCCCCAGCGACTCATCCGTCAGCGTCGAATAGGAAGCGGGAGTAACCACCAAAGTATCGGCCGCCGTCAAGCCGATCAATTCGCCGAGCTTGACATGCTCTTCCAAGGTATTGCGATCCTCCATGTTACCGTTCGCATAATCGGAATTGGTCGATGCGACACCCACGCTGAGCATCGTGCGGTAATTTCCCAGCACCAGACCCTGCAAACGGATATAAACCAGGCGACCGGGAGCATAGGTAATGTAATATCCCGAAGTCACTTTGATTTCAATGGCCGACTGGCAGCTTTCATCGTACAGGTACATCGACTTATAGACGTTACCGGCCTGGTCGCTGGAAATGACTTTGCCCCGAATCACCAGGTCGTCGGTAATGGTCAGCGACTGGCCGATACCGCTGGTCCCGGGATAAGCCTCCTCGAAAATATCCTTCAGCTCCTTGATCGAAATGATTTTACTGTCGCTGAAGTCCGCATCCGTCCATACCTTCGCAGGAGCCGGCGTATCGAAATCGTTATAACAGCCGACGAAGAACAAACTTGCTGTCACCGCCAGAAATATGGTTGCTATTCTATTCATATTCTTCACAATATTAATTCGTTAAGCCGTTAGAAACGGAAATAGACATTCAGGTAGTAAGTCGTGCCGAACAGGTAGAAATACTTGGGAGCGAACTTCTGGTAGGAAGTGATCTCCTTGCCGGTCTTAATGCCCTGCACACGCATCTGCTCATAACCGCCGGTCTTGATATTTTGGTTGTTCAGGATGTTATTCACCTGCAAACTGAAGCCGAGCGTATAACGACGCTGAATGTAGAAATTCTTACCGATGCTCGCACTCAAGGTGTAGGCCGAATCGAACTTCTCCTGACTGCGCAGCTCCCGGATCTGTTCGTCCGTCATCGTAGGCAACAACACCTCGTCCGTACGGTAAAGCGGGTTCATCGACAGATACATATTGTTGTAATAGTTCAGATCGATCGATGCGTAGATGTTATGAGGACCGCGGTACGACAAACCGATATTCATAGCCGTCTGCGGAGTGCTCTCCACGCGCATATCCTTCCAATAGACCGTACCGGAGTTCAGCGGCTCGGCGCTGTTGTCGGCAATCTGCACGTAATTGGGATTCGACGTGTAAGTGTACTGACCCCAACTGATCGCACCGTTCAAAGACAAACCGTTGTAGATCGGAATCGAAGCGGCGACTTCCAGACCGAAATACTGCTCGTCGATACCGCTCAAGGCGAAATTGGTATAGGTCTTCAGCACGTCATCGTAGAAGGAGATCACCTTCGAACGGTCGTTCACCTTCGTATAATAACCGGAAACACGGAGTTTATAATCGCCGTAACGCAGGTTGTACGAAGCGTCGATGCCGTAAACCTTCTCCGTCGTAAGCCCCGGAGTTACCGAATTACGCGTACGGGGCGAAACGAAGGCCGACTGGAACGCAGGAGCATTCTGCATCGCCACGGCGTTGAGTTCGAAAGTATGGTTGGCATTGATGACATAGTCGAAATTACCTTTGGCCTTATATACGAAATATTCGAGTTTCTCCGATTTGCCCTTCGAATTATCCGGGAAGAGACCCTTGCGCCAAAGACCTTCGCGCCACATCGAAAGTCCGCCGAGCTCGGCGCCCAACTTCATGCCGAAACCGCCGAAACGGGTGGCATAAGTAGCCCATACACCGCCGGAACGCAGATGCGCCTTGTAGTTGTAGCTGAACTTGTCGCCCTCTCTGACGGCTCTTGCATGACCGTACTGGTTATAATAATCCATATCGTTCTGCGCCATGATCGGATCGCCGAAGTCGCGCTGTGCGAATTTATCGACGTCCACGTAATAGTCGCCGCCGAGCAGATCCTTCACCTCGTCGTAGTACCACGTGCGGTTGATGCGGACGTTGGCTCCGGCCGTCAGACGGGAGTTATCCTTATAGATTCGGCTGATCTGCGCGGCGAGGTTCCAGTCCAACTGGTCGGTATGGCGCTCCTCGATGATATAGTTCGAACGGGCGCCGGGACCGTATATCGCTTCATCCTCGGCATTGCGGAAATTCATGTTGGTCTGGTACATTTCGTCCCAGTCGAAGTGGCGGATATTACCCACGTTGCGCATCCACTGATCCGCCAGACTGGCCGCAGCCATCGAAGCGGCCTCCAGGTCGGTAGCGTTCAGCAACTTGTAGCTCGGCATATAGCGGTAATAATCGGGACGGGGGTCTGCACCGTCGTACCACGTCAGCGCCGAATAACCGTTCTTACCGAAACGGAACGAAGTGGCCAGGTTGAACTGGGTATGCTCATTGGGATCGAACGTATAGTTGATCATAGCGATCGGCTCGTGGCTGTTACGCACGCGCGCATTACGCATCTTGCCGTCCTGGTAGCCCCAGTTGGGGTTGTAATAGTTGTTGCCGACCAGATCGTAAGCCTCCTGCGTGGAAGCCTGCTGCGCACCGCGCTCGGTGGGAGCACCCATAATCGTGAAGCCCAACCGGTGACGCGAATTGAAAATCTTCTCGGCCGAAGCAAAATATCCGTAGGAGTTGTAATAGACGCCGTCCACGTAGGAGTTGCCGCCCTGACGGGTAGATACCGACAACGCATAGGACCAGCCGTTGTCCAGCAGACCCGAGCCATAGGTCACCATGGCACGGAAGCGATACATCGAATTGGCGTTCACCAGACTCACGCGAAGGCCCTGGCGCACCTGCGAAGCACGGGCGTTGATGTTGGTCGTACCGCCGATGCTACCCACGCCGTAATCCGACATGACCGAACCGTTGGTGATCTCCTGGTTGCGCGTAGCGTCGTTCAGACCGCTCCACAACGACCAGGGCGTATAGCCCGTCATAGCGTCGTTGAAGCGAATGCCGTTCAGGTAAACGTCCGAATACTGCGAATCGTAACCGCGCACGTTGAAACGCATCTCGCTGAACCGGTAGGAAGCGATGTTGTTGAAAACGTCCTTCGAGGCCGAAAGGGACGAAGGCAGCGACTGCGCATCGTTGCCGCTCTCGGTGTCGAACTCTGCGAAGATCGAATCGTCCATTACGGTCGAAAGCACTTCAGGGACCAGAATCACCGTATTGATGTCGCGCACCATCTTGTCCACGCGCACCACGAGCGTCAAAGGCTCGAATTCGGGAGCCTCGAACTGCAACGTATATTCGCCGGGCTCGACATTCTCGATCACGAACCCACCGCGGCCGTCGGTCGTGGCAGTCATTTCACCGGGAGTGACCGAAACCTTCACCCCGTCCACCGCGACACGTCCCTCGCGGGAAACGACCTTACCCTTGATACCGCCGCTTTGAGCGAACGCAGTCAACGACATCAGGGTAAATACAAAAATTAGTAAACTTTTTATTTTCATATCCTTTCAAGTTAAGGTATTTATTTACCGATGTAGATATAAACGGGGAAGTGATCGCTGTAACCGCCCTGGAAATTGTTTCCGACGTACGTGCGCAAAGGATAGCCTTTGAACTGCCCCTCCCGCTGGATCATATAGTTACGCTTGAAAACATTCCCGTAGTACTTCGATCCCGGAGCCCGCACCAGCCGCAGCTCGCCGGGCTTCGCATTGACCAGATTCTCCGACACCACGATATTGTCGAAGAGATTCCAAGCGTCGCCGTAAGCCAGCGTTCCCATACCAGCACGCAGCACGGCGTGGAACGGACTGAAGAAATCGCCCGGCTGAAGCTCCTTCGTCTTGGGCTTGGCACCCAATCCTTCGAGCATGCTCTGATCGGTCGGATCGTCGTTGAAGTCGCCCATCGCCACGATCTTGGTCGCGGGATTGACCTTCAGGACAGAGTCGGCGATTCGACGCATCTGCTCGCCGACGGCGATACGCTTGAACTCCGAAGCGTCCTTGCCGCCCAGACGCGAAGGCCAGTGAGCCACCATGAAGAAGAACGGTTCGCCGTCGATCGTACCCCACATGGTCGAAATATCGCGGGTTTTGAAATTCGGAAGCGAAGGAATCTGCGTGCGGATCGGTGCGCTGCCCTCCAGCTTGAATACATCGGGACGGTACATAAAAGCGACGTCCACACCGCGAGCTTCGGGAGAGTCGTAGTGCGAAATCCGGTAATTGCCCGGAGCCATCTTCGGCGTAGCGATGATATCTTCGAGCACCGAGCGGTTCTCCACCTCCGATACGCCGATCACGATCGGATAATCCTTATCGATACCGGCAATGTCGAAAAGCACCTTTTCGGTATTGCCCAACTTCTTCGCATACTTGACAGAATTCCATTTTTTAGGTCCTTCCGGCGTGAATTCGTCGTCATTGACCTCGGGATCGTTGATCGTATCGAAAAAGTTCTCCAAGTTGTAAAAGACCACCTTGTACGGTTTCTGCGCGAAACAGCAGGCTGCGAACAGTAAGGCCAGTAGTCCTGTAAAAATCAGTCGTTTTTTCATAAGTCAAATTAGTTTTGGATTCCCCATTGGCTCGGAGAGTTTTGTGCCTTTACGGATTCCGCAGCCGACTCGGGAATATTGGGAAAGAACGTAAAACCGGTTTTCTTTTCAATCTCCGCCACGCTCATGCAAATGGACGCAGGCGGCTGAATGTCGCCGTAACTTTTCTGATCCACCCAAAATCCGATCGCCTTCAATTCGTCGGCCGAACAGTCCGCGATACGTTTGCCCGTCGTACCGGTGCGCGTGCGAAGCAATACCTTGAAATAATTCGTCGGGACCGGACAAACTTTCCCGTCACGGTCGGTCGTCGTCGTATTGGTATTGGCATAATAGCAACCTGTCACCACGTAGAGCGTGTCGCTGCATATCTGCGCACGCACCTTGGCTTCGAGATTGGCCCACATATCCTGGTTGAGCCGATTGAGCTGCGGAGTCATGTTGGTCGCATAGAACGTCTGGAGATTCAACTCCCGCGTAGCCGTACGGTCCGCCGAAGGGAGCTGATGTCCCCGATCATAGCTTCCCGTATAGGATCTTTCGACCAGATTGGGCTGATACGAATAATCGACCTTCGGATCGTACTGGAAATCGTTGGTACGGTCGATCGATCCTCTGTACACCGAGTGCAGCGGATAAGCTACCCAATGCGCCACGTGCAGCGTCTTGTCGTAACAGAACGAATAGTTGCGCACGGTACGGTTATTGAGTGAAGCGAAGTGGCTGACGTAAATAAAATTCTCATCAGTCTTTTTTTCCGGCAGCTCCGCCCAAGCCGTCGCATGCCCCTCGTCGTAGGGATCGTTGGTCGAAGAGGCCGAA
>OLVX01002963.1_pt1 | contig 11374 bp, 8 predicted proteins | sample 1673271 | NCBI WGS metagenome assembly OLVX01 (sample SAMEA3178939, study PRJEB25190) | human gut metagenome | biome: human gut; feature: human-associated habitat; material: faeces | place: Austria | collected 2013 | reverse complement strand
ATTTCCATTACCGATGGTCAGATCTACCTGCAGACCGACCTGTTCTATCAGGGCCAGCGCCCCGCCGTCGACGTCGGCATTTCGGTGTCCCGCGTTGGTGGCTCCGCGCAGACCAAGGCCGTCAAATCGGTTTCCGGTACTCTGCGCCTCGACCTTGCTGCATACCGCGAGCTCAAGGCGTTTACCCAGTTCGGTTCTGACCTGGACAAGTCTACCCAGGATCAGCTGAACCGCGGCGCCCGTATGACCGAGCTGCTCAAGCAGGGCCGCTACAGCACTCTTTCCTTCGAGGAAGAGGCCGTGGCTGTCTACGCTGGTGGCAAGGGCTTCCTGGACGACGTGCCGGTTTCTGACGTCGTGCGCTTCCGCAACGAGCTCATCGAGTTCTTGCGCGCAAGCCACGCTGACGTCCTGAAGAAGATTCACGACGATGCGAAATTCACCCCTGAAAGCGAAGCTGCGCTCAATGCCGCTATCGACGCTTTCAAGGCGCAATTCGTGGCGTAAGGAAGGCCCAACATGCCTAACCTGCACGACATTGAAAAGCGCATCAAGTCGGTTTCTTCGACGAAGCAGATTACGCGCACCATGGAAATGGTCGCTGGCGCGAAGGTCAAATATGCCACCGAGCGTATTCAGACCTCTGCTCCTTACGCCGACTCCATGACCGAGATGCTGCAAGGCGTCGCGGCGCGCGTGCAGGCCAGCGAGAACCCCTTGCTGGAAAAGCGTGAGAGCGTAAAGCGTGTCCTGTGTGTGGCCGTGGTTTCCGACCGCGGCCTCGCAGGCGGCTTTAACTCGAACGTCCTGCGCACCGTCGAGAAGACGATTCGCGCGAAAAAGGCGCAGGGTGTCGAGGTGGACGTTATCGCCTGTGGCAAGAAGGCCGGTGGCTTCTTCAAATTCCGCGGCGTGACGCCGGTTCTTGATTTCAAGGACCTCTCCGCCGATCCGACGTTTGAAGAGGCGAGCGAGATCGCCGATTACGCTGTCAAGGCGTATGAGGAAGGTTCCGTCGACGAGGTCGTTCTGGTGTACAACCACTGCAAGAACGCGGCTGAGCAGGTGCTTCGTGAGGAAGTCATTCTGCCGGTCGATACCGAGGCTGTCGTTGCTGCGGCCGCCGAGGAAACCTCCGAGAATGCCGAAGTCTCCGCGAGCGTTGAGTTCGAACCCGAACCCGCCGATGTGCTCGCGCGTCTTCTGCCCGCTTACCTGCGCACGTCGATTTACCATGCGTTGATCGACTCTGCTGCTGGCGAGCAGGCCGCACGCCGCACGGCAATGCACTCGGCTACCGAGAACGCCAACGAGATGGTGGAAACGCTGTCGAGAGTGTATAACCGCGTACGTCAAGGCGCCATCACCACAGAGATCTCCGAGATCGTTGGTGGCGCTGCAGCTTTGGAGGATTAAATGGCTGACGAGAGAATGCTTACCAAAGCGGAACTCGATGCCAGCAAGGGTGCCACCGGTCGCATTGTGCGTATCGTCGGCCCTGTTGTTGACGTCGAATTCCCTGCGGATCAGCTGCCGGCGATTTATAACGCGCTGACGGTTGATGCGAAAACCCCCGCCGGCGAAATGCACGTTGTTTTGGAAGTTGAAACCATGCTTCCTGGCAACCTCGTGCGTTCCGTCGCAATGAGCTCTACCGACGGCCTGGTGCGTGGCACCGAGGTCGTTGACACGGGTCATCCGATTATGATGCCCGTTGGCCCTGAGACCCTTGGCCGCATTTGGAACGTCATCGGCGAGCCCGTCGATGAGAAGCCGATGCCCGAGGTTTCTGGCTACATGCCGATTCACCGCCCTGCGCCTGAATACGATACCCTGTCCACGAAGACCGAAATCTTCGAGACGGGCATCAAGGCTATCGACCTTATCGAGCCCTTCATCAAGGGTGGTAAGACTGGTCTGTTCGGCGGCGCTGGCGTTGGCAAGACCGTTATCATCCAGGAGCTCATTAACAACCTGGCGCAGGAGCACGGCGGCACATCCGTCTTCACCGGCGTCGGTGAGCGTACCCGTGAGGGTACCGACCTGTACCTGGAGATGAGCGATTCTGGCGTTATCAACAAGACCTGCTTGGTCTACGGCCAGATGAACGAGCCTCCGGGAGCTCGTCTGCGCGTCGGCCTGGCTGGCCTGACCGAGGCGGAGTACTTCCGCGATCAGGGCCAGGACGTTCTGTTGTTCGTTGACAACATCTTCCGCTTCACCCAGGCGGGTTCTGAGGTTTCGGCTCTGCTCGGCCGTATGCCTTCCGCCGTTGGTTACCAGCCCACGCTGGCTACCGAGATGGGCGACCTGCAGGAGCGCATTACGTCCACGTCCACCGGCTCCATTACGTCGGTGCAGGCTGTGTACGTGCCCGCTGACGACTTGACTGACCCCGCGCCGGCTACGACGTTCACCCACTTGGACGCCAAGACGGTCCTTTCGCGTTCCATTGCTGAGCTGGGCATTTACCCTGCTGTTGACCCGCTGGAGTCCACGTCTCGCGCACTCGACCCGGCTATCGTCGGCGAAGAGCACTACCGCGTTGCTACGGGCATCCAGGAGCTGCTGCAGAACTACAAGGACCTGCAGGACATCATCGCCATTCTGGGTATGGACGAGCTGTCCGAGGAGCAGAAGCTCACGGTTTCCCGTGCGCGTAAGGCTCAGCAGTTCTTCGGCCAGTGCTTCCACGTTGCGACCCAGTTCACGGGCCTGCCGGGCAAGTACGTCAAGATGGAAGACACCGTTCGTTCCTTCGCTGCCATTCTCGACGGCGAGTGCGACGAGATTCCTGAGCAGTGCTTCCGCCTGAAGGGTGGCATCGACGACGTGTACGCCGAGTACGAAGCCATGAAGAAGGACGAGGCATAAGCGATGACGAAATTTGCCTGCGATATCGTGACGCCTGAGGCGAAGTTCTACTCCGACGAGGTCCACTTCGTCGTGGTGCCCGGATCCGAAGGCGAAATGGGTTTCCTCTACGACCATGTGCCCTTGGTCTCGACGCTCGCGGACGGCGTTGTTCGCGTCCAAAAAGACGAAGGCGGCCCCTTCAAGGAATTTGCCGTTGAAGGCGGTTATGTGCAAGTGAGCGGTGACAAAGTCATCATTCTTGCCGACAAGGCCGAAGAGAAATAGCATCCATTGCATCTCTGAAAAGCCGATCCCATATGGGGTCGGCTTTTTTGTTTGTCGAACGGCGCGTGGGATGGCGCGAAGCGATGGGCGCGGTTGTCTTTTCTGCGAGAGTCGCTTGTTTCCTCCGTTGGTATTCGGCTGAATTGGTCGTTATCTTTTGCCAGGTCAGGCCCAATTACTTTAAGTGCCTTCTAGCCAATTCTTGGTTTCTGTGGTTGTATTAATACGATTACGCATCTGCAATGTATTCGAACCACGCGTAAGGAGGGCTTATGGCTCTTTCTCATTTTGCTTATGTGCGCCGCAATGTCATTTCGGGCGGCGTTGCGGTTGCTATGGCGGCGACGATGGCATTTCCCGCCGTTGCGCTTGCCGATTCTATCAATGGCTCTGAAGAAGATTCAGCGGCTTCTCATTCTGCCAGCTTGGAGTTTGGCGTTTCAGTCGACGAAACTGACGCCAACTCGGCAGGGGAGTTGCAAACCAACTATGTGGCCGAGACAACCGGCGTGCAGGTGAATAAGGAAGACTATTATTCCGAAGAAGGCTCTCCCGAGGCGCTTATCTCGCTGTTTTCGATGGGGAGATCCGCGTCGGGTTTGCGCCCTGTGAACCTGAGCAGCGATGTAACGTATTTCGGCGCCTATGAGGGCGGCAGCTACGCTCAAACCTTGAGCTCGGGCGACGGGTTCCATGCGGTTGGCTATTATCAGTTCGACAATCGCTACGGTTTGCTCGATTTCATTCGCGCGGTGTATGCATATGACCCATCGAAATACTCGATGTTTGAGCAGTTCAATTATATTGCCGATTCGACCTTCAAAGCCGATAATGCCATGCGTCAAAACGGCCAATTCACAGCGCTCGGCGTTGCCTTGAATACTTCCTGGAAAGCCGCATATGCGGCCGATGCCGAGGAATTCTCTCGTTTGCAAGATGGCTGGGAATATATCAAGTACATCGAGCCCGCGCTTGACTATCTTGATTCTCGTGGAATCGACATTTATAGCCGTGCCGATGCCGTTCAGGGCCTTTGCGCGAGCTTGTGCAACCTTTTTGGCCCCTCTGGATGGCATAAATTTGTCGGAGGGTATTCCGATGGGTATGACTGGAACGGCTTCTACAATAGCTGGAAATATTGGGACGGTTGCGGCCTGAACAACGATATGACCGATGCTGAGTTCGTGAGTACTCTGTGCGACTATGTCGTCGAGAATGTTGGCGTGTTCTACAAGGGTCAGCCTCAATATCATCAGGGTTGGCAAAACCGCTACAAGCGCGAGAAGGCCCAATGCCTCGCGATGATCTCCGAACATGGCGATACCCATGTGAAATCGGAAGATGCGACCGTGCCCGATCAGGATGGCTCTCTTGGCGGTGGTTCTTCGTCGAATGAGGGTTCTGGGTCGAGCGGCAATGGCTCTACGGCTGCTGGGGACACCAATGGTTCAGCTTCGGGCAATGCGCCCTCGAACGGAAGTGTTGGGTCGAATGGCGGCACTTCGTCGAATGGCGGGAACGTGAGTGCGGGTAGCGCTGGCTCCACTTCTGGCGATACGGCGAATTCGGGCAGCGTTGGCAGCGGGGCGAGCGTGGGAACGTCGGGCGGCCAAGGCTCCATCTCAAGTGGAGCCGGCAATGCGGTTGGTGACGGCTCCAACGGCAACGGCAATTCTGGCGCGGCTGCAGGTTCGGGTGCGTCGTCGGGATCTGGTTCGATTTCAGGTGAGGTCGCTGGCTCAGGATTTGTTCCCGGCTCCGGTACGGCTTCTGGCTCTGGCTCTGGCTCTGGCTCCGTTTTGCCTTCGGGCGGCTCATCTGCGACGAGCGCTCCTGTCGTGAATATGGTTCCACTTATTCCGTCTTTTGCTGTTCCTGGTAATGCCTTGAACACGGGCTCGAATGGCGTTTCTCATTCTAACCAGAATGCTTCTGGCGGTTCGAATGCATCGACCCAAGCAGGCGGAAGCAATGGTGCGTCCATCGATACGGGCAACAATGCATCGAGCGACGCATCCCAGAATGGCGCCTTGGGAGGAGAGGGGGAGGCACCGAGTGCCGGCTCTTCCGATGCTTCTCATGGGAATAATGCCGACGTTGCTCAAGACGGACAGAAGGGCGACGGCGATTCCCTGAGCCTTGCTAAGGCATTGGGCAATGAGTCCGATGCTGGAGTTTCGAAGACGGCGTCCGACGCTTCTCAAGGCGACCAGACAGCTGTCAACCAGGCAGAGCAGGGCGATAGAATCTCTCAAACCAACGACAGCATGAAAGGCCTCATTATCGCGATGGCCGCGATTGCCGTTGCGGCGCTTTCGGTCATCGGCGTTGTTGTTTTCCGAATGACCCATCGCAGGGACGGTCGTTAGAGGCAGTTCCTCACCGATCAAGTAAAAAGCCGGGCTCGTGACATGACGAGCTCGGCTTTTTTGCTTTCGAAAACCTGTTAAACGCTACGAGCATTTAGCACGAACAGGTTCCTGGCATGTTGTCGATAGCGTTCTGTTGGGATTCGTCAGACGATGATGTGATGATTGTGCAACGCTTTGGCGCCTGCCTTGAAGTGTATTGGGATTGCGATGAAGGCAGGGCGGTGTGAGCATGCTATGACATTTTGCGGAAGTCGCGCATGAGCTCCTGACGGTTTGCCTGCGCTGTTTTCTTCAGGATGTTGTGCACATGCACTTTAACGGTCGACGCGGCAAGGCTGAGCTCTCCCGCGATGTTTTGGTTGTCTTTGCCTTCGAGCACCATGCGAAGCACTTCGGTTTCGCGCGCGGAAAGGCCATAGTGTTGTGCATAGCCTGCAAGACCGGCGTTAATGAATGCTCCCACGCGGCCCTCAGCTTCGGCGGGGGGCTTTACGAAATGTATCGAAAGCAGCTTATAGCAGGAAGCGCCAATAAATGCCGCCATCCATAGCATAAGGGCGTTTTCCGCGAAGTTGCGTTCGGGAAAAAACGGTACTGCGCCCGATTCGACCAACACGGGATCGATATAGAACAGGAAGAGGACGTTCTCGATAAGCACGGCAGCTCCCAGCACGAGCACGCCAGCATACCCAATGCGATGGCGCCACATGCGTTCGCGCAGTGCGTCGCTTCGTCCCATATATCGAACCGCGATATAGACCATTATCCAAAGCAGATAGAGTGTGCGCATGCCGTAAAACACGAAGAGGTGCGTGTTGCCTGATGGCATAAATGCGTAGACGGCCAAGCTCGCGACGACGAACACGACGGCAGGCGCGATTTGCAGTGCGCGGCGCTGTTCATCGAGCGCGTCGCATACCATGAGCCAGAAAGCCGTGAACAGCACACAGCCCGTAACGATTGAGGTGACTTGCGATCCAATGAAATACACCGATTCGGGCATGGTGCCTGTGGAGTTTACCGTGAAGTCGTCCAAGAAGACGAGCGCCACATCGAAGAAGTAAAACAGAAAGCCAATGCAAGCGAAGCCAAGATACTTGCGATGCGTGACCAAAAATGTTGACAAGCACATCGCCGACGTCATGATGCTCACCAGCAAAATGATAAGCGTGTAATAGAACAGAGCGACCAAACCCATGGTTGCCCCCTTTTCGCGGTACTAGTTTCCCCTACAACCATTGTAGACCTCTCTGGCTGGATGTGAGTCGAGGATTATGTGAGGTGTATTTACTGACCTGGGTAAACGGCATGCTACACCCAAGATATACCCCCTCTGCACCAGAGTTATACGTAGCCAAATCGTTACTTTCCTCGATACACTCGCGCCAGAGAGAGGGGCGTTGGGCGCCATACGGGTGCGAGCCCCACGTCATAAGGAGGAAGTATGGCAGAAGAGGCAGTGGCCACGCCGGTGGGAAACGGCGCGGCTGACGGAAAGCCGAAGAAGAAGCATAAGCTCAGCTTCCCTACGGCATTTACAATCCTGTTCGTAATCACCATTCTCGCAGTTATCGCAACGTGGTTTATTCCCGCGGGCGCCTATTCCAAGGTCGCCTACGTCGCCGACTCGGGCGTGTTCCAGATCACCGAGCCCGATGGAAACGTTCGTACTATTGAAGGCACGGCTGAGGCATTCCATTCCGACCCCGAACTCGCCGGCATGGAGATCGATGTCAATCAGTTCCTGAACGGCGCTATCACCAAGGCAATTTCTGTTCCCGGTACCTACACCGAGCTCGAGTCTCAGCCCATGGGTGTTGCCGACGTCTTCACCTCGATGGTCAATGGCACTATCAACGGCGTTGACATTATGGTCTTCATTTTGGTTCTTGGTGGCTTGATCGGCGTTGTGAACGCATCCGGCGCATTCGAGAGTGGCTTGGTCGCGCTCACGAAGAAGACGAAGGGTCGCGAGTTCGCGCTCGTATTCCTCGTGGCCGCGCTCATGGTTTTGGGCGGCACCACCTGCGGTCTCGAAGAAGAGGCTGTTGCGTTCTATCCGATTCTGGTGCCTATCTTCTTGGCATTGGGCTATGACTCCATCGTCTGCGTTGGCGCTATCTTCCTCGCAGGCTCCATGGGCACCACGTTCTCGACGATCAACCCGTTCTCGGTCGTTATCGCTTCGAATGCTGCCGGCGTTATCTGGACCGAAGGCATCATGTGGCGTGTTATCGGCTGCGTCGTTGGCGGCATCGTCGTTATCTCCTACCTGTATTGGTACTGCAAGAAGGTCAAGGCGAACCCTGAGTTCAGCTACACCTATGAAGACCGCGAGAAGTTCGCCAAGCTCTACGCTACGCATGACCCCGATTCTGACAACATTCCTGCGTTCGACTGGAAGCGCAAGGTCATTCTGGTGCTCTTCGTCATGGCATTCGTCATCATGGTTTGGGGCGTTGTGAGCCAGGGCTGGTGGTTCCCGCAGATGGCCGCTTCGTTCCTCACTGTCGCCATCATCTGCATGTTCCTGTGCGGCCTTGACGAGAAGACCGTTACCGAGGCATTCATTAATGGCGCTTCGAGCCTGGTTGGCGTTTCGCTCATCATCGGTCTCGCACGTGGCGTTAACCTGATTATGGAGAACGGCCTGATTTCTGACACGCTTCTGTACTGGGCTTCCAACGCAGTTGCCGGTATGTCTGGCCCGCTGTTCATCCTCATGATGATGGTCATGTTCTTCCTGCTCGGCTTCATCGTTCCCTCTTCTTCGGGCCTGGCCGTGCTCGCAATGCCGATTCTGGCGCCGCTCGCCGACACCGTTGGCATCGACCGTTCCATCGTTGTTTCCGCTTACAACTGGGGCCAGTATGCAATGCTCTACCTCGCACCTACGGGCCTGGTCATGGCAACTCTGACCATGCTCGACATGAAGTACTCCCATTGGGTGAAGTTCGTTCTCCCGATGATTGGATTCCTGTTCGTGTTCGGTGGCGCCCTGCTCGTTATCCAGGTTATGGTTGGCGCCTAACCTACGGTATATCCTTATCGCCCGCGGCAGCTCAACCACGCGCGGCGAGTCGCCATACGTCCCCGCCACGGGACGACTGAAGCCGCCCTTTCCCCTGGGCGGCTTCTTTCTTTTCGGAAGGAATCGCGGCCGTGTTTCCGGGCATTCGTCTTGGGTTCACGGCCGCTTTGTTTTTTGCGATTATTCGACGATCGTCATTTCGGGATTGTCCTTCGTGACGATTCCCTTTGCCGCCACTTCCGCGCCCAGGAAACGGCGCATCAAATCGGCGAACTCATCGAGCGCGGCATGCAATTCGGCCAGGCGCGCGCCATCGACGCATTCAATCACGAGAATTGCGTTGCGGGAATCGTCGGTGAGCTCGGTGCGCTGCCCATCGCGCCAATTGAAGCATCGGCATACGGCTCCTTCTTCGTCGTAGTAACAAAGCTCGCCTGGCAGGGTGGGAGCGTTTTCCTCTTCGCCAATGGGAAGGAACGACTTGCCTCCCTCCTCATCGATTCCCAAGTGGAAGTCGCCTACAAAAGCGTCGATGTTTTCTCCGCCAACGGGCAGGGCGTACTTCAGCGAAATGGCATTGTAAATGTCGACCGATGGGGTGATTGAGCCCACTGGATTGCCCTTCAACACGCGTTTGAGCAGGTTTTCGATGGAACAGCGTGCCCCTTTCTTGGTTTTGAAGAGCTGGTATGCCCGACGCCATACGGCCACGACCTCGTTTTCGGAAATAGTGTTGCTCGTAAGGTGTTGGTTCGCCGTTGCATTCGCCTCATTGAGGATGCTCGCAATGGCTGCCTTGTCTTCGCTGGATACTTCGTTGGCGGTTTTCATGGCACGCACGACCATAATCCCGATTGAAGCTTCCGGCAGAATTTCCCAAAATGAGGGTTCTGCAATAAATTTCTGCATGGCTCGTCCTTTCTGTATCCGTATCGCGCTACGGAATTCGATGCGGCCTTCCTAGGCTGCTGTTCCTTTGAAAAACTAAAGCACTCGGGCCAATCGCGGCTTCAAAGGCCTAACGTCGCGATTGATCCGAGTGCTCGGTTTCCCACCCGGCGGCGGGATGTTTTCCAATTTGTGGCGCACTGTATCAAAAATGGGATAGCTTCGCAAGATTCATGGCCCTTGGTGAGTACAATATCCAAGCGTGATCGGGCCTGCTGTTTGTTGGCGTTCGTTCTGCGTCGAAGCCCGTCCGCGTTTCGTTTTTTTTGCGTGCGCTGGCTTGGGCGAGATGGGCAGCAGAGGGCACGCCCCGCTTTCCAGAGCAACTTTGCTCGATTGCGCTGCTCGCCATGGTTGAAAGGAGTTCCGTTATGAAAAACTATCCAATGCAATATGCCGACCGTGAGATATCCGTCGAAGACGCGCTCGAGGTTCTCGATGAAGGGGAGTTTATCACCGTGGCGACCGTTGACGACGATGGCATGCCGTATTGCGTGCCGTTGTCGTATGTGGTTGAGCGCGGTTGGGGCTCTGTTGAAGGTGCAGGCGAGGGCGAGGAGCCTGTGTGCCGCATCTATATTCATACGACGAAGAATGACGGGCATAAGATGGCCGACTGGCGTCGCGACGCTCGCGTGTGGGGCAGCGTGGCGTGTGAGGTCGAGCCGTGCTACGAAGAGACGTTCTTTGCCACGCGCTTTGCGAGCGCGATGGTTGCGGGTCGCATTCGTCACGTCGAGAGCTCACTTGCGGTGCGCAAGATGCTCGTAGCGTTGTGCATGAAATACATGCCTTCCGAAAAGCACGAGATTGGTGGCGCGATTGAACGTGAATTCGATATCACCGATGTTTGGTGCATCGATGTGGAGCGCATCACGGGCAAGGCTGGTCGACGCAAGCCGAAAGCGTAGGGCTTTGGGTGAACGCTGCTTTGGAATGCAGTACGAATGGATCGAATCGGTGCGTGGACTCGGGGTAGCATGGTGCTTCTAAGCTAGAGTGCGATTTTTGAGCGACATAAGGCTTGTGGACGTGGGTGCCGTTTAGGGGCAAGAGCGCGGTTTTCGGCTGCGATCCTGTGGTTTCGAAAGTCGCTCGGAAACCTGTTAAACGCTACGAGCATTTAACAGGTTTTCTGTGCGGACTGTGGCTCTTGCGCTCGCTGGGTTGCTATGATAAAACTAGGTTATAGAAAACGACCATTTGTTCGTAAATATACGGAAGGGGTAGGGCTGCATGGCTTTCGTCCATTTGCATAACCATACCGAATATTCCATGCTCGACGGTGCCACCAAAATTAAAGACATGGTGCGTCGCGCGGCGGATCTTGACATGCCCGCCGTGGCTATTACCGACCATGGCGTCATGTGCGGCGTGCCCGAACTGTGCGATGCGTGCGAGGCGGTGGAAAAAGAAACCGGCAAGAAGGTCAAGCCCATCTACGGATGCGAGATTTACTTTACCGAAGATCCCGAAATCGGCTCGAAGGTGAAGTCGCGTTTGTATCATATGGTGCTGCTCGCGAAAAACAACGTGGGCTATCACAACTTGCTGCACCTTGTGAGCGAATCGCATTGCGACAACTTTTATTACAAGCCGCGCACCACGTTCGACATGCTGAAGAAATACGCCGAGGGCTGCATTGCTTCAAGCGCGTGTATCGCGGGCATTATTCCGCGCTGCATTGATGCGCGCGATTTTGAAGGTGCCGAGCAGTGGGCTCGCAAGCTCGCTTCGCTATACGAGCCGGGTGATTTCTACATCGAGCTGCAAGACCAGGGCATTACCACTAACGGTGGTATGAGCCAGCGCGAGATGAATGGGCATTTGACCGACATTGCGAATAAGCTCGGCTTGAAGACCATCGCGACGAACGACTTCC
>OLVX01002960.1_pt1 | contig 11390 bp, 7 predicted proteins | sample 1673271 | NCBI WGS metagenome assembly OLVX01 (sample SAMEA3178939, study PRJEB25190) | human gut metagenome | biome: human gut; feature: human-associated habitat; material: faeces | place: Austria | collected 2013 | reverse complement strand
CACAGGTTCTTGTCCTTGGAGTAGTTGGTCTCACGGTTGATCTTCAGGGGGATGTTGTGCGCCTCGGCGTAGTCGATCTCCTCGTCACGGCTCTCGATGTCCCACTCACGCCACGGAGCGATGATGGCCATATCGGGGCAGAGGGCCTTCAGGGTCAGCTCAAAGCGGACCTGATCGTTGCCCTTGCCGGTGCAGCCGTGGCAGATGGCGTCTGCGCCTTCCTTGATGGCGATATCGGCCAGAGCCTTTGCGATGCAGGGGCGGGCGAAGCTGGTGCCCAGCAGATAATCCTCATACTTGGCGCCGAACTTCAGGGTGGGGAAGATGTAGTTCTCCACGAAGTCCTTCTTCAGGTCGAGGACGTACAGCTTGGAAGCGCCGGTCTTCTTGGCCTTCTCTTCCAGACCGTCCAGCTCGGTGCCCTGACCCACATCGCCGGAAACGGCGACGACTTCGCAGTTGTTGTAGTTTTCCTTCAGCCAAGGAATGATGATGGAGGTATCCAGACCACCGGAGTAGGCCAGAACGACTTTTTTGATGTTTTCCTTTTTCATGATGAACGCTCCTTTATTTTCATGTTTACACTTTTGTTTTTCTGCACCGGGCATCCCTCCCGGCACGCTCGATTCATCGCTTGCTTATCACGCTTTTTATTATACGCCGTGCGGTTTTTCCGTCAATGCTGAAAACCGCCAAACCTTCTGCCCGTTTCCGGTGCGGTTTCTGTCAATTTGTATGTTTATGCAAATATTTTGTAAATTATACAATTTTTATGCAATCATGCTGCATATATGCGGAGGCTTTTGCCGGGCCTTTTCGGCCCCTCCGCGCCCCGGAACCGCCGTTCACGCACAAAACACCCCCATTCACGCAGGTTTTATTTCTTTTTGACGCATTTTATGGTACAATCAGATCAAGAAAACCGTCGTCTCTATGCAGCTACAAAACGGAAAGTGAGGCCCCTATGAAAAAACGCATTCTCGCCCTGCTTCTTGCCTTCAGCATGATGCTTTCCCTTTTGCCGGTATCTGCCCTCGCAGATACGGGGGGGGGTATCGGTTCAGCCGTTTATGCGGCTGATGGTTCGAAAGACCTGACCATTTCCAAGTTCCGGCCAGATGTTTCCTCTATGGAACCAGATTCGGAGGGTGTTTATCATGGCAACGGCTGGCGGTATGTGCCGCAGAACAGCACCCGCGAGGATAGAGACACCCTTTATCTGGACGGGGATTCGTTTGATTTGTCTGACGCATTTATTCGGTGTCATGTTATAATCAGTAATAAAACCACCGTAAAAAACACCAATTTCGGATGCTATGAAAACCCATCCGGTGACGCAAAAATCACAAATTCCGGCATTCTCCAGAATTGCGAATTTTTTGATTCCATCATTATCAACAACAACCGCATTGAAACAAGCATTTTTGAAAATTGTGACATCACGAACAGCGGCAATTTCAACGACTGCTTGTTCGCTCTGAAGGGCACAGACTCTTTCTTCTTTTCGAGCATGAGTGCGAGCAACAGCTTTTCCTCTCTGTCGCTTGAAAACTCGATTTCCTCTCCGTCTTTTAGAGGGAGTGGAAAATATACCGATTGCTTGTTCAATTTTGACCCATCTGTTGCCGGATTGAGTGACGTTACCGTGCACACGCTCCAGCGTGCCGATCAAAATGAGCTTTATGCCTTTCTTGCAAACTATCCTGACAATTTTACTGCCTATTCCGCTTCTTGCTTTTACACTGTGGGCTCGCCGAAAATTAAAACGGTGTACATTGATAGCGACCAAGTTTATTATTATAATGTCCGTTTTATCAACGGCATTCCCTCCGCTTCTTATGACTCCGAGTTCTACCACGACAATGTTCGGTGGTATGTTTTCACCGTTCAGGACGGCGATGCTGTACTGATGTCCGACGCCAAAGAGCTGACCATTGACAGCTCCACTGGTAAGCCTGATACTACCGGGATGACTTCTTACAACGGTGTCTATTATGGCGAAGGCTGGAAGTATGAAAACGACACGCTGACGCTGGAAAGCGGGAATTACGACTTTAGTTATACCTACCCCAAAAACAGTACCGGCACCCGCCATAGCAACCATGTCAAGTGCAATGTTGTTGTGAACAAGGGTGCGGCGATCACCGGCGGCATCCTCGATGGAGACAGCCTCACCAATTCGGGCACAGTGAAAGACGTCCTGATCATGGGAGGTCAGATCACAAACAACGGCAAGCTGAGCTGTTTGTTAGATCAATCGGTCGACGACGGCTCTGGTTTTACACGCCGTACAATGACGGCCGTAGATGGCAGCCAAATCTACTATACGGTAAACCAACAATCTACTGGCAACGGAACGCAACTTTACTTTACCGGAACTCCAAAGTTCACTGTAAAGCTTGAAAAATCCGATATCCACTGCATCAACGGCAGAACCGATTACGGTGGCCTGAAGAAGGAGTCGAATTCGGATTACTACACGTTTACTCCCGAACAAGAAGAAGACATCGTGCTGAACCGCGAGCCTTACGTTACCGACCTTGTAATCACCGAAGGCGGCATCCCTGACACGACCGGGCGTCAGCCAATTTACGATACAGACGGTACACCCATCGGCTGCAGGGGTAACGGTTGGACGTTTGACGGCGAAACGCTGACGCTGGAAAGCGGGAGCTATGATTTTTCCAAGAACGGCCTTGGTCAGCTTGCCCCCGATGTGAATCTTGTGGTTACGGGTGCCACGCTCACCGGCGGCGCGTTCAACGAGATTCCCCACGGCTTAACCGCTGATAATGTCCAACCCATCATCCTGAACGGTTCCGGTTCGATTGAAGCCGTGAACGGCCTTTCTTCCCCAAAGTGGAGCAAAACACTGTATGCCATCAAAGGCAGTCAGGTGGAGATCAAAGCCAACACCGACATTACCAACATCAACGGCTGGGACATCGGCAAATTCCCCGGCGGCAGCAGCTACCCGAACGGCGAGGACGACAAAACGACCGTCAGCTTCCGAATGCCTGACGGCCCTGTGGTGCTGAACGACACGCTGTATACTCTCAACATCATCCGCGGCACTATGCTGGGCAACACCTCTGTCTCTGCCCCGGCGGGTACGGAACTCATACTGGACGCCGACGAACCGGCAAAAAATGAAACCTTCCTCGGCTGGACGCTGAGCGACGAAAGCTTGCTGAAGGACGGCACGCTGAACGACCCCGAATGCACAAGGATCACCATCAAAATGAAAGCCGCCAGCGCGACCGCTGAGGCGGTGTTCCAGAAAGATACCCCCGCCTACACCCTCACCGTAACCGGCGGCGGGCTTGTGAACGGCAAGACCAGCGCGGTGGTGGAGGCTGGCGACGAAGTGTGCCTGACCGTGGGCGAGATGCAGGAAGGCATGAGCTTCAACTATTGGGACCTGCCCACCGCGCTGACCAAAGCGCTGACGGACAGCAGTTCCGGCGGCTTCAGCAATAAGGTCGAGCCCCTGACCTTTACCATGCCCGACCTGAGCGAGTACACCGAGGACAAGAGCTTCACCATCCGGCTGGACATCCGCCCGGCGGAGCTGCCAGACGATGACGACGGCCCGTCGGTGCTGGGCACCATGGCCACCGTGGCCGTGGGCGGCGCGGCAGCCGGCATCTTGGTGTGGCAGGGCGTGAGCCTCGGCGTGGACAGCTATTTGCAGCTCTCCCTGCCCGACGGCGTGCCGGTGCCCACCAACCGGCGTGAGCTGGTGGTGCTGCTGTGGGAGACGGCGGGCAAGCCCGACGTGGTGCTCCCGGCGCTGTACGGCGATGTTTCCGCCGAGGACGGCGAGCTGCAGAAGGCGACCCGCTGGGCCATCGACAACGGCCTTGTGAAGCCCGCCGACGACAGCGACGCCTCCCGCTTTGACCCCGACCGCAGCGTTTCCAAGTATGAAGTGGCGCGGGCGTGGTTCAAGGTCCAGCAGATGCTGAAATAACTCCCCCAGTCCTCTCCGAGGACAGCCCCCTTACAAAAGCAAGAGCCTCCCGGCTTTCACGCCGGGAGGCTCTTGCGCTATATGCTGCCGTATTTTTTCAGGATGGCGGCGGTCTCTTCGGGGGATGCGAGCCGGATGGGGGCGGGCTTTTCGCTGCCGGAACGCAGCGCCAGCCACCACGTCGAAAGCCCCAGCCAGCCCCACTTATAGGCCGTGTGGGGGGTGCGCCCCACGCAGGAGAAGCCCAGCCGCTGGTGGATGTGCTCGCTGGCGGGGTTGGGGTCGGCCACAAGGGCGTAGACGTTCCAGTAGCCGCAGGCATCCAGCACTTCCAGCAGGGCGCGGTAGAGCAGGGTGCCCACACCGAGGCCGCGGGCGTCCGGGGCACAGTAGATGGTGCTCTCCACCGACCAATCGTAGGCTTCCCGCGGGTGCCACCGGTGGGCACAGGCGTAGCCCAGCAGCTTGCCCTCGGCGTCCCGCGCCAGCAGCAGCGGGGCCACCTTCCGGGTGTTGTCCACCCAGTCCTCGTACTCTTCCAGCGTGGAGGGCGTGACCTGAAAGGTCGCCGTGTGGTTCAGCACGTACCAGTTGTAAATTTCAAGGATGTCTGCCGCATCCGCGCGGGTCGCCACCGACAGCCGGGGCAGATTCTTCCCTTCCCATTCCCCGCACAGGGCCTCTTTTTTCGCCTTGGGCAGCTTTTTCAGGGCCGCTTCGCGGCGCAGAGCGTCGGATTTATCGGCACAGCGCTCCAAGTAGGCGAACCGCTGGGCTCCCATGGCCCGCGTCGCCTTGGCCCCTTTGCCGGTCTTGTGGGCGTAGAGCCGGGCACCGGGGTCGTTGGTCCAGCCCGTATAGAGCTGGCCGCCCGCGCACCGCACCATATAGACGTAGGCCCGTTCTTCGTGTTCCGCTCCGCCGCTCATCTTACAGTCTCCCGTTGTTTTTCAGCACCTGACGACAGGCCGCAAGGGCGGTCTCCTTGTCCTTGGCCGTGATGAGGAAGCGGCTGGCATGGCAAAAGCTGATGCCCTCGATGCCGCTCTTCTGCTCGATGACCTCCTGCGGCTGGCCCGCCCACGACTGGGGGAAGGGGAGCTTAGGCTTTTTGGTCTTGTGGTCGGTCACGCACTGGGCGCTCCAGCCGCCGCGCTGGCTGGGGTAGACCACGAAGAGGGCATCCGTCCGGTACAGGCCGTTCTTCCACGGCAGGTAGCAGGGCAGGATCACGATGCCGTCGCGGGAGTTTTTGTAGGCTTGCTGGACCTTTTCATCCGCACGGTTCACGGCGTTGGCGCTGGCGATCTGGTTTTCCAAGATCTGCTTCGCCACGGCCACCGCCTTGAAGAAGCAGGTATCCTGATCTTCCTTCGAGTCCCACACCGGGTTGAAGAAGCCGATGGCGTCGCACAGGCTGTTCTGCTCGCCGGTGTTGTCGTTCAGATCGAGGGGCTGGATGAAGTTTTCGTCGATGAGCCGCGCCTGACGCTCGCCCACAAGGCCGGGCCCCAGCACCCGCCACAGCAGACCGAAGGCTGCGTAGGGGACGCCGTTGGCCCGCATTTCCCGCGGCTCCTGATGGTGGTCGAACATGCCGAAGCCGATATCGTACACGATGCCGTCGAAATCGTCCGGCACCACAAAGCTGCGGGTGATCTTGATGTCCGGGCGGATGATCTGCAGCAGCGCCGTCGCAAAGACATCATCCGCGTGGAACTTGCCCGCATGTGTAAAACCATTTGCAGGAATTTTCATATCTGTACCTCATTCTCAACAGTGTCTTTGAGGACAGTATAGCACATTTCCGAAACGCAGACCAGCCCCGGAAACGATGCCGTTCAGGCCGTTTCCGGGGCTGGTCTCTTCATCATTTACTTTTTCTTCCGGCTGTCCGTCTTGGTGACGGCCTTGGTCGTGGTCTTAGTCACGGCCGTGGTGGGCTTGACGGCGGGGGAGAGGTTGGGTTTTGGGATGAGGGCCTTGGCGGCGGGCTCGCCGAGAGCCAGCACGTTCACCAACTCCTGCTGGATGGCATCGTTGTTCTCGTCGGTGACGGCGAGGACGTCGGCGTAGAACTGCTCCATCTCCTCAAAGGTGGGGAAGGTGGCCACGTACATCTGGTTGCCCATGGCGCCGGAGAGGGCGTCGGGGATGCGGTCCACCATCCGCATATTGTCCTGATACTTCTGCATCAGCTGCTCGTGGCTGTAGACGAAGTGCTTGCCGTCGCGGCGGCCCGCAAAGGGGCAGTAGAAGTGCTCGCCGACGGGCATATCGGTGCCGCCGAAGGCGATCATGTCGGCCCAGATCTTGTACACGTTGGTGGAGCGTGCAAAGTTGATCATGTCGGGCGTGAAGCCGCCGCAGGGGCGCATGTTGACTTCCAGCGCAACGATCTGGCCCTTTTTGCCCATGCCGGCCTGATCCTCGCTCATCCGGAAGAACTCGAAGTGAACGAAGCGGCTCTTGACGCCGAAGCTCTTGACGACGGCGCGGCCCGCGGCGCGGGTGTCGTCGGGCAGGTCCTTGATGATGTAGTAGATGGAGTTGTCGTTGTCGTTCACGATGTCCATGATGGACATGGGGCTGACATTGCCCGCCTCGAAGATGGGGTTGCCGCTGCCGTCGATGATGGCGTCGTAGCTGTTGACCTCGGCGCGGACGAACTCCTCCATGATGTAGGAGACATCCGGATGATGGATGCTCTTGTAGGTCAGGAAGGTGCGCAGCTCCTCCTCATCAGACAGCCTGTGGGTGTCGGAAGCGCCCACGCCGTTGTCGGGCTTGACGACCACCGGGTAGCCGACCTCTTCGATGAACTTCTTGCAGCCCTCAAAGTCATCCACCATGTGATAACGGGCGGTGGCGATGCCGGCCTTCTGGTAATACTCCTTCATCTTGCTCTTGTACTTGATGCGGGGCATGTCCTCGGTCTGGAAGCCGCTGGTGATGTGGAAATCGGTGCGCAGAGCGGCATCCCGCTCCAGCCAGTATTCGTTGTTGGACTCCAGCCAGTCGATGCGGCCATACTTGAAGGTGAAGAAGGCCACGGCGCGGTAGACCTCGTCATAATTTTCGAGGCTGCCGACCTTGTAATACTCGTTCAGGCTGTCCTTCAACTCCGGCTTCAGCTCATCGTAGGGCTGGTCGCCGATGCCGAGGACGTTCATGCCGTCGTTTTTCAGCTCCCGGCAGAACTGCCAGTAGTTCGTCGGGAAGTTCGGGGAGATGAAGATAAAATTGCTCATGGTTTTGTTGATTCCTCTTTGTTCAGCCTAAAATATAAGGCATATAATACACGACCTGCTGATACCACCAGTTCCAGTCATGGTTGACATCGTGGCCCCACAGATCGACCCAGATGGGGATGTGCTTGGCCTCAAAGATGCGCTTGAGATACCACGTGGTGTCCGGCTTCTCCCAATCGCCCTGACCGCAGCAGATGACGGCCTTCTGGTTCCGGAACAGCTCCATATAGGGGTGATTCTCCGGGAAATTGACCATGTAATCCACCGGGGAGTTCATATAGACCAGCTCGTCCATATAGTTGCCGAAGCCGTAGTGGGCGGTGTAGATGCCGCTGAGGGCCATGCAGCCGCAGAAGATGTTCGGGAAGCGCAGATACAGGTTGACCGCATGGGTCGCGCCGAGACTGCACCCGAAGGCGATGACGCCGGGCGCGCCGTCCCAGCCGTTCCGCTCGCGGGCGATTTGCTGGATCTTGGGCACGACCTCCTCCACGATGTAGCGGATCCACTGCTCGTAGCGGCGGATGCGCCAGTAGGGGTCGCCGCTGGTGTCCGACCACGTTTCCTTGTCGATGGTGTCGATGGAAATGACCATCACCTGACCGGACTCGATCCACGGGGCCAGCGTATCGGCCATGTGGAAATTCTCAAAGTCGAAGAAGCGGCCGTCCTGACAGGGGATGTAAAGCATCGGGCGGCCCGCATGGCCGTAGACCTTGCACTCCATCTCGCGGCCGAGAGCGGGGCTGTAATCCTTAAAATACTGCATTTCCATCGTTGATTCCTCCTTTTGTTAACTCCTTCCGTCATCGCTGCGCGATGCCACCTGTCCTCCCTTTGTCGCTTACGCGACATCTCCCTCCGGCCGGAGGGAGTCTTTCTCTGAGAGGGAGGCTTTCACAGCTTGCCGTTACGCCAAGGCTCCCTCCCAGAGGGAGCTGGCGCGGCGTAAGCCGTGACTGAGGGAGTTTTCATCAATCCAGTTCGTACATCAGGGTGTGGATCACAAAGGGCAGCTGCTTTTCCCAGCTGGCTTCGCTGTGGGTGCCGCCGGGCACCAGACGGGACGTCAGATGGATGCCGCGGATCATGATCTTGCTGCACATCTCCGCAAAGCCCTTGCGCATCCCGTCGTGGTTGCCCATCTCGCGGGAACCGTAGTCCATGTAAAGCACCGTGCCCGGTTCGAGCTTGGCGCGGCCCACAAGGCCGTCGAGCTTTTCCGGCGAGACCCAGATGGAGGGCGACAGCGCCGCCGCCCGGCTGAAGACGTCGTTGTGGTTGAGCAGGGCGTACAGGCTCATCAGGCCGCCCATGGAGCTGCCGCCGATAAAGGTGTGCCCCCGGTCGGGCAGAGTGCGGAAATTGCGGTCGATGAAGGGCTTGAACCGGTGGATGAACCAGCTCATCGTGGCCGCACCCTTGCCGTCAAAGTGGCCGTACTGGGGGTCATCGAAGCGGTAGGGCGAATACTCCACCAGCCGCTCGTTGTTCGGCCCCGCGTTGCACTCCACCGCCGCCACGATGAGCGGCGTGTCGGTGTAGTCCAGATAATCCGCCATGCCCCAGCTCTTGCCGTAGGTAGCATCCTCGTCGAAAAAGACGTTCTGGCCGTCGAACATATACAGCACCGGATACCGGCGGTCCGGATCGGCCTCGTACATGGTGGGCAGGTAGACATAGACCCGCCGCTGCTCCGTGCCGTTCACTGCCGGGTAGCTCACGCTCCATTTTTTGATCATTTCCAGTTCCCTCTCAATCCTGTTACTGTGCTTTTAGTCTAGCACCAATAGGGAAGAAATGCAATTGTATGGAACGCAATCCATTCCGCCAGCGGGCTTGCCCTCTCCGTCATCGCTAACGCGATGCCACCTCCCCCAAAGTGGGAGGTTTTTCGCAATACCGGCAAGTTCATCTTCTCGGAAAGCTCCCCCTTTGGGGGAGCTGGCAAAGCCGACAGGCTTTGACTGAGAGGGCAAAGCCGTTTGGGTTATACAGCAAGCGCCGTCCGGTGAGCTGCCGGACGGCGCTTGCAAAAATCTCGAACGATCGGGGGAGAGGAGCTGCTTAGTACTTCTTCTCCACGGGCACGATCCAGCCCTTCGTATCGGGGATCTTGCCCCACTGCATACCGGTCATGGTATCGTACAGCTTCTGGGTGACAGCGCCGATCTTGCCGTCGCCGATGTAAGCGTGCTCGCCCTTCCAGACCAGCTCCTTGACGGGGGAGACGACAGCGGCGGTGCCGGTGCCGAAGACTTCCTCCAGCTTGCCCTCGCGGGCAGCCTGCATGATGTCGGCGATGGCCAGCTTGCCCTCGATGACCTCATAGCCCCAATCCTTCAGCAGCTCGATGCAGCTGCGGCGGGTGACGCCGGGCAGAACCGTGCCGACGGTAGCGGCGGTGTACACCTTGCCGTCGATCTTGAACATGATGTTCATGCTGCCGACTTCCTCGACGTACTTCTTCTCAACGCCGTCCAGCCACAGCACCTGTGCATAGCCCTGCTCCTCGGCCAGCTCGCCAGCCTTGATGGAAGCAGCGTAGTTGCCGCCGCACTTGGTAAAGCCGGTCAGACCGGGAGCGGCACGGATGTACTCGTCCTCGACATAGATGCGGACGGGGTTGATGCCCTCGGCATAGTAAGCGCCCGACGGTGCGCAGATGATGCAGAAGATGTAGTGCTTGGAAGCATGGACGCCCAGACCCACATCATTTGCAAAGATGAAGGGGCGGATATACAGGGAGGCACCATCGGAGTGGGGCACCCAGTCGCGGTCCACATCCACCAGAGCCTCAACGGCCTGAATGTAATCCTCCACGGGGATCTTAGGGATGCACAGACGGTCGGCAGAATCTTGGAAGCGCTTTGCGTTGCACTCCGGGCGGAACAGCTGCACGGTGTCGTCCGCGGTGCGGTAAGCCTTCATGCCCTCAAAGATCTCCTGTGCGTAGTGGAACACGACAGTGGCCGGGTCCAGCGAGAACGGAGCATAGGGGACGATGCGGGCATCGTGCCAGCCCTCGCCCTCGGTATAGTCCATAACGAACATATGGTCGGTGAACTTCTTGCCGAAGCCGAGCTTCGTCTCGTCCTGCGGCTTCTCCTTCGGATGGGTAGTCCGGGTGATCTTGATATCCAACATGATAAATTTTCCCTCTTTTCTGATCTCACACAGCTGACACGCGCGGCTCCTCCCGCGCCTGAAATTGCCGAATGTTGTCTTCTATTATAATAGCATGAGCACATTTTTCAAGGAAACACAAAATCTTTCATGTTTGGGGGCTGTAAGTTGCCGGGAATTGTGATATTATTTGAAAAGGAATTAACCTCTCAGTCTCGCCTACGGCTCGCCAGTCGTCCTCCCTCTGTCGCGTACGCGACATCTCCCTCCGGCCGGAGGGAGTCTTTCCTAGTAGGGGAGCCTTTGGCATAAAGATAAGGCTTCACCCGGCTGCCAAGGCCTCCCCTATTAGGGGAGGTGGCATTGCGGAGCAATGACGGAGAGGTTGTTCTTTCATCGAAAGGATACTCTCATGCGAGTTTGTTTTTATACCCTTGGCTGCAAGGTCAACCTGAACGAGACCGGGGCGCTGGAGCAGATGTTCCGGGGCGCGGGCTTCACCATCGTCCCGGAGGGCGAGGAGGCCGACGTCTTTGTGGTCAACAGCTGCACCGTCACCAACTTCGGCGACCAGAAGAGCCGCAAATGGCTCCGCCGCGCAAAACGTGAGAACCCCGGTGCCGTCACGGTGCTGACCGGCTGCTACCCGCAGGCTTTCCCCGAAGAGGCGGCCAACTTCATGGAAGCCGACCTCGTCTGCGGCAACGGCGACCGTAAAGCCATCCTCGACAATGTGCTCAAGCTGCTGGATGGCCACGAGCGGATCGTGGCCGTCACGCCCCACAAGCGGGGCGAGCTGTTCGAGGAGCTGCCCGTGGAGCGGTTCGAGACTCACACGCGCGCGTTCATTAAAGTAGAGGACGGCTGCAACCGCCAGTGCGCCTACTGCGTCATCCCCCGCGCCCGCGGCCCGGTGCGCAGCCGCGCCGAGGCCAGCATCCTCAACGAGCTGCACCAGCTTGCCGCCGCCGGCTACCGGGAGGTCGTGCTCAGCGCCATCTCCCTGCCCAGCTACGGCCTCGACACCGGCACCAACCTTG
>OLVX01002951.1_pt1 | contig 11428 bp, 6 predicted proteins | sample 1673271 | NCBI WGS metagenome assembly OLVX01 (sample SAMEA3178939, study PRJEB25190) | human gut metagenome | biome: human gut; feature: human-associated habitat; material: faeces | place: Austria | collected 2013 | reverse complement strand
TCAGTCCTTTTCTTTATCAACATCCAGTCATCCTCCTTAGGAGCTCTGAAAGAACGCTTTACCTCTCCATATTTATCTAATTTCGGAGTACCATCCGGATTCAAGTCAGTAGTTACAATAAACTCTTTTACCTGACCTTCCCAATCCAAAGGCACACTGCTGCTTCTACGATATATCCAACCGTTTTCCAAATGTACATTATACCATACGTCCCGGCCTTTCTTTTCATCAGTCGCTTCCACTGTCAGCACTTTCAACGCATAAAATTCAACTGATTTCCCGGCATTGTCTTCCTCCTCTTCTCCTCTAAGTTGATAATAACCGCGTTTCTGATTAAAGTTCAAAAGAATCCAAGCCAATTCTTCCTTACTAATCATTTCTGTCAAAGCTTTCTTGCGAAGATAATAAATTGTCCAATCGTAAGGTATCTTTTTATCACCAGAAACCAATGAAGGCTGATGTATTGCAAAATCCGCCAACATTTCATCAAATGCAGCTTGAAATAAAAAAGTATATTTCCCTTGCTCATCTTTTACCCACGCTAATTTAGGCTCGGCATCGGCTAAGAATTTTCCGGGATGCTTCTCAAAATCAATATATTCTAAGTAATGATTGGGCAAAAAACCTAAAATATTCAACACTTTATGTAATCGTTCACGACGTAACAATTGACGTTCGCGCAACCGGCGAGCCCCTCTGAGTCGTGTCCTTTCAGATGTTTGCGATATAGAATTCCCTTTGTCGAAATCTCCCAATACAGCAGCATCCATCGGAATAATCCTGCTTCCGGCCATTTCTATCCAAATTCTTTCGGCCTGCTCTTTAATTACAGAGTTTATTACAGCCCATCCTACACTATTGGTTCCCAAATCCAATCCAAGTATCGTTTTCATAGTATCATATTTTGAGTATTCTCTTCAAAGGTATTTTTTTTATTAATATAAGTATTGTATTTCCATATTTATTTTATACATTTGCCATACTAAAATGAAGCAAGTCACAATAAGGATTATTCCGTTGTGAAAACATTAGGTTCCCTCGTCCTTAACGGGGGATTTTTTTTCTCCCCAAACACAACCTTTCGTATCACAATATTTTATACCTTTGCTCACTAAGAATTAATCGTCCCATACCCGTTTCTGTTTCGTCCGACAGCTGTCGGACGATAATTAAACAACTGTCGAACGATAATGCAACAGTTGTCGGACGATTAGTTTTTAGGAAGAAGAAAATTAATCCGCTTAGCGACAAAAATAATTCCCCGAAGCGACGAGAACTGTTTATCGCTATAAACAAAAATAGATATCTTATGAGCGCGTATTACGACCTTTACGAAACGCCTTCGCCCGACGGGAAAGAAGACAAGAAATCACTCCATGCACGTATCTGCCCGAAAAGGACTTATACCCAAAAGGAGTTTGTGGAACATATCGCAACTTTCCAACATCTGCCCAAGAATGTGATAGGGGCAGCATTGGATGCCTGCATTGACGAGTTGTGCGACCTCCTTGCCAACGGAAACATCGTGGAGCTGGGAGAACTCGGATTCTTCAGCACTTCACTGAAATGCTTGCGCGAGACCGACGACGAGAAAAAGAAAATCCGCTCCGAATCCGTCCAATTCCAAAACGTACACCTGCGCATCAGCAGCACGTTCCGCAACAACATCAAGAAGAAAATGACGTTGGAACGTGTACACTCCACTACCAAGAAATCGAAAAAAGTAGTAGAGACCACCGAAGAAACAAGAAAAGCCGAACTGGAACTGTTCCTCAAGCAGAATGTATGTATCAACAAGAACGAATACATCCAGCTAAGCGGACTAACCAGACATGCCGCCATAGACGAACTGAACAACTTCATCCGGCAAGGGTTCCTGCGCCGCCGCGGAATGGGAAGGTCAACGGTCTATGTGCGACAAGAAAAAGACACAGCAAACGAAATTTAGGGGGGCAAGCACAGAGACATAGAAATTAATTTGAAAAGAATCTCTGTGCCTTTGTATTTTCGTGTTCATCCCCCCCAAAATAATAAAACAACAAACAATGGAAAAATCAACAGAACCCCAACCCTGCACGCAGTGGTTCGTCTTCTTCAAAGACCAACTGCTGCTGAAAAAAGGATATACAGACAAAGGAGAAATAAAATACAGCGTACCCGTCAGTATAGAGCCTCCTCTGACACCGGAAGCCGGAAGTAATATACACGAAGTGTTCCCCCCCAACGGCAAGCAAGTACGTGCATTCGCCTTGGAACAGCCCGTGGCCGAAACCGACGAATGGGTCATGATAGGCCTGCGCGCATCGTACGACTACATCTCGCCGGACGAGTACCGTTCTGCAGGAAAGGCCTTCCAGATACTCTATTGGGACGAGCACAGCCACTTCTGCCCCGTGTGTGGTACCGCCATGGAGCACCAGACCCCCATCATGAAGAAGTGTCCCAACTGCGGCAATGAGATGTACCCTCCCGTTTCCACCGCCATCATCGTACTGATACGCAAAGGAGACGAAATCCTGCTGGTGCATGCCCGGAACTTCCGAGGAACCTTCTACGGACTGGTGGCAGGCTTCCTCGAAGCCGGCGAGACACTGGAAGAATGTGTGGAACGGGAAGTTTTTGAGGAAACGGGGCTGAAGGTAAAGAACATCACCTACTTCAGCAACCAGCCCTGGCCCTACCCCAGCGGATTGATGGTGGGTTTCATTGCCGACTACGAAAGCGGGGAGATAAAACTGCAGGAAGATGAGCTGACCGCTGCCGCCTTCTATTCCAAAGACAACCTGCCCGAAATTCCACGAAAACTGAGTATCGCAAGAAGGCTGATAGACTGGTGGATGGAGAACAATTAAAAATTAAAGAATTAAAAAGAGGGGGGGAAGAAATTTTAAAAAGCAGATTGCGGAAAACACACACTCACAAACGAACAACTACGAATGAAACGACTCTCATTCACATCAACCAATCGGTGTGTAACCGCAATCTGCATATACTAAACTTCCCTGCAAACGTTTTGTTCATCAACCATCGGGTTTAAGTCTTTATTTAAGTTTTCTTTCAACACAGAAGCAAAAGGAAGAGGCGCAGCCCTCACGGGTTACGCCTCTCCGAACACTATATACACATTTTTTCCTCTTTCCTATCAAATGCCGAGTGACTTGCGCACTGCCTCCACTTTCTTCTCAGCTTCGGCATCGGCGCTGGTATAGCATTTCGGACAACCCATCTCGCCCTTCACCTCGATATAGAACTTAATCTTCGGTTCCGTACCGGAAGGACGGACAGAAATCTTCGTGCCGTCTACAGTGAAATATTGAAGTACATTGGAAGTCTCGGGCATATCCAGCTTGCTTACGTTGCCCTGGGCATCAGTCAGTTCCAGCGTCTTGTAATCCTTAATCAGGCTGACAGCCGAACCACCGATTTCCTTCGGAGGATTGGCACGGAAGTTATCCATCATCGCCTTGATTTCTTCGGCACCACTCTTGCCGGGTTTCACCACGTTCACGGTGGTTTCCTTAGAGAATCCGTATTCTACATAGATTTCCATCAATACGTCATAGAGTGTCTTGCCCTGGTCTTTGGCCCAAGCACAGATTTCGGCCAGCAAAGAGCAGGCAGAAACCGCATCTTTATCACGGACAAAGTCTTCGGCCAGGAAGCCATAGCTTTCTTCACCACCACCGATATACTGCTGCTTGCCTTCGCTCAGACGGATTTCGCGGGCAATCCACTTGAAGCCGGTATAGCAGTCGCGCATTTCAATCTTGTTCTTGTCTGCCACAGCCTTGATGAGTTCAGTGGTCACGATGGTCTTCACGATGAAGTCGTTCGGCTGCATCTTGCCCATTGCAATACGGTTCTTGATGATGTAGTACAAGAAAATGAGACAAGTCTGGTTACCATTGATAAGCACCCACTCGCCCTTATCGTCCTTGCAGGCCATACCGACACGGTCGGCATCCGGGTCACTTGCCATTACGATGTCAGCGTCAATCTTCTTGGCGAGCGCAATGGCCATGGAAAGGGCTTCGGCATTTTCGGGATTCGGAGAAACCACTGTCGGGAAATTGCCGTCCTTCACCATCTGTTCGGGCACGCAGTTGATATTCTCAAATCCCCACTCCTTCAATGAGTCCGGAATAAGCACGCGGCCTGCGCCATGAAGCGGAGTATACACAATGCTGAGGTCTTTCTGGCGACGGATGACTTCGGGGTCGATAGAGATGGAGTGAACCATTTCCAGATAAACCTTATCCACTTCCTTGCCGATAATCTGAATCAAGTCCTTGTTGCCGTTGAACTTGATGTCGGCCACCGTCACCTTGTTCACCTCGTCTATGATGGCCGTGTCGTGCGGAGCGAGCACCTGCGCACCGTCATCCCAATAAGCTTTGTAGCCGTTGTATTCTCTGGGGTTGTGGCTGGCTGTGATGTTGATACCGCTCTGACAGCCGAAGTGACGGATGGCGAATGAAACTTCGGGCGTAGGACGAAGGTCATCAAAAAGATATACCTTGATGCCGTTTGCAGAGAAGATGTCAGCAGAAATCTTGGCGAACTTGTCACTATTGTTGCGGCAGTCGTAGCCCACTACAACGGAAATATCCTTCTTTCCGGCAAAACATTTGTTCAGATAATTGGACAAGCCCTGTGTTGCAGCACCTACAGTGTAAATGTTCATGCGGTTTGTACCGGCACCCATGATGCCGCGCAGACCACCCGTTCCAAACTCCAGGTCTTTGTAAAAACTGTCTATCAATTCGGTTTTATCTGGGTTTTCCAACATGCGTTTCACTTCTGCCTGAGTTTCGGCATCATATGCCGGGGTAAGCCATTTTTCGGCTTTCTCAGTCACCTGCTTAATCAGTTCCTGATTTTCCATAAGACTGTTATTATTTTAAGAGTTAATATAAACTTTTTTGTAAGACACAAATGTAGAAGAATAAGTTCAAATATCCTAATTTTATTCAGGCATTTTATATCTGTCTCCCGTCTGCTTAACATACTCTTCAAGGAACTCCTTCGGGTATCCCGGGCGGATTACGCCTGCCGGCTGGCCAATGGAATTACGTTCGAACTGACCGTTTTTCATACGCTTGACAACGCCGTCATTGTACTTTACGACAAGAAACTCGCCAAGACGTTTCCAAGTATCGAAAGTGCTTTGGGCGGTCATGTTCGTATAGTTGGTTAGGAATGCCTTCGCTTTGGCAGGGTCTTTTTCCAAAAGTTTGGCAGCAGCAGCCTCAACGCCCTCCTGCGCTTCATTGAAAGTTGTCTCCAACTCTGTCTGAGTGGCACGCACGTCGTCTATCATCAAGTCATAGCGGGGATATACCATATTGGCCACCCAATTGAAAATCCAGAAAGCGGAGTTCCAGGAGAAAGTGATGTAATCGGCGCCATCCACGCGGGTATAGCATACGGGAACCTTGTCCGTACAGCAATATACGGGCGTAAATACCGTCATGTTGGCATCATCCGTGCCAAACCACAGTACTCCACCGATAGGGTCGGGCAACTCGGAACGCATCTGTGCCACGAATACGAAACCACTCTGCTGGGTGGAGATGGGACGCTCATTGAAATATTCCCGGTCGCCCACTTTGAAAGAGAGTGGAGAAAGGCGGTACGGGGTATGATACGGGCCTGCACCGAAATCTTTGCTGATGTCGAGAGGAGTACCTTCATAATGGTCGCGCATGGCATTTTTCACATCCTGCACGGAAACCTTGCGGTTGGGTTTCACAAACAGAGGCATCGGAGTGTTCGTCTCACCTAATATATAAGGTAAGAACTCGTTACCACGGTCGGTAAACATATTGAAATAGCTCCATACACGGGCCTCGCAATAGCGACGGGCACCAAAATCGAGTGGAGCATAGGCATCGGCAAAACTGAAATCCTTGTTCACACCATCAAAGTAACCCTTCTCACGTGCAAAGGAGATGACGTCGGCAGAGTACATGCAGTTTTCCTTGTCATTCATATTGAACTGATGAATGCGGCTCTGGTTGGCATGTGCGGAGATACAATCATCGGGCACGCGGACAGCTACCCATACGGCACCGCGCACACCGGGTCCCTTGCCAATCATCTCCATAATCCATATCTCGTTGGGGTCGGCAATGGTGAAGGATTCTCCACTACTGTAATAGCCATATTCCTGCACCAATTCCGTCATCACCTTGATAGCCTCGCGAGCAGTGCGTGAACGTTGCAGTCCGAGATAAATCAAGCTACCGTAGTCGATAATACCGGTAGTGTCTACCAGTTCGGGGCGTCCGCCGAATGTCGTTTCACCGATAGTGAGCTGGAATTCGTTCATATTGCCGATGACATTGTACGTCTGACGGGCCTGCGCTATCTGCCCGAGGTATTTGCCGGTATCCCACTCGTGTATGTCAATCAGCGTGCCTTTCTTATGCATGCCGGCAGGATAATGATATAGCTCGCCGAACAAGCCATAGGAATCGGCAGAATAAGAAACGATGGTAGAACCGTCCGCGGAGGCGTTCTTGCCCACGATAAGATTGGTGCAGGCCAGTGCATTCGCCACGGCTGCCACAACAAACAAGACGGAAAGAGTCAGTCTTTTACTTTTCATACTTCTAATAAATTAAGGCCTCACCCCCGTCCCCTCTCCGAAAGAGAGGGGAGAAGAAAATGATAGCTTGTTACACATATTTTTATTACACTTATTTATTACACTTATTTATTACACTATATATAGCAAAAGTAACTTCCGACCTCCCCTCCCTACGGGGGAGGGGTCGGGGGAGAGGCTTTACCATACAAATTCAAACTGTTCGGTGGTACAGTTGCCACAGCCATCCGTCACCGTCATCTCCACCACATGCTTGCCGCCTTTCTCCACATGTTTCGGGTCGAGCTCGCACACCAGGTTACCACTGATGGAGTTGGGCTTTCCAAACAAGGCATATTTTCCGTCAATCGTACCCCGATAGGTGTTGATGCCGGTTTCCTTGTCCTTGGCCTTGAAGATGATTTTTCCCGTACGTCCCCACTGAGCTTGGTTCACGGGAGTTATCACCGGCGGAACCGTATCCACTGCCACGGTATAAGTCCCCAAATCCCGTATACGCACTTTCATGACACCATCCTCATACTTACCGCCGATGCGGTATTTTCCACCGCGCGCCGTTACGCCCGCCACATAATATTTGGTCATATCCTCTACCGGACGCCGGCGCAAGCCGATACGCAAATCGCAGGCATCGTGCATCGGAATGCGGGTATCGTTCAACTGATAGGTGAAAGCTATATCACCGCTATCAGCCCGCACGGAATAGTTCAACAGGACGTTATCGTAGAGCATTCCTTTCGGAATGACCAATTCTAACCCCGGTTCCTGCAGATAGTTCACCTTGTCCCACTTGAGGGCGTATTTCTCACGATGTTCCACCGGAGCAATTGTCGTCTTCTGCCCCTGCACCGTGAAGCAGACCTTGGAGGTATTTCCCAGCGCATCGCTCAGCGTATAGACAAACCGGTAAGGGCGTTCTTCGTTGATGTCCACCAGTCCACGGTTACCGTTGGATGCATGCAGCATGCGTAAGTGGTTTCCCGGCTCGATGAAAGACTTCATATACTGGCCGTGTGTCCACGAATTGATATAGCGGTTTTCTTCGTACGCAAAGCGGTCTACCGTACTGCGGAAGACTTCCTCGCCGTCCACTTCGAGAATCACCGTCTTCACGCCATATTTATTCTGCACTCCGTCCATATAATCATAAGCACGGATGCCTGCACCAATCAATCCCCAGGCGGTAATGGGTTTCGTAGGATGTGCCGGAAAAGCCCGTCGCGTCTGCTTGCCCTCCACCACTCCTTTTCCCGGCTGTGGAAACAGCATGATACCTTCGGCACGCGGGGCAGTCTTGTCCTTCACTTTGTCCATGAAGAAAGGCAGTGGGTCTATATATTCGTCCGTAGCCGTCTCTATCATATCCAGATGCAGGTGCGGACCGAAAGAGTATCCGGTGTTTCCGCTTAAAGCTATTATCTGACCGGCTTTCACGGGATATTCGCCCAAGATATGCACCCCGAGATTATTACTGCCTCTATCTCTATCGTCTCCCTCATCTGACACGGGAGCAGGCTCGGGAATTATCTCTACTTCCCAGCTTTCCTTTTCGTACTGAAGAGCCTTCACTCGCTTTGCCACTTCACCCACAAAGGCGCTAAGATGACGGTAGATGGCGGTATAGCCGTTATCATACACCACATCGAGCACATAGCCCGAACCGTGGGTAACGCGGATATGCGAAATATATCCGTCGGCCAGAGCGCGTACCGGCTTGCCTATGGTTCCACCGGTCTTGAAATCCAGTCCGCCATGAAAATGGTTGGCACGTATCTCGCCAAAGTTACCGGAGAAAATGATGGGAAAATCAAAAGGCGGAGTGAAGGAAGCCTCTTGTGCCCGAGCCCCGACAGATATAAAGAAAAAAGACAAAATGACAGATTTTATGTATATATTCATTGCAGTAACTTCTTATGATAAACGCAGGCAAAGATAAAAATAATCCCTATCTTTGCCATACAAAAGAGAAAATAAACAATGGAGAAAATACATTACTTCCGTCCCCTCTATCTTGCTCTGGCACTCACCATAAGCCTATTTTCCACCGCAAGCACCCCTAACCGATACAAAACCTCCGCTTCCCTGCCCGACAGCCTGCTGACCGAACAGCATATCCGCAGCATCTATTACACCCTGCCCGACAGCGCTCTGTCACTGCTGGACGAAGCCGAAGCCCGCCGTCTTCCCCACCTGCCGCAATTCCGCATCGACATGCTGCGCGGCACAGTCTACGAACGTCAAGGTATGTACCACCTCAAGGAGCGGTACATCCGCCGCGCCCTGCAAAGCGACTCCGTGCAGCACACTCCTCTCCGGAAACTGCAAGTCCTCACGCAGCTCGCCACCGCCCTCGACCGCCTGAACAAATACGAAGAAGGCATCCGCATCTGTACCGAAGCCATCGAGCTGGCACAGGAGCAAGGACAGAAGGCCAAAGAAAGCGAACTGCTGTTCACTTTGGGCCGCATGTATCAAGGCATGAAGCTCGACGACAAAGCGTTCCGGTACATGTACCGTTCCATCGAACTGCTGCAAGGCACGGACAATGTGCGCGAACTGGCCCAACTATCCACCTCCTACGGCGACTTGTCCGCCTATCTGGCCGAAAACGAGCGTTTGGACGAAGCCATTGCCCTCTGCGAGAAGCGTCTCGACGTTATCAGCCGCATGAGCCTGCTGCCCGGACCGCCGCCCGGATACATAGACCAGCAATACGGTTACCTCTACTCCAAACTTGCCTGGTACTACCTGCAAAACGGACAAAGCGAAAAAGCCGCCGAAACCGCCCGGAAATACCAAAGCACCGGCTTTGCACAATCGCAGGCAGGACAAACAGAAATCGTCCCCTACCTGCTGGGTACGCGTCAGTACCATAAAGTGCTGCAACTTCTTGACGCCTCTTCCGCCCTGGCCGAACCGGCCGATACCTTCAACTACGGCCACCTGATTCTGCTGGACCGCTATGCCCGCACCTACCGCGGACTGAAACGTCCGGAACTGGCCGACAGCTACCAACAGCGCATCACCATGCTGACCGACAGCATCTATGCCCGCGAAAAGGCCGGCCAGGCACACGAATTCGCCATCTACCAAACCCAGGAAAAGGATGCGCAGATACGCGAAGCCCAACACAAGCTGGCACGGCAACGCGTACTGTTCATCACCACCAGCTTCATCGCCATCCTGCTCACCATCCTGCTATGGGAAAAGCACCTCCACCTGCGCCGCACCCGCGAACGCAACCAGATAGCCGCCCGCCAGATAGAAGAGCTTCTGGCACAGAAAGAAGAACTGCGCAAGGCATACCGCCGGCAGCCGCTTCACCCGGAAGATGCCCCTAACGAAGAGCCGCCTGCCGCTCAAGCCAACACTTCCCCCTCCGCTGCCGACGATGAAGACAACCGCCGCCGGTTCATGCAGATGGAAGATGCCCTGCTCACCGACCTGCCCTTCCTAAACCCCGACTTCAACCGCGAAGACCTGATGAAGATAACGGCCTTGAGCAAGAACCGCCTCAACCCGTTCCTGCGCGAATATGCCGATGCCGACGGCTTCAGCGACTACATCAACCGCCTGCGCGTGGAGCACTCCATATCGATGCTGAAAGACAACAAAATGTATTCCATAGATGCCATAGCCACCGCTTCGGGCTTCAAGAGCCGCAACACCTACTATGTGGCGTTCAACAAACTGCTTGGCATGACACCCGTGCAGTACCGGGAGACTTTGCCGGACAAGTCCGCAGAACCATGCACAGAGCCTATAGTTTAACAGATTGCAGGCCGTCAGTTACAAGAACTATTCGTATATTTGTGCGTTGCAAGTAATATATAAGAAAGTTACAGGTAATATATAAGAAAAGTGATATATAAGAAAGGAGAACCGGAAATATGGAACCCATACAGAGCAACAAAATCTACCCCATCGGCATACAGAACTTTGAGAAGATCCGCAAGGACGGCTATCTCTACATTGATAAGACCGCCTTGATCTATCAATTGGTGAAAACAGGAAGCTACTATTTCCTCAGCCGCCCGCGTCGATTCGGGAAGAGTCTGCTGCTATCCACGCTGGAGGCCTATTTCCAAGGGAAAAAGGAGCTGTTCGAGGGACTGGCCATGGAGAAGCTGGAGAAAGAGTGGACCAAGCATCCGATCTTGCATTTCGACTTGAATATCTCCCACTACGACGCCCCTGACAGCTTGTATAAGATATTAAATGATACCTTGTCCAGATATGAGGAGGAGTATGGGACACGGCCTACCGAGGAGACCCTGCCCCTCCGCTTCGCCGGAATCATCGACCGGGCCTACCGCAAAACCGGACAAAGGGCCGTGATCCTGATAGACGAGTACGACAAGCCCTTGCTACAGAACTTGCACGACGAAGAGATGCAAAACCGGTTCCGGAACATGCTCAAACCCTTCTACGGTGTGTTGAAGACTATGGACAGGGCTATACGCTTCGCCCTACTGACCGGCGTGACCAAGTTCGGGAAGGTAAGCGTCTTCAGCGACCTCAACAATCTGGACGATATATCCATGCGGGAGCCTTACGCCGCCATTTGCGGCATCACGGAAACGGAGCTGCGTACGCATTTCGATGAGGACATCCATACGTTGGCCTCTGCCCTTGAGCGGACATACGAGGAGGCCCGATCCTTGCTACGGAAACGGTACGACGGCTATCATTTCGTGGCCGGGGGACCGGGCATTTATAACCCTTTCAGCCTGCTGAATACCTTCAAGTATATGCGGCTCAGCGATTATTGGTTCGAGACGGGCACGCCCACTTACTTGGTGGAGTTGCTGAAACGAA
>OLVX01002948.1_pt1 | contig 11436 bp, 7 predicted proteins | sample 1673271 | NCBI WGS metagenome assembly OLVX01 (sample SAMEA3178939, study PRJEB25190) | human gut metagenome | biome: human gut; feature: human-associated habitat; material: faeces | place: Austria | collected 2013 | reverse complement strand
GCGATGAAACATACGCCAATATGTTTCTAATTAAGTTCTCCGAAGAGATACCCAAATGCAAATAATATTGTATCATCTCCGGAGCAGCCACGCAAGAGAACAAAAGTTCTCAGGCTGTTATTTTTGTACCCTTTTTTTCATAAAATACAAAGGAGCTGATACATTATGTATGTAATTTATTTAAGAAAATCCAGAAAAGATTCCGACCTTGAAGCACTCGGAATTGATGTTTTGAAACGTCACGAGGAAACTCTTCTTGAACTTGCACGCGCCAGAAGCCTTCCGATCGGAGCTATTTACAGAGAAGTCGTATCCGGAGATAGCATCGATGCTAGACCGGAAATGGTCCGCCTTTTATCCGAAGTTGAATCCGGTATCTGGGAAGGTGTCCTTGTTATGGAAGTGGAACGTCTTGCCAGAGGTGACACTATTGATCAAGGACGTGTTCAGAGAGCTTTCTTCTACTCCAACACTCTGATCGTTACTCCAGGAAAGACTTATAATCCAGCGATTGAGAACGACAATGAATACTTTGAGTTCTCTCTTTTTATGTCCCGGCGTGAATATGCCACTATTAAACGTAGGATGCAGGCTGGGCGTATTCGATCTGTAAAAGACGGATATTATGTCGGCAACATCGCTCCATACGGTTGGAAGCGTGTAAAAGCGGATGATTGCAAGCATTTTACGCTCGTACCAGACGAAAAAGAAAATCCGGTTTTGAAACTGATGTATGATTTTATGGGGAATAAAAAATACGGATTCCAGAAGACCTGTTCTGCATTAACCGGCATGGGAATCGTTTCTCGTAGCGGAAAGCCTTTTAATCCGGCTACTGTAAAAACAATCATTTCAAACCCTGTAAATACAAATCCGAATTTAACTAATTTAAGTAAACTAGCCCCAAACATAACAGGTATTGCTAAGAAGAATGTAAACTCTGTTGCTACTTCTCTTGATACACCTATTAATAAAGCCCCTAATATTGTTGCTCCTGAACGTGAAGTCCCTGGGAAAACTGCAGCTATAACTTGGAATAAACCAATTATTATAGCCATTTTGAATGTTAATTGATCCATATCTGTTGCCACAGGTATTTTCCCTTTGTTGTAGTTTTCAACAACTATAAAGAATATACCAAATAAAATTAACATTATCGCTACTGTTTGGAAGTTATAGAATAACTCATTAACCTTATCATCAAACAATAGGCCTATAACTGCAGCTGGTAAACATGCAATTATTACTTTAATCCACATTATGATTATACTCTTTTGTACAAATGGTTTCTTTTTAAATGAAAAAGGAAAAATCTTTTTCCAATATAAAACTACTACCGCCATGATTGCACCTAATTGTATAACTACAAAAAACATTTCTTTAAACGCTGGAGACATATTTAGTTGTAAAAATTCATCAACTAATATCATATGTCCTGTACTACTTACTGGAAGCCATTCTGTAATCCCTTCAATTATCCCTAATATAATGGCTTTCATTATTTCGATAAATTCCATAATTCACCTCTCGTTATTCTTTATTTATTTTTCAATTTTTACATTAAAATATCCTGCTAGAAACAGGATATTTCACTTTCTTATTAAAAGTAATCTTTTTAACATATATAGTATAACATTAAAATATATAATTTTTATTACAAATAATTAAATTTTTGATTAACTTTAGTCTATGAATGTTACTACATCTTCTAACGGAAGTCTTGGTGGTTGTGGTGCACTCATATCTTCTGGAACACCAACTGGTATTAATGCCATTAATTCTCCTTTTGTCTCATCATGACCCATAACTTCATATATTTTATCTCTAGAATGTATCGGTCCTGTCATATAACAAGCTCCATATCCCATATTTGCAGCTGCTAATAATAAATTTTCTACTGCTGCTCCTATAGTTTGTATCTCAGCTTGACTAGAAGCTACCATATCATATAATTCTTTACATTCTGGTTTATCTTTTAATATTTTATATTCTACTGTTTTATATGGTTTTGCATAAACTAAGATAAGAACTGGTGCATTTTTAAATACTGTGTAGTATTTTAAAAACTTGCTCATATTAGTTTGGTCTTTTTCATTATCTGCTAAATTGGCAATTTCCATGTGTCTATCGCCAACAATTTTTGCTATTTCGTATATTTTCTCTTTATTTGTTATAACATCGAAATGCCAGTTTTGTTGGTGTTTTGCTGATGGTGCATAAGTTGCAGCCTTTAACATTTCGATTAAGTCTTCTTTTGGAATTTCTTGGTCAGTAAATTTTCTGATACTTTTTCTCTTATATATAAACTCTAAGTTTGTCATTTCCATATCTCCTCATATTCCAATTTTAAATAATAACAAAATCTATTTTATACCAATTATAAATTTTTTACTATAATCTTTTAAAATTTTCCTATGTATATATAAAAAATACAAATAATACTTTTTTTATTAAAGTTCAAATCTAGTTATATTTCCCTTTTCATCCTGTAATGATAAAACCTCTAACCCCGGATAACTTCTAAATAACCATTTTATTTCTGACATCGCTCTACTCACCTGTTGTTTATTCATCTTCTTGATAAACATACTGTATGTTATTTCTTCAAATTCTTTACTAGTCATATAATTTCTTATAAATGTATAAGCAATTGTATTTGGAATATTACTTACATTTCCCTTCCCTCGATTGTATTTTTGTGTATACATTTTCATAAAAATCCCTCCCAATTTATATTAAATTAATTTATGCCTTATATATATTTATTTTTACTATTTTTGTTTTATGAGCATAAATTTAGGCAAAAAAAATTCACTACGTTCATAGTGCCAACAACTTCTTCCGTTGCGTAAGTTAATAAGTTAGAAATTAAAAAAAGCCTGTATAAAAAATTTATACAGGCTTTATAATTTATCTATTAAGTTTATTAAGATACTCTTTTAGATTGATCTAAATCATTATCATCTAATTTATATTTTTTCCATGCTTTAAATGTAAATATCATAAGTGTAGTTACATTTATTCCGCAAAGCACAAACATAAGTAAGTCTACTGCTTCAAACACTACATTTGCACCGAATACCGCTAATGTACCTGCTGTAAATACTAATACTAAATATATTGCTATATTTGTGTTTATATGGTTAGACTTAAATAATTTTGTCATATAGTAGTATGAACCTAATATTGTAGTTAATGCAGATAAAACAGTAAATAATGAGAATACTATTAATCCGAAAACTCCCGTTACATCTTGTGCAGTTTCAAATAATTGAGTTAATCTTGTTATTGTATCTGCTGGGAAGTGAATTATTCCATTACGTACACCATATGACGCTATATAAGAAGTAACTACTATAGATACAAATACTGTTACTATTGTAGGTATTAATGCTATCATAGCTGCTTCTCTAGGCTCAGAATCAGATTCTTGTGCAGCCATAGCTAATGCACCTAAACCAGTTTCAGCAGTTTGGATTATCTTTTGCATACCTAATATAAATCCAAGTGGAACACCAAGCATTGCATTAACAGGGTTCATCATACCTTGAATCATTCCATGTAGGTAAGTTGGTATGTATGATGCTGTTTTAATTACGAATATTGTAAAGAATATAAAGTATGCTGCTACTGCTGTTCCTATCATGTATGTCATTGCATCCATAAACACTTCATGTCTTTTAGATAGTACTAATAATGCTACTATGATTATTACTGGTACAACGATAAATAAATATCTTTGCATGAAAGTAGTTTCTATTCCCATGAATTTAGATGCAACTATAGCACTAACTGAATCTATACCACTAAATTGGAAACCACCAAATCCAAATACAGATAATGCTACGAAACATACTGCATATACCATCCCTAATTTTGGACTTATTAAGTATGATATATATTCTTTTGGTGTTTTCCCCATTATTTTTGAGTTTAATGTTTCTGAATAAGAAACTGGAACCATTATTAAAGCTCCTATTAATGCCCATATTGCTAGTGCCTCTATGTTATGTTGTCCTGCTGCATATAATTTTGATAATGCACCCATAACACCTACAACGGCACCAGTACCTATCATAGCACCAAGAGATATCGCCGCTGGTCCTATAGCATTTTTAAGTTTTAATGTAGATGGTTTTGTTGCTTGTTTCTGTACTATGAAGATAGTTCTTATTGAAGTTATTGCACCTACTACCAGTATAAATGGTAAAAATATAGGCCATATTGTATCAGAAACAATAGTTATAATATGTTCTAATTGTGATAAAAAATTAGCCATTTAATTATGTCTTCGCTACGTATAAATAGTAGCTCTCCTTTCCTTTTTATTTTCCTTATTATGGATATAATACTTAATCTTTACTTGTCGACAATAATTTACTAGATACGACATGAAGTCATTTTAACATATTATTTATTTAAATTTCAATGAAATTGTGTAACCTTGTTAAATCCATTATTTCACATATGTTTATTGTTTCTTGGAAACGTTATTTTTATACATTTATACTGATGAAATCTGCCCTATTTTGATGTTTATATTGTCTTATTGTATATTTTTTCTACTTTTGCCCCTTGAAATTTCATGCGAATGTGTTATGCTAAAAACAACCATTTCTAAATTTATTTTAAATTTAGTTTAATTAGCAATTTTATTTTGTTTTTTTTTATGTCTATATTGCTTATTATTCGGTAATAATAAATAAACAATACTTATAATAAAAAGGAGAAATAATAATGGAAAATACAAATACTAAAAAACCATTTTTTTATGGTTGGGTTATAGTTGCGGCGTGTATGTTAATTCAAGCTGTTCCTTATGGTGTAGCAACGAACGTACAACCCCAATTCATCAACTTTGTAACTAATGGAGAAGGATTTACACTAACTCAATTCTCTTTATTATTTACAATCGGTACAATAGTATCAGCACTTGCTTCACCTTATATAGGTAAAGTTTTATCTGATCCTAAAACAAATATAAAATTAGTTTATATCATAGGTTCTATATTATGTGGTGGCGGATTTGCGCTTTTCTCATTTGCTGGTGGTAACTTATGGGCTTATTACGCTATATCAGCTTTAGTTCAAGTTGGTACTTCTATCGTATCTGCTATAGGTGTTCCATTACTTTTAAACTCATGGTTTAAAGAAAATAAAGGTTTAGCAATGGGTCTAGCATTCTGTGGTAGTGGTATAGGTAATATATTCTTACAACAAGTTGCTGCTAGATTACTTAGTAATCCAAACTATGGTTATGCAAAAGCATACTTTATATTTGGTATATTCTCTCTTGTAGTATCACTTTTAATTTCTATATTTATGGTTAGATTACCAAAAGGTCCATCAGAATTAGCTGCTAATGTACCTAGAAATAAAGCACAACAAGGAGAAAATACAAAAACTACTTTAACTAAATGGGGATATACTCTTAAAGAAGTAACAAAAATGAAATTATTCTGGGTATTAGCAGTTGGATTTATATTTGTAGGTTTCTATGTAAGTGGTATGTCAGTACAATACACATCTTATTTATATAAATTAGGATTTAGTGCTACTTATGTTGCTAATATTGGTTCAATATTCGCCTTCTTCTCTATACTAGGGAACTTATGTGGTGGTTTATTCTTTGATAAATTAGGTATCAAAAAGACACTTTTATTATCAAGTGTTATGGTTGTTCTTTGCGGAATATCTTTAGTATTTATACCTGGTATACCTGCTTTAGGATACTTATTTGCAATACTTTTAGGAATAACTATATTTGCATATATAATTGGACCATCTTACTTAACAGGTGCTCTTTTTGGTGATAGAGAATTTGGTACTATATTAGGTATAGTTCAAGTATTCTTCGCTATAGGTTATGCACTTGGTACAGTTCTTTTCGGAATAAGTGTTGACACATTTGGTTATTTAACTTCTTGGATAATTACAACAGGTTATGTTGTTATAGCATATGCTTGTTTATTAATTGCCTCAGTTGGTATATTAAAATACAACAAAGAAAACAATGTTGTTGAAACTAAAAAAATAGTTTAAGCTTTATAGACAAAAATAAAAAACTCTACAAATATTAAAAAATATTTGTAGAGTTTTTTATTTTACACTTTTTTACATTTCTTGACTTTATTCCATTTATTTCCTTTTTAGAAAATGCTATACTTATACTATTGACTGACCTGTCAGTTTTAGAAATTTTAAAGTGAGGTGAAATTTTTGTTACCAAAATTCAGTGTAAAAAAACCACTAACAGTATTGGTATGCATGGTCCTTATACTTGTTCTAGGTGTTGTTTCCTTTACAAAAATGACGACTGATTTATTGCCAAATATGAATCTTCCTTATGTAATCGCGTATACAACATACCCTGGAGCAAGTCCAGAGAAAGTTGAAAGTACTGTTACAAATCCACTAGAAGAAGTATTCTCTACCGTAAGTGGTGTAGAAAATATTACTTCTATATCAAATGAAAATGTAAGTATGGTTATACTTGAATTTTCTCAGGATACTAATATGGATTCTGCAATGATAGATCTTAATGGTCAAGTTGATTTAGTCAAAGGTAACTTTGATGATTCTGTTGGGTCTACTACTCTTATGAAACTAAATCCTGATATGATGCCAGTAATGATGGTAAGTGTAGATGTCGATGGAATGTCTAATGAGGAAATTTCTAGATATGTTAATAATGAAGTTATTCCTAAATTAGAACGTGTTGATGGCGTGGCATCAGTAACTGCAAGTGGTCTTGTGGAAAGACAGTTACAAGTCACTTTAGACCCTGATAAAATTGATTCTGTTAATCAAGAAATTCAAGAAAGTGTAAATAAGAAATTTGATGATCAAATTGATGAGATAGATAAATCTATCTCTAGCTTAGACGAAAGTCAACAACAATCTGAATCTCAAATACAACAAAAACTTTCTGAATTAGATAGTACCAGTACTCAAATAGACAATTCTATAAAAGAAATCGAAAACTCTATATCAAGCAATACTGGTTCTACTAGTGATTTACAAGCTCAACTTCAAAAGTTACAATCTCAAAAAACAGAGCTTGAAAGTTCTCGTTCATCATTAAATGATGAATTATCAAAAGCAGCTTCACAAGTAAGTGAACAAAAAGCTACACTTGAGTCTTCTAAAGAAGAAATAGAAAAAGCAAGAGAAGAGGCTTTAAAGGCTGCAGATATATCAAATAAAATCACACCTGAAACAATTGATTCAGTTCTTTCGGCAGAAAACTTCTCTATGCCTGCTGGATATGTTGAAGATGGTGCTGATAAATATTCAGTTAAAGTCGGTGATAAATTTACTTCTAAAGATGAGATTGAGAATCTTCTTCTATTCTCATTAGAGGATATTGCTGATGTTTATTTAAAAGATGTTACAAACATTGAATATGGAAATAGCACAAGTGATTCATATACAAATGTAAATGGAAACCCAGGAATCATTTTATCTATAGAAAAAACTAGTACAGCTTCTACTTCTTCAGTTTGCGATAAACTAAATAAAACTATAGATAATTTAACTAGTAAAAATGATAAATTACATATACTTTCTCTAATGGACCAAGGTATATACATAGATATGGTTATCGATAGTATACTGGATAATTTAATTTATGGTGGTGTATTAGCAATAATAGTACTTTTAATTTTCTTAAGAAGTATTAAACCTACTATAATAATAGCTCTAAGTATACCTATGAGTTTACTATTTGCAGTAGTTTTAATGTACTTCACAGGTATATCTCTAAACATGATTTCACTATCTGGTTTAGCTCTTGGCGTTGGTATGCTTGTTGATAATAGTATAGTTGTCATCGAAAATATCTATAGAATGAGAAATAACGGTGTAAGCAAATATAAAGCAGCTGTCTATGGTGCTAAACAAGTTTCAAACGCAATATGTGCCTCTACTCTAACGACTATATGTGTATTTTTACCGATAGTATTTACAGACGGTATAACAAGACAATTATTCGTCGATATGGGTCTTACAATCGCATATTCACTTATTGCGAGTTTATTAATGGCTCTTACTTTAGTTCCTTGCATGGCATCTAATATATTAACTAGCAAAGATCAAGTTGAACACAAATTCTTTAATAAACTTGTTGATGGATATGAATATGTATTAGACAATGCATTGAGACATAAAGCAGTTATACTTGTGGGTGCATTATTACTTTTAGTTTTAGCTGGATATAGTGCTACAAAAATGGGAACTGCATTCATGCCTGATATGAGCTCTACTCAAATGACAGCAACTATCTCAGCAAAAGAAGGTCAAGAAGTAACACAAGCTGATTTAGAAAGTGCTAGTGATGAATTTGTAAACATAGTAAAAGAACTTCGAGATGTCCAAGGTGTTGGCGCAATGACAGGTTCAGGTAGCATCACTGATTCTTCTAAAAAAAGTGTTTCTGCTTATATCCTTTTAAAAGAAGATATGAAACATTCTAATAAAGAAATTGCTAAAATGATAAAAGATAAAACAAAATCTTTAGGTTATGATATAACAGTTAATGAATCTGCTATGGATACTGGAAGTATGTTATCAAGTGGAATAAGTATCAAAATCAAAGGAAATAACTTAGACAAACTTCAATCTATATCTGAAGATATGACAAAATTACTAAAATCAGTTAAAGGTGTTACTGATATAAAAAGTGATTTAGATAATATAGAAGTTGAACAACGTATTAGTGTTGATAAAGAAGCTGCTATGAAATATGGTCTTACAGTTGCACAAGTATATCAACAAGTTTCTGAGGGACTAAAATCAGAAAGAAACTCAACATCTATAACTCAAAATGGAAATGATTTAGATGTAGTTGTAAAAAGCGCTACAGAACCTACATTAGAAAACTTAGAGTCTTTAAATATAAAAGGTACTCAAAATAATGAAGATGTTACTATAGCTTTAAGTGAAATTGCTTCTATAGGTAGTGCAAATACTCCATCATCAATAAATCACACTAACCAAACTCGTTATTTAACTGTCTCAGCATCAGTTGATGATAGCCACAATATCGGTTTAGTAAGTCGTAAAATACAATCAAAAATTGATAAATATAAAACTCCTTCAGGCTATAGTATTGAGTTAGGAGGAGAAACTGAAACAATAAATACTACTATGAAAGACTTAATCCTTATGATAATACTTGCTATAGTATTTATTTACTTAATAATGGTTGCTCAATTCCAATCATTATTATCACCATTTATCGTAATGTTTACTATACCACTTGCATTTACAGGAGGTTTATTAGCATTATTAATTACTGGACAAGTACTAAGTGTAACTTCTATGTTAGGATTCTTAGTTCTTGCTGGTATAGTTGTTAATAATGGTATAGTCTTTGTGGACTATGTAAACCAATTACGACTTGATGGAGCCGATAAGCATGATGCCTTGTTAGAAGCTGGTAGAACGCGTATAAGACCTATACTTATGACTGCTTTAACAACTATACTTGCTATGTCGACTATGGCGTTAGGAGTTGGTATGGGTTCTGAATTATCACAAGGTTTATCAATAGTTACAATAGGTGGTTTATTATACGCTACATTATTAACGCTATTTATTGTTCCAATTCTTTATGATATATTACATAAAAAGGAATTAAAAACTGTTGAAATAGGTGAATCAGACTAATAAAATTTAATCCAAAACATTAAAGGGACTATACAATAAAATTACTTATATTGTATAGTCCCTCTTTTAATTTATTTTATATTTCACAAGTTTATACTCTGTTTTATAATGATATAACTCTACTCATCAATTCATTACTTCTCTTGATAAATAAATCTAATTCATCTGCACTTAATTCTTTGTTTGCAAGCAATGCTAAGTCTACAATTTGGTTGCAAATTACATCTACAGCTTCTTTTTTAGTTTCGTCATCTTTTAAAGATAAAACTTTTTTGATTAATGGATTTTTATCATTTATAACTAATGTTTTTTCTTCTTTTAAATCGAATCCATAATCTAATCCAGCAAATCTAGATTGCATTTCCATCATTCTTCTTGATTCTTCTGAAACTAATATAACTGCTGGTGTATCTTCTTTCTTTAGGCTTTCTACTGTATATTTTTCAATTCTATCGCCTATTTTTTCTTTGAAGAAATTAACTATTTCTTCGTCTGCTTTTTCGTCCTTTTCTTCATCTTTATCTTTTAATACATCTGATAAATCAGAGTCTATTCTCTTGAATCTTACACCATGTTCTTTATATTCAAGGAATGTGATAAAGTTATTATCTATAGTGCAATCTAATATAACTGCATTTAATCCGTATTCTTTAAATAATTTGATATATTGAGATTGTTGTTCTCTATCTACAACATAGAATACTTTATTTTCATGTTTATCTTTCGCTACTTCTAAGTAATCTGTTAATGTTATATATTTTCCATCAAGATCTTTATATAAAATGTATTCTTTTATTTTATCATAAAAACTTTCATCTTTTAGACAACCGTATTTGATAAATATTTGTATATCATCCCAGAATCCTTCGTATTTTTCTCTTTCATTTTTACAAAGTGATTTTAATTTATCTGCAACTTTTTTAACTATATGCTTAGAAATTTTGCTTACATCTCTATCATTTTGTAAGAAACTTCTTGATACATTAAGCGGTAAATCTGGACAATCTATTACACCTTTTAATAATAGTAAAAATTCTGGTATAACTTCTTTAATGTTGTCTGCTACGAATACTTGATTGTTATATAATTTTACTTTACCTTCAACTAATTCAAATTCATTTCTTAGTTTAGGGAAGTATAAAATACCTTTTAAATTAAATGGATAATCCACATTTAGATGTATCCAGAATAATGGTTCATCAAATACATTAAACACTTGTTGATAGAATTTTATATATTCTTCATCAGTACAATCTTTAGGTAATTTTAACCATAGAGGATTTGTATCATTAAGTGGCATTGGTTTTACTTCATCTTTAGTTTCTTCTGAAGTTTTATCATCACTACCATCTTCAGATTTTTTATTTTCTTCTTCAGCTTTTTTCTTAGCCTCTTCTTCTAATCTATCTGTATTTTCTAGATATATTTCAACAGGTAGGAATGAACAGTATTTTGTGATTATACTTCTTAAATTGTATTCATCTAAAAATTCTTCGCTATCTTCTGCCAAAGTAAGAGTTATTGTTGTACCTCTTTCAGTTCTTGTTCCATCCTCAGTTATTTCAAATTGCATACCATCTGCTGATTGCCATCTGATTGGTTTTGCACCTTCTAAATATGAAAGTGTATCTATTTCAACATTACTAGATACCATAAATGCTGAATAAAATCCTAAACCAAAATGACCTATTATATCATTTGATTCTTCCATCTTGTCTTTATATTTATTAAAGAAATCCTCTGCTCCAGAAAAAGCAACTTGATTTA
>OLVX01002946.1_pt1 | contig 11449 bp, 10 predicted proteins | sample 1673271 | NCBI WGS metagenome assembly OLVX01 (sample SAMEA3178939, study PRJEB25190) | human gut metagenome | biome: human gut; feature: human-associated habitat; material: faeces | place: Austria | collected 2013 | reverse complement strand
GGCCCGCATCGACGGAGCCGGTCCGCTGCAGATTTTCTTCCGGATTATTATGCCGCTGGCAAAAAAATGCGGCGTGCCGATTCTGCCGGTCGACAGCGAGCACAACGCCATTTTTCAGAGTTTACCGCAACCTTTTCAACAGAACCTGGGGTACGCTGACCTGGAGCAGAATGGCGTCGTGTCGATTCTGCTTACCGGGTCTGGTGGCCCGTTCTGTGAAACGCCACTGTCTGAACTGAGCGCAATGACGCCGGATCAGGCGTGTCGTCATCCGAACTGGTCAATGGGACGTAAAATCTCCGTTGACTCCGCCACCATGATGAACAAAGGTCTGGAATACATTGAAGCTCGCTGGCTGTTTAATGCGTCAGCGAAACAGATGGAAGTTCTGATTCACCCGCAATCGGTCATTCACTCGATGGTGCGTTATCAGGATGGCAGCGTGCTGGCACAGCTGGGCGAGCCGGATATGCGTACGCCCATCGCCCATACAATGGCGTGGCCAAACCGGGTGAAATCGGGCGTGAAGCCGCTTGATTTTTGTAAGCTAAGTTCCCTGACGTTCAGTGAACCCGATTACGATCGCTATCCTTGCCTGAAGCTTGCGATGAACGCCTTCGACCAGGGACAGGCGGCGACGACGGCACTGAATGCAGCCAACGAAATTACCGTTGACGCATTTCTGCATCAGCAAATCCGCTTTACCGATATCGCAACGTTGAATTTATCGGTACTGGAAATAATGGATTTGCGTGAGCCTCAAAGTGTGGAAGAGGTGCTGGCGGTCGATGCTGCTGCACGTGATATTGCGCGTAAACAGGTGAGCCGCCTCGCAAGCTGGTGATAAAGCAAGCACTAGTCGTCGTGCTATTTGTTAGCTTTGGGCTTCAGTGATATAGTCTGCGCCACCTGATCGCAGGAATTTGACTTTATGTGGTCAGGTAAGCCGTGGTTTGACACGGCTTTTTTATGTACAGGCTTAAGTATTCCTGAGTACCGTTAAATCCTTTTCAGGGACAAAAAACGCGTTATGTTGTCTGCGAATCAACCAATAAGCGAAAACTTGCCAGCTCATGGCTGCCGTCATGTAGCAATCATTATGGATGGCAATGGCCGCTGGGCGAAAAGACAAGGGAAGATACGAGCCTTTGGGCATAAAGCAGGGGCGAAATCCGTTCGCCGCGCCGTTTCTTTTGCCGCGAATAACGGCATTGATGCGTTAACGCTCTATGCTTTTAGCAGTGAAAACTGGAATCGACCGCCGCAGGAAGTGACTGCGTTGATGGAACTGTTTGTGTGGGCGCTCGACAGCGAAGTAAAAAGCCTGCACCGCCACAACGTCCGCCTGCGTATCATTGGCGATACCAGTCGTTTTAACTCACGTTTGCAGGAACGGATTCGTAAAGCAGAAGCGCTGACTGAAAATAATACCGGTCTGACGCTCAATATCGCGGCGAATTACGGCGGACGCTGGGATATTATCCAGGGCGTTCGGCATCTGGCCGAACAGGTTCAGGAAGGGCTGTTGAGACCCGACCAGATTGATGAAGAGGCGCTGAGCAAGCAAATCTGCATGAATGAGCTGGCACCTGTGGATTTGGTAATTAGGACAGGGGGGGAACATCGCATAAGTAACTTTTTGATATGGCAAATTGCCTATGCCGAACTTTACTTTACAGATGTTCTTTGGCCCGATTTTGATGAACAAGACTTTGAAGGTGCGCTGCATGCCTTTGCCAATCGAGAGCGTCGTTTCGGCGGCACCGAGCCAGGTGGCGACAACGCCTGATGGGGGTAGCTTTTGCTGAAGTATCGCCTGATTTCCGCTTTTGTATTAATACCCATTGTTATTGCGGCGCTGTTTTTACTGCCCCCGGTGGGATTCGCTATTGTCACGCTGGTGGTCTGCATGCTCGCGGCGTGGGAATGGGGACAGTTTAGCGGCTTTACCTCGCGCAATCAGCGAGTATGGCTTGCGGTACTCTGTGGCTTTATTCTGGCCATAATGCTGTTTACGTTGCCTGAATATCACCACGATATTCATCAGCCGCTGGTTGCCGGTTCCTTGTGGATATCGCTGGCCTGGTGGGTGGCGGCATTGCTGCTGGTTCTTTTTTATCCAGGCTCTGCGGCGTTATGGCGTAATTCAAAAGTGTTGCGACTCATTTTTGGTCTGCTCACCATTGTGCCTTTTTTCTGGGGGATGGTCGCGCTACGCGCCTGGCACTATGACGAAAACCACTACAGCGGTGCGATCTGGCTGCTTTATGTGATGATTCTCGTCTGGGGGGCTGACTCCGGGGCCTATATGTTTGGTAAACTGTTCGGCAAACATAAACTGGCGCCGAAGGTGTCTCCAGGGAAAACCTGGCAAGGATTCATCGGCGGCTTGTTTGCGTCTGGGCGGATCTGGCAGTGGCTCCGTCAATACTGCTGGTATGCTCTATTTTTGCAGCGCTTGCCTCAGTGCTCGGTGATTTAACCGAAAGTATGTTTAAGCGTGAAGCAGGGATTAAGGACAGCGGACATCTGATTCCAGGGCATGGCGGTATACTGGATCGCATTGACAGCCTGACAGCGGCTGTTCCAGTGTTTGCTTGCCTGCTTTTACTGGTATTCGGGACGATTTAACGGAAGGTTTTATGCTGAGCATTCTCTGGAATCTGGCGGCGTTCATTGTTGCACTGGGTGTGCTGATTACCGTGCATGAATTTGGCCATTTCTGGGTTGCTCGCCGTTGTGGTGTGCGGGTAGAGCGATTCTCCATTGGTTTTGGCAAATCACTCTGGACGCGCACCGACCGTCACGGCACGGAATTTGTCATTGCACTTATCCCGCTTGGCGGCTACGTCAAAATGCTCGACGAACGCGTCGAGCCTGTCGCACCCGAGCTGCGACACAGTGCGTTTAACAACAAAACCGTTGGACAACGCGCTGCCATCATTGCTGCCGGACCGGTAGCCAACTTCATCTTTGCAATTTTCGCTTACTGGCTGGTGTTTATTATCGGCGTCCCTGGTGTGCGTCCGGTGGTGGGGGAAATTGCGCCCAACTCTATCGCGGCGAATGCGCAAATTACATCCGGGATGGAACTTAAAGCGATTGATGGCATCGAAACCCCTGATTGGGATGCCGTGCGACTGCAACTGGTAGCCAAAATTGGCGATGCGCAGACAACCCTCAGCGTATCGCCGTTTGGGTCAGACGCGCGTCAGGACAAAGTACTGGATTTACGCCACTGGCGTTTCGAGCCCGATAAAGAAGATCCCGTCGCAGCGCTGGGTATCCGTCCCCGCGGTGCGCAGATTGAGCCGGTATTAGCTGAAGTCCAGCCAAATTCGGCGGCGAGCAAAGCGGGTTTGCAAGCGGGCGACAGGATCGTTAAAGTCGATGGTCAACCATTAACAGAGTGGATGACCTTTGTTACTCTGGTGCGCGATAATCCGGGGACGTCCCTCGCGCTGGAAGTTGAAAGGCAAGGCAGTCCGCTTTCGCTGACGCTGATCCCGGATACGAAGTCGGTCGGCAAAAAGGCAGAAGGGTTCGCAGGCGTTGTGCCAAAAGTGATCCCGCTGCCAGATGAGTACAAGACAATACGCCAGTATGGGCCGTTCAGCGCCATCCTTGAAGCCACGGATAAAACTTGGCAACTGATGAAGCTGACGGTCAACATGTTGGGGAAATTGATAACCGGTGATGTGAAACTGAACAACCTCAGTGGGCCAATTTCGATTGCTCAGGGGGCTGGGATGTCAGCGGAATTCGGGGTGATTTACTATCTCATGTTCCTCGCGCTCATTAGCGTGAACCTTGGGATAATCAACCTGTTCCCGCTTCCCGTGTTAGACGGGGGTCATCTGCTGTTTTTAGCGATTGAAAAGCTAAAAGGCGGACCGGTATCCGAGCGAGTTCAAGACTTTAGTTACCGCATCGGCTCGATTTTGCTGGTGCTGTTAATGGGGCTTGCACTTTTCAATGATTTCTCTCGGTTGTAAGAGAGTTAGTTAGGAAGAACGCATAATAACGATGGCGATGAAAAAGTTGCTCATAGCGTCGCTGCTGTTTAGCAGCGCCACCGTATACGGTGCTGACGGGTTCGTAGTGAAAGACATTCATTTCGAAGGCCTTCAGCGTGTCGCCGTTGGTGCGGCCCTCCTCAGTATGCCTGTGCGCCCCGGCGATACGGTTAATGATGAAGATATCAGTAACACCATCCGTGCTCTGTTTGCCACCGGCAACTTCGAGGATGTCCGCGTCCTGCGCGATGGTGATACGCTGCTGGTACAGGTAAAAGAACGTCCAACGATCGCCAGTATCACTTTCTCCGGTAACAAGTCGGTGAAAGATGACATGCTCAAGCAAAACCTTGAAGCATCCGGTGTTCGTGTGGGGGAATCTCTGGACCGCACAACCCTTTCAGACATTGAAAAAGGTCTGGAAGACTTCTACTACAGCGTCGGTAAATACAGTGCCAGCGTGAAAGCGGTGGTTACGCCGCTCCCACGTAACCGTGTTGACCTGAAGCTGGTCTTCCAGGAAGGTGTTTCCGCGAAGATCCAGCAGATCAACATCGTGGGTAACCACGCGTTTAGCACCGACGAACTGATCTCCACTTTCCAGCTGCGCGATGAAGTGCCGTGGTGGAACGTGGTTGGCGATCGTAAATACCAGAAACAGAAACTGGCGGGGGATCTCGAAACCCTGCGCAGCTACTATCTGGATCGCGGTTACGCCCGTTTCAACATTGATTCGACTCAGGTCAGTCTGACGCCGGACAAGAAAGGTATCTACATCACGATTAACATCACTGAAGGCGATCAGTACAAGCTTTCCGGTGTTGAAGTCAGTGGTAACCTGGCCGGGCATTCAGCTGAAATTGAAGCGCTGACTAAAATTCAGCCGGGCGATCTGTACAGCGGTTCTAAAGTCACCAAAATGGAAGACGGCATTAAGAAGCTGCTCGGCCGCTATGGTTACGCTTACCCGCGTGTACAAACACAGCCGGAAATCAACGACGCGGATAAAACCGTTAAGCTGCATGTTAACGTTGATGCGGGTAACCGTTTCTACGTACGTAAGATCCGCTTCGTCGGTAACGATACCTCCAAAGACTCCGTTCTGCGTCGCGAAATGCGTCAGATGGAAGGGGCATGGTTGGGTAGCGACCTCGTTGACCAGGGTAAAGAGCGTCTGAACCGTCTGGGCTATTTCGAAACCGTGGACACGGAAACGCAGCGTATACCCGGCAGCCCGGATCAGGTTGATGTCGTGTATAAGGTGAAAGAGCGTAACACCGGTAGCTTCAACTTCGGTGTGGGCTACGGTACTGAAAGTGGCGTGAGCTTCCAGGTTGGCGTCCAGCAGGATAACTGGCTGGGTACAGGTTACTCTGTCGGTATTAACGGCACCAAAAACGACTACCAGACCTACTCTGAGTTCTCTGTTACCAACCCATACTTCACCGTTGACGGTGTAAGCCTGGGCGGTCGTATCTTCTATAACGATTTTAAAGCAGACGACGCAGACCTCTCCTCCTACACCAACAAGAGCTATGGTGTAGACGGAACGCTCGGCTTCCCGGTTAACGAATACAACACCCTGCGTGCGGGCTTAGGTTACGTGCATAACGACCTGTCCAACATGCAACCTCAGGTGGCGATGTGGCGTTATCTGGACTCTATTGGCCAGTCTGCGAGTAAAACCAGTGATAACAATGGCTTCGCCGCGGATGACTTCACCTTCAACTACGGCTGGACCTATAACCGTCTCGACCGTGGTTACTTCCCAACAGAAGGTTCTCGCGTCAACCTGAACGGTAAAGTGACCGTTCCGGGCTCTGATAACGAGTTCTATAAGGTAACCCTGGATACCGCGTCCTACTTCCCAATTGATGATGACCACAAGTGGGTCGTTCTGGGTCGTACCCGTTGGGGCTATGGTGATGGTATCGGCAGTAAAGAGTTGCCGTTCTACGAGAACTTCTACGCGGGTGGTTCCAGCACCGTGCGTGGCTTCCAGTCCAACAACATTGGTCCGAAAGCGGCTTATTACGGCGGCAACGACAAGGATAACTGCGATAAACCGGCGAAGGACAGTCAGGGCAATACGAACGTCTGTAGTTCTGATGATGCGGTGGGCGGTAACGCCATGGCCGTGGCCAGCCTGGAATTCATTACCCCAACGCCATTTATCAGCGATAAATACGCGAACTCTGTCCGTACGTCCTTCTTCTGGGATGCCGGTACGGTATGGGATACCAACTGGCAGAATACGGCTGAAACGCGTGCTGCTGGAATTCCAGACTACAGCGATCCGAGCAATATTCGCATGTCTGCTGGTATCGCATTACAATGGATGTCACCGCTGGGACCGTTGGTCTTCTCTTACGCCCAGCCGTTTAAGAAATACGATGGAGACAAGGCGGAGCAATTCCAGTTTAACATTGGTAAAACCTGGTAATAATCCGCTGCAAAGGAATGCGTTGGCAGTGTAGCGCTGACAACCGGCGATCGGTAAAACGGTCGCCTTGCCACGCAAAGAACGGTACCTTCTGGTGCCAATGGGATGGTAAGGAGTTAATTGTGAAAAAGTGGTTATTAGCTGCAGGTCTCGGTTTAGCGATGGCAACTTCTGCTCAGGCAGCAGACAAAATCGCAATCGTCAACATGGGTAATTTGTTCCAGCAGGTTGCACAGAAAACGGGTGTTTCTGCAACACTGGAAAACGAATTCAAAGGCCGTGCGAGCGAACTGCAGCGTATGGAAGGCGATCTTCAGTCCAAAATGCAGCGTCTGCAGCGTGATGGTTCTACCATGAAAGCAAGCGATCGCAGCAAACTGGAAAAAGACGTTATGGCTCAGCGCCAGACCTTCTCTCAGAAAGCGCAGGCTTTCGAGCAGGATCGTCAGCGTCGTTCTAACGAAGAGCGTGGCAAGCTGGTCACTCGCATTCAGACTGCTGTTAAAGCAGTGGCTGCCGATCAGAGCATCGATCTGGTTGTTGATGCGAATGCCGTTGCTTTCAACAGCAGCGATGTTAAAGACATCACCGCTGATGTTCTGAAACAGGTTAAATAAGTAATGCCTTCAATTCGACTGGCTGATTTAGCTCAGCAGTTGGATGCAGAATTACACGGTGATGGCGATATCGTCATCACCGCTGTTGCGTCCATGCAATCTGCTAAAGCTGGCACGATTACCTTCATGGTAAGCCCTAAGTACCGTGAACAACTGGCTCAATGCCAGGCGTCAGCTGTTGTTCTGACGCAGGACGATCTTCCCTTTGCCACTGGAAGTGCACTGGTAGTGAAAAACCCCTACCTGACGTATGCACGCATGGCTCAAATTCTTGATACCACGCCGCAGCCGGCTCAGAACATTGCTGCCAGTGCAGCAATCGATCCGACGGCTAAGCTTGGTAACAACGTTGCCGTTGGTGCGAATGCGGTTATCGAGTCTGGCGTTGTGCTGGGTGATAACGTCGTGATTGGCCCGGGGTGCTTCGTTGGGAAAAATACGAAAATAGGCGCAGGAACCCGTTTATGGGCCAATGTGTCCATTTATCATGAAGTTGAAATCGGCGAAAATTGCCTCGTCCAGTCCAGCACCGTGATTGGTTCTGATGGCTTTGGTTACGCGAACGATCGCGGTAACTGGGTTAAGATCCCGCAGCTTGGTCGCGTTATTATTGGCGATCGCGTGGAGATTGGGGCCTGTACCACGATCGACCGTGGTGCACTCGACGACACGATCATTGGCAATGGTGTTATCATCGATAACCAGTGCCAGATTGCGCATAACGTTGTGATTGGCGACAATACCGCAGTTGCGGGGGGCGTCATCATGGCGGGCAGCCTGAAAATTGGTCGTTATTGCATGATTGGCGGTGCGAGCGTGATTAATGGCCACATGGAAATATGCGACAAGGTGACGGTGACGGGCATGGGCATGGTAATGCGTCCGATCACCGAACCTGGCGTCTATTCCTCGGGCATTCCGCTGCAACCCAACAAGGTATGGCGTAAAACAGCAGCACTGGTGATGAACATTGATGATATGAGCAAGCGACTCAAGTCTCTTGAGCGTAAGATCGATCAACAAGACTAAACGTCACCCGTTTAACGCTATCTTTCCCGGCCTGTCGGCTTTCTAATAAACCGGCAGGCCGTGTTATTATTGTTATCAGTACATTTTGACAGGAAGAGTATTTTGACTACTGACACTCATACTCTGCATATTGAAGAGATTTTAGAACTTCTGCCGCACCGCTACCCGTTTTTGCTGGTAGACCGTGTGCTGGATTTTGAAGAAGGTCGTTTTCTGCGCGCAGTGAAAAATGTTTCCGTGAACGAACCGTTCTTCCAGGGACACTTCCCGGGTAAGCCTATCTTCCCGGGTGTGTTGATTCTGGAAGCGATGGCTCAGGCTACCGGTATTCTGGCGTTTAAAAGCGTCGGTAAACTGGAGCCAGGTGAACTCTATTACTTCGCAGGTATTGATGAAGCGCGCTTTAAGCGTCCTGTCGTGCCTGGTGATCAGATGATCATGGAAGTCACTTTTGAAAAAACGCGTCGTGGCCTGACTCGCTTCAAAGGCGTAGCGCTGGTTGACGGCAAAGTTGTTTGCGAAGCGACGATGATGTGTGCTCGTAGCCGGGAGTCCTGATACGTGATTGATAAATCCGCCTTTATTCATCCTACTGCTATTGTGGAAACCGGCGCCATCATTGGTGCCAACGTTCACATTGGCCCGTTCTGTATTGTTGGACCCAATGTCGAAATTGGTGAGGGTACAGTACTGAAATCTCACGTTGTCGTGAATGGTCATACAACCATTGGCAGCAATAACGAGATCTATCAGTTCGCTTCCATCGGTGAAGTTAACCAGGATCTGAAATATGCTGGTGAGTCGACCCGTCTGGAAATTGGCGATCGTAACCGTATTCGCGAAAGCGTCACCATTCATCGTGGAACAGTACAGGGTGGTGGGTTGACGAAGGTGGGTAGCGATAACCTGTTTATGGTGAATGCGCATATTGCGCATGACTGTACCGTGGGCGATCGCTGTATTCTTGCCAACAACGCAACGCTGGCAGGACACGTATCTGTTGATGACTTCGCAATTATTGGCGGCATGACCGCAGTCCATCAGTTCTGCATCATTGGTGCACACGTGATGGTCGGTGGCTGCTCCGGTGTGGCGCAGGACGTCCCACCGTATGTGATTGCGCAGGGCAACCATGCCACGCCATTTGGCGTGAACATCGAAGGCCTTAAGCGTCGTGGTTTTAGTCGCGAAGCGATTACTGCCATCCGTAACGCGTACAAACTGCTGTACCGTAGCGGTAAAACGCTGGAAGAGGCGAAGCCGGACATTGCCGAACTGGCGGATAAGTTCCCGGAAGTGAACGCGTTCATGGAGTTCTTTGACCGTTCAACAAGGGGTCTGATTCGTTAATGGTCGACAGTCGTCCGCTTACGATAGCCCTGGTCGCCGGAGAAACCTCCGGCGATATTCTTGGTGCCGGTCTCATCCGCGCGCTCAAAGCTCGCGTACCTAACGCCCGCTTTGTTGGCGTGGCTGGCCCGCTGATGCAGGCCGAAGGCTGTGAAGCCTGGTATGAAATGGAAGAGCTGGCCGTGATGGGCATTGTTGAGGTGCTGGGGCGTTTGCGACGCTTGCTGCATATTCGTGCCGATCTTACCCGTCGCTTTACCGAGCTCAAACCCGATGTGTTTGTCGGTATCGATGCACCCGACTTCAACATTACCCTCGAAGGTAATCTGAAAAAGCAGGGCATCAAAACCATTCATTACGTCAGTCCGTCCGTTTGGGCGTGGCGACAGAAACGCGTTTTCAAAATTGGACGGTCCACCAACCTGGTGCTGGCTTTTCTGCCTTTCGAAAAAGCGTTTTACGACAAATTTAATGTTCCGTGCCGTTTTATCGGTCATACCATGGCGGATGCGATGCCGCTGGATCCGGATAAAAACGCGGCGCGCGACGTGCTCGGTATCCCTCATGATGTGCACTGTCTGGCATTGCTGCCAGGAAGCCGTGGCGCAGAAGTGGAGATGCTGAGCGCTGATTTCCTGAAAACCGCGCAGATTCTTCGCAAGACGTATCCCGATCTTGAAGTGGTCGTGCCGCTGGTGAATGCCAAACGCCGCGAGCAGTTCGAACGCATTAAAGCGGAAGCCGCCCCGGATCTTCACGTCCGCCTGCTGGACGGGAAAGGTCGGGAAGCGATGTTTGCGAGCGATGCCGCACTGCTGGCCTCTGGCACGGCTGCGCTGGAATGTATGCTGGCGAAATGCCCGATGGTGGTCGGTTATCGTATGAAGCCGTTTACCTTCTGGCTGGCAAAACGTCTGGTGAAAACGGATTATGTCTCCCTGCCAAACCTGCTTGCCGGGCGCGAGCTGGTAAAAGAGCTCTTACAGGATGAGTGCCAGCCTCAGGCGCTGGCGGAGGCTCTGCTGCCGCTGCTCGCCAACGGCAAGACCAGCCACCAGATGCATGATACCTTCCGTGAACTGCATCAACTGATCCGCTGCAATGCAGATGAGCAAGCGGCCGATGCAGTGCTGGAGTTAGCAAAATGATGGAATTTGTATACCCTCACACGCATCTTGTGGCAGGGGTGGACGAAGTCGGTCGTGGCCCGTTAGTGGGGGCTGTTGTGACCGCCGCGGTGATCCTCGATCCCGCCCGCCCGATCGTCGGGCTAAACGACTCAAAAAAATTATCCGAAAAACGTCGACTGGCCCTGTTCAGTGAGATTCAGGAGAAGGCTCTGGCCTGGAGCCTGGGGCGCGCTGAGCCGCATGAAATCGACGAGTTGAATATTTTGCATGCTACAATGCTGGCCATGCAGCGCGCGGTAGCGGGCCTGAAAATTGCCCCGGAATATGTCCTGGTTGACGGCAACCGCTGCCCGGCACTGCCGATGCCTTCGATGGCGGTCGTCAAAGGCGATAGCCGTGTCGCCGAGATCAGCGCAGCATCTATTATTGCCAAGGTGACACGCGACGCTGAAATGGCCGCGCTGGACCTCACTTACCCTCAGTATGGCTTCGCCCAGCACAAGGGGTATCCTACGGCTTTCCATCTGGAAAAGCTGGCTGAACATGGCGCAACTGAACATCACCGGCGCAGCTTTGGCCCGGTGAAACGCGCGCTGGGACGGGTGTCCTGAATCAATACGCAAGCAATTAAGTAACGCGGAATCTGAAGATGGCTGAACCACGTTTCGTACACCTGCGGGTGCATAGCGACTACTCCATGATCGATGGGCTGGCGAAGACCGGGCCGCTGGTAAAAAAGGCGGCCGCGCTTGGCATGCCTGCGCTGGCGATCACCGATTTTACCAACCTGTGTGGCCTGGTGAAGTTCTACGGAACGGCGCATGGCGCAGGATTAAAGCCCATCGTCGGCGCGGATTTTCATGT
>OLVX01002943.1_pt1 | contig 11459 bp, 9 predicted proteins | sample 1673271 | NCBI WGS metagenome assembly OLVX01 (sample SAMEA3178939, study PRJEB25190) | human gut metagenome | biome: human gut; feature: human-associated habitat; material: faeces | place: Austria | collected 2013 | reverse complement strand
GAGACTTACGGAGGATTCGCGGGCGGAACGGCTTTTATAGCATCGGAAAATGTGATACCTTTGCGGACTAAACGCAATGACGGAGATGGACAAACTGTACGAAAGGGAAGACATATACGACGTGCGGACGGTGGAGGAACTCGCCGGCCACTATAAACGGATACTCGAACTGTTGGGGGAAGATACTTCGCGGGAAGGGCTGCTGAAGACGCCCGAACGGGTGGCGAAAGCCATGGCCTTTCTTACGAAGGGATACGGCGAAGACCCGAAGGAGATACTTCTTTCGGCCAAATTCAGGGAGGATTACCGCCACATGGTCGTCGTCAAGGATATCGAACTGTACTCCATGTGCGAACATCATATGCTGCCGTTTTACGGCAAGGCGCATGTGGCCTATATTCCCAACGGATACATTACGGGCCTCTCCAAGGTGGCACGGGTGGTGGAGTGTTTCGCCCGACGTTTTCAGGTGCAGGAGCGCCTGACGGTACAGATCCGCGACTGCATCCAGGAAGCTCTCAACCCGATGGGCGTCGCCGTCGTGATCGAAGCCAGCCATATGTGTATGCAGATGCGGGGCGTCGAAAAGCAGGGTTCGGCCACGACTACCTCGGCATTCACCGGAGTATTCCTCTCGCACCCGCCTACGCGCCAGGAGTTCATGACGCTGATTAGCAACAAATACCGGTAAAATAACGACGGCCGCCCGTTTGCGACGGCCTGCAATCCGATAGAAAAACGCCCGATTCTCGGGCGTTTTTTATTTTTGCGTTTACTGCTTCAGCGGACCTCTTTAGGTGCACAGCGCCCCGAGTTCCCTCCTAAAGGATGAGCCGAATTACAGACGCGGCGCAGGTCCGCGAACAAGCGCCCCCGGATTCGGCGCTGCAATCGTCGGATAAGAGTGTAAATTGAAAGATATGATTGCCTTTATTTCAGCCCCGGAGGAGAGGGCATGGCAGAATTTCGCACAAGCGGCGTCAGAACAGCTCCAACTGGTCGATTCCGGCATTGAACGTCAGCCGGTGGTGAGGCGTAAGCCCGTAACGACGGATCGCCAGGCGATGTTCGCGGGTCGGATAACCTTTGTTGCGCTCCCAACCGTATTCGGGGAAATCTCCGGCGAGGCGCTCCATATATTCGTCGCGGTGGGTCTTGGCCAGCACCGACGCGGCGGCAATATCCGCATATTTGCCGTCCCCCTTGACGATGCAGCGATACGGAATATCGAGCGTCGTGCGGAACCGGTTGCCGTCGATCGCCAGAAATCCCGGACGGATCGGCAACTCCGCGACCGCCAGCGACATCCCTTCGAACGAAGCGTTCAGGATGTTGATCTGATCGATCCGCTCGGCAGAAACGGCCTTCACGACCCAGGCAAGGGCCTCGCGCTCGACGATCGCACGCAACAAATCGCGCTGACGCGCGGTCATCTGCTTCGAATCGTTCAGCAACGGATGGCTGAAGTCCGGAGGCAGCATCACCGCAGCGGCAAAAACAGGCCCTGCGAGGCACCCGCGCCCCGCCTCGTCGCACCCGGCTTCGGGCAGCTCTTTCTGGTAGCAGTTCTCCAACATCCGAAACAAAGTTATTATCGCACGATTTCGATGCCCCCTTCGAAAACGGACAAGCCAGCGCCGATCTCCGCAAAAACAAGGGAACCCGGGGTATGCGCCGAAACGCTTCGGACCTCCCCGAAATACCGCACGCATTTTTGCAAAATTAAAAATATCGGCAATCATATCCAATTTTACACCGACGTTTCGATCGCCCCGGATTTGCCGGAGCCTCCCCGAAATTCCTCCGAAAGGCAGGAGGCAGGCTTCAGTACGGAACCGTAACTACCGCCCAAGGCGGCAGACAACGGCCGTTCGAGGCAAAGTCCCGGGACCAGAAACAGATCCGGAATAAAATCGTATATGGTTCCAAAATAATTACGGTTTCGTCCGCTTTTTTCCTAATTTTGTAGCCGGGATTATATACTCCAATGTACCTTTGGGGGAGTGTTGCGCCCCGAGTTCCCTCCGAGGAGGAAATTTAGGGGAGGGCAGCCTTACAGGCGCGGCTTCGGACCACGAATAAGCGCCCCTCGGATTCGGCGCTGCAATCGTCGGATAAGAGTGTGCATCGAAAGATATAATTGCCTTTGTAGCGGCCGTTTCCGACAAGCGAACGCAATGCTGAATTTTCGGCACCTTGCCGGGAACAGAAACCGCAGCCCGCATTCGGACAAAACCATCGTCGAACCATGAAACCGGACATTATCCGCCAACCCTTACTGCTGGCCATCGCGTCCATACTGGTCGTCATCGCAGCCGCCATGACGACCGGGACAACTATTTCACCGGCTCCGGAAACGATGATTTCCACCCCGCTGGGTGACCTGATCGGCTTGTTCCAGGAACGATTCCCCCGCTGCTCCCGCATCCTTTGCGGCGGCCTGCTCCTACTGACGGGCATTCTCTGCGGGAGGCTGGCGGTCCGCTACGGACTCTACCCCGTCAGCAGTACGCTGACCATCCCCCTGTACGGACTGGTCGCCTGCGGAATCCTCCTGGGGCAGGAGTATCTGACGGAATCCGTCGCAGCGTTCGTCCTGCTGTTATCGACCCAGAACTTCTTCGCCTGCTTCCGCAACGGCTACGCGATCGGAGCCGTGTTCCGGGCTTCGTTTTTCCTGGGGCTGCTGCCACTGCTCTATGCCCCGCTGCTTCCCCTGCCGCTGTTGGTCCTGGCCGCAGCATTCTGTTTCCGACGGACCTTGCGCGAAGTCTTCGTATCGCTGTGCAGCGTCGTACTCCCTTTTCTGGCTGTCTGCTACATCGCCTGGGGGCAGGGAGCCAATCCCCTGGATACCCCCGCCGGATTATGGCACTCCTTCGTCAGCGACAGCGGATACCGGATTTTCGCCAATACGCCTCCGCTCGTCCCCGCACTTCTCGGAATCGTCCTTTTCATCGTACTCTGCGCCATCTTCTTCGGACTCATCAGTTTCCGCACGGTAAGCATCAAAGCCCGGGGCATGCTGACCTACACCATCCTGCTCTTTACGGTGACGGGCTGCCTGATAGCGGTACCGAGCGTCACGCCGGGACTGCTGGCCGTCGCAGCCGTACCCGCAGCACTGCTCATGCCCCTGACCTTCATCCGCATCCAACGTACCGTCGGAACTCTGCTGTATCTCATTTTGTACATCACTTGCATTGTAAATATATTGCAATAAAAAACGCGTAAAATGTTGAAATAGTATATATTTTAACATTTTCGATCTAATTTTTTCCTATTTTAATTTGAAATATACAACCTTAGATTGTATATTTGATTCATAATCTTCGATAAAAGGCTATGGACACCGGCCTTCATCGAGCCATAAAATCTTCCGATTATGAACGAATCCTACGACACCCAAACCGTTAATCCGTCGATCGAAAAGTATGTATCGGCCTCCAACAACGGCATCGAAACCCATAAGTTCACCCGCTGCGTGATCGGATATATCCTCAACGGAGAAAAATACGTCTATTACGACGATAAATGCTACAAGTTCTCCCAGGGAGATCTTTTCTTCCTCGGTATGGGTTGCCACTATACCAAAAACATCCCCGCGCAGGGACATCCCTACGAACAGATCCTCGTTCGCTATACCTCGGAAGAGCTGCAACGCATCCTGCTGCACCTCAACATCGCCTACAAGCTGAATATCACCAACAACCACCAGTGCGACGACTGCCGTACCCTGAACCACGCCACGATGCCGGGCTGGAGTTCGATCCGGCGTTTTTTCAGCCACATCGACGATTGCCTCACGGAAGGATCGCTCCTGGACGACCCGACCGCCGAAAACCTCAAAATGACCGAACTGCTCTACCTGATCGTTTCGCACGGGGATTGTTGCATCAAAAGCAAGCTGCTGGGCAACGTCGATGCGGCCCGGGACAACCTCCAGCAAATCGTCTATTCCAACATCTTTTCCGATATTTCGGTCGAGGAGATCGCAAAACGCTGCAACCGCTCCCTGACTTCGTTCAAAAAGGAATTTTTCCGCATCTACGGGACCTCGCCCCACCAATGGCTCATCCGGCAACGCCTGATCCATGCCCGGTTGCTTCTGATCTCGACCGACAAGGCGATCGCCGAAATCGGCACCGCATGCGCCTTTCCCAACACCTCGCACTTCATCAAACTCTTCCGCAAACAATACGGCATGACACCCGCGACCTACCGCAACCGGCATCGCGGACCCGAAGAGTTGCAGCCGACACCGCAAGCCGAAGCCGCCGTACGGGAAACAGCCGTTTCGGTAACGGCGTAACCTCATCCGACCCGACCCGCAAAGGCATGCTTCCGCCTCTGCAAACCGTCCTCTCCCGCACCTCGGGGACGGCGTGGTTCGCTTCGGGCCACCGCCGCGAATTTTCCGGCGGCAGGACACCGATTCGGATAAAATCCTTATCTTTGCGTGGAATCCGTTTTCCGTATCGACCGGCCGCATTTCGGCACGATTCGAACGAATTCGGCTCCGCGTCCGACCTTCACCGTCCCGGACGCGCCATAACGCATACGCCATGGAATTTTTCAATCGCATCATCACTCATTACGGCTGGGAAGGCACGGCCCTCGCGGGCGTCCTTCTGGTCATGTTCGGGATCCAGTTATATTACTACCTGTTCGTTTACGGGCGCATACCCAAATACAAGGACACCCGGCGTCCGGAGATCCTCTCCGAAACCCCTCCGGTATCGGTGGTGATTCCCCTCTTCTCGGAAGATTACGCCTTCGTGGAGGAGATCCTGCCGCTCATCGTCGCCCAGGAGTACCCCGACTTCGAAGTGGTGATCGTCTATGTAGGCCGGGACACCGACTTCTACGACGACCTGGTCCGCATCAAACAGTCGTTCCCACAGATCACGGCCACCAAGATCGAACTGAATCCCCGCTTCCCGATCTCGCCCAAAATGGCGCTCAACGTCGGGATTAAATCGGCCCATTACGAGCACCTTCTCTTCACCACACCGGACGTGTACCCCACCTCGGACCGCTGGCTCTCGCTCATGGCGAACGGCTTCCGACGCGGCGAAATCGTGCTCGGCTACTGCGGCATGGAGCGCGGGAAAGGGTTTGCGAACTACCTGATCCGCACCTGGCGGATGATGCACTCGGTGGACTGGATCTCGAGCGCCGTCTGCGGCAGACCCTACCGGGGCATGCGTCAGAACTACGGATTCACCAAGCGGCTCTATTTCGGCGCCAACGGCTTCAGCCACCTCAATATGAATATCGGCGAAGACGACCTGTTCATGTCGCGGATCATCGCACCCGGCAATGTCAGCGTGGTCCTCTCTCCCCGCGCTACCCTGCGTGAAAAGAGCTGGGGAGGACTCAGGTGGTGGATCGGCACCCAGCGTTTCTTCGGGGGAGCCATTCCTTTTTATCCCTTGTGGGTCAAGAACTTCATCCAGTGGGAACTGGGCAGCCGCATCCTCTTCTGGCTGGCAGCGATCGTCGCCCTGGCGGTGATGCCCTGGGAATTCAAGATCGCCGCAGGGGTACTGCTGCTCGCGCGTTTTGCGATCGTACTCGTCGAGGCGAGGCGCATCAGCCGCCGCCTGGGTGAAGAGAAAATCTGCGGACGTTACTTCCTGTACGACCTGCTGAGTCCGTTTTTCGCCCTGCTACTGGGGCTGTTGCTGCTGCGCAAAGACGAGCGGGTATGGAGATAGCCGACTATATCATAGCCGACGACCGGGCGCTCGTGGAGTTGGTATTGCAGGGCGACAACATCGCCTTCGAATACCTTTTCGAGCGTTACAAGGAGGCTATACACCGGCTCTTCATACAGCGCACCAACAACCCCCTGGACGCCGACGACCTGCTGCAGGAAACCTTCATCAAAGTCTATATCAACATCCACCGCTACAACCCGGCCTACACCTTCGGACAGTGGGTTTACACCATCGCCCGGAACACCTTCGTCGATTTCATCCGGCGGCGCCAGGAGGACCTGCCCATCGACGACAAATTCACGGCACCGCCCTCCAACAACCCCACGCCCGAAGAGAACATCATCCGCAAACAGCAGCGCACGCAGATCGAACGCTACCTCCAGGCCATGCCGCCACGCTACCGACAACTGATCGTCATGCGTTTCTTCGAAGAGTACTCCTACGAAGAGATCGCCATGAAGCTCGAACTCCCGCTGGGCACCGTCAAGACCCAGATCCACCGCGCCCGGGAGCAGATGTGCCGCCTGATCGCCGCAGATGAAAAATCCTGACGTTTCCGACCGGCGAACGCCGCAGAACGAACCACTCCGACCTGCCCTAAAAAAAAATTTCAACGCCCACAAACCTTATGATTGCCCTGATCGACAAATACTTCCCCGACCTGACCCGCCCGCAGCGCGAGCAATTCGAAGCGCTGTACGCACTGTACGCCGACTGGAACGCCAAGATCAACGTGATCTCGCGCAAGGATTTCGACCAACTTTACCTGCGGCACGTGCTGCACTCGCTCGCCATCGCCAAGGTCTGCCCCTTCGCCCCGGGAGCGCGGGTGCTCGACGTGGGGTGCGGCGGCGGCTTCCCGTCCGTTCCGCTGGCGATCCTCTTCCCCGAGGCGCATTTCACGGCCGTGGACTCGATCGGCAAGAAAATCAAGGTCGTGCAGGGCGTTGCGGAGGGACTCGGCCTCGCCAACCTCACCCCCCTCTGCGCCCGGGCCGAAACGCTTCCCGAACGGTACGACTATGTGGTTTCCCGCGCCGTGACGGAGATGCCGACCTTCGTCGGCTGGGTCTGGGATAAGATCGACCGGGGGCAAAAGGGCGCCCTGCCCAACGGCATCCTCTACCTCAAGGGCGGCGACCTCGCGGACGAGTTGAGCCGTACCGGTATGAAGTGGACGGAGTACCCGATCCCCGCATTCTTCGACGAAGCGTTCTTCGAAACCAAAAAGGTGGTGTACGCCGCCAAATAAACGGGGATTCACCCGACGACCGTTCCGACTGCCTGGCCATGCAGGAACTGTAAAAGGCCCCGCAGACGAAAGACAGGCCCGATTATGAAATCGTACCGTCCCGATTTTTCGGAATCGCAACTCAAGGCCTCTACCACCGGGAAGGGGCGAGAAGCCGGAACAAACGACCCGAATGCCGCGAAACGGCAGTAGCCGACAGCGGAAAACCATCCGGCAACAGGGAAGGCAGGAAGAACAATGCTAAAAATTCAGAAATTCAAACGACATAGCCTTATGAAAGAAACAGTACTGGTAACGGGCGGCGCCGGATACATCGGATCGCACACGGCCGTCGAGCTGATCCAGGCCGGATTCGATGTGGTGATCGCCGACAACCTCTCGAACTCCGACCTTCAGGCCGTGGAGGGCGTCCGCCGCATCACGAGCGCCGAAGTGCCCTTCGAGCAGATCGACTGCTGCGACCTGCAGGCGATGCGACGGCTGTTCGAACGCCACGAATTCCGTTCGGTCATCCACTTCGCCGCGTCGAAAGCGGTCGGGGAGTCGGTCGCCGAACCGCTCAAATACTACCGCAACAACCTGCTTTCGTTCCTGAACGTCGTGGAGCTGATGTGCGATTTCGGACGGCCCAACATCCTCTTTTCCTCCTCCTGCACCGTATATGGCGAACCCGACGCCCAGCCCGTCACCGAACAGACGCCCCGCAAGCCCGCCACGTCGCCTTACGGCAACACCAAACAGATCTCCGAAGACATCCTGCGCGACGCCGTCGCCGCCCATCCCGGTCTGCGGGGCATCGCCCTGCGCTACTTCAACCCGATCGGCTCGCATCCCTCGGCCCTGATCGGCGAGCTTCCGCGCGGCGTACCCCAGAACCTGGTCCCCTATGTGACGCAGACCGCCGCCGGGATCCGCGAATGCCTGAGCATCTTCGGCAACGACTATCCGACGCCCGACGGCACCTGCATCCGCGACTACATCGACATCGTCGATCTGGCCCGCGCCCACGTAGCTGCCCTGCACCGCCTGATCGAAGAGCGCGGCGCCGCCCCTTACGAGGTCTTCAACGTCGGCACCGGACGGGGCGTTTCGGTGCTGGAGCTGGTCCGCGGATTCGAACGGGCCAACGGACTGAAACTCAACTACCGCTTTGCGCCGCGCCGCGCCGGAGACATCACGGCGATCTGGGCCGATCCCACGCTGGCGAACACCCTCCTGGGCTGGCGTGCCGAGCGGCCGCTCGAAGAAACGCTCCGCACGGCCTGGCAATGGCAACTGCACCTCGGGCAGAGATAACCTTCCCTCAGACAGAAACAGAAGATATTGCGGAGAGCGCATCCGGAACGGCTCCGGATGCGCTCTCCGCATACTCCTCCCTCCCGCTCCGACATCCGGCCCCGGCTGGTCCTTCGCACCGGACCGACCGCCTCCCCTGCGCCTGCAAAGGCTTTTTTCATCTTTTTCGCAACAGAAAGGAGAAGCGATTGATATTTTTTGTATTTTTGCATCAATTGGGAAAATAATGAACTTAAAATGCCGAAATTGCATGAAGAGAAGGTAAACGTCCTGAAAAAACCGGAATGGCTGAAAATCCGGCTTCACCGCACCGCAGAATACGCGGACGTGCAACGCATCGTCAGGGACCACTCCCTGCACACGATCTGCAGCAGCGGTCTATGCCCGAACAAAGCCGAATGCTGGAGCCGCAGGACAGCGACCTTCATGATACTGGGTGAAATCTGTACGCGCAACTGTCGATTCTGCGCCACCCTTTCGGGCCGGCCTCTGCCGCCCGATCCTTCAGAACCCGCCAAACTCGCCGAAAGCGTCCGTTTGATGGGATTGCGGCATGTGGTGGTAACCTCCGTTACACGCGATGACCTGCCCGACGGCGGCGCGGCCCACTGGGCCGAATGCGTCCGCGCGATCCGGGCGGAAAATCCCGACGTCACAATTGAGCTCCTTATTCCCGATCTGGATGCGAAACCCGACCTGCTGGACACGGTGATCGCCTCCGGGCCCGATATCATCGGGCACAACATCGAAACCACCGAACGGCTGACCCCCCTGGTGCGTTCGCGGGCCCGTTACCGTACGAGCCTCGACGTGCTGCGCTATTTAAGCGAAAAGGGCGCCGTCGCCAAGAGCGGCCTGATGGTCGGACTCGGTGAGAGCGATGAAGAAGTTTTACAGACCTTGCGCGACCTGCACGCCGCCGGCGTGGAGATCGTGACCCTCGGCCAGTACCTTCGTCCCACTCTGGAGCATCACCCCGTTGCGGCGTACATTACTCCCGAAAAATTCGACTGGTACCGGCAGCAGGCGCTCGACATGGGCTTCAGCTACTGCGCGAGCGGTCCGATGGTGCGTTCGTCGTACCTGGCGGACGAAGCGCTCGGCTCGGTGCGTCTGAAGCGACAGGTTTCCGCGAAAGCCTGAGTCTTCCCGCCGCGCGGGAAAAGGTCTGCGACAAAGAAAGTGTTGAACCGACGCTTTCCGGATTTACGGTATCCGTACGGAGCCGGACGGAGAGGTGTCGTAACGTAATTTACGATGTTTGTCGAATACCGGGACCTCGGACAAATGGACTACAAAGCCTGCTGGGAGTACCAGCAGAGGCTTTTCGACACCCTCCTGCGGGCCAAGGGAACCCCGGCGGAGGGCGCGGGCTATTTGCTCCTGGTGGAGCATCCGGCGGTCTATACCCTCGGCAAGAGCGGCCATGCGGAGAACCTGCTGGTCGGCGAAGAGTATCTGCGCGGCATCGGCGCTGAATTTTACCACATCGACCGGGGCGGCGACATCACCTTCCACGGGCCGGGACAGATCGTGGGCTACCCGATCCTCGACCTGGAGCGCATCGGACTTTCGCTGCGCGACTACATCGACGCGCTCGAGGGCGCAGTCATCCGGACGGTAGCCCGTTACGGCATCCGGGCCGGACGCATCGCCGGCGCCTCGGGCGTCTGGATCGAAGGAGCGCAGCCGGCGCGTAAGATCTGCGCGATCGGTGTGCGGGCGTCGCGTTACGTGACCATGCACGGCTTCGCACTCAATGTGGCAACCGATTTGCGTTATTTCACCCATATCAACCCCTGCGGGTTTACGGACCGGGGTGCCACGTCGATCGAAAAGGAGATCGGTCGCCCGGTTCCGATGGAGGAGGTCAAACGACGCCTCGTCGAAGATTTATGCGAGAATTTGAATGTTAAAATATATAAATAATAACAAATATGCCCATAGAAAAACGATGGGTAGTGAAGCCTCAGGGGAATCCGGAGGCGGTTGCCGCGATGGCTGCCGCGACGGGCATCTCCCCGGTCCTGGCCAATCTACTCGTACAGAGAGGCATAGACACGTTAGAGAAGGCTAAGAAATTTTTCAACCCCCAGCTTTCGGACCTGCACGACCCGTTCCTGATGAAGGATATGGACAAGGCGGTCGAACGGGTGGAGCGGGCCGTCCGCAACCGTGAGAAGATCATGGTGTACGGCGACTACGACGTCGATGGCACGACCGCCGTCGCGCTGGTTTATAAATTTCTGCGCCAGATAGGTCACAAGGACCTGTTGTTCTACATCCCGGATCGTTATACCGAAGGTTACGGTATCTCGACCAAGGGCATCGACCACGCCGCACGCAAGGGTGCGACGCTGATCATCGCCCTGGACTGTGGCATCAAAGCCATAGAGAAAGTGGACTATGCCAAACGCAAGGGCGTGGATTTCATCATCTGCGACCACCACCTCCCGGCCGAGGAGATTCCCAAGGCCGTAGCCGTTCTGGACCCCAAGCGGGTCGACTGCTCCTACCCGTTCGACGAACTGTCGGGCTGCGGCGTGGGATTCAAACTCGTGCAGGCCTATGCGCAGAAAAACCGCATGCCTTTCGAGCAGATCCTGCCCCTGCTGGACCTGCTGGTCGTGTCGATCGCCTCGGACATCGTGCCGCTGGTCGGCGAGAACCGGATTCTGGCCTATTTCGGCCTGAAGAACCTCAACCGCGAGCCGTCGAAAGGTCTGCTGTCGATCATCAAGATCTGCGGGCTGGACAAACACAATATCACCATCGACGACATCGTCTTCAAGATCGGGCCGCGCATCAACGCCGCCGGCCGCATGCGAATGGACGAGAACGACGAAAACGCCTCGCCTTCGGGCGGGCACGCCGCCGTGGAGCTGCTGATCGAGGGCAACGAGTCGATCGCCGAGGAGTTCGGCAGCGTGATCGACGCCTACAACCAGGACCGCAAGTCGATCGACCGCTCCGTCACGCAGGAAGCGCACGACTATATCGAGGGCAATCCCGAAATGAAGGCCCTCAAGAGCACCGTGATCTACAATCCCCGCTGGATGAAGGGCATCGTGGGCATCGTCGCGTCGCGTCTCATCGAGACCTACTACCGTCCGACGGTGGTGCTGACGATGAGCAACGGATTCGTGACCGGATCGGCGCGTTCGGTTCCCGGATTCGACCTTTACCAG
>OLVX01002937.1_pt1 | contig 11491 bp, 9 predicted proteins | sample 1673271 | NCBI WGS metagenome assembly OLVX01 (sample SAMEA3178939, study PRJEB25190) | human gut metagenome | biome: human gut; feature: human-associated habitat; material: faeces | place: Austria | collected 2013 | reverse complement strand
GTCCAGCGAACGCAACCGCCACCTTCAGCGTTGTTTACAACTGATCCAACGGCAGCGCTTTCTGCCGTTATCCGAAAGCCAGCCCCCGGCTGGCTTTTTCCCAGAGGAGAAACCACAGTGACATTCAAACTCTCATCCTTACTGGTTGCGGGCATGCTCATCGGGTGCGAAATGGCTCACGCCGGCGTAGTCGTGGGCGGCACGCGCATTATCTATGATGGTGACAAAAAAGAGGCGTCAATCAGCGTAGACAATCCCGACGCCACGCCTTATCTCATTCAGTCCTGGATAGAAAATAAACGCGGTCAGAGCGATAAACAGAGCTTTATCGTGACGCCTCCGCTTTTTCGCCTAGATGGAAGCCAGAAAAATACCCTGCGTATTCTGAAAATGGCCCCAAATTTCGCTGCAGATCGGGAGACGATGTTCTGGATGAATATTAAATCCATCCCCGCAGCCGATCCCAGCCGTTCGGACAATACCCTGCAACTGGCCGTCAATACGCGCCTGAAGTTGATTTATCGCCCGTCAGCCCTGAAGGCTTCCTCACCGGATCAGGCCAGCAACAGCCTGAAATGGACGCGTCAGGGACAGCGCCTGTCGGTAAATAACCCGACCCCATACTACATCAACTTTCAGTCAATCAGCCTGAACGGACGTCAACTTGAGAATGTGACCTACGTTGCCCCTCGCGCAACGGCCTTCTTTGACCTTCCGTCTGGTGCTCAGGGCAATCAGGTCGAATGGAAGGTGATCAGTGATTACGGCGCAACTGGCGCTGCTCACAAAGCCTCCCTTTAACGCACCTGTAACGAACCGCTGGAAAGAACCATGTCCCCATTATCACACGCTGCACAAAAACGTCCGGAGTTTCGGCCATCCCTTATGGCCGTGCTAGTCGCCCTCCTTTTGCCTTCCGTTCACGCTGAAGCCAGAGACTACTTTAATCCTGCGCTTTTACAGCAGACAGGTACAGGCGGCACCGTACCTGATCTGTCGGCTTTTGAGAATGGCGGGCAGTTACCGGGTCGTTATCCCGTTGATATCTATCTTAATGACGAACAGGTAGACAGCAGAGACGTCACCTTTTTCCAGACCTCCGAGAACGGCCTTCAGCCTTGTCTGGATGCAGAAACTCTGGCGGGATATGGCGTTCGTACAGAGTTATTTCCTGGATTACAGCCTGAAGGCGAGCAGTGCGTGGATTTTTCAACGATTCCGGACAGCGCAGCTGTCTTCGTATTCGGCGCACATCGTCTGAACATTTCGATCCCGCAGGCGGCGGTTAACCCGCGCATTCGTGGCTATGTTTCACCCACGCAGTGGGATGACGGTATTAACGCCGCACTTCTGCATTACAGCTTCAGCGGCGTGAGCCCTCTGACCGGCGAGGGCAGCAGTCAGTATCTCAATCTGCGTCCGGGTCTGAATCTGGGTGCCTGGCGTTTTCGTAACTACACCACCTGGAACCGCCCCGCCAGCCGTGATAGTGGCGGCGACAAGTGGAACACCGTCTATACCTATGCTCAGCGCAGCATCGTTCCGCTGAAAAGCCAGTTAACGCTGGGGGACAGCCTGTCCCCGTCTGACGTGTTTGACAGCGTGCCTTTCAGAGGTGCGCAGCTGGCATCCGATGACGAAATGATCCCCGACAGTCAGCGCGGCTACGCGCCGGTCGTGCGCGGCATCGCACGCGGTAACAGTGCGCAGGTCACCATTCGCCAGAACGGTTACGTCATTTACCAGACAACCGTACCGGCCGGGGCATTCGAAATCACGGATATGTACCCTACCGGCGGCAGCGGCGATTTGTACGTCACCATTAAAGAGGCCGACGGCAGTGAGCAGTCGATGGTCGTGCCTTACGCCTCTCTTCCTGTCCTCCAGCGTGAGGGCAGACTGCAGTTCAGCCTGACGGCCGGTCAGTATCGTGCCTATGACAGCAGTATTGAAAAAACGCCCTTTTCACAGGGAACCCTTCTGTACGGCGTGGGTAAAGGGATGACGTTATATGGCGGCGCACAGCTGGCACAACCTTATCGCGCTTTCGCGGCGGGCGTGGGTCAGAACCTGGGGGGGCTGGGGGCGTTATCGGTAGACGTTACGCAGGCGTGGAGTACGCCACAAAACGATAAAGAACAACAGGGACAATCCTGGCGTCTGCGTTACAGCAAAAGTCTGGCGGAAACGGGAACCCACCTTGCGGTTGCAGGGTATCGCTATTCCACCGAGGGGTTTTACGATCTGGCTGATGTCCTGGAAAGCTATCGCGATAAACCCTCTTCCATGCGCACCGAACGCAAGCGTAATCGCGCGGAACTGACCCTGAGCCAGGATTTAGGCGGCGAACGCGGTTATCTGTCCGTTGGGGCAATCAGTGAAGACTACTGGGATAACCGTCGTAAAACGACCTCGTGGAATATGAGTTACAACAACAGCTGGAACGGCATCAGCTACAGCCTTAACTACGCCATGAATCGTAACACTGCGGGCGGGGGTCAATACACAGGTGGGAAAAACAGCGAACGCGATGATGTCCTGTCCCTCAACCTGAGCATTCCTCTGGACAAGTGGCTGGGTAAATCCTTTGCCAGCTACAACGTCAGCAGCAGTCCCGCACGAGGGACCGTCAATACCGTCGGCCTTAACGGTACGGCACTGGAGGATAACAGCCTTAACTGGAACCTGACGCAAAGCCATGCGTCGCAGGAGCAGTCTAACAGCGGCTACGGGAGCGTTAACTATCGGGGGACTTATGGCGAGGTGAATGGTGCCTACAGCCAGAGCGCCGGTCAGCGCAATCTCAGCTACGGCCTCCAGGGCAGTATTGTCGCCCACGCCGGGGGCATAACCGCCGGTCAACCCATGGGCGAAACGTTTGGGCTGGTCAAAGTGCCGGGCGCATCGAACGTAGCTATCCAGAATCAAACCGGTATCAGAACGGATTATCGCGGTTATGCCCTCGTACCAAACCTGATGCCGTACCGCCGCAATGACGTCACGCTGAACACGTCAACGCTGGATGAGGATGTCGATCTGAAACAAACCAGCCGTAGCGTCGTTCCGACCCGGGGAGCGCTGGTGCGGGCAGAATACCGCGCGCAGGTAGGGCAGCGCGTGATGATGACGCTTATCCGCGCTGACGGCAAACCGGTGCCCTTTGGCGCAACCGTTGTGAACGACGCCGACCCGGATGCCGGCAGCAGTATTGTCGGCGATGGTGGACAGGTGTACCTCGCCGGCCTGTCTTCTGAAGGCACGCTGAAGGTGCAGTGGGGAAATGACGCGCAGCGTCAATGTCGGGTGACCTATCGCCTGAGTAAACCGAAAACGGGCGAAAGCATCCCGGTCATCCAGGGACAGTGTCGCTGAGCGAACATCAATAGAAGGTTAGTAATGAAAACGTTAATCAAACACATATTTCGAAACCGCCTGCTCTCGGCCATCTTGCTGATGGGGGTTTCAAACGGTGCACTCGCCACCTGTAGTTTTATGGACAGTCGTTTTACACCGAATGATGCCGTTCAGCTGAATCTGGGGTCAGTGATCGTTCAACGCGACACGCCTGTCGGGACCGTCGTCTGGAGCTCCACGAACAATACTCTGGGCGGGCGAAATAATTTCATCGAATGCAACGCCACGGGATACCGTACACAGTGGGCTGCAGGTTCCGGGTATGCGCCGGTAGCCTATAGCGGCCAGACGCTGTACCAGTCCGGCGTCCCGGGTCTGGCTTTCAGGATCGTCACTCCAGGGGCAGGCTCGACCAGCGGCCGGTACGGAACCGGGCCTCTTCCCCGTCAAATTTCCAACGTCCCCTGCACCAGCTCGTCGACCTGGTGGCGGTTATGCGGGGGAACCTGGGGAAGCTACCAGCTTCAGCTCGTCAAAATTGCCCCCGCTACCGGATCGGGCCCCATCACGACCGGCACGATTACCCGGGCGCTGATCGTCGGAGAGACCAATATTTTTGACTATGCCATCGCCAGCGGCACGGTTCAGACGGTGGCCTGCTCGGTAACCAATCCTAATATTACGGTCAACATGGGAACAGCCAAAAACACCGATTTCCGGGGGACGGGAAGCACCAGCGGCAATACCGATTTTGCGATCGCCCTTAACTGCGATGCCTCCACCAATATCAATATGACGCTGACAGCGGGAAGTGCAGGTGCGGCCGACTCAACACAGGGCGTGCTGAACCTCGACAATGCCGGGGCGGCAGACAACGCAACCGGAGTGGGTGTTCAGGTGCTCTATAACAGCAGACCGGTTTCACTGGGCACGCGCATAAACGTAGCCAGAACCACGGCGAATGGCACCTATTCCATACCGTTGCAAGCGCGCTATTACCAGACACAGTCGACGGTAACACCGGGAAAAGCGGATGCTAATGCCACGTTTACCATGACTTATCAGTGATTATTTTAGGAAAACGCTCTCCAGTGAACATACGAATTTTATTCTGCGGCGTACTGCTCCTGACCTCTAAAATGGCGGTGGGTGCCTGCAGCTTTATGGATAACCGGTTTACGGCCAGCGACAATATTAACCTCAATTTTGGTCAGATAATCGTTCAGCGCGACACCCCCATCGGCAGCGTGGTTGCAACCGCCAGTTCTGCCACACTCGCTAACCGGAACGATTTTATCGAATGCACCACCTCCAGGTTCGTCACCCAGTGGGCGCCAGGAAGCGGTAATTTTCAGCCAGTACAGCATAATGCTGAAACCCTCTATCAGTCAGGCGTGGCGGGTCTTGCCTTCAGGGTTGTGACCCCGGGAGCAGGGTCAACGGCCGGGCGCTATGGAACGGGGCCTCTGCCCAGACGCGTCAGTAATATCTGGTGTCGCCTCTCCCCCACCTGGTGGAGGCTCTGTGGCGGCTCCTGGGGGAACTATCAGCTCCAGCTGATCAAAATTGCTCCCGTAACGGGGTCAGGCCGTCTGCAGACCGGATCTATCACGCGGGCAGGCGTTGTGGGTGAAATGGATGTCATGAACGTGAATATCGCGAGTGGAGAAGTACATACGGTGGCTTGTTCCGTAACCACTCCAAACATCTTTGTGAACATGGGAAGCATAAAAAATACCGAGTTTTCGGGGGCTGGAAGCACCTCGCGCGACGTGAGCTTTAACGTCAATTTGGGTAATGCTGTCAACCTGTTGATGACTATTTTAATCTGTAGTCATTCAATCCTTGTAACATCAGGATGATCCTGGTGTCAGTGAAAATACGAAATCAACACGTTGGTATCATTACCTCAATTTGAACTGCGACGCGTCTACCAATATTTACCTGACGCTGGAGGCGGGACGTGCGGGCGTAGCGGATACCAGTAAGGGTATTTTGAATATTGACACAACAGGCTCGGGTGAAACAGCCAGCGGAGTGGGGATACAGGTGCTGTTTAACCACACGCCAGTTATACCGGGAGAACGGCTTAAAATTACCACCACCGCGTCAGACGGTCTGTATGCCCTCCCGCTTGCGGCACGCTACTATCAGACTGGCACCATCCTGACGCCGGGTACGGCTAACGCCACGGCAACGTTTACGACAACGTACCAGTAAATCGCTGAGCGGTCCCCCGAAACGGGTACCGCTAATTTCCTTCGTCACGCCAGATGATTACGTTTAGCGAATTCGACCAGCTCCAGCGTTTTACTCAGGCCCAGCTTTTCCATAATACGTCGCTTATAGGTGCTGACGGATTTGTTGCTGACATGCAGTTTCTCCGCAATCTCCACCAGCAGTTCGCCCCGCGCGATATAGCCAAGAACCTGCAGCTCCCGATTAGACAAGCGGCTCAGCAGGTCCTTCTCCGGCTGTATCCCATCCGGTCGGCCTGACGATGACTGGCGCTGGGGGAAAAACTCGTATCCGTTTAACACGGCCCTGAACGCATCTGCCAGGGCGTCAAGCTGGTTGTTCTTACTGATAAAACCATTGGCGCCTGCGGCCCTGACCCTGTCTACAAAATGCTGATCGCTGTGCGTCGTCAGAACAATAATTCCGCCTGGATAATTCTCTTCGCGCAGCCGTTTTATGACCTCAAGTCCGTCAGGCGGAGGGATATCAATATCAATCACCACCAGATCGGGACGATGGTTACGCAAATAGACTAATGCATCGTGCCCGTTGTCGCAGATGCCCACAACGTCATATCCCTTCCCGTTCGCCACGACCTGCACGGCAAGTTGAGAAACAGGATGGTCATCAACAATAAAGATTGTGCTCATAAGCATACCCTGCGTTTATTCGTCATCCGCCTTCTTCCCCTGGTGAGAAAACTGTTGGTCTTTAAGGCGATTATTCAGTTGCAGCAGATGGGCCTCCAGTGCGGTGACCAGAGACAGAATGTGAGGCAAGTCTTCCTCTTCCGCTGCGTTTTCCAGCCTCTCGCATACTCCGGCAAGTTCGTGCGCTTCAAGCAGTCTCGCCCCTCCGGTCAGGCTGTGCGCCGCGCGTCGAATGGCCGTAAAATCAGCGTCCGCGATCCCCCGTTTAAATGCCGCCCAGTCCTGCGCATTTTGCGATATCGCCGCGTCGATCAGCCTGCTGAATATTTCGGGCTGCGATTGCGCCATCTCTCTCAAACCGAGACGAGTATGACGCTCCCCGGAGGGGGATGCCAGTCGCGTCGTTACGGGGATATGCTCAAGGAGCCGCGCAAGTTCGACGGGCTTAAACAAGCAGGCCGTCATCCCGGCCTCCTCAGCCAGCACGACGACTTTCTGCTCGGCCATGGCAGTCAATCCCAGCATCGGCCCGGGAGCCCGATTCAGCTGTTTTTCCTTTTCACGTAGTTGCCGGATGAGTTCAAAGCCGCTCATACCGGGCATATTGCAATCTGTAATCACCATATCAAACGGCGGCGTTTCCTCACCCCATAACTGCAGAGCCTGAACGCCATCTTCTGCCACAACGCACGTATGCCCGGCGACCGTCAGCTGCTGCGACAGTAGCATTCTGCTGGGAGCATGATCGTCCACCACCAGTATGTTACAGGGCGTGGAAACCGCCCCCACGTTCGTAGCCGGTGGCATATCGGCTTCATCAATGACCGCTGGTGCAGAAAAACGAAAAATAAAGGTGGTACCTTCACCCGGTACGCTCTCTACCGCCAGCTGCCCGTCCAGTAATTCGGCGAGCTGCCGGCAAATCGTCAATCCCAACCCGGTCCCCTGCCGCGCAGAGTGGGCATTGTGAACCTGCACAAAAGGTTCGAAAATAGCGGCTTGCTGGGCTTCCGTTAATCCGGGGCCTGAATCACTCACTTCCAGCACATAGCTATTACCGCGTTCAGGGGTTGAGGGGGTCTGATAGATTACAATCTCCACTTCACCGTGAGCGGTAAATTTGATGGCGTTACTCAGCAAATTGGAGGCGATCTGGCTCAGCATCAGGGGATCGCTCATGACCCGATCAACCTCGACGTCCACCTGCGTCAGTAGCGTCAAACCTTTTTTTTCTGCCGTATGATGAAATAACGTACTGACCTGATTAACAATAGCGTCGAGAGAAACCGGTACGGAGCGTACGGCATAGGTACCGGACTCGATTTTCGCCATATCCAGAATATCGCCCACGAGCATGAGCAGGAATTTCGATGATTCATAGGCAACAGCAATATTATTACGCCGTTGCGCCGGGGAGGAGTGGCCGAGATGCTCAAGTTCAAGCAGGCCGATAATGGCATTCAGCGGCGTGCGTATTTCATGGCTCATTTGCGACAGAAACACGCTCTTGGATTCACTCGCCTTTTCAACCTGTTGCTTTGCTACGGTGAGTTCATTTTGCAGTGCTTGCTGTATGGCCAGGTTCTTTTTGAGCCAGCGGTTGCGCCAGAAGTAAAAAGCCAGCATCACCGCGATGACAAACATCACGGCGCTGGCAATTAATATAGCGGTTCGGTAGCGCCCCCAGACTTCAAAGCGCTCAAGGGCATAGCGCATTTGCCAGCCCGTGAGTTCTGCGCCCATTTCACTGGATGTCTGTTCACTGAGCGTTTTGTTAATGATAGAAATCAGATCTTTATTTTCTGCGCTGGTCGCCATGGCAAGCCGAAGGGGGGCGATTGGCAGGGTTAAGGCGATCCGGAAACGATCGTTCAAATAGCTTTTCAGTACAAAACTGGCCGCGGTCTGCGGCACAATGACCCCATCGAGTCGGTGGGTAAAAAGTGAAAGCGCCGTTTCCAGCGAAAAATCATCTTCAACAAATTCCACCTGAGGAAAGCGTTCGCGCAGCTCAGGTAAATAATAAATGCCGGTAAATACCGCCACGCGTTTTCCCTTCATATCAGACAGAGAGCGAATGGCGGGGAATGCGCTACGGGTCACCAGCACCCAGTTAGATATTTGATAGGGCCGGGAGTAGATAATGTCAGGTTCGTGAGTTGCCGATGCATCTGCAGCCGCTATTAACGAGTCAGGCGCGCGTTTCAGCGCATCACGCATCTCCGGCACATTTGAAAACGGAACCCAACTGAACGTTAATCCCGTCTCTTTGGCGATGTTCTGGAGTAATGATACGGCATACCCACTCTGCTGACCGCCATCATTAATGTAAGTTACCGGAACATGCGTGTTTACCACATACACCGCAATCTTAGGATGATGCGCAATCCAGTTTCTTTCCTCAGAAGTAAGAGCGTTTTTAAGGGTCTTTTTTCCCTCTTCCGACAGGCGCGTCAAACCCCACGTCTGGGATACTTCATTGTAAATGTGGCGGCGACGATCTCTGAGTGCCGTGTTGATGGCATCCTTAAGGGGCATCATGTCCGCACGGATGATAAATCTGGGTCCCTGTTCTGGCAAAAACGTACTGGGGGACAGCGTTAACTGGCTATTGAAATTCTGACGATTAATCTCGGCAGCCGTCACAAAGTTGGTCCAGAATACGGCATTGTCATCATTGGCTACAGACGCCATTGCGCGGTAATCATCTGTAGCGGCAGTCAATGAAGCCTTCGGAAAAGCGTTTCTTAGCTGTTCGCGTAACGCATCTCCACCAATATAAAACAGCACTTTTCCACGTAATCCGTCCGCTTCCCGAACCGGTTTTTGGCTCACCAGAACAGCACGATCGGCCAGATAACGGTCGGTCAGAAGCAGATTGGGATGACGTTCTGTATCGGTAAGGGAACGATCGTCGACGATCATGTCCACCTGTGACGCGGTTAAGGCTTCCAATGCTGCAGAACTGTCAGGGTAACGTAATACCTGGAAATCCACTCCAAGCGTGCGGGAAAACGTTCGAGGTAGTCCGCCGTAATCCCCTCAAAATCCCGATCGGCAATGCTCACCTGATAGGGTGGATGTGCGGATGCGCTCACCCCAACGCGGATTGCTGGATGCTGTTGAAGCCAGCCTTTATCGTCAGGATTAAGTTCGGGAAGGGGCTCAGAAAAATGCGTATGGGCCAGAAGATTTAGCGAAACGGGTTTGGCCGAAATAGCAAAAGCAGGTCCCAGCAGACAAATCAACGCAAGAAGAAGGCCTGACTTATTCCATAATGCTGACATACGCCTCCATTAGCGTGTGCGTCGAAGTTTAGTGGTGAATTCAGTCGAAACACGCCGGAAGTCTGACCCTGAATGTGATGGTCAGTAGGTCTCTAAACCTTACTGCTCGCTCAGGCGTGATGAACCGGCTGAACCTGTAGTCACCTGCCTACAGGATAAGGTGGCGCGGTCTCATATTTCTCCCTGTTCTTTTCCGTTACCGTAAATATACGACAGAAATCTTTCCCAGGCGCAGTGTAAAAAAACATGATGAATGACAACCCTGTCTTCGATAATACCCTTAGGCCAGACACTAAAAGAGACCATCTTCAGCACGTTCTTATCGGAACGGCATGCCATTTTACGTCGCAGGGGCTTTATACGGTTTTATCGGCAGACGCACAGGCTTGCGGTAGGTTGCTCATAACAAAAATCTCGTCAACTACGCTCCCACACACCCACTGCAACGCAGATATGGTGATTCTCGACGAGGTCGCCTTAAGGGAGGACAAACTGAATATTTTGTCGGCATGTATTACGACGGACACGACGATAGTGGTCATGACAGACCGTATTTTTCGCGATACTTACAGCCTTGAGCACAATAAGAAAATCATTTTTATTGAGAAATCGGCTCCCGTAAACAGGTTAAAGCGCAGTCTGTTTCATCTTCTGCTGTCTGCTATCCCCGTCCGTAGATCTTCTCGTCCGGAGGGACATCAGCGCGCCAGAATGGTTGAACGCGAAGTGTTATACGCCTTAATGAAGGGGGAAAAACCCGGCGATGTTGCCCGGAGGATGGGCATCAGCTACAACGCGGTAAGTCGATACAAAATGCTGGCCCTAAAACGAGCCGGGTTGAAAAGCCTGAATGCACTGTTAGTAAGAAAAAACAGACATCTTTATCAAAACCTGTAGTTCTCCATTGCAGCGTGAGCATTTTAGTTTGCCAGAACAAATTCCCGTTGATACCAGAAAATCCGGGCCAGAAACCGCACTATCAGGCTTTGGGTTGATTCCGCTTGACCTGGAATGAGTTAGAGATGATGCGTTAACAGAGACCAATAAAACATAATTATTTGATTTATGAGTCAATTTTAATTCTAAAAAAAATAAAACGATACACATCGGCAATAGCATTCAATTTTTGAACTTGATGATGCGTAAGAAAAAAATCCAGGCATTTATGCGCAACTCTCAACAGGAGATCTAACCGAGTATGCTAGCGAAATTAAAACGTTTTTAAGTTGCTATGTCACCAAAACGGCACAGGGGAGAATGGGGTTTACTTGAATGTAGGATAAATAGTCGATTTAGATGGTGCGATAATAGGAGCCAAACAAAACACAACAACCAGTTGATTTTAATAAAATTTTTGCTTTTTCTTTTTTTTAAATACCCCCAAATGTACCCCCATTGTTATTTCTGTAACTACGATTTGCTCGTTTTTCGGTCATTTTTTTTAGGATATACTCAGACTCAATCTAGGAATAGACCCTAAACTTCGGTCTAATTATGACAAGGAAAGCCCACGTAATGAAAAACAAAATTTTTGCATTCACTCTGCTAGCAAGTCTCCAAGCGATAGCATCCGAACCATCAGTAATCGTCTGTAAACCTCAAGATCCTAGCGATCAATCAGCAACAGGCATTTGGCCTACTCCATATCTTTCAAATGATAAACTTTGCTTTAATCTTCGTGTAGATGCAGGCAATGAATGTGTAGGGAATGGGCAACGAACAAGCTGGTTTACAGAGGCGGTAATAGTCGATATTGATGGTAAACCTCAAGGACGTGACGATACTTGGTTTCGAGTAGTTAGACCTATAATCACTGATAAGAAGATTGAGTACAAAATTGAAGGTTCCAGAGATCAAAAATCTTGGGGGCTGGTGTCAAATGTTACTATCAACCGACTTACAGGACATGAAGTGGTTTACTGAATTTGGCCACCTGAACAGAGGTGATATGCTCACCTCAGA
>OLVX01002934.1_pt1 | contig 11514 bp, 13 predicted proteins | sample 1673271 | NCBI WGS metagenome assembly OLVX01 (sample SAMEA3178939, study PRJEB25190) | human gut metagenome | biome: human gut; feature: human-associated habitat; material: faeces | place: Austria | collected 2013 | reverse complement strand
TCGCGGCAACCGCTTTTCGGAATTCTGGCTCGAGCACAATCCCTCCTTTCTTCTTTGTCGTATGCACGTTGTTTGGGGCCCTCGCACTAGATACGCACTGAAGGACGGATTTGTTTCAAGCGAGCAGCAATTCGTACAAAGTAGCGCTAACTCCCATACAGCGGACGCATCTGAGCGTTTTTTGGCCCGAATGCGTCCGCTGTATGGGAGTTAGTGAAGGCGATACAAGGAGAGGCGTGGCCCTGAACAGCCTATCCGCGCCTGCGCCTGAGCAGGCCGGCGAGAAGTGCGGAGGCGCCGGCAAAAGCCGTGGTGGCAAACCCTGCAAGCGACGCGTCCCCCGTCGCGGGGAGGCCCTTCTTTGCCGTCGCGGGCTTGGCCTTGGCCTTGGAGCTCGTCACAGGCGTTTGCTGCTCGGCCGGTTTCTGCTCGGCCGGTTTCTCCTCGGGCTTGGTCTCCTCGAGCGGCGCGATGACCGCGTTCTTGGCGACAGCTTCGTTATAAGGGGAGTCGATCGTAACGTCGCCCGTGCCGATGGTTTGACCCGCCTCGTAGACGACGTCCTCACTGAGCTCTTCCTTGTTGCGATAATCAATGACTTTGCCGCCTTCAGGCGTCAGGATGCTGGCACCTTCGATCTCGATGGTGCCGATCGCCTTGCCGTCTGCGCTCATGGCAAGGGCGAAGATCGCCGCCGTATCTCCCTCGGCCGTGACCGTACTGCGTACGATGGAGATGGTCGCGGGCGTAACGCCCTCGCTGGTCTGAGCAAAGATACCCAGGTTCATGCCCCTATGCTCGGGGATGACCTCGCCGCTTTGGTCGTTGCTGTAGTGATCGGGGCCGTCGCTACCGGACTCGACATAGCGGGCTATAGCCTTGACAACGGAGTCGCTGATGTAGATATGGCCACCTGCGATGTTGGGCTGGTGGTTTCTGGTAGAGATCGCAGCTGAGAACTCTCCTTCTGCGAACGCGTCCACGATGGAACCATTCTTGATGACGATGTCGTCCCCGTCAGTGATGAGGGCGATGGCCTGGCCGCCGCTCGCGCTTGTACGGACCGTCACGGTCGCGTGATCAAGCGTAACGCCCTTGTAGGCATAGACACCATATTCAACACCGCTTGCGTCAAGGGAGGCGTTCGTGACCGCGAGACTACCCTCAGTGTCGACGGCAAGATCTCCCTCGGAGTTTGCCTTGACCTGGCTGCCGCCCGAGATGTTGATGCCGTCTTTAGCCCAGATCGCCGCTTCTTCTATAGAGTTTGCTTCTACCTTGCCGCCGCCTTTGATGACGAGGTCACTGCCTGCGGCGACGCCGTAACCTTCGCCTCCTTTAGCGATCACTGTGCCAGAGGAATCGATAGTGGTCTTGCCCTTGGATTGGATGCCTTCGGTACCGCCCGTTGCATTCACGGTGCCCGAGCCCGTGATAGAGAGGTCGCCCTTTGCCTCAATTCCGTCGGAAGCAGTGCTTGTGGTGTTCACAGTGCCTGGGCCGGAAATGGAGAGGTCGCCTGTGGATTTAATTGCATCGGCCTCGGCTGTCACATTGAGCTCATCCGTGCTATTCGAGCTCGTTATGTTCAACTCTGCTTTCTGGCTAGTGCCGTCCTGCGCCTTGATGGCGGCTCCGGTGTAATCAGGCTCGGTTTTCACGGTGTTCTTGCCCTCATAGGCAATGTTGAGCTTGCCCTCGGCCTTGATCGCGCCGCCGTTGTAGCCGTTGAGCTTCATGTCGTCGGCGCCGTCCCAGGCCCAGGTGCCGGCGTCGTCGCCCGCCGCGGTGCCGGCGTTGTATTGGGTGCCGCCGACGTCGACCCACTCGGCGGCGATCGCGGCATCAGGCACGAACAACGCACCGGCGCAGGCGACGCACAGGGCACCCGCGATTAGGCGGCGGGTCGCGTGAGACCAGTCAGCCCGCAGGCGCGGAAGGGGTCGTGAAGGGTAATTGCCGTACTGGGAAACGCAGGTCAGCTCTTCAGACATGGGGAGCTCCTCTCGTTGGCATCACCCCTTGAGCGCTCGGCGCGCTTGTGGGCGCTTCTCACTAAATAACGATATCTTAAGAGGGGCCACAAACAATGAGACAAATGTACCGGATGCGCAGACGCGCTAGATATAGCCGTGACTGGGCCTTCTCCACCCCGGGCAGCCTGCCGATGGGTGAAGTGGCAGCTTATTTGGACACGAGAGGATGGGGACCGCGGTCGACGAGCAGCACCGCGCCTCTTCGAAGGTGGTTGCAGGCACGTTCTGCGCAAACGAGCGGCGCAACGCCATCCAGAGCATGCTGTAGGTAGACAGCGCGAGAGACGTGCGCTTGGTGGTAGTCGAGAGCAGCGAGGCGTACGACACGGGACCGTGCACGAACTACAGGCTCACGGATGCTCAGCGCTCACGTGCGTGGACGGCATAAGCGTGCCGTAAGGCTTAGCGCAGATGCAGTACACATTCAATTTGTGCTCGGCGCTGGAGTCAATCGACCTGAGTGGGTTCAAGGCTTCCTCGCTGGCGAACTTGACGTACACGTTCGGAGCGCGCGCGAAGCTGCGGATGATATGGATGGACCCGAGCTGATTGCCGCCGGCGAAGGGTTTGACCGGCATGGGGGCGTTCTGCGGGTACAAGGCCATCGTGAGAGGAACGGGACAGCGTCGACTCGTCAAAGACGGGATGCGCGATGATGCGAGTGGATGCCGCGGGGGCGCCGGGGTATCTGACAGCGGGGTAAGACGGGAAGCCCCCCGCGCCCCTTTCGGGGCGCGGGGGGCTGGTTTTCATCCCGCTTGTTTAGCTAGTCGTCAACCTCGATGACTTTACTTCATTCTGAGCACTTCCATTTCAATTTTTTCATGCCCATTTTATTTGCATGAGTACGTGCGCGCCAAGGGGCTCTCTTCACTAGTAGTTTGTTTCTCTATAGTCCTCTTCAGTGTCGTAGATGTTGGTCGCCGAGATGCTGTTCTTGTAACCACACTCGGTGCACACCCATGTGTATTTGTGGTCATCGAAGCCAGGCTGATCGTTCAGGTATGCGTTGCATCGGTCGCAATACCAATCAATGTTGGGGAATCTGTCACTCATCCGAAGTCTCACTTTCTCTATTCGTTGCGGTGTCCTCGTCCGTATGCTCGCGGTCGTAAGCCTCTATGCCTGCGACAAGCTCCTCTTTGGCCGCCAAGACTTCCTCTGCTGAAGTCTTGGCCCTGCCATCAAGGAATTCTTTGATCTTCTGGACGAGAACGGTACCGCCCGCTCCCAACGCAAATGCGCCAGCAACCGCAGGGATCATCTGTCTTCTGCCCGCCGCCATACTGGCTTGCTCGATTGTGTTTATGAGGGCTGCCGGACCACCGTTCATCTTTGCAAGGTGGGACAGCCCCGCATAATCCCATGCCATAGAGCCTCCCTTCAACTTACCAACTGTTCCTGCTGAGCACATTCTACCTCGCGTTTTATGGCTTGGATTCAGTTGGCAGCTGATTTGTGACCACCTGAGAAGATGCACAGCAGTTAAGGGCTGATTTTTCCCGAGAGATATCGCCTGGGGTCGATTCTGATGGTGCCCATCGGAGGGGCAGTGATGCCCACAGGGGTGGTTCTGTCCAACTCGCGCAGCCGCGCCGTGATGAAGGTGAAGATTAACGAGCTTGCGAGACGCATCGAAAAGCACAACTATCTGCCAGAGCCCACTTATCGTCTGAAGCAGGACGGGCCGTAATCCGTCGCGGCGTAGAGTCACTCGAAGTAAGGATAGCCCGCTGAGCGAGTTTCTGACGAACAACGAATGGCCGTGGTTCCTTCTGCACGCCGTGGCACAGGGGGGTATTGGGCGCGGTTATCGCCAACGTCAATCTGTTGGTGGGCTCCACAGTGCTGAAGCCGACATGGCACGCGCTGGTGACGTTGCCGCAACGCCTTCTGACGATGCTGCCGATCTGATGCGACACGTCATTGCCAGCAAGCTCGAGAACAGCGTCACCCACAAGGTGACACCCGGGCGGCTGTGCGGCCGTGCAGGTGCAAGTGAATCAGATGCTCTCGCAAGGCCTCGTTGCGAGGAGATGAATTCGGCAACAGCATGACTTCGCCTTGGGCGTTTTTGCGCATAAAAATAGGGCAGTCTGGCTTTCACCATTCCACCCCTAAAACCCGAAGGTTTTGCCAGTTAGGATTACTCTATCAACCCAAGACTTTTTGTCAAGGACTTTACGAAACTTATGGCGGCGGTGGCCTTCGCGTCGGGACCCTTACTCGGCAGCAGATCGGCTACCTCGTCCGCCTCATCAAAGAAAGACTTCAGCCGAGCAATGCCATTCTGTCGCATCTTCCCCTCCGGGACGACATCGGCGTACACAACCAGGGTCGTAGCAATCTCCTGGATTGCTGAGTTGTGCAGCCACTTCCGCCTCGTTGCTTTCGAGGCGCCCGTCTTCGCAGCCGCCTCGTGCACCTCACGGGACGCGGGGCGCTCGGCGTTATCCACCTCGGCGAACGAGTTGATGATGCAAGACCCGTGTGCGGCGCAGTTCCTCACGGACTTGACCCTCTTCATATTGTAATGGGAGCCACCGAGACGCTCGTCGTCCCACCGTCTTCCGCAGAAGCGCATAAAGTCGACGAGACTGCCGAAAGACGCCACCTTGAGGAAGGCCCACGCCGACTTGTCGCCACTGTACTTCTCGTGAATGCCGCGCGTATACGGGCTGAAGGCGCTCCTGTCGAACTCCTTCTCCATATAGTCCTTGCTCTCCGGCTTTAGCGATAAGAGGAAATCCTCGACGATGGCGTATCCGTCCTCGTCTTCTCGTTCGTCAATCGCGTAGTTCAGCTTCGTGCCCTGGTAGTGCTCTATCTGGCGCGTCATGACGAGCAGAGCATCGCGCAGGCTCTCGTCCAGCTCGGCGAAGGCCACCAGCTGCGCGAAATCGAGGTTGGCGTACTCCCCGTCGCGCTCGCCGCCCTGGCGCTTGGTGAACAATTTCCTATAGGCAGTTAGCTCGTAGAAGCCACGCTCATGAGACAGGTAGATCCTGGCCTCTTCTACGCCGCATTTTTCGAACTTGACGCCCTTTGCCCTCAAGTGGGCAATCTGCTGGTCGATGCTGAGCTTTGGCTTGATGTGTTCCCGCCTCTCGACGTCTTCGCCGACACGCTTAGGTCCGTCTGCCATCTGCACTCCTTTCCAGCAGCTGTTAATCCGAATCGCATATACATCCGGTATCGGTTCCGGAGGCGACGTGAATCCCCACCATGCGGCATGGCGTATCGGGTAGGTCCTCCCCATTTGTCACTTCTCGGGCGTAAACAACGTGTTGGCACTAAACAGCTATCCGATGGTCAGATTGATCTTTGCCCCCATCGCCCGCGCGAGCTTCTCGAGCGTCGACATCGTCGGGTTCGCGCGACCGCGCTCGATCCGGCTGATCGTTTCCTGGGGAACGCCTGATTTGCGCGAGAGCTCGGCCTGGGTAAGGAGCGCGACGCCCCGAGCCAAGCGAATCTCGCGCCCCAGGCGCGCAGCACCGCGGAAGCCCTCGGTAACCTCCCGAAGATAAAACCCGTCCTGAAGGCTGCGCCCCTCTCCCGCGAGCAGCAGCTCAAGCGGGTCGTACTCGCCCAGACCGTTCGCGCGCATCACGGAGCCGATGTTCTGCCTGCTCGGCGGCGCGATTCGCTCCTCAACCCAGGACCACACCCACTCCGGCGGAATCTCCCGTTGCCCCTTGGCAACGAAGAACCCGAACTGGACCGGCACGTCCTGTGCACCCGCCCAATCCTCAACCGTCGCGGTAAAGGTCGAGGTCGCTTGGTCGCACTCGATAACCGCACAGGGCGGCACGTCCTTCTCGCCGTCAATCAGCTCGAATCTCCTCATAGCGCGCCCACCTCCTTTGTATGATTTCCCGCATCTTCAGCAAAGCCACGCCCGGCAGTATCCCCTCCAGGCCGACGAAGAGCTCGGTGATTCGGGCCTCGTCCAAATCCTCGACCCCCTCGACCGGCGCGACGGCTCTAAGGTTCTCCTCGAGCGAGCGGCTGCCCACGAAGTTCGTCGTAGCCACGTCCGCAAGCGGGTCGAAAGCAGCGATTCGCTCGAGGTCCCCTGCCAGCGGCGCCAGAAGCGAGAGGCCCGTATCGAATACGGGGGCAATCCCGAACGAGCCATCGGGCGCAGCGAGCACCTCGATATTCGACGCATGGCGATCGCGATTGGCCATCAGGTAATCAACGAGCATCATCCTCGCGATGTCTTCTTGCCAACCAAAGCGGCGACAGAGCTCGATCGGGGACTCCCCGGGGTTCTTGTACAGGTCGAAAAACGCTCCGAGCGACAGCTTGCGCTCCCCAACCTTACGGAAGTTGCGTGACGAGTTGAGCCACGTCTCGTACCCGACGCCGTCTATGAGCACCTTGGCATGGATCAGCCGGTATGCGAGGTGATTCACGCCAAGCGCATCCATAAGTCGGCTTGCCAGGAGCTCATTCACGCACTCGTAGCCATCGATGACCACCCCGTTGTAGCACGGCAGCTTGTAGTAGATGAGCCTCGAGCCCGACCCGGTACGCGCCTTCAGGTACGTACCAGCAGTACCCGATGAACTCACGCGCTCGTTCCAATCCAAGTTGGTCAGGTCTTGGAGTGATCTAACGATATCCCTGCTCGCCATAGCCCTCCTCTCAGTGCACTGATATAGGTTTTATATCATATTAATGCACGTGAGGAGACACCCGTCCGCTGTCGGAAGCTCCCGCTAAGATACCGCGACCTCTGGGCAGTTGAACGGGCGTCGCGTTAAGAAACGCCGACCTCTGGGCGCGCGAGGGGTCGGTGCGCTAAGAAAGGGCCACCTCTGGGCAGCCGAACGCCCAGAGGTGGCAATTGTTTAGCAAGAAGGACAACCTCACGCCCAGAGGTCAGGGTTTCTTAGCAGGAGCGGCGCCGAGCACCCAGAGGTCACGTTTTCTTAGCAGGCGGCGAGAAGGACGGCGACCCAGCAGCGCGCAGCCGGCACTAGAAGTCGAGGCGCACGGGAATGCCCTGGCTGGCCATGTACTCCTTGACCTGGCGGATCGAGTAGGTGCCGAAGTGGAAGACGCTCGCAGCGAGCACGGCGTCGGCCTCGCCCTCGATGACGCCCTCGGCAAAGTGCTCGAGCGTGCCCACGCCGCCCGACGCGATCACGGGGATGGGCACCGCACGCGCCACGGCGCGGGTCAGCGGAATGTCGAAACCGTCCTTGGTGCCGTCGCGATCCATGCTAGTGAGCAAGATCTCGCCGGCGCCGCGGCGGGCTGCCTCCTCGGCCCAGGCCACGGCATCGATGCCCGTGGGGATGCGACCGCCGGCCAGGTAGACCTCCCACTTGTCGGTGTTGCCGACCTGCTTGGCGTCGATGGCCACGATCACGGCCTGGCTGCCGAAGGCGTCGGCGCACGCGGTGATAATGCCCGGCTCCTTGACGGCGGCGGAGTTGATCGAGACCTTGTCGGCCCCGGCGGCGATCATGGTGCGGCAGCCCGCGACGTCGCGAAAGCCGCCGCCCACGGTATACGGGATGCGAAGGCGCTCTGCGGCGTGGCTTGCGAGCTCGATGGTAGTACGGCGGTCGTCGGAGGTCGCCGTAATGTCGAGAAACACGACCTCGTCGGCGCCCTCCCGGTCGTACTTGCTCGCGAGCTCGACGGGGTCGCCGGCGTCGCGCAGATCGACGAAGTTGACGCCCTTGACCACGCGGCCGTCCTTGACGTCGAGGCACGGGATCACTCGTTTGGTAAGCACTGGGGACTCCTCCTGCTCGGTTTGGGTTCGACGGTTTCGGCGGGTTTCTTGCCAGATGGGCAAACGCAGCGAATCAGGACCTCGTGGCCGCAAGGGCCTCTTCCAGCGTGAAGTTGCCCTCGTAGAGGGCACGGCCGGTGATGGCGCCCTCGATCACATCGGAGCCGGCGGCCGCAAGCGCGCGCAGGTCGTCGGTCGAGGTGACGCCTCCGCTCGCGACCACGGGCGCGCCGAAGAGCTCCGCCACGCGGCGGTAGGCGTCAACGTCGATGCCCGTCTGCATGCCGTCGCGGTTGATGTCGGTAAACACGAGGTGCGAGAACCCCAGGCCCGCGAGGCGCGGCAGGAGCTCGTCGACCGCGAGGCCGGCACCCTCCCGCCAGCCGTTGACCTTGACGACGCCATCCTTCGCGGCAACGTCGGCCACGACCTGCTCGCCGTACTCAGCCGCCGCCCGCTCGGCGAAGGCCGGGTCGCGGACGAGCGCCGTGCCGATGGCTATGCGCCGCACGCCGAGGTCGGCCAGACGCGCGACGGCCTCGATGGAGCGGACACCTCCGCCGCAGTCGACCTTGACGCCCGGCGTCGCGCAGATGGCGCGGATGGCGGCCGCGTTGGCGGCGCGGGCCTCCTCGTCCTCCTCGAACGTCGCGGAGAGATCGACCACGTGAATCCACTCGGCGCCGCGCTCCGCGAAGTCGCGCGCAACGGCGGCGGGATCGTCGGAGTAGACGTCCATGCGCGAGCGTTCGCCGCGCTGCAGGCGCACGACCTTGCCGCCTACCAGGTCAATCGCTGGAAAGAGGATCACCTTGCCCCACCCCTCACGGTGTCGACGTAGTTGGTGAGGATACGAAGACCGGTCGCCGAGCTCTTCTCGGGGTGGAACTGGACGCCGTAGACGTTCTCGCTCCACACCGACGAGGCGAAGCTGCGCACATAGTGGGTGCGTGTGGCCACGACCGTGTCCTCGACGACGTCGTCAAGAGCGTAGCTATGCGTGAAGTAGACGTTCGCGCCCTCGGGCACGCCGCGGAAAAGAGGGCATGCCTGGCCGTGGGCGGTCAGGTGAATCTGGTCCCAGCCGACGTGCGGCACCTTGAGGCGTCCGGAGCGCAGGCGCGTGGCGCTGCCGCGCAGCACGCCCAGGCCGTCGACCCAGCGCTCGGGGTCGGACGCGCCGTGGAGCTTGCCGTCGGTGCGCTCGTCCCCGCGCTCAAAGAGCAGCTGCAGGCCCAGGCAGATGCCCAAAAACGGCACGCCGCGGCCCACGGCCTCGCGAACCGCATCGGCCTGGCCGGACTCGTTCATGTACGACATGGCGTCCTCGAAGCTGCCCACGCCGGGCAGCACGATGCCCGAGGCGTCCGCGATGGCTGCCGGGTCGTCCGAGACGCTCGCCTCTCCCCCGACCTCGGAAAGGCCGCGGACGACGGAGAGGAGGTTGCCCTTGTGGTAGTCGACCACGACGATCGGCGCGGCCATTAAAGGCTCCCCTTGGTGGAGGGCACCGAGCCGTCGGAGCGCGGGTCGGGCTCGACGGCCTCGCGCAGGGCGCGCGCCGCCGCCTTAAAGGTTGCCTCGAGGATGTGATGTGCATTCTCGCCGCAAATAAGCCGCAGGTGAAGGGTAATGCCCGCATCGCGCGCGAACCCGGCGAAGAACTCGTGGCCGAGCTCGGTATCGAAGGTGCCGACCTTCTGGGGGCCGATTGGCACGTCCCAGAAGAGCTCACCGCGACCCGAGCAGTCGACGGCGGCCATGACGAGCGCCTCGTCGAGCGGGACCATGACGGAGCCGAAGCGGCGAATTCCGCTCTTGTCTCCAAGGGCCTCGCGCAGGGCCTGACCCATGACGATGCCCGTGTCCTCCACGGTATGGTGGTCGTCGACGTAGGTGTCGCCCTTGACGCGCAGCGTCACGTCGATGAGCGAGTGTCGCGAGAACGCGGTGAGCATGTGGTCAAAGAAGCCCACGCCGGTCTCGATGTCGGCGGCGCCGGTGCCGTCGAGGTCGATCGAAAGCCCGATGTCCGTCTCTTTGGTGGCGCGGACTACCTTGGCGGTCCTGGTCATGCTTCCTCCCTAGCTAGGATGGCGAGCGCGTCGAGAAGCGCGTCGTTCTCGGGGCGCGTGCCCACGGTGATCCTCAGGCAATTCTCCAGGCCAGGAGCATAGCTGAAGTCGCGGACAAGGATGGAGAACTCGTCGCGCAGGCGAGCGCGGACGCGGCTGGCGCCGGGCATCCGGACGAGCAGGAAGTTCGCGGCGCTCGGCCATGTCTCGATGCCCTGAATGCCCGCGAGGCCCGCCTCGAGCCGAGCACGCTCTGCCACGATGTCGGCGACCACCGGCGCGAGCTCGCGGCGGCGGGACACGGCGGCGCAGGCGACGGACTGCGCGAGCACGTCCTCCGAGTAGATCTGGCGGATGGCGCCGAGCATGTTCACGACGTCCGGGTCGGCCACAAGGTAGCCCACGCGCAGGCCAGCGAGACCGAAGGCCTTGGAAAGCGTGCGCAGCACCATGAGGCGAGGATTGTCGGCGACCCACCCCACAAGCGAGGCGTCCTCGCCAGAAAACTCAATGTAGGCCTCGTCAAGAAGGACGAGCGCGTCGGTCTCGTCGAGCAGGCGGCGGATGATGCTCGGGTCCACGAGGTTGCCCGTGGGGTTGTTCGGCGAGGTCAGGATGACGAGCGCGGCGTCATCGGCCTTCGCAGCGGCCACGAGGGCGTCGACATCGATCTCGAAGGTCACGGGGTCGCGCCACACGGCGACGACGGGCGTCTCGCACATCTTTGCGAAGTTCGCGTACTCGCTGAAGTCCGGCGGGCAGGTGATGAGCGCACGGCCCGGCCCTCCGAAGGTGAAGAGCAGGTTGAAGAGCAACTCGTCACCGCCGTTTCCCACCATGACATTCGCCCGTCGCACCCCATGCCGCGTGGCAAGAAGATCGCGCAGGTCGTTGGCCATCGGGTCGGGATAGCGGTTGAGCGGCGTCGTCACCATGGCGGCGCGCATGGCCTCGACGACGGAGTCCGGCAGCTTGTGGGTGTTCTCGTTGGCGCTGAGGTTCACGCGGCACGGCGTGAACGCCGGGTCGTACGGCTCGAAGCCCTGCAGCGCCTTGCGGGCGCGCTCGGCGACGGCGGGCATCCTAGGCCTCCCGCTTCGAGTAGCCGGGCAGGTAAGGCACGCCGGGGGCCGCGAGGTCCTCGGGCCAAGCGACGCGGTGCGCGCCCTCGCAGGCGGCGTCGGCGTCGGCATACCCCTCGAGGCCCTTCTCAGCAAGTCGGCGGCGCATGCCCACAGAAAGGGCGTGGGCCCACAGGCCCTCGGCCTGGGCCATGGCCTGCGTGGCGGGCGCGTCGGCGAGCATGCCCTCGGGCGTGTAGCAGATGACGCTCGAGCGCTTCTGGAAGTCATAGACGCCGAGCGGGTTGGAGAATCTTGCGGTGCCGCCGGTGGGCAGGGTGTGGTTGGGGCCGGCCACGTAGTCGCCGAGCGGCTCGGAGCTCCAAGCGCCAACGAAGATGGCGCCTGCGTTCTTCACCTTACCGAGCAGGCTCATGGCGTCCTTGCAGTGGAGCTCGAGGTGCTCGGGCGCGACGACGTTCACGGCGTCGACGGCGGCGTCGAGGTCGTTTGCGACCACGATCACGCCGCGGTTGTCGAGGGAGGCGCGGGTTATCTCCTCGCGCGGGGACTGGCTCACGAGCTTC
>OLVX01002933.1_pt1 | contig 11515 bp, 8 predicted proteins | sample 1673271 | NCBI WGS metagenome assembly OLVX01 (sample SAMEA3178939, study PRJEB25190) | human gut metagenome | biome: human gut; feature: human-associated habitat; material: faeces | place: Austria | collected 2013 | reverse complement strand
AAATGCTATAAAAATTATGTAAAATTGATGAAAAAAATGTTCATTGTTTAGAGCGCTTATTTATACGTGCTATTGCTCGTATAAGCGGCGGCGATGAGCTGTGGTCGTAAAATGCCTTGAAATGTCGGGTAAGGGGTCGTATAATCCCTTTACAAAATAATTGGAGGGGATTTATTTGGGCGTACTACAGATTGCATCAATTGCTGGCTTGATCGTTTATTTTGCAGTGCTCTTTGCGGTGACGCGTGAAAAGAAAAATGAGAGCGTTGTGGACTATTTCTTTGCGGGGCGCACACTGCCATTTTGGGCGTTGTCGATTACGTTTGTGGCATCATGGTGGGGCGCTGGTTCAGCGATTGCTACGGCCGACTTGGCCTACACCGATGGCTTGGGATCGTTTTGGTACTATGCGGTGCCGGTCTTGCTGTCAACATTTTTAATGATGCTCGGTGCGAAAGGCATTCGCCGCGTAGGGTACCTGACACAGGGCAGCATGATGGAGGCGCGCTATTCAAAGAGTGTGGCAAAGCTCTTATCCGTGATGATTTTGATTTTTATGACGCTGAATGCGGCGTCGCAGATGGTGGGTATCGGCACATTCTTTGGCACCTATTTAGGGTTAAATTATGAGATCGCTATTCTGGTTGGCACAGGCATTGTGCTGATTTACTCCATGTTTGGCGGATTTCGTGGTGTGGTGCTGACAGATATTATTCAGTTTTGCTTGCTGCTGATTTCTGCGATTGTGGTGTTTATCATAGCCATGAAGCAGGCTGGTGGTTTTGGCATGATCGCACAGACAGCCGAGACCTTGGAAAAGACAACCTATCTGAGCCCCGTTGCAGGTGCGTCTAAGTATATGGGGTATGTCATCACGTTTGGCTGTTCGTGGATGATTCAGGCGAATGTGTGGCAGCGTATTTCGGCAGCACGCAGCAACAATGACGCACGCAAGATGACGATTATGAGCTTCTTTGCGTATATTCCGCTTTATCTGTTGGTGATTTTTACCGGCATGGCTGGGCTGGTGCTGTTTGATGAAATGCCGGAAGGCGGCATTGTGACGGCAATTGTTGTGGATTACATGTCGCCAGTGCTGGGCGCGATCGTTTTTGTGGGGATTGCGGCAGCGATTATGTCAACGATGGACTCGCTGATCAATACAGGGGCAATGACCTTGTCGCTGGACCTCAACACACGGCAGAAAACAGAGCAGCAGAAGCTGCAGTTTTCACGTATTGCAACACTTTTGGTAACATTGGTGGCCATTCTCATTGCTTTGCGGATTCGCTCTATTCTGGTGGTTTCCTGGATGGCGTCGGATGTCATTACGACCGGTGTTTTCGTGCCGTTGGTGCTGGGCTTTTTCTGGCGACGCGGCAATGCTAAAGGTGCGTTGGCATCGATGGTCATGGGATTGGTGTACTGCTGCTACAATTTGCTCATCAGTTTTGGCGTAGCGCTGCCTTCATTTTGGGCACCGCAGTCGGCCCTTCAGGTGGTGCTTGGTGTGGCTATTTCCTGTGTGATCTACGTTGGTGTCAGTCTTTGCACAGCGCCAGAGTATGAAAAAGCCGACCATTTCATTGCCATGGCAGATGTTCTTGAGAAAAAAAGCAAATAAAAAACTGTTGCACGAGTGGTTTATTGCCCATTCGTGCAACAGTTTTTTTGTGCCATTAGATTTCGATCTTGGCACCAAGCAATTTGACAAATTCACGGCAAATAGCGGTGTTGCCAGGCCATGCAGGAGAGGTAACAAGGTTTTTGTCGACAACGGCTTCATCAGCAGGAACGTTGACATATTCGCCGCCAGCCAGCGTAATATCTGGACCAACAGCTTCATAGCAAGTTGCCTTGTAGCCATTCAGCACACCAGCAGCGGTCAGCACCTGTGGACCATGGCAGATCGCAGCAACAGGCTTGTTGTCTTTGAAGAATTCCTGAACAATTTCGATCACACGAGGATTCAGGCGAATGTATTCCGGCGCACGGCCGCCTGTGATAAACAGACCCACATAATCCGCTGTGTTCACTGCGTCAAAATCAGCAGTCAAAGCAAAGTTGTGGCCTGTCAGTTCGGTGTAAGTCTGCTTGCCAAGAAAATCATGCACAGCAGTCGCAACCGTTTCGCCAGCCTTCTTACCAGGGCAGACAGCATCTACCTGATAACCCAGCATGGACAGCGCCTGGAAAGGCACCATTGTTTCATAGTCTTCCGTATAATCCCCGCACAACAGCAAAATCTTTTTGCTCATAGTTATTCCTCCTAAAAATTCATTTATTGTGAAAAATTCACTCTATTTTTATAAGATTATTATACCACTTCAATGTAAAAATGATGGTGTAAATTTAGTAAAGAAAAGTGAACACTGTAAAGTTTATGCATCTTCTGTAAGTGCTTGATACATTTTCATCAACATGGCAACGCAAGCAGATTCACTTTTGAATTCTGCCGAGTCTTTAGTGAGCCCATAGGCAGCGGCAACCGCTTGATCATTTCTTATATGCGCTTTGCGTAGCTCTGGCGGCATGGTTACTTCATCGTAGAGATCAGCCAGGCTGGCATCTGGGTAGAGAGTGCGTGCATCGAGGATTGCTTGTGCTGTTTGTTCGATCTTCGCACGCTGGGCGTCGGTTGGATTTGGCCAAGGAAAGTTGTTATAAACGATATTTACTGAATAGCGAAAGTCACTTTTTATTCGTCCACATACTGCGCGTATCCAGGCATTGTGGACAAAAGACATTAATATTCCAAAATCATACAGTGTTGCATTTGGCATAAGTAAATTTGCATCTCCACAAATCGTATCCGGTGAAACAAATCCTAATGGGATAAATTTGCGAGTTTCCGATGAATGACGTGGGATGATAATATAGGGCGTTTCTGGTTGTCGAATTTCTCCGAATAGTGTAGGGTATACTGCTAGGCGTTTTGTAGCTTCTCTTTTACTTGCTTCACGTGTTTGCTTTACTTTAATAACAGAGTCCATAATGGGTGGAATATCTTTTATTTCTTTCGGTGAAGCTCCTTTTAGCCATAGACACCAGCGCTCTTTGTTGTGAAGAAACTCAGTTGCTCCTAGAAATCTTTTGAAGAATTTCTCTGCTTGGGGATATTTGTTTATTATTGCTTCTTTTTCCATAAATGAAAAATCGCTTAAAGCACCTCCATCATTAGGCATACTCCCAAATACAACCGATGAAACATTACAAATAGGGTGCTTTCTTTTTTCGATAAATACATCGGGTGCATCTATCAAATAAGCGTTAATATTTTCTGCAATTTGAGGTCGACCAGAGGTAAAGATAACTTTTGGTTTAGTATTAAATGCAGCACTAAAGCCGATGATAACACAGTGAACGTTGGCAGTAAGATTTGCTTCGCTATCCCATCTGAAAGTTCTGTGAGCGAAATCAATATGGATACCCGTATTATACAAGGGTTTCCAAAGAGTTGCTGCTTGTTCACCTTGTGTAATGGAGTTGGTAGAAACTAACGCTGTATGAATGTTGGTGCTTTGCATATAATCGGTTGTTTTTTTGTACCAGCAGGAAACGTAATCCAGATTACCAATATTTTTCCAGCCATTAAAGATTCTTTTTACATCGGCTTTTTGTTCAACGTTCATAAGTCGAGCGCCTACAAACGGAGGATTCCCCATAATATAATCCAGCTTGTCCTTTGGTACGACAGCCTCCCAGTCAATGCGCAGGGCGTTGGCTTCCGTGATGTTCACATAGCTTTTTAATGGCAGGAAATCAATTTGGGTGTGGATGATGTCTTCGGTTTGCTTGAGCATCTGGCTTTCAGCGATCCACAACGCTGTGCGGGCAACGGTGACAGCGAAATCGTTGATTTCAATGCCGTAAAACTGGTTAATAGAGACTTTGATGGGGTTTTTGCTATCACCGAAAAAGCTGATTTGGTCGCTGAGCGAACGGAGCACATCGTTTTCCATTCGACGCAGGCTCAAATAAGTCTCCGTCAAGAAGTTGCCGCTGCCGCAAGCGGGGTCAAGAAACGTGAGGCTGGCCAATTTGTCCTGAAATTTGCGCAGCTGTTGTTTGCGTGTGTTGGTAACGGTGACTTCTTGAATGTCTTTGAGTTCCTGGCGCAGGTCGTCTAGAAAGAGCGGGTCGATGACCTTATGAATGTTTTCGATAGAAGTGTAATGCATGCCACCAGAACGGCGGGTTTCTGGGTTCAAGGTGCTTTCAAAGACGGCGCCGAAAATCGTTGGGCTGATTGCTGACCAGTCAAAGTCGGCACTGGCGCGCTGAAGAATAAGATCGACAATGTGTTCATCAAGGCGTGGCACGACAACCGATCGGTCGGAAAAAAGCCCGCCGTTGACATAAGGAAATGCCAGCAGATCTTCATCCAGATAAGGATCGCGGTCCTTTTCCGGCGTATCGAGAATTTCAAATAAATCGAGCAGTGCACGGCGCACATCTTTAACGGCATAGTTTTTCAGATAGTCATGAAACATGCCATGGTGACCAAAGACACCTGCGTCTTCAGCGTACAGGCAGAAAACCAGACGCACGCAGAGCATGTTGAGATGTTTGAGTGTTTCAGGGTCTTCGGGATTGTTGTATTGTTTGAGCAAGGCATCATAAAGCTCACCAACGATACGGCCAGCGTCTATCGAAACTTGCAATTCTCGCTTTGTATTCTCGTCGCCGGTATCGACGAGAAAGTTCATGCGATGGTATTCTTTTTCTAAATCCTCCAGCTTGACAATCTGTGGATCGTCGTTGGGGCGGTTCATATCATGAATTTGAAATTCATTGAAATTGCAAACGACAATCCAGCGTGGATTTAATTCGTGTGGCAGATATCCTGCATAACGACGCGCTTGCTGAAAAGGAGACAGCATGCTGCCATCAGATTGTAATTGTCCCTTTCTAAGATCAACGCCTGCGCTTTTTTGCTCGATGAGAACCTTGGTGGTGGAAATATAGGCATCAATATAGCTTTGGTGGCTTAGTTGCACAGGTTTCTCAAATTCGATGTAGTTGGAAGGATCGTCAACATCATATATATTTCGCAATAACGACAGCCAAAATGTATCTTTGTCCTGTTTCTCGTCGCCGCGATTGCGCCATGTCTCTATGAATTTCTTTATAATTGCACGTTTTTCAGCGGTCATAGGCTTATGCTCCTTCGTGAAAAGATGTTTTTATTGTATCATGAAATAGAACGGCGTAAACTGGGATTAGAAAATAATTCTTTGCGTGCTAATCAATTTATAAAAATATTAATAATGAAAAATTTTAAGAAAGTGAGCGTCTGCATGAGGGTATACCATTATCGTTCTATAGAAAGTGCATTGTTAGAAATAGAATGCGGAACATTTCGATTTGCCAATCAGAAGGAATTGAACGATCCGATGGAAGGATATGTACAGTTGTATTGGGAAGGCGACAAAGCTGCATGGGAAGGATTGTTTAAAAATTATATATGCAGCTTGTACAAATGCTTGGATGATGGGGTGAAGGGCGTTAGGGAAGAATATTTATTAGAAGATGTTGTGATCAATGATTTGCATCATGTAGCAAATGATGCAATGTACCCATTATTTCAAGAACTGTCGGATGCATTTATTCAAGATGATTCGGTGCAAAAATGCATTGAAATATTGATGACCGTTTTAAAAAATAGAACAGGTCTGAACATATTAACTTTATGGTTAACGTTGGTTTCACTTACTGCGTACAATATTTGTGTGGAGAAGATAAATGAACGTTTTCAAAAAGAAGTTTTGGAAATCATTAAGGATTGGGACTACAAATACTTTCAAGATCTTGCTGATGTTTTTTTGGAAGATCCAAGTTTGATGGATTTGATGAACGAAATAAGGGATTTATGGGAATTGGATAGAATTAAAAGTTATTTTCAGAAAAAGAAAACACAATTTGAATTATTAGATTATATTAGAGAAAATTTTTCTCATCTATATGTTAACCAATTGAAAGACATCATTTATCCAGAAGGATTTGTTGTATGCTTTTCGGTGGAAAATGATAATTCGGTGATGTGGGGAAATTATGCCGACAAACATCGTGGCGTTTGTCTTGTGTATGAATTGGAAATTAATAGCGAAACAGGAAAAGTAGAATTAGAAGCAGCTGCGAGTGGTCGAAAAATTAATGCAGAGGCAGGCGTCATGAGTTATGTTAACCGTTCGGTTCAGCGTAATTTTTTTGAAACGTTGGGAAAAGATGGCTCTGGTCAGGTGAACTCATGGTTAGAAAATAGCAAGTTTTTGAAAACAAGCCAGTTAAAGAAGATGCAGGAACAGTATCAAGAGGATTTTAAGAAAAAGTATTTTACAAAGATGGAAGAATGGGAGTATGAAGAAGAATTTAGATTGTTGGTTGATGGGCTGGCAATAAATTTTGAAGAGGAGAGATTTTTTAAATATAAAGATAATGCCTTGAAAGGTGTTTGTTTTGGATTAGCAACATCCAGTAAGGACAAAGCGCGAATTCTGGAAGTGCTCAGAAAAACAAGTAAAGATTTGAATGATTTTCGTTTTTTTCAAGCTGAGTATAATGAGACAAAGCGTTGTATCAAAATCAGAGAGAATACGAACATGGAAGTGCTTTTTAGAAATAAAGCAAACTTTAATCGATCATGAAAAATACATAAAATGAAAAAGCCGCCTTAAAGATGAAAGTGAAATGTCGTCAAGCATTTTCTCTTTAGGGTGGCTTATTTTGTATAGTTATTAATGGATTGAAGGGCGTATTATTAAATTTCAAATATTATTCATAACATAATAACATTTTCATTTTTCTCCAGTTTCATGGTGGCGTTTTTTCTCTTCGCATTCGATGGGCGTGAAGGTGCCGTCTGGGTTTGGCGTGAAAACGTAGTGTTCTTTTAAGAAGATGACGTCGTCGCGGTAGACAGAGTCCAGTTCGGCGAGTACGGCAGCTTTAGCGACGATGTTGGCGCCGGCGAGGGTGGCGAGTTTTTCCAGCGCAGCTAGGGAATTGCCGGTGGCGAAGACGTCGTCGATGATGGCGACGCGTTTGCCACGCAGCTTTTCCGCATCGCAGCCGTCGAGGTAGAGGGTCTGCTTGGCTTGGGTGGTGATGGAATAGACGGTAGCTTCGAGCACATTCTGCATGTAAGGCTTGTTGCTTTTACGTGCCAGCACGAAATCTTTCATGCCCAGGAGGCGGCTGATCTCGTAAGTGAGGATGATGCCTTTGGCTTCCGCAGTGAGGAGCACATCTACTTCTGGCAGGCGCTTGATCAGTTCTGGTGCCACAGCCTGCACCAGCTCTGTATCAGATGCAATGCAGAAACTGGCGAGTGCCATGTCGTCTTTGATCTTTACGAAAGGCAATTTCCTTTTCACGCCGCAGATTTCAAAATCAAAATAGGGTGGTGTGTAACGCGTTGTCATAGTGAAGGTCCTTTCTTTTCAAGTTGGATCAATGTTTAATATATACCACTATAGCACATTGTCGCTGAGTGAAAAAAGCCATGTACGGCTTATGAAAAAGAACCAAACATAAGGAACGCGTTATGTATGGAAAATGGTTAAATGCCCTTTCAGCGTTCTATCAAAAACAAACGAACACCCGCTATTAGCAAAAGGTGTTCGTCAGTTAGAATGTTTTTTGTCAGTGCTCTCTTTGATACATCGCTATTGATTAGCCTCTGGTTGTTCCACTGGTTTTACTGGCGCATTGTTGGGTGCCGCTGTAGATTCTGCCAATAAGGCTTGTAATGCATCCAGCTTTTCTTCCATCTCCTTAAAACGCTGGTCTAAATAGTCTTGTTGTTCCCGAAAGCGAAACGACTAAAAACAATAACAATCAGTGTAATTTGCAAGACAATCGCAATGATGCTGATGACCATGCTACTCACTCCTTGGAAACAATGCGTTCTATTGCTGGCGAATAATAACTATGCTTCATTAAAACGTAAGATCTTTATAGTATAAGTATATCATGTGAATGAAATAAATTTAAATATCTTAAAACTATTGCATAATGATAAAGTAAGTGAAAGGAAAGAAAATCTTAGAAACGCTTTCTGGAAATAATAGAGAAAATGCTGACACAAAGTCTGCAAACGAAAACAGACACCACTTTGGGTGTCTGTTTTCGTTTGCTAGTGATTTCATAAACGCTCTATCAATACAACTTTGCACCCGCAGGGATGTGGTCGTCGACCATGAGCAGGTGCAGGTCTTCTTTGCCGTCTTTCTGGTTGACGGCGCTGATGACCATGCCGCAGCTGTCGATGCCCATCATGGCGCGTGGTGGCAGGTTGGTGATGGCGATCAAAGTTTTGCCGATGAGTTCTTCCGGTTCATAGTATTCGTGAATGCCAGAAAGGATGGTGCGGTCTTCGCCGGAGCCATCATCCAGGGTGAACTGGAGGAGTTTTTTGCTCTTTGGCACGGCTTTGCAATCCAGTACCTTTACAGCACGGAAATCGCTCTTGGAGAAGGTTTCGAAGTCGACCATGTCTTTGAAGAGAGGTTCGATTTCAACGCCGGTGAAGTCGATTTCTTCAACGACGGTTTCTTCAGCAGCGGCTTTTGCTTCCTTCTTGGCAGCCTTTTTGGACTTTGGTTCGTCCAGTGGCTTCATGGTAGGGAAAAGGAGCACGTCGCGGATGGATTCTGCGTTGGTGAGGAGCATGACCATGCGGTCGATGCCGATCCCGAGACCACCTGTTGGTGGCAGGCCGTATTCAAGGGCGTTGATGTAGTCGGTGTCCATTGGATGGGCTTCGTCGTCGCCTTTGCGTTTTGCTTCAACCTGTTCTTCGAAGCGCTGGCGCTGGTCGATTGGGTTGTTCAATTCGCTGAAAGCGTTGGCGTGTTCACGACCGATGATGAAGAGTTCGAAACGGTCGGTGAGTGCAGGGTTGTCTGCTTTGCGGCGTGCCAGTGGAGAGATTTCAACTGGGTAGTCGGTGACGAAGGTTGGCTGCACGAGGGTGGCTTCAACAGCATCGTCGAAGAGTTCTTCGAGGACTTTGCCACGTGGCATGTCAGCAGGAATGTCGATGCCGCGGTCGCGGGCAGCTTGACGGAATTCGTCGTCGCTCATGTCGCCAAGGTAGTCAAGGCCGGTGGCTTCTTTAACGGCATCGGTCATGGTGACGCGGCGCCATGGGGAGTCAAGGTCGACTTCAACATCACCGTTCATGAAGACGCCGGTGCCGAGCACTTGATGTGCAACGGTGCGGAAGAGGTCTTCGGTGAGATCCATCATGGTTTCGTAGTCGCCATAAGCCTGGTACACTTCCAAGAGGGTGAATTCAGGGTTGTGGCGGGTATCGATGCCTTCGTTACGGAAAACACGGCCAATTTCATAAACACGTTCCATGCCGCCAACAATGAGGCGCTTGAGATGGAGTTCAAGCGCAATGCGCATGTACAGATCGATGTCGAGCGCATTGTGATGGGTGATGAATGGACGTGCAGTAGCACCGCCAGCGATGGTGTGGAGCACTGGAGTTTCAACTTCGAGATAGTGCTGTCCATCGAGGTAGTTGCGGATGGCGGTGATGATCTTGGAACGCAGAATGAAAGTGTTCTTTACATCTGGGTTCATGATCAAATCGACATAGCGCTGGCGATAGCGAAGTTCGGTATCGGTCAGGCCATGGAATTTTTCAGGCAGTGGGCGCATAGACTTGCAAAGGTGGTCGTAGTTGTGCACCTTGATGCTGAGTTCGCCACGATCGGTAACAAACACAACACCTGTGATGCCAACGATGTCGCCAATGTCGGCTTTTTTGAAGAACCAGTGCATTTCTTCACCGACGATGTCTTGTCGGGAATAGATCTGGATGTTGCCGCTGATGTCAGCAATATTGGCGAAACCTGCTTTGCCCTGGCCGCGTTTTGCCATAATACGGCCTGCGATTTTAACTTCTTCGCCGCTTTCAATGAGGGCGTCTTTATTGGCGATGATTTCGTCAATGTGGTGGGTAATATCAAAACGGTGGCCGAATGGATCTACGCCGCGTTCACGCAGTGCGTCCATCTTTTCCAGGCGCACATTCATGATTTGCTTGAGACCGCCATCAGCCTTGTTGTTGCCATTTGGCATGTTTATGCTTCCTCCTTCGCACTGTCGTGAGATACTTTAAGAATTTCATATTCAATGATGCCTGCAGGGGCGTTGACTTTGATGGTCTGGCCTTGGCGTTTGCCGAGCAGGGATGAACCGAGTGGGGATTCGTTGGAAATTTTATTTTGCATTGGGTCGGCTTCGCTGGTACCAACAATGCGGTATTCTTCGATGTCGTCGAATTCTACATCGCGCACGGTGACATAAGAGCCGATGTTGACAATCCCAGAGGACTGGGTGCCGTCTTCAATGATCTGAGCGTTGTGTAGGGTGGCTTCGATGGTTTGGATGCGGCCTTCGATGAATGCCTGCTCACTTTTCGCATCGTCGTACTCGGAGTTTTCGCTCAGGTCCCCGAAATCGATGGCCTGTTTCAGTCGTTCAGCGACTTCTTTACGGCGTACGGTTTTTAAGTTGACGAGTTCTTCTTTCAGGTTTTCGTAACCTTCTCGTGTGAGAATGACTGCTTCATCCATGTTAATTGCCTCCATTTTTGTTCGTATTATCATGACGCGTCAGTTTTTCGCATAATAAAGAAATTGGACATTCGCCCAATCTAACTAATTATAGAAAGTTGGCCAAAACTTGTCAAGCTGGAATAAATTTTCGGGCACTCAGCGAATGGACGTTTGAATTTTAAAAGGAGTTCGTGTATACTCAAAGTATTGATTCTACGCCTTTTATTTTGAAAGGAGAATGATCGAATGGAACAAGAACAGCCTAGAAGAAAAAGAAATAATAAGGATCGTCCACTGACACCACGCCAGCGGGCTATTATGGAATGCATCATTCATTCTGTTGAGTCGCGTGGATTTCCGCCAGCAGTGCGAGAAATTTGCGAGGCAGTGGGGCTGAGTTCTGGATCGACGGTGCATGCACATCTCAATACCTTGGAAGAACGTGGCTATATTCGCCGAGATCCAGCAAAACCACGTGCTATTCTGATTCTGCGTGGTATTGATGGGGAAGAATACACGTATGTGCGTGAAGAACAGGAAGAAGCAGAACAACTTGAAGAAATGCTGAATTTACCTGTTGTAGGCAATGTGGCAGCTGGTGAACCGATTTTTGCCGATGAGAACATCGAGGATATCGGGCCCGCTTTGTGCGCAAGGATGGCGCTTTCATGCTGCGCATTCGAGGCAACAGCATGGTTAATGTTGGCATTTTTAACAATGATTATATTGTTGTTGAACCGCAGCAAGTGGCAGAAAATGGTGAGATTGTCGTGGCGTTAATTGGGGATGAGGCCACTTGCAAAACGTTTTACCGTGAGAAAAATATGGTACGCTTGCAGCCAGAAAATGATAATATGGGGCCAATTTATGTAGAAAATCCGATGATTATTGGCAAGGTGGTTGGCGTATTGCGTGATATGCACGATCAAGTCATTCGTCGA
>OLVX01002931.1_pt1 | contig 11526 bp, 16 predicted proteins | sample 1673271 | NCBI WGS metagenome assembly OLVX01 (sample SAMEA3178939, study PRJEB25190) | human gut metagenome | biome: human gut; feature: human-associated habitat; material: faeces | place: Austria | collected 2013 | reverse complement strand
AATAGCAGAAACGTTGAGGAATGCTCTCCGAAAATATGAACCATGACATAGGGCATTTTTGGTACATCGAATGTGCTACAATATAATCATAGTAAAAACAACACTTCATGGAGGTATGATTATGTATCAGTATACTTGCGATTCCAAATATTGTGCAACCTGTTCCTGTTGGTCAGGTGAACGGAAAATCTGCGACCATTTTGGTTCAAGACTTGAGGTCAGCAGCCCTATGGATACCGGAAAATGTATGAACCAGAAGTCAGGCGCTTGGCAGCAGACAAGACAAGCAAACGGAGGATGCTCTGCATTTGTTAAATGGGGAGCGTTGAGATAACACTAAGAATATAATATCATCGAATACACCAGATGTTTTTATCCCATAGGCTATGCTATAATATGATAAAAAAGAGCTGAAGTACTAAGAGCCTGTTTAGCATCTTTTCGCACGCATCTTTTCGGTGAATTTTGCCGGTTTCTGCGTTAAAAATTCTTGCCATATATAGAGCGTTTTTGGTACATCAGGTATGGTATAATAGAATCATAGAAGGAAAAACGCGTTCATTCATATATTTTTATTCAGGAGGTACGAAAATGGCGATAAGACCTGCTTATTACATTAAAAATGGACAAATCATTAAAAGCGATTATGAATTTCAATGGTTTTCAGGATTTTCTTTAGCTCAAAAGCAAAGATCTATCGCAGCATTGCATAATGCAATAATATCTGCGAACCAAGAAGCAAATCCTCTTGAAATCAGTACAAAAGGAACAATTGACCTCGGGAGAAAACTAAGTGCTTTCAATCTGAAACTGAACGGATATACATTAGAAAATATTTTTCAGAGTTCAAAAGTTTTTTCAAACGGAGGTCCATACCACGATTTGCTGAATGTAAGTCCTAAAGATGCAAAAAAAGATGAAAGACTCCTTAGTTCAGGAAAACTTGTTGGTTTTAATTATAACAGTATGGATTTTCCACTTGAACCTAAAACGGTATTCTATGACTATATTTATATTAATGCTGTAAAGTATACGTTTTCTCTCGATGAAATCAAACAGATTACAAGTTATACGCATTTTACAGATATTGAATTCAATCCGAAAAAGAGTATTAACACTCAGGCTAAATCAGTAGCGATCATACATCTTATGCTTGATTTGTATAAAGAGATACCATCTTTCAATATTTCTGATTTTATAGATTTTCACACTGAAAAGGTAAAATGCTGATAATACAAATTATGAAGAAATTCCATATACATTTGATGGCTGCTCTGCGTTTGTAAAATGGGGAGTATTAAAATAATATGTTTGCAAGTTGAAGTGCAATATCATACACACCGCCGCTTTTTGGTACATTAGTTGATGCTATAATATAATCACAAGGTAAAAGTAAAGAATTCCAATACAAATCTTAAGGAGGAAACATATGCGAGTAACATCAGCACAGGCAGCGAAATTGCTGCGTCAGCTCAACGACGAATTGAGAGCATTACAGCTCAAAGAGGCAAATTCAAGCAGCTTTGTTGCTGCAATTCAGGAGGATGTCGAATCTGTACGTCCTGCGTACAACTTCAAGGAAATGCGTGACGCTCAGGCAGAGGTTGAGTGTAAGATTCGCAAAGTAAAACACGCAATAAACGTGTTCAACACAACAACAATTATCCCGGATTTTGATATTACGATCGACGAGATGCTTGTATATCTGCCGCAACTTAACAGACAGTGCGAAGTCCTTTCTAAAATGAGGGACGCAATGCCAAAAGTGCGTGTCAGCTCCGGTTATTCCGGCGGCAATATCATCGACTATAAATACGCTAATTACGACATTGAAGAAGTTGGCAGGTATTATGCCGAACTTTCCGATACGCTTGCAAAGGCTCAGACAGTGCTTGATCTGGTTAATAGCACTGTTGAATTTGAGATAGACATTTGATGATTTTCCGTTTACAGCTCTCATGCCATTTTCTTGAAAATGAATGTGTTCATGTTCAAGGTTATTGTTATCCGTTATTATCTTTCTTTATTGGTTTAGGTCAGTGTTCAATGTTTTTGACTTACAATGATAAAAATAATGCGGTTGTGAGAACTGTAATAAAAACTTTATGGCGGCGGAAGTTCGGTTTCAGGCTGCTGCTCTGATAAAATAATTCATGGAGGATATGTTTATGAAGTTTGATCGTGATTTTCTTGAAGGCGTACATAATGATATAAAAGCTAATATGGCTGATATTCACCTCGAACCACATCGCAGACCTCAGAATCTCATATCACATTTTACATACGGTTGCGACTTTTACACACTCCGCTATTGGCGTTCAGCAGATACAGCTTGGCTGATAGATCATTGGTATGACCAGTCCTGTCTGGAACTGCTTGTATGTGACAATAAGCTGTATATTGGTATCTGGTTTGGTTTAAATAATAAAGATGTTTTGAAACTGAAAAAGCATGAACGCGATATTATAGAAAAACGTGAAGAATATCCCGAATTTAAATGGATAGATGAAAATGGAACATCTGCCGGTGAAAATCTGATACAATGGCTTTGCGAATCAGATCATGAGACTGTATTTCGCAAGGAATTGACAAATTACAGCAGAGATGAAGTTGTAAAGGAAATGCAGCATCTGAAAGAGTATCTTAATATTTTGCTGTAACCAGCTTTATCAAACTGTTTTCAACAACTTGATAGGGAGATTTTTTTGTTTTGTCACTCACATCTTCGATATTTCGCTTGACAAAGACTATAAAGACTATAATGTAAACACAGAAAGTTCCTTTCCTAATCATTTATGCCTTTCGTAGAAGTCGGTATAAAATTATGAAAAAACGATTTGCACTTTATTTTACTGGAACTATGCGTAGATAAAGGAGGATATTTGTATGGGCAAACTAAATATTGTGTGCGGCAATATAGTATCGGATGAAATATTAAAGCTTGGGGATGCTATTGTAAACCCGACTAATCCGATGATGCGTCCAGGAGCCGGAGTAAGTGGAGAAATATTTCGTATGGCAGGAGTAGATTCACTCGAAAATTATACATCTCAAAAATATGGGATTTCTTATTTCAATCCTCCGGGAAAAAACGAAATGAAAGTGACAGAGGTTAGGATTACGCCGGGATTCGCATTAAATAAAGATATTATTTTCGCACAAGGCCCGAAAGTGTGGGAATATGACGATTATGAAACAGCATTTCGTCTTCTCAAGCAAACATACACAAATATAATCAAATCGGCACGATCCGCCAATTATAAAAGCATTATCACGCCGTCACTTGGAACTGGTGAATATGGATTTGTGCATGAGATCATTGCAAGACCGATTACCCAACATCTGAAATACTTATCAGTGGATTATGACATAATAATAACTCTTGTACTGTACTCCGAAGAATTGAATACGCTATATACACAATATTAAACTAATTCTGATAGGAATGCTTTGTATATTAGTAAGAAGATAGCTGGAGTAGAAGCTGTTTGACATATTGCCCGAATGATTGGTCAGTTATTTGTGCAGAAGAGAGAATTCTGTTCTTTTGTCACGGATCTTCGATATTTATCTTGAAAGCCCCCATGAACTGGAGTGTGTGATTGATTTTCCGTATGATGTTGATTTGAAGGAGGATGAAAAATGAGCGAATCTCTTTTTAGCAGGCTGTTCCATTACAGAGAGAGTGAAAAGCTGTCCCCGAGAGAAAACTATCTTACTGAAATGCTTGCGTGGATGATTGACAGCCTGCCGCAATTTGGGCGTGAATATGTTAATTATCTATGCGGTAAATGTGAGCCTAATCAAATCGCTGAGACTGATAACTTGTTTGAAGTTTCCGCCCAAACACAAGTTAGCGTGACAAACGGCTTTATGGACATGGTGATCAAAACAGACCGTAATATCGGTTTTATATGCGAGCACAAAGTGGACAGCCAGTTAAGTGAGAATCAGATACAAAAATACCTTGATTGTCATAATGAAATTGATGATAGTTTAAACGTTATTTTTAAGACAGTTCTGTTGACAAAGAGTACAAAACAACACACAGAGAAGGCAGATATCTCAATCACATGGTATGACGTATATGAATACTTTTCTGAGAAGTTCAATAAAGGAGAGTATAATTGTAAACCAGAGGAAAAGATTATAATTGACCAATTTTTAATGTATCTTACGGAGGTAGGTATGGGAAAGAGAGAAACTATCAACGCAAATGCTGTGGAGTATTATTGTGATGCAATGAAACTGGAAACGGTTTTGAAAAGCATTTTTAACGATATATGCACAGATGTGAAATGGGAAGAAAAATTCCCAAGAATAAAAGACTTTCTGACTGATTTTGATCCGTTTGTGTCTAAAGAAACCTACAGCAGGAATGAAAATGAAATCCGTCGGCTCGTAATTGGAATCCTGGTCTTTTTGCCGGAGTACAAATGAATAACGATGATGATAGCTTGCAGAGTTTTGATTCTCCTCAGCTTGTTGTGATTATAGATTGTATGAAGGGTAAGAAAAGTAAATATCAGGATGAGGGTTGGTTTGCATCCATTACCAAGGATAAGCAGAGTAAAGATATAACTGAGACTAAATTTTATATTCAAACAGATTCAGATAATCCATGGAGAGTGTTAATATTACATAAGCCGCTGACAGAAGTGTTGAAAGGTACTCGATACGAAGAACAGAAAAAGGACATTAAGGACGAAATCGTTTCTGGCATCAATTTAATACTGAAGTATTATAATGATAATATGTGATAGACAACTCATAAGGAGGTCTGCTATGCGAGTATACAAAGGTTATGGTTTGGGTACGCCCGTTTATACGATAAAAGATAACAGGATTTATGAAAGATACGGTTTGGGTACTCCCGTTTATACGATAAAAGATAACAAGATTTATGAAAGAAACGGTTTGGGCACTCCCGTTTACACAATAAAAGATAACAGGATTTATGAAAGAAACGGTTTGGGCACTCCCGTTTACACAATAAAAGATAATTAGCCGGAGGATGTATTATGCAGGATACAAACAGAGGCAGACAGTATACCTTTGATGGCTTTGAAGTAACCAAAGCCAATCGTAAAGCCTTTGAGCTATCAAAGAATTTTTCCGAAAATGCCGATTCCAATCCGTTAGCTATATTTGGCGGAACTGCAACAGGCAAAACGCATCTGCTCTATGCAGTCAAAAACATGATTGAGCAGAATGAGCCTAAGTTGACGGTGATCCTCACCACAGCAGCAGAAATGCGAACTTCGCTGGTGAATACTCTTCAAAACGGCGGTACAGCGGAGCAGTTTCGTGAGAAGTATATGCATGCAGATGTTCTGTTGGTAGACGATATTCAGGAGCTTTTCGGCAAGAAAGCGATTCAGAATGAGCTGATTTTGCTTTTCAATTCGTTCTATGAGTCGGGTAAGCGTTTCATGATGACTTCTTCCCAAAAGGAAGCTAACTGCGGAATGCGCAGACGTCTGGTCAGCCGTTCATTCTGGGGAGATTTTTCAGTAATTTCTAAGCCGTATATCCATGCGCAGTTTCCGTCTGATCATGAACGCTCCAAAATACGTAACACTCTCTTAGAAAACGGCAAATATCTAATTGATGACTTTGAACTCGACAGCTTCAAAACGTATTATAAAAATGTTTGGAAATACTTCAAAAGATACATCGGACTTTTTGATGTGGATCGTAAAGATATTCAGCTAATAAACAATCTGAATGATATCCTGAACCTATTACTATATGAAACACCTTTAGAGGAACGGGAACGCCAGACTTGTATTTTATTCACAAAAGCATTGCTATACACCATATCAACATCCGATAGTATTCGTATATTCATAGGCGGCTTCTACAGCGAAGGCGTTCTTTACATTCCATTGCCGCATCATGCAGGAACAAGTGATTTAGAAATCAAAATTGATGAGTTTGATAAGAAATTTAATAAATTCTGTGAGGAATATCAGAAATATGAAGATTTCTGAATTTTTTATCAAAAAGAATAAGAAGAATTGGCGTTTTGATTCATGATCGGAGGTATTGATGAACGTATCTGTTTATTCAAGAGAAGCCATCGAATCCATTATTGCAGCCGGTAACTTTCCGAAAAATACTGCTGTTATCAGCTTTTACGATCCTGCGATAAAGCGTATCGACGAGGAATATACCCATGTAGATTACAGTGGTGTCTGCAATACAGTTTTTTACAGCGAACTGGATGACCTTGACCTTGATGTCCTGAGACGCAAGGGATATACATACGATACTTATTTCCCCGAAGCTCCCGACATTGCCGCATTTATCTATCGTGCATACGACAGCGGTATGGATATCATATGCCAGTGCGAATACGGTCAGAGCAGAAGTGCAGCTACTGCTGCCGCAATACTGGAGCATTTTTATCACAATGGCATCTCAATTTTCACAAACTACAATTACTATCCGAATCAGGTAGTATATCATAAAATTTTCAATGCACTTGAAAAGCAGAAACGATATCATGACAATTACTATTACTACGCTGCTGATACTGAAATCATGAGGTCACACATCACAAAACTACAACTGCCGGAGGCTCTCCTTGCAGACTATTCTCGTGATGACGGAAATTCTGCCGCTGACCTAAAATTTAAGATCGAAAAGGCATTATCGGAGCGTAATATACTGTATCATAACGCAGAAGAGATCATTAATGCCCTTCTGAAGAATGAACAGCCCATATATGCTTCATTTACTGTAAAAAATCCATCGTATGTATACGATGATTTTCTATGGTATTGGTACGCATATGCAGTCTGCACTTATTTCAAATATGGGTGCGAAAAAATCCCTGTAGAAATATGGTTAAATAAGTTTTATTCTTCATCATCTAACATAGTATACAAAAATAAATGGCATAGGGATAACTATTGCTTCGGCGTCAGACCTATTGATTCACTTTCGTTTTTTGGGAAACTATCATGGGATAGTGAAAGAAAGATGATAGATGCAGTTCCTTTGATTATTATAAATATGCATCTATGATATATGAGCAATAATAATTGAAAAACAAGCTCGTAACTGAAAAAATAAGGAGTGAACTTTATGACCGGTTTTGAGGATGAGTATCGTGTTTATGAGTTTGGGAAAGACGAATTTGTGCGCTTGGAAAAGGAATATGCAGAAAAAATGGGACTCAGAGAAGTATCCGAGGAAGAGCAAAAAGATACTTCATTTCTTTATGTTGATGAGTTTATTTCCTTCTTTACAAATCCACCATCTGAATGTGCCGGAACGCCAACTGGATATCTTGGAAGTTGGAATTACCCTGATATAATGGAATCGTTTCGTAACAAGGTGGCAAGAGCGAGCGCTGCGTTATACGGCTTTGGATGCCGCCCTAATGGTAGAAAACCTGTTTGGGCAGAAATGAGAGATAAATATTTTAATGGCAAACCTTATGTTGATCCTGATGAAATGATCGGTTATCTTGATGAATTTGACATCAGAGAAATTATTGCATTTTTACACTATTGTACGATATACAAAGAACGTTTCAGTGATGGAATATATGGGGTATTTACTATGGAAGGATATATAGGAAGACTTCTTATGCGATTAAAAGAACTTTGCTCTTAGTGTGTTGCTCTGCATACGATACTTAATGGTAAAATACTGAAAATGAATACGCTTTTGATAAAGTAAATCAGAGCATTTCCACTATTCGGCAATGCTCTGGTTTTGTGGTTATTCAGCTTCGTCACTGCACTTGTCCAGCCCGTGCATGAGCTGAATATAAACGCACTTGGCTCGGTCGTGTTCTTCTCCGTCCGTGGATATCATGAGTTTAAGGAAATATGCCTTGGCTTTTTCGTAGTCGTTCCAGACCTCACGCTTGCCGTTGCAGACGGTCGTGACGGTACGGCTTCGGGGCATTGCCAATTCGGGATAATGTAACATATCGCACCTCCGTGATATTTATTGTAGCTTTATTATATATCACGAAACGGCAGGAGTCCAGCTCTGCACGAAAACTGTAATAATCTTTGTGCAGGGCACAGTAACAGAAGAATAATCCCCGGTGCAAAATGCCGTATATCGCAAAACGCTCTCTGAACGATCAGGGAGCGTTTTCTGTTTCATGGTACAACTTTCCCCATAATCATAATGGACGGCTCTGAGGGGCATCTTCGTTCGGCAGAGAGCCTGTTATCATTCAAGTGTATCTTTCTTTTTCTGATGAGAGATTTTCTTTTCTCGATACTGCCTATCACGCTCCTGTTGTTGCTTGGCTTGAAGATAATTTCGCACCTGTCGGGTGTACTGCGATGCTACGGCCTTCCGCCTGAGAAAAGCGTTATGTTCTGGGACAAGCGCATTGTATTCGTTTTTCAGTTCGATGAGCCGTTGTTCCAGTTCACTTCGCTTGGGTGCTTTGCCGTCAACATAATAAGCCTTGATATGCTCCTTGATATACTTATCAGCTTTTTCATAACTGTCGATAGCGGCAGCATTTTTCTTGTGAAAATTCTTTTGTGTGAAAGCTGAACGTCCCTGATACTCCTTGTATGTATCTGAATTTTTGTAACGCTGTTTCATCATAGCAAGCAGCTTATCAATTGCAGTTATTTTCTTTTTCAGTACGCTGAATTCTTCTGTGTGATCGTCGGAATGATGGCTGTTCCACATAAAACTTGAAAATTCATTGAATGACTTAATGCCGACAGATTCAAGGTCTGCAATAATTTTCTCGCAATTGCTCATACCACGAATATTCTCCCACAAGTCCTCTTTTTTCTCCGCAATCGACTGAGTATTCTGTATCTTAGCTATCTGCTCGGCTATGCGTTCAGCGGTATAATTTTCGCTCAACGTATCAGCTCTTGTAAATTTCTGCTGTCCCTCACCTGATAGCCTGAATTTTAGCTTAACTTTATTGCTTGGCTTGTAAACATATTCGATGCCACATTCCGCACATTTTTCAAGTAAATCTTTGAAATCACGGCTGTAAAGTATAACTTCTGCGATCTTAACACGAAGCTTGTCTTTCCACGATTTTCCCTCAATCTGCATATCACGCTCAAAATGCGAAACACCTTTGCCTTTCGATTCAATTACAGATATGCCATGTTCCTCACAAATTTCATCTGAAATCTCACGGAGTTTTGCCCACGCTCTTTCGGATTTTCTGCCCTGATTATGCTCGGTGGTAAAGCTGAGTCCGTTGTAGAGGTTTGTGTTATTAAAAATGATATGCGCGTGGAGGTGGTTTCTATCGTTATGAACGGCAATAACATACTGATAATCGCCTTTAAGATAACGGTCGCATAGTTCCTCTCCGATTTGCATAGCCTGCTCGGGTGTAACTTCATCGGGTGCAAAGCTTTGTATCAGGTGATATGCAAGGATTTGCGTTCGCCCTGTTCCTGTGTCTCGGACAACTCTGAAGTCCTCGCTTGCTCCTGCACTGTCGGCTCTGCAAGCATAAGAGTTGACATATACACCGTTGACGGTCTTATCTCCGCTTGTAATGTAAGCGATTGCTGCGCTGACTGTTGCCCTGATCGGATGGATAGAAGTGTATGCCAAATTTCATTAACCCCTCTCTTTATCTCGTCAATATCCTCGGCATAAATATGACCTGTGCTGTGCAAGCGTATGAGTATCTGGTTGATGTTGTTCCCAATGCGTTTCATCAGCCCGTTGGTTTCAGCGATTTCGATGCGATCAGGAGTGAGATCAACCCTTGCACGAACACAATCACGGATATACTCTGTCTTGTTCTTATATCCGTACTGCTCACACTTGGAAAGAATATCCTGCATTTCCGATTCGGTGAAACGGACGTTGAGCGTGTAGGACTTTTTTTCTTTCTTACGTTTCAAATACTTGCGTTCATCATCGGTGAACTGGCACTCGTCCTTGTCGGCAAGGCTTTTGTCAAGGTCGGTTTTGACCTCTTGGTCAAGGGCGTTATTTATTGCTCCCTCGTAGGTCATTCCTGCGAATTCCATAACTTTGCATTTGGGCGGTCTGCCCCTCCTGCGTTTTGTATTTTCCATAATGGCATCTCCTTTGTTTTTATTTCGGCGTATGCCGATTTTTTTATGACCGCTGTGCAGTCATTTCGGGGTTTGGGGTGTCCCCAACAAGCATTTTGTATTTTCGTCCGTGTGCGGCGCAAAATACAATGCTTGCTATTTTTCCTGCGCTGATGCGCATTTTTCGCCTGCGGTAACTTCTTTATCCGCAGGCTTTTGGTGTTTCAGCAGCGAATTCCCTCGCTCTGCGAGGCCTTTTTCTCCGCCGCTTTGTCGGCGGTTATTTTTTCTCACGCTCATGCGTGATACTCTTATTTCAGCCGATGGATTTATTTTAATTTATCTCAGCGCAGTTATTGCGCAACTTGGGCGGCAGTCTGGTGAAAATATCTCTTGATAGACATTGCATTGTAGGAAATAGCGATTCTCATTCGATTATCAACAACAGGAATGCCGCCATTTTACACCGGGGAATCTTGGAAAATCTCTCAATGTTCGTGCGCAATGCGAATAGACAAACGGCTGTACCGCGCGCTATAATATTATCGTGGATTAAAAAATCCTGCAATTTTAAAACAAAGTGAGGTGAACAGAATGGGTGTAACACTTAATGACAACAATGCCAAACTTGATAATCTCGAAAGGGCTATCAAGGCAGCCAATGAACGCCGCCGTAAGCTAATTGAGAAAAACAAGATGATTACTTATGATACGCTGTCAAATCTTTATGGCAAAGAGGGGCAGGAGCTTATTGATACGATCACTGCGGAGCATACGCTTATCGGAAAACTGACCGACAGCGGTATGACCTATGAGCAGATCGGCGAATTGGCTGACGATAGCTCTGCCGGCAAGTACAATAAGCGGATGAGCTTTTCTGAAAGCAGTCATTCCTATTCGGATTAACATAAATCCAGCAACAAAATGATTGTAGACGTACCGCCTGAAATGCTGTCCAATGCGCACAAAATAAATACAAATAATTTGAGCGCAATACCTATGGACAAACCTCGGCGGTACGCACTACAATGTTACTGTGCAGGAGTAACGTCCCTGCAACATTCAGCTATGCGTGTCGGGAGAGATAATCGCAGGCGGAAAGGAGATAATTGCAAAAGAGAGAGACACTTGCTGAAAAGGTAGAGCGATACAAAGACAAGCCTACCGATACAGCGACTTATGAGATTGAGGGACAGATCTTTATTGTCACCGCACACTTTGTCGGGGAGAAAAATCTTGACAAGGTAATTTACGATCATGCTTTTCATAGAGCAATGGAAGATTCCGAAACAGCGTAGTCCTTACTGCCATATTCGGTATTCTATTCTCTTTGAAATATACCGAATATGGCTGCTTTGTTTTATCAGAAAGGAGTTTATCATTATGACAAAGCAGTCACATTACAACGTGGGTATCTATGTGCGTTTATCGCAGGAGGACGAACGTGCAGGAGAATCCATTTCAATAGAAAATCAGAAGAAAATGCTGACGGAATATG
>OLVX01002925.1_pt1 | contig 11544 bp, 8 predicted proteins | sample 1673271 | NCBI WGS metagenome assembly OLVX01 (sample SAMEA3178939, study PRJEB25190) | human gut metagenome | biome: human gut; feature: human-associated habitat; material: faeces | place: Austria | collected 2013 | reverse complement strand
CCCCGCCTCATCCGACCAATATCGCTCGCCTGTTCCGTGCCACTATCGGACAAGGCTATGCCGGAGGTACTGGCGCCCATAACGCAGAACTGGTCGATCAGGACGGCGTCGCGCACAACCAGTATTACAAATACTATATTCCCGGCGTCGGGACGCCTTTTCCGGAGGTGCTGGATCTCGACTTCAGCGATGCTGGGCTTAAATACGCTACTTACGGCGAGGAGCGCATCAACTGGGGTCTGCTTCGGCTGGTAGACGCTCTGCGACGTACGCTTGGGCTTGGCAAGCTGAGCGATGAGGAAAACTGGCACTCCATTCAGGCTATGGCCACCAACTACTCACACTCCAACGTTCACGGAGAATACCTCCGCCACAGAGAGCTTTTCCGGCTGTTAAACGGGTTGGGTAAAACGCTGGAGATCGCGTTAACGCAGCCAACGCCAGGCACCTCTAAGCTGCTGGGAATCAAACTCTATGTTTACGGTTTCTCTCGCGGAGCGGCCTCGGCCCGGGCCTTTGTTAACTGGCTTAACGCCCTGCTTTCGCCTTCCCGAGCAGGGGCCTTACAACCTTTTTGCCTGGCAACAAAGCAGGGTGAAATTCCGATTAGCGTTGAATTTCTGGGTCTGCTGGATACGGTCGCTTCCGTAGGGATTGCCCATATTGCCCCGGTAGCGGAAGGTCATATGGGCTGGGCCGACGGAACGATGGAATTGCCGGACAATGCGCTGATTAAGCGCTGCGTGCATCTGGTTTCGGCTCACGATCAGCGGTTGTGCTTCCCACTCGATTCAATCTGTCGTGCTGACGGGCGGTATCCTGAATATGCCATAGAGGTGGTTTATCCTGGCATGCACTCTGATATTGGGGGCGGGTATCCACCAGGCGATCAGGGGAAAGCAAATGCTAATGTCGATGATTTCTTATTATCACAGCTTTGTTTAAACGACATATACGCAGCAGCCTTTACTTCAGGTGCCCCATTAAAAGTCCAAAAGGAGTCGCTCCCTGAAGATTTACAAAAAGATTCATGGAGAATTATGCCAGAAGCCCTGGTTGACGAATTTAGTACTGACCCCTTACTAATCCAACGCTTCAACGCCTGGCGCCAGCTCACTCTTGATTTACCTCCTTCCGAAAGTGGCATTCCCGACGAACAGGCAACCCACTACTCCCCCATTCGCGCTCGGGTCAACGTCATCGAAGCGCTTGAAAACCAAATCGGCTGGATAACCGCATGGCGCATCAATCGCTACGCCCAGGAAACATTCCGGAGCCAGCGCTTTTATCACGACGCCGCAGCCAATAATCAAAATCAGGATAACGATCCTGGTAAAAGGGCGGAACGAGAAAGAGAACGCGAAAAATTACAAAAAGATGCAGAAAGAGAGCGTATTAAACAGCTCGGTAGCCACCCGCAGGGTCAGTTTGTGATGCTTAAGACAGGCCCAAAAGACTTTGATGCTTTGCTCGGGCAAACACAGCTTTTACAGGCCGCATTCGAGTTCAAAGAGGACTATCAGGGCGTTTCTCGTACTCAGGCAAAAAGCACAACCTACGCCGTACTCGATTACTTCAAAGGTTTTGTTTTTGCCTTTAACCAGGATGACATTCCCGTTGAGTTTAAAAAGATCAAAGGGGCGGGGAAACAACACCTGGAAACACTGTTTCCGCCACAAGGGGAACAGAGCAATGCCAATGACCCCTCAGGGCTCACAAGAGCGCTTTTTGATGACCAAATTCATGATTCCCGTGCCTGGTTTATGCACAGCGCGTTGGGCTCACGCGAACCCTGGGGCAGTTATTTTATCTACCGTATGATCTATTTCGGCGAAGCGACGAGTAAACAGGTAAAGCCACTCTCCATGCTGGGCTATGTTGCGGGTCTGGGTTACCCCATCTCAACGCACGAGATCCAGTTTCTTATTGAATTGCAAAATACCGGGCAAGGGTCATCTTCACCCATCGAACAACGCATTTCTATCCTTGATGCCAGCACGGGATATCCGCTGGGGATATTGCAGGATAAAACCCGGCAAATACCCTGCGTTCACTACCCTGCCTCAGCCCTTGCAGAGTGTCAAAAAGCGGAGGAAATGGCCTTTGAACAAAAGAGAGCCGCAATACAGTCTTACGTTGAAAATATGAATTATTCAGACTGACAGAAAACAAAAAACCCCGCCGGAGCGAGGTTTTTATCAGGGTTTTGCGGTTGGTCGCCGCAGAACACACTGTGTTACGTCAACGCAAAAAGTATACGCGATCGAGGACGAACGCGCAATTCCGGCACGGATTTTGACGTTTTTGAGTATGGGTCGCCTTTCGATTTTTGTCCAAAAAATACTGTTCATGCATACAGTATTTATCTATACTGAGGGTGTTCGCAGTGAGCGAGGGGGCCGCAGTTCTACCGGCGCAATGAAGTCCTGGCTGAAACGGGTGGTGCCGTCAGTGCCTTAACCCCTGAAGTGAGCACACTGTGTTACGTCAATCCAGGTGCTGGCAACAGGCGGCGGAAAGGTACGCCAGCATCGTGCTCCTTTTTACCAAAAGGAGACGCGTATGGGCATCGTGGATATGGTGATACTTATCCTCAAACTCATTGTTGCAGTATTGCAACTGCTTGATGCTGTCCTGAAATACGTTCGGTAAGTCAGGTTCAAGTCGCACCTGAGAGGGGCGGGCAACCGCCCCTCTTTAATAACGAGGGAATGCTATGTCGCGTCTGTTAATTGAGCCTGTTACGCCTGATGAACCGGGCTATATCGCCCTGAAGGCGGAAAGTATTGCATTGAATTTCAACATGCTGCGCAGGCTGGAAGAGAACTGGCAGCGGGGTGAAAACCGCTTTAACGCGCCGGGCGAAAAGCTGCTGGGGGCGTTTCTTAACGGTAAGCTGGTAGGCGTATGCGGTCTCAACCGCGATCCCTTCAGCCAGCAACCGCGCGCCGGGCGCATTCGCCATCTCTATGTTAGCGAGAAGTGTCGCGGCTTGGGCATCGGCAAACAGCTTTTAACCGTGGTGATGGCCGATGCCAGCATCTGGTTTGATTTCCTGAATACCCACGCGCCGGATACCGCGTATGGGTTCTACCGCCGGGCGGGTTTCACGCTGGTCTCGGATGAGCCGCGGGTGACGCACCGCCTGTTTTGTGCGGTGTAACCGACTGGCAGCATCAGGACGTGAATGTTACAGTTGAGTGACAATTCACCACCCGATACGCCATGACCATCACCGTATTCTGCATTTTGCTGTTTGCCGCGCTGCTGCATGCCAGCTGGAACGCTATCGTTAAGGCTGGAACGGACAAGCTCTATTCTGCGATAAGCGTCAGCGGCTCCGCTACGCTTATTGCGCTGGTGTTGCTCCCCTTCTCTCCACAGCCTTCTGCTGCAAGCTGGCCGTTTTTAATCGTCTCCTGCGCCTTACAGGTGGTGTACACCGTGCTGGTGGCGAAGACCTATCAGGTCTCCGATATGAGTCAAACCTACCCGCTGATGCGCGGCACCGCCCCGCTGCTGGTGGCGCTGATCAGCGTCCTGGCACTTGGCGATCGTCTCTCCTGGCTGGCCTGGTCCGGCATCGGAGTGATCTGCCTGTCGATTCTGGCGATGGCGATGAACGGGCGCATGCAGTCCCGAAAAGGGATCTGGCTGGCGCTACTGAACGCCTGTTTTATCGCCGGGTACACGCTGGTGGACGGCACCGGGGTGCGGCTCTCGGACACCGCACTGGGCTACACGCTGTGGACCTTCTTTATGAACGGTTTTTGCCTGTTGAGCTGGGCGATGGTGGCGCGTCGACGTGAAGCCTTTGGCTACCTGCGTCTGCACTGGAAAAAGGGGCTGCTCGGCGGGGTGGGCACCATGGGCTCGTATGGCCTGGCACTGTGGGCGATGACGCAGGCACCGCTGGCCGTAGTCGCGGCGCTGCGTGAAACCTCGATTCTTTTCGGGGCGCTAATTGCCTTTGTGCTTTTAAAAGAGAAGGTTGCGGGCCTGCGCATCGCTGCGGCGCTGGGTATTGCCGGCGGCGCTATTCTCCTGCGCCTCGCGTAAATCACTGGCAACATTAGTTGCCGTTTTTGTTTACAAATCCTGCCTTTTGACGTTCATCCATTCACCATCACAATGATTAAATTGTCATCTCACTGTGGTAGATTCCTCGCGCATTTATGGGAATGCGCAGTCACTTATTCTTCATTTTTCTCTTTTGGCAAAAGTATTCAGCGACATGAAAAAACAAAGGAACGTTAACTTATTGTTGATGCTGGTGTTACTGGTGGCCGTCGGTCAGATGGCGCAAACCATCTACATTCCGGCGATCGCCGACATGGCAAAGGAATTAAACGTCCGCGAGGGCGCGGTACAAAGCGTAATGGCCGCCTACCTGCTAACCTACGGCGTTTCACAACTCTTCTATGGCCCGCTGTCCGACCGCGTCGGGCGTCGCCCGGTGATCCTGGTCGGCATGAGCATATTCATGGTGGCGACGGTGATTGCCATCACCACCCATAGCCTGACCGTATTGATTGCCGCCAGCGCCCTGCAAGGCGTCGGAACCGGCGTCGGCGGGGTGATGGCGCGAACCTTACCGCGCGATATGTACCAGGGCACCCAGCTCCGCCATGCCAACAGCCTGTTGAATATGGGGATTCTGGTCAGCCCGCTGCTGGCACCGCTGATTGGCGGCCTGCTGGACACAATGTGGTCCTGGCGCGCCTGTTACGCCTTCCTGCTGGTGCTCTGCGTGATAGTGACCTTCAGCATGGCACGATGGATGCCGGAAACGCGCCCGCAGGACGCACCGCGCACGAAGCTTATCGCCAGCTACAAAACGCTGTTCGGCAACGGTGCGTTTACCTGTTACCTGCTGATGCTGATCGGCGGCCTGGCAGGCATAGCGGTGTTCGAAGCCTGCTCCGGCGTGCTGCTGGGCGCTGGGCTTGGCCTGAGCAGCATGGTGGTGAGTATTCTGTTTATTCTGCCTATCCCGGCGGCGTTCTTCGGCGCCTGGTTTGCCGGACGTCAGAACAAGCGTTTCTCCACCCTGATGTGGCAGGCGGTGATTAGCTGTCTGCTGGCGGGACTGATGATGTGGATCCCGGGGCTGTTTGGCGTGATGACCGTCTGGACGCTGCTGATCCCGGCGGCGCTGTTCTTCTTCGGTGCGGGGATGCTGTTCCCGCTCGCCGCCAGCGGCGCGATGGAGCCGTTCCCGTTCCTTGCGGGCACGGCGGGCGCGCTGGTGGGTGGTTTGCAGAACATCGGCTCCGGCGCGCTGGCCTGGCTCTCGGCCATGATGCCGCAGACCGGGCAGGCTAGTTTGGGTTTGCTGATGACGCTGATGGGGCTGCTGATTTTACTGTGCTGGCTGCCGCTGGCGTCGCGTGTCCCGCATCACGAGCAGCCGGTTTAACCGCATGATGGCCCGGCTTGTCGCCGGGCTTTTCACATACGGGAGCAATCATCGCCTGTAATAACGGCTCTGGCGCAGGTCGCCAGGCCCCCTCTTCCCCGTCGTAAAACTGGAAATCCGCGTTAAGCGCATACGGAATTTTCGCCTTTTGCAGCTCGCAGGCCATATAGGTGGCGAAAGCCATTTGCGAAGCGGTTGGCGTGAGGTGGTTTGACTCCCCCACGCCCCAGCCCCCGACCCAGCTGACGTGCCCGGTTTTTTGCTGCCAGCGCAGCGCGGTATTGATGCGATTATGGATAGCCGCTTTCTCTGCCGCCGTGCCGGACGTCCACGGGTATTTACCGTTATTTTTCAGCGGCCCCCACGGGAAAATATGCCACTCCGCCAGCAGGAAGTTCTGGCTGTGCGCAGGCAGCTTCAGGCTGGTTAAATCCTCCGGCGCGGCGCGCAGGCGCGGTGCGATGAAAATCATGCGCTGCGGGTCAATGTCATGGATCGCTTTTATGGTTTTTTCATACACGCGATTTAACGACGCGAGGTTGTGGTTGAGCTTGTCGGCGGGCTCGTAAATCAGGTCAAAACCCAACTGCGGGTAGCTCTGGCCGAAATAGTGGGCGACGGCAATCCACCAGTTGATTGTCTCTTTCTCATTATCGGCTTTCGGGTCGTTTTTATATTCATCTGCCTGATAAGCAATAATCGGGATGACGCCATACTGCTCGCAGGCTTCCACCAGCTTGCGCAGATGGATGAGCCGCGCTTCCGTCGGCTCATCGGCGACGCGGATGCGCACGTGGCTAATGCCTTTTGCACGAAAATCGCGTACCACCAGCGGGTCAAATTCACGTATACCGCGCTCGGTACGCGCCCAGTCTACATCCATCCCCACACCCAGCTGCTGAGCATAGCGGGCAGCCGTCATCGGCGGCTCAGCGGCAATCGCCCAGCCGGAAGAGATCAGTAACGCAGAGGCAATAAAAGGCTTTAACACGGTTTACCCTGGATAAATCGAAAGCATTACCTGTATTTAGCACGCTTTTTCACATTTGGTGTAGCGTCAAAGCGTAATAATTCTTCACCCTGCCCGTTCTCTCAGCCAGCTAATAAAGGCGTCAATTTTCGGCCACTGGCGGCCCGGAAGCGTTGAGATATAGTAATGCTGATGGCATTTGAGGGTCTTTTCGCCAAACGGGGCAATCAATTCTCCCTTCTCGAGCCGTTTCTGCACCAGCCGCTTTCTGCCCATCGCCACCCCCACATCATTGATGGCCGCAATAATCGCTAAATCAGAACGATCAAAACCAATCCCCGACGATGGCGGCATATTTACCGCAAAATGCTGCGCCCAGCTTAGCCATTCATCCGTACCGGAATCATTGCTCCAGGCCTGACGGTCATGCAGCAACGTACAGTGGCTGAGGTTATGGGGGTTTTTAACCAGTTGATGTTCACGGGCGTACGCTGGCGAACAAACGGGCAAAATCTCCTCATCCATCAGGGAGTAATGGGAAAGGTGGTTTGCCGGCGTATCGTCGAAATAGAGCGCCAGATCGATGCCCGTTCGCTGCATATTGACGTAATCATTTCCGGTCAGGACGGTGAGTGAAATCGACGGATAGCGGCGGGTAAAATCTCCCAGCATGGGAACCAGCCAGCACTGCGCAATCGATGGCCGGGAGTACACCGTTAGCGTACCGGAGAGCGCCTGGTTTTTGATGTCCAGGATCTCCTGATTCAGGGTATCGAGGGAGGATTTAAGGGTCCAGTAAACGCGCTTCCCCTCCTGCGTCAGCTCAACCTTACGGTGCGAGCGGACGAACAGCTGAATACCCAGCTCCTCTTCCAGCAGATTAATGCGGTGGCTCACCGCGCTGGGGCTGAGCGAGAGCTCCTCCGCGGCCAGCGCGAAGGACTCATGCCGGGCGGCCACTTCAAAGGTGTACATTTTCGACAGCTGCCAGCCGTTTAACAGCCGGTTTCTGGCTTCATTCGCATCGGTCATCACAATTCTCACGCGGGGTTTCTGCGCTCAGCATACCGTTTAAGGGTGAATTTATGTGAACCTAATGCAAGTTAAGTGCGTTTTTTAGAGCGTAGTCACTCAGTTGATCCAATCTGGCTCACCTGAATGCCAATTTATATCGTTTGTCAGCCCCCGCCGTTTTTTCGTCCAATACCCACAGACGACATAAGGGTGAGGTGAGATATGGGATCTCAGGTCTGGGTTGTGGCAACGCTGCTGGTCAGCATTGTGTTGATTGTTTTAACCATCGTTAAGCTGAAGTTTCATCCGTTCCTCGCGCTGCTGCTGGCGAGCTTTTTCGTCGGTGCGATGATGGGAATGAGCCCACTGGATATGGTGAACGCCATTGAGAGCGGGATTGGAGGTACGCTGGGCTTCCTGTCGGCGGTGATTGGTCTGGGCACTATTCTCGGCAAAATGATGGAAGTCTCCGGCGCGGCAGAGCGCATCGGGATCGCGCTGCAGCGCTGCCGCTGGCTGTCAGCAGACGTGATTATGGTGCTGGTGGGCCTGATCTGCGGCATTACGTTGTTCGTGGAAGTGGGCGTGGTACTGCTGATCCCGCTGGCGTTTTCCATCGCCAAAAAGACCAACACGTCGCTGCTCAAGCTGGCCATTCCGCTCTGTACCGCGCTGATGGCGGTGCACTGCGTGGTGCCTCCGCATCCAGCCGCGCTGTTTGTGACCAATAAGTTAGGCGCGGATGTCGGAACGGTGATTGTTTATGGTTTGATGGTAGGACTGGTGGCGTCTCTGGTCGGCGGCCCGCTGTTCCTGAAACTGCTCGGCAATCGCCTGCCGTTTAAACCGGTTCCGGCAGAATTTTCAGACCTCAAGGTACGGGAAGAGCACACCCTCCCGTCGCTGGGCGCCACGCTGTTTACGGTTCTGCTGCCAATTGCCCTCATGCTGGTGAAGACCATTGCCGAGCTGAATATGGCAAAAGAAGGTTCGCTGTATACGCTCCTCGAATTTATCGGCAACCCGATCACCGCGATGTTTATCGCCGTGTTTGTCGCCTACTACCTGCTGGGGATCCGCCAGCATATGAGCATGGGGGCGATGCTGACGCACACCGAGCACGGTTTTGGCTCTATCGCCAATATTTTGCTGATTATCGGCGCGGGCGGCGCGTTCAACGCCATCCTCAAAACCAGCGGACTGGCGGACTCACTGGCGCATATACTCTCGAATCTGCACATGCATCCTATCCTTCTCGCCTGGCTGGTGGCACTGGTGCTGCATGCCGCCGTAGGCTCCGCCACGGTCGCGATGATGGGCGCCACGGCGATAGTCGCGCCGATGCTGCCGCTCTATCCGAACGTGAGTCCGGAGATCATCACCATTGCTATCGGTTCCGGCGCCATTGGCTGCACGATCGTCACCGATTCTCTCTTCTGGCTGGTGAAGCAATACTGCGGCGCAACCCTGAATGAGACCTTCAAATACTATACGACGGCGACGTTTATCGCCTCGGTGCTTGCACTTGGCGGCACATTCCTGCTTTCTTTCATTATCTGAGCGCGAAGAGACGTACTATGGAAAACGCAACTATCACTACTTTAACCGCACAGTTTCCTCTGGTTGAGGATCTGATTGCCCTGAAAGAAACCACCTGGCTTAACCCACGTACCACCACGCTGGCGGAAGGATTGCCTTACGTCGGGCTGTCCAAAGCCGACGTGGACGACGCGCACGCGCGCCTTAACCGCTTCGCGCCGTATCTGGCGAAAGCCTTTCCGGAAACGGCCGTCACGAAGGGGATTATTGAATCCGAACTGGTCACCATTCCGGCCATGCAGGCGCGACTGGGGAAAGAATATGGCAAGACCATTCCCGGCACCCTGCTGCTGAAAAAAGACAGTCATCTGCCGATTTCCGGCTCGATTAAAGCACGCGGCGGCATCTACGAGGTGTTGACCCACGCGGAGAAACTGGCGCTGGACGCCGGCTTGCTGAGCATCGAAGACGACTACAGCGTCCTGCTGGAGCCGCGCTTTAAGGACTTCTTCAGCCAGTACAGCATTGCGGTGGGCTCAACCGGCAACCTGGGGATGTCCATCGGCATGATGAGCGCATGCATCGGCTTTAAGGTGACGGTGCACATGTCCGCCGATGCCCGCGAGTGGAAGAAAGCGAAGCTCCGCAGCCATGGCGTCATCGTCGTGGAGTATGAGCAGGATTACGGCGTGGCGGTGGAACAGGGGCGCAAAGCGGCAGAAAGCGATCCGAACTGCTTCTTCATTGATGATGAAAACTCCCGCACCTTGTTCCTGGGCTATGCGGTGGCAGGCGAGCGGCTGAAGGCGCAGTTTGCCGAACAGGGCCGCGTGGTGGATGCGGCGCATCCCCTGTACGTCTACCTGCCCTGCGGTGTCGGCGGCGGCCCTGGCGGCCTTTCCTGCGCCTACTACCTGGCACTGATGGGGCACCAAGTCACCATCTATGAAAAATTCAAACAGCTGGGCGGCATGCTGCGCTATGGCATTCCAAGCTATCGCTTCCCACGAGAACTGCTGGATCGTGAAATCAACTCGATTCTTTCTCTTGGCATCGAAGTTCACACCGAAACAGAAGTCGGCAAGGATATTTCCTTTGCTGCACTCGACGCCAATTACGATTGCATCTATATCGCCATCGGCGCCCACACCGATAAAAAATCGGGCATCGATGGTGAAGGCAGCGAAGGCGTTTACAGTGCCGTTGAGATTCTGCGCCAGATTGGTGACGATATTTACCCAGATTTTTCAGGCAAAAACGTCGTCATCATCGGCGGCGGCAACGTCGCCATGGACGTCACCCGCTCTGCCATCCGCTTTGGCGCCGAAAAGGTCACCTGTGTGTATCGCCGTCGCCAGGAAGATATGACGGCGCTGCCAGAGGAAGTGGAAGGTGCCATTGCTGAAGGCGTTGAACTGCTTACCATGCACGCACCAGTGCGCATCGAAACCAATGACGACGGCCATGTCACCGCCCTCATCGTGCAAAAACAGCTCACCGGCTTGATCAAACGCGGCCGTCCATCCCTGGCTGCTGACGATGTTGAAGAAATTCGCATTCCTGCTGATGTGGTTGTCGAAGCCATCGGCCAAGGCATCGATTCCCGCGCCTTTGAGGCCGCTGGCGTCCCTGTCTTCCATGGTGCCATCAGCGCCCTCAGCGACAGCCGCCTCTCCGATGAACACATGGACGGCGTCTTTGCCGGCGGTGACTGCGTCACCGGTCCAGCCAGCGCCATCCGCGCCATCGCAGCCGGCAAGGTTGCCGCTGCCAACATCGACGAATACCTCGGTTTCAACCATGAAATCACCGTCGACGTGACCATTCCGGACCCAAGCCTCGACGACAAACCACCACACGCTCGCGTCAACACCACCGAACGCGAAGCCAGCGAACGTAAAAATGACTTCGTGTGCATTGAATGCGGACTCACAGAAAAAGGCGCCATGACAGAAAGCAGCCGCTGCCTGCGCTGCGATCACTTCGGCTATGGCATCTTCAAAGGGGGTAGACATACCAAATGGTAAACATCACAATTGACGGCGTTTCACTCAACGTGCCAGAGAGCATGACCATCCTCAAAGCGGCAGAAATAGCTGGCCATCCCGTACCAAGCCTGTGTTACTGGGAAGGGCTTAACGAAATCGGCGCCTGCCGCATGTGCATTGTCGAAGTGGAAGGCACCGACCATCTCGTCCCTGCCTGCATCGATACCGTCAGCGAAGGCATGGTCATCCACACCAACAGCCCACGTGTGCGCGCTGCCCGCCGCACCAATTTGCAGCTGATTCTGTCTCAGCACAACTGCAACTGCCCAACCTGCATGCGCAACGGCAACTGCAAACTCCAGCGCGTAGCCTATGAACTCAACGTCTTTTCCAATCCATTTCCAAAAGACATCGCACCTTTTGACTGGGACGAAACCTCGCCCCTCATCCGTGATGCTTCCAAGTGCATCAAATGCATGCGCTGCATCCAAGTGTGCGACAAAATCCAAAGTTTGAACATCTGGGACGTTGCCGGCACCGGTTCCCGCGTTACCGTCAACGTCAGTTACAACCGCACCATCCGCGAAGCCGATTGCTCCTTCTGCGGGCAATGC
>OLVX01002922.1_pt1 | contig 11560 bp, 9 predicted proteins | sample 1673271 | NCBI WGS metagenome assembly OLVX01 (sample SAMEA3178939, study PRJEB25190) | human gut metagenome | biome: human gut; feature: human-associated habitat; material: faeces | place: Austria | collected 2013 | reverse complement strand
GCAATGACACCAGTAGATGACCCTCAATTAACAGTATATATATCAGTTGATGAGCCAAGCACCGGTGTGTATTATGGTGGACAAGTAGCATCACCACTGATGAAAAAATTATTTTCTTATATATTCTCATATATTGAGTCTCCAACAGGTAAAGCTAGTTACTCAATTTCAAAAGATGTAGTTATACCTGAAATAAGAGGAAAATCAGTAGAAGAGGCTAAAACTATTTTAGAAGAAAATGATTTAGGATGTGAAGTTGAGGGAGAGGGAAATACTATTGTTTCTATAAACCCATATCCAGGAACTACTGTAAAAGCTGGTTCAAAGATAAAATTAACAGCATCTGCTAAATCTTCAATAGACAATAAAATAATTATGCCAGATCTTGCTGGAACAACAGTGGAATTTGCCATTAACCTTTTAGATAATTTAGGACTTCAATATGAATATGAAGGAAGTGGAAAAGTTGTTGAGCAGAGTATTTCTAGCGGAGAATTAATAAGTAGTGGTACAAAAGTGAAATTAGTATTTAAGGAAGAATCTGAATATTAGTGGAGGAAATAAGTGAAGGAGAAGAAAGCTAAAAAAAGAAGTAAGAAAATAAGCAGAAAAAAAAGCAAGAAGGGTATTGGTGATTTAGTAATATTCTGGACAATAGTTGTTTTAGTGGCAATTGGTTTTATAATGATATTTTCATCAAGTTCCTATTCAGCATATTTTGAATATAATGGCGATAGATATAAAATTGTTAAAAAGCAAATTTTATGGACAATTATAGGATTTGTTTCAATGTATATCACTATGAATTTTAATTATCATTATTATAAAAAATTAGCCAAACCAATATATATAAGTGTTTTTCTACTTTTGTTAGGTGTTATGGTAGGAGCAAAGCTAGGATTTACTAGCTTAGTTCCTAATATAAAAGGAGCTACAAGATGGATACATTTAGGACCACTATCAATACAACCTTCAGAGTTATCTAAATATGCTATTGTTATAGCATTAGCAACATTAATGGATAAGAGAAAAAGTAAAATAGTAGACTTTAAATCTGGAGTATTAGTCTATTTGGGTGTAGGAGCATTTATGGCAGGGTTAGTATTGTTACAAAATAGTGTTACCATAATAATAATGGCAGTGACACTTATAATGATTTATGTGGCAGGAGGAAAGTTTAGTCATGTATTTACTGTTGGTGTAATGGGAGTAATAGGAGCTATAGGTTTTATATTTAGTACATCATTTAGAAGAGCTAGATTTTTAAACTTTCTTGACCCTTGGCAAGATGCAACTGATGTTGGGTACCAACTTATACACTCTTTATATGCCATAGGATCAGGTGGATTTTTTGGTGTGGGGTTAGGTCAATCTAAGCAAAAAGCACTATATATTCCAGAACCATATAATGATTTTATTTTTTCAATTATAGTTGAGGAGACAGGATTTTTAGGTGGTATGCTGATAATAGCATTATTTATTGTATTAATTGCTGCTGGTATTAATGTAGCAATTAAAGCAAAAGATATGTATGGTAGACTTTTATCCACCGGGATAATATCAGTTGTGGCAATACAGCTTATAATAAATGTTGCAGTTGTAACTGGTAGTATGCCAGTTACAGGAATTCCAATGCCTTTCATAAGCTATGGAGGTACTTCTATGGTGTTTATTATGGCAGCAATGGGTATACTACTTAATATATCGAAAGTAAGTAAGAGTTTAGAAAAAAATGAATTGGCATAAAAAACTGTAGTAAGGCAAATAATATTGCCATACTACAGTTTTTTTATATTGACAATAATATATTATATAAAATATACTAAAACGGTAGGAATACTAAGAAATGATGGAGGAGAATATGGAAAGTACGTTTTTAAGTGAATTTTTATTTATAACTGATATAAAAACCATAGCATTTATTGCGATTTTAGTGGCAATATTTATTTTAGTTAGGAAAATGGAGAAGAAGAAGATTAAATTCTCTACAAGGATGATTTCTGCTATGGGTATAGGTCTTGTGTTAGGATTTATTATTCAGTTAGTAGCGGGATTTCCAGAAAAGCCGTCTTCAGTAAGATGGATTGAGGAAGTTAGCAAATGGTATGGACTAGTTGGTAATGGATTTATGGATCTTTTAAAGATGCTAGTTGTACCTTTAATATTTGTATCTATAATAAGAGTTATTATAAACATGAAAGATGGTGTAAATTTAGGGAAGCTTACATCAAAATCATTATTAGTTTTATTAGGAACAACAACCCTTGCTACAATAGTAGGATTAGTTGTAGGAAATTTATTTAACTTAGGAGTGGGAGAAGTAGTAGCAACATCTAATACAGATATTAGAGAAATAACTTCTATAGTGGATACCATAAGAGGATTATTGCCTTCTAATCCAGTACAAGCAATGGCTGAAGGGAATATAGTTGCAGTTGTTATCTTTGCAGCATTTATAGGAACTTCTATGAAGAGATTAAATAAAAAATATAGTGATGTTATTAAACCAGCTTGGGATTTAGTTGAAGCATCTTATAAAATAATAACAAGTGTGGCAATGACAGTAATTAAATTTATGCCATATGCTGTAGTAGCTTTATTAGCAAATACAATAGCAGCTAGAGGTGTAAGTGCAATTTTAGGAGTAGTTGATTTCATTATTGCCTTATATGTAAGTGTGGCTATAATGTTTATAATTCATTTAATTATTATAGCTTTAAATGGATTAAATCCAATTAAATATGTAAAAAATGTTATGGAGCCATTAATATTAGCTTTTACATCAAGATCAAGCTTAGGTACTCTTCCAGTAACAATTGAAACTTTAACAGAAAAAGCAGGAGTTGATAATGGTGTTGCTAGCTTTGTAGGAAGTTTGGGATCGAATGCAGGAATGAATGGTTGTGCAGCAATATATCCAGCTCTAATGGCAATTACCGTAGCTAATATGTCAGGAACACCAATGGATTTTAGTTTCTATGGAATGTTATTAGTTATCATAGTGATAAGTTCTTTAGGAATAGCTGGACTTCCAGGGACAGCTACTATGGCGGTATCAGTAGTTATTTCTGGTATGGGTATGGGAGCAGCTTTCCCTCTAGTAGGAGGAATAATAGCAATTGATCCTATATTAGATATGGGAAGAACAATGCTTAATGTAAATGGTACTATGGTTACAGCTGTAACTGTAGCAAATTCATTTGGAGATATTAATAAAGAGAAATTTAATGAATAATTAGAATTAAAAGTCTTTGTAATTTATATTACAAAGACTTTTAATATGGGAATGGTGATTTTAAATGATAATTTCAAGTAAAGGAAAATACGGATTAGTAGCTTTAATGGATATTTGTTTGTATTCAGGAAGTGAAGCTGTTACGCTAAAAAGTGTTTCGAAAAGGCAGAATATTTCTGAAAGGTATTTAGAACAAATTTTTTCTATACTTAGAAAAGGTGGTATAATAACATCTAAAAAAGGAGCACAAGGTGGATATTTTTTAGCTAGAACTGCAGCAGATATAACTGTAGGTGAAATTTTAAATATTTTAGAAGGAGATTTGAAAATAGTATCTCCCAGTGAAGAGAGAAATGATATAGAATGTTTTATGCAGAAGAATATTTGGAATAATATTAATAGGCAAATAGAGGAATACTTCGATTCAGTAACTTTAGAGGCGCTAGTAAAAGACTATATAGAAGGAAAAATTGCCATAATGTATTATATTTAAGCTTTCTATAAAAAATATAAAAAAATATTGACATATATGTTTAAATAATTTATCATTTAAGCATAAAGTTTTATGAAAATTAAATATCGAATCTTATCAAGAGTGGTGGAGGGACTGGCCCTGTGAAACCCAGCAACCTATTTTTAATTGAGAATTAAAAGTTTATGATTATGTATAAAAGTCTTAAGGGACTTTTTTACAATCGTATTTTATAGAAACTTAAGAGAATTTTTACAATTAAGTATCAATTGAATTTGTGGTGCTAATTCCTGCAGCTTTTTAGCTGATAGATGAGAGAATGAATGGGTAGTATTTTTTAACGTGCTGGATTTATTCTCTAGCGCGTTTTTTGTTTATGTAAAACAAATTTAGATGAAGATGGGTGGGATAACTATGATTAAATTAATGGGTGTGAAGAAGAGCTTTGGAAATGTGCAAGTATTGAAAGATATTTCAATTGAGATAAATGAGGGAGAAATTTATGGACTTATAGGACACAGTGGAGCAGGAAAATCTACTTTACTTAGATGCATAAACGGATTAGAAAGCTATGATGATGGTTTAGTTAATGTTATGGGCAATGAAGTTAAAAGCCTAAATAAAAATGAATTAAGAGCTTTTAGAAAAGGTTTAGGAATGATCTTTCAAAATTTCAATTTGTTAAATAGAAAGACTGTATATAAAAATATAGCATTACCATTAGAGGTATGGGGATATGATAAAGATAAGATAAAAAAAAGAGTATTGGAGTTATTAAAATTAGTTGATTTAGAAGATAAGGTAAATAGTAAACCAGGGCAATTAAGTGGTGGACAAAAGCAGAGAGTAGCTATAGCTAGAGCCCTTGCTTTAAATCCTAAAATTCTTTTATGTGATGAAGCTACATCAGCTTTAGATCCTAAAACAACAAAAGATATTTTAGCTTTATTAAATAAGATAAATAAGGAACTAGGTATTACCATTGTAGTTGTTACTCATCAAATGGAAGTTGTAAAAGAAATATGTGAAAAGGTAGCTTTACTTGAAGATGGAATATTGGTTGCTAAAGGTGCTGTGGAAGAAGTATTCTTAAAACCAGGAATATCCATAAAGAAATTTTTAGGTGAAGAAGAAAATGATACATTACCAACAAGTGGAGTAAATATAAGAATTTTATTTCCAAGCAAATGTTCTGAAAGTGCAATTATAACTAGGATGGCAAGAGAACTAGAAATAGATTTTTCTATAGTTGGAGGAAAACTTGAAAAATTCAGGGAGGATGTATTAGGAAGTTTGGTAATTAATATTGATAAAAGTCAAAAAGATATGGTTTTATCATACTTAGAAGATAAAGATATTATTTTGGAGGTGCTAAAGTAATGGATGATATAATATTAAAAGCATTTAATGAAACAGTATTTATGACATTTTATTCAACAATATTCTCAGTGATTTTTGGTTTTATCTTAGCTGTAATATTGACAATTTCAGCAGAAGATGGTTTAAGGCCTAATAAGGTTGTCTATAAAATCCTTGATGTGATAATAAACATATTAAGAAGTTTTCCATTTATTATTTTGATGGTATTTATAATTCCGTTAACTAGAGCTATAGTGGGAACTTCCATTGGCAAAGAAGCAGCCATTGTTCCATTAACCTTTGCTGCAGCACCTTTTGTAGCAAGAATTATCGAATCATCACTTAGAGAAGTAGATAAAGGAGTTATTGAAGCAGCAAAATCTTTTGGTGCATCAGATTTTCAAATTATTTTCAAGGTTATGTTGAAAGAGGCAGTGCCTTCTATAGTATCAGGACTTACTCTTACAATAATCAGTATTATAGGATATTCAGCAATGGCTGGTACAGTTGGAGGTGGAGGCCTTGGTTATTTAGCTGTAAGTTATGGATATCAAAGGTTCCAAAAAGATGTGATGATTGTAACGGTAATAATATTGATAATAATAGTACAAGCATTACAAATGCTAGGTAATTATTTATATAAAAAGTTAAACAAATAATTTAGGGGGAATTAATATGAAGAAAAAATCAATTTTATCACTAGCACTAGCAGGTGTTTTAACAATGGGGTTAATTGGGTGTGGCAGCAAAAATACAGCAGATGATAAGACTATAAAAATAGGAGTAACACCAGTACCGCATAGGGAAATTGTTGAGCATGTAATACCAGCATTAGAGGAAAAGGGATACACAGTAGAAATTGTGGAATTTTCAGATTATGTTCAACCAAATACATCATTAGAAGATGGTGCATTAGATGCTAACTATTTTCAAACTTTAGCTTATTTAGAAGAATTTAATAAAAAAAATGGTACTCATCTAGTAAGTGCATCAGAAATACATGTGGAGCCAATGGGCGCATATTCATATAAATATAAAAGTATAGATGATATAGCAGAAGGAGCAACTGTGGCAGTTCCAAATGACCCAAGTAATGAGGCTAGAGCACTTAATGTATTAGTTTCAGCAGGACTTATAAAGGTTAAAGATGGAGAGCTTATTACGGTGGCAGATATAACTGAAAATCCAAAGAACTTACAATTTACAGAATTAGAAGCAGCTCAGCTTCCTAGAGCACTTGATGATATTGATATAGCTGTTATAAATGGAAATTATGCATTAGATGCTGATTTAGATGTTACTAAGGATGCAATATTTGTTGAAGATGAAAATTCACAAGAAATGAAAGCTAGAAGAAATGTATTAGCTATTAAAGAAGGAAATGAAAGTAGTGAAAAAATTAAAGATTTAATAGAAGTTTTAACTTCAGATGATGTTAGAACATTTATAGAAAAGCAATATAAAGGTGCAGTAGTACCAGTATTCTAAATAAGAAATTTTATATTTCCTCCTAAAGGGGCTAAAATTAAGGAGAATTAATAAGAAATATGCTAATCATCAATGGAAAAAAAGATGGTTTAGAAAAATAAAAAACAGTAATAAATATAAGCAATAAATATAGGGAAACGTATATGTAAACAGCATGCAAAACATGCTGTTTTAATTTGTGTTTAAATATTTACATCAGTATATTTTCTTAGCTAAAATGACACAAGATTATATAAAATAAAATATAGTATAATGAGATTTTTTTGTATAAGGAGATAAAGTTATGTCATTATGGGGATTATATCCATTTGGTGAAGGAGCTGAAATAGGACACATAGGAGCATATGGCGAAAGGGAGAGTACTATTGCATTAGAAGCAGTATTAGAGGCTCAAAGGCATTTGGAGAGAAATGGGGAAAAAACTATAATTACAAGGGAAATGGATGAGTATATAAGTGCCAGTAAGAGAAAGGGTATAATAAAAGATAGTGAAATAGAAATATTAGTTATTTTTCGCATGAACAGTAGTGATGATATAAACATAAAAGGTGTAAAAGTAGCTTATGTAAATAGAACAGGTGATATGGAATATTTAGCACAACTTATAAAGTGTGAAATACAAAGTGAGTTAAATACAGTAGATTGTGGAGTAATAAATGAAAGTAATTTATATAAGGATATTAATTGCAATGCAGTAATTGTTTATGGTGAGTACATTAGCAATATTAAAGTTATGGAGAATTTTGATAGTAAAAAATATGGTTATATGGTGGCTAAAGCATGCTTAGCATATAAGGATAAGGTGCTTTTAAGCAGTGAAAGAATGTTTCCTAAAAAAATGCAGAAAAGAGCCTATAGAGTATGTGTAGGATATTATAAGGATTATGATTCAGCAATGGATAAAGTTTTACAACTTAATGAAGATGGTGTAAAAGATGCTTATGTAGTACCGTATGAGGGGGATTAAAATTAAGAATGAAAAATTAAAAATTAAAAATGAAAAGTTAAGAATTAAGAATAAAGAATAGTGTTTAAAAGGAATTCCTGGAGGAATTCCTTTTAAATAGTATTCTTAAAGTTTTCAATTTCTTCTTCATGAAGAGTTTCATTTTCTAAAAGTAGAAGAGCTAGCTTATCAAGAGATGATTTATTATTATTTAATAAATCTATAGTCTCCTTATATAAATTATTTATAAGAAGTTTTGCTTCTTCCACAATTATATTACCATAGCCTGATGTAAGATTACCTAGGTTGGATATTTTTAATAGCCCTAAACTTTCACCCATACCATATTCAGCAATCATAGCAATGGCAATATCAGTTACTTGCCCTAAATCTCCTTGAGCACCAGTTGAAATCTGACTTTTATTAAAAATAAGTTCCTCAGAAGCTCTACCACCTAAAAGAACCATTATTTTTGATTTTAAATAATTAATTCGTTGATAGCTACTATCTTGAGGAATGGTGATTGTATAGCCACCAGCACCTTTAGTAGTAGGGATTATACTTATCTTTGAGATAGTTTCTTCAGGTAGTACAATTAACGATACTAGTGCATGACCTGCTTCATGATATGCTGTTAATAATAAATCTTCCTTCTTCAAATGTGAACGTTCTTTCTTGTTAGCTCCAGCTAGTACAAGGGAGAAAGCATCATTTATTTCATTAGAAGTAATGGAGCCTTTATTTCGTTTAGCAGCTAGAATGGCAGCTTCGTTTATTAAACTTTCTAGTTTGGCACCAGAAAAATAAGCTGTTTTCTTAGCTAGGCTTTCTATATTTATTGTTTCATGAGGTTTATTTTTTAGGTAAAGATTTAATATTTGTTCACGTGCTTTCAAATCAGGAAGTGATACCTCCACATGCCTATCAAAACGTCCAGGTCTTAATAAAGCAGAATCTAAAGTGTCTAACCTATTGGTAGCAGCTATTACAATTATTCCATCAGAATCATTAAAACCTGACATTTCAGTAAGTAGTGCATTTAAAGTCTGATCACGTTCATCATTACCTGTAGAAGAAGCATTTCCACCAGATCTTGTTTTACCTATAGCATCGATTTCGTCGATAAAAATAACAGCTTTTCCATGAGATTTAGCTTTTTTAAAGAGGTTTCTTATTCTACTGGCTCCTACACCAGCATAAACTTGTATAAAGTCTGAGCCGCTTAAAGCATAAAATGGTACACCAGCTTCACCAGCTACAGCTTTTGCTAAAAGCGTTTTCCCTGTACCAGGAGGGCCATAGAGAATAATTCCTTTAGGCATTTTTGCTCCATAAGAGCTATATTTTTCAGGTGTTTTCAAAAAGTCTACGATATCATTTAAACTTTCTTTAGCTTCAGCATTTCCTGCTACTTTACTAAAGTCATAGCTATTTAAATCTTTATTGCTAAAATCCTGTAGATTTAACTCACCAAAGGATGATTTTGACGTAAAACCTTTGTTGACTTTAAGAAACACTATGGCAAAAATTGATATTATCAAAATAGTTGCTGGTATAGTTTTGCTAAGAGGAGCAACAGGTTCTTCTACAACATCTATATTATTAAGTAGTAAATTTTCTTTAAAATTTTCAGAATTAGGATTATCTGTTAGGTAAGTGTATCCATCTTTTAAAGTAACTAAAATCTTTGATGATGAATTAAAGGATACCTGTGAAATTTCCTCGTTATTTAAATCTTCAAGAAAATTAGAATAAGTTTTACTATTTTTAGTTTTGGGATATAAAGAGGAAAAGCCCAACACTATTAAAGAGAGTACAGCGGTGATTATTGGGATTAAAATTATCTTAAATTTATTATTTTTCAATGATAGTCCTCCTTTGTAAATAACCTTAAATTAATTTTATTATAGACTTAAGAAATAAAAAGTCTAATAAAAGACATATTATTTACCAATGAAATTACTGGAAAAGGTTTAGAGGTTAGAAGTAACTTTAAAAATTTATTTAAATGAAGTATACTTTTTATATATGTTTCGGTAAGTAGAAAATTATAACTATATTCGGGGGATTGAAGGAATGAATATTACAAAAATAAAAGTGAATTTAACAGGAGAAGATTTATTAAGTATTTATAGTGAATTTGTATCTGTTGAAGGGCTTGAAGTAAAAAATATTGAAATAAGTGATGGAATAAATATTACAGGAAGGCTTAATAAAGGATTTAATATTGATTTTTTAGTAAATTTAAAATTTGAATCTTATGAAAATAACATAATAAAAATAGAGATAACAAAAATAAAAGTATTAAATATTGGAATTTTAAAATTTATTAAAAATATGGCTATAAAGTATCTTTTAAAATCTTTTAAGGAAAAGGGAATCACTTATAATAAAGGGAAAGTTGAAATAGAGTATAAGTATGTATTAAAAGATGTGTCATATGTGGATTTTGATATAGAAAATATTTTTTGCTATTTAGGATGTGTAAATGTGGAAGTAAGTAATGTACAAGTTTCTACAGCAGGATTGATTAAGAAAGATGTACAGCTTATAGATAGAAGTGTAGCAAAAGATTATGAAGAAGATGAAGAGGTTAAGATCATCCGTACCAAGAAATTTGGAATCAAACCTATGTATCCGGAAGATGCATGCGTACAGATGGAACTCCTGGGACATAACTTTTTCGTATTCTTTAATGCAGAGACTGAACAGGTCAATGTAGTATACAAACGTAAAGGAAACACATACGGTTTAATTGAACCGGAATTTTGATTTTAAATCTGAAGTGTAGCTTGGAGCACTTCATATATGCAGTATGAAGTCCCACCCTTCAACTGAGGGGTGGGACTTGTGGGTATTAAATGTAATAGAAGCAGCCGGCATCAGACAAAAGGGAAAGAAGACATGAATAACAAAAAGAATCTCAAAATGAAACCCGTAGGCAGTGAATACATGGAGCAGTATAATGCACTTCTTCGTTATGTATTTCAGGTAACTGAGCAGGAGCTGAGTTCCATTGGATGGCAGGAGAGAGAAATTATCCGTGCCAAATTTCCTACCATGGAAAAGGCAGATGTTATAGGATGGTTTGATAATGATACCCTGGTTTCTCAGGTGGCAGTTTATCCGATGCATGTACGGATCTTTGGCCAGACTTATGCGATGGGCGGTCTTACCGGTGTAGGAACCTACCCGGAATATTCCAACATGGGGCTGATGCACAAGCTTCTGGAACAGGCACTCAAGAATATGAAGGAGCGTGGACAGGATATCTGTTATCTTTACCCTTATTCCATACCGTATTACAGACGCAAAGGCTGGGAAATCATTTCTGATAAGATTTCCTATGAAATCAAGGATTATCAGCTCCCGAAGAATCATCAGGTTCCGGGGGATGTCCGCCGTGTGGATACGGAGGGAGAAGAGCTGAAAGAAACCTACAAGCGTTATGCCATGAGAACACATGGTGCGATCCTTCGTGATGATCTGGCATGGAATGAGTACTGGTTGTGGGATTCTGATGATATCATGGCAGCAGTATATTATAATGAAAAAAATGAGCCGGATGGTTATGTGATCTACTGGATCGCCAAAGAAGTATTTCATATTAAAGATATGATCTTTAATAATGAGGAGGCAAGGACAGGTCTCTGGAACTTTGTGGCAGCTCATTTTTCCATGATCAATCAGGTAGAAGGCGATACATATACAGATGAACCGCTGGCATTCCTTCTGGAAGATGCGAGTATCAAAGAAGTGATTTCTCCATATTATATGGGTAGGATCGTTGATTTTGTTTCTTTCATTGAGAAATATCCGTTTAAACCAAGTGTACTTGACCGGGAATGGAAATTCCGCCTGGTCGATCCGATCATGGAATGTAATCAGGGAAATTTCCATCTGATAATCTCAAGGGATGGTCATGGACAGGTTATGCGGATCATGGAGCCATGCGAAGATACGATCAATATTCAGACAATGACCACTATGCTGATGGGCTACAAACGTCCGGAATATCTGGCAAAGATCGGACGTATTCAGGCTGCGGAATGGACGATCG